>Ga0209415_10011229_pt1 | contig 15105 bp, 10 predicted proteins | sample PeaSoiSIISIP2007_FD_187696 | JGI IMG/M metagenome (GOLD analysis project Ga0209415, IMG submission 187696) | Peat soil microbial communities from Weissenstadt, Germany - SII-SIP-2007 (SPAdes) (version 2) | ecosystem: Environmental > Terrestrial > Soil > Wetlands > Peat | place: Germany... | reverse complement strand
CGCATTCTCCCATGCCCATAACGGCACGGCTGAAGCCGTGCCCTACCCAAAACCGACTTCAGAAACCCCTTCTGTGACGGTGCGCAATATTCCACGTCCCACCGAAGCAATCAAGGTCGACCGTTCCTCTGTTCGCAAAAAAGACGGGAAGCTGAGCTTCCGTTTCATGGAGCCGCTCGAAGAATCCGTTTACCTCGATCAAGTGAAATTGCTGGCTGTCGATCATCCTGCCGAGGTCGATGTTTATCCGAACGAGTATTTCGCTAGCAATCCGCCTTATCCGCCGTTCAAGGTTGTGTACAGCAATAAGAAAGACGCGCGTCCGCCTGCCGGGGCATGGGATGAGCATGGCCACAACGTGCTTCCCGATCTGCTGGCGCACCGCTATTTTGGCGATTTCAAAGTGCTTTCGTTCCTGGGATTCGCAGAGCCGCATAGCCTGGAACTCGATCTGGGCGAAGCGTACCGCGGCGGGCCATTTTGGCTGCTGCTGCATGGCGAGATCGAATATTTCTCCGCGACCAGCATGTACGCTGCCGATCAGGCGCACCTGCGGCCGTTTGCGCCGTATGTCGAAGCGCTGGTCTCGACTGCGAGTTCAAGCGGAAATGGAGGCAAGGGAAAATGGGTTCGCGTCGTCGATGATATGGGGTTCCCGGCGGGCGGCGCACGCACCATGACCGCCGACCTCAGCGGCAAACTTCCGCTGGGCACGCGGCGAATTCGCATTACGACCAATCTGCAGATCTACTGGGACAACATCCTGATCAGCCGGACGAGCCAGGATCGAAGTGCGGATCAAGCCGCCCGTCTGACGCCCGTACCGCTGTCGCGCGCCGAACTGAGTTTTCATGGATTCCCGTTGAAGATCGAAGACCAGCCGCCGGGCAACGTGAAATACATTTATGAAAAAGCCAGCGCCACCGGCCCCTACACGCGGCCTGCCGGCGCCTACACGCGCTACGGCGATGTGCTTCCGCTGCTCGAAGCGGTCGACGATAAGTTTGTTGTCTTCGGATCGGGCGATGAAGTGGCGCTCGATTTCGACCCCGCCCACCTGCCCGCCTTGCCCCGGGACTGGGTCCGCGACTATTTCTTCATCGCCAACGGATACGAAAAAGACATGGACTTCTACGCCTACCGCGGCGATACGGTTGAGCCTCTGCCGTTCCAGGATATGCGCAGTTATCCGTATCCCGGCCAGTCGTTCCCGTCCGATGCCGAGCACTTGAACTATATGCTGGAATACAACACACGATTCATGTCGGGGAACGAGGCAAGCGGGTATGCGTTCCAATACTCCAAGCCCTAGTTGCCGTACTAGTTTGGCGCACTGCGACGAAGCATTCCGTTTTTCGTTGACAGAATTTGCTTACCGTATAAGAATGCGAGGGTGTTTCGTGGAACTGCGGCGGGGTTGCTTCAATTTGCCCCCCAGCGAGCCACTTAACCCTCCCCCGAACCCCATTGTCTCCGCAGGATGGTGGGGTTTAACTTTGGGCTAGTCGTTGGAGCTAGTCGTTGGAGCTAGTCAATAGAGCTAGTCATTTGGCTGGTCAATGAGTTCCACTGCCCCCGCGCTCCACATCTCAACCACTTATTTCGACCGCCGCCTCTGAAAGTGTCACTGGCGTCCAGCTAGCTCATGTCTGGGGCCCTCAAATCGCACCGCTCCAAAGCGTTTTTGTTCTCGCCGCGAAATAACGCGAGGCAACGCTAGTTTATAATGATAGATTCCGGCTTACAGCCTGGAGCAATCCTCCCGAGACGGGCAAACCCCGTTTCTAGAGATGGAGTTATCTAAACATGATTCGACAGCTTCAAAATGCAGGGCCGACGGTGAAGATTGTTCTCGGCGCGCTGCTCGTCCTGATTTGCGCCTCCATGGCGATCACTTTGATTCCGGGCGGCATTGGCTCCAGCCTCGGCATTGGCGCTCCTCCGGCCGGAGTTCTGGCCACGGTGGGCGACCAAACCGTAACCGTGCCCGAGGTGCAGAAGAGGGCGAGAGAGATGATCCGGCAGCGGTACCCTCGCGGTGGTCCGGAAGTCAGCTTTCTGCTGCCGCTGGCTGCCGGTCAGGCGGCCGAGCAACTCATCAATGAGAAGGCCCTTGTCTCCGAAGCGCACCGCATGGGTCTGCACGCCAGCGACGACGAACTACGCGATGAGCTGCAGCACGGGCCGTACGCTAACGCATTCTTCCCAGAGGGTAAGTTCGTCGGTCAGGGAGAATACGAGAACATGCTCCAGCGAGCCGACCTGACCGTTCCTCAGTTTGAAGCCCAGGTGAAGGAAGAGATTCTTGTCCGCAAGTTGCGCGCCCTGGTCTCGAGCAGCGCTTTCGTTGGAGACGCTGAAGTGCGCGACGAATTCAACCACCGCAATACCAAAGTGAAGTTCGAGTATGCCGTGATCACGCAGGCCGACATTCTGAAGGGTCTGCACCCGACCGATGAGGAGTTGAAGGCGTTCTACGACCGGAATAAGGCCACCTACAGCAACTCCATCCCTGAGAAGCGGCGGATCGAGTATGTGGTTGTGGATAGCGCGAAGATGGCGACGGCGACGACAGTAACCGATCAGGATCTGCAGACATACTACGACCAGCACCGGGAAGAGTACCGGATGCCCGAACAGGTGAAGGTCAGCCACATTCTGATCAAGACTCCTTTGCCTGCGCCGGGCGTGAAAGAAGACGAGAAAGCTGTTGCGGACGCGCGCGCAAAAGCCGAAGACGTCTTGAAGCAGCTCAAAGCAGGGGGCGACTTCGCCAAGTTGGCGGAAAAGTATTCGGACGATCCAGGCAGCGCCAAGACGGGAGGCGAACTAGGTTGGATGGGCCGCGGGCGCACCGTCCCTGAATTCGAGAAGGCCGCATTTTCCTTAAGCAAAGGACAAACCAGCGACCTGGTCAAAAGCAGCTATGGCTTCCACATCATCCGGATCGAAGACAAGCAGCAGGCGCATCTCAAGACGCTGGCCGAGGTGAAGAGCGAGATCGAAGAGAAAGTGAAGCAGGAGAAAACGGCGCATGCCACCGAAGTGGCAGCGAACACTCTGCTCAGCGTGGCGCGCACTGACGGCTTCGAAAAGGCCGCGGCCGCCAAGGGGCACGCCGCGGTGACTACCGACTTCTTCAGCAGAAACGATAACCTGCCCGGACTGGCGGCGAATCCGCAGTTTATGGAAGCCGTCTTTAACGAAACCGAAAAAGCGCCACCCGATATGGTGCAGGTGCCGCAAGGTTACGTGGTTTTTCAACTGCTCGCTATCCAACCCCCGGCTACGCCAACCTTCGAAGAGATTCGTTTGCGGGTGGAGAGCGAATTCAAGAACGAACGCGCCGGTTTTCTGCTGCACCAGAAAACTCAGGAACTCTCCGACCGAGCCAAGGCTGGCCATGATTTGAAAAAAGCCGCCAAAGACCTGGGTGCAGCGGTGAAGACGAGCGACCTGGTCCTGCCCGATGGGCAGGTCCCCGACATTGGCTCAATGGCCGGCGCGAGCGCGATTTTTTCACTGAAGTCCGGGGAATTCAGCGGTCCGATAACCGCTGGCGGCAATGGTGTGGTCGCTCAACTTCTAGAAAAACAGGCGCCGACGGACCAGGAGTTCGCCGGGAAGAAGGATGAAATCCGGCAGTCGCTGGTCGAAGCCAAGCAGAATGATTTGTTCGGCCTGTTCGTTACCAACCTGCGTCGGGACATGGAAAAATCGAATCGCCTCAAGGTCAATCAGGAAGAGATGAAAAATCTGACACGGCAAGGTGGGCAGGAGGGTTCGTAGAAAGCAGTTCTCAGTTCCCGGTTCTCAGTTCTCAGCGGAGTCCGTGCGGGCCGCCGGCCTGCTCTTGAGTACTGGGAACTGAGAGCTGACAACTGAGAACTGAGAACTGATTTTGAATGCCATTCCCGCGCGCCAGCGGAATTCTGCTTCATCCCACCTCACTGCCTTCGCGCGGCGGGATCGGCGACTTTGGTCCGTCGGCGTATGCGTTCGCGGATTTTCTCGCGTCCGCCGGGCAGGGTCTGTGGCAGATGTTGCCTCTCGGCCCGCTCGGTTTCGGAGACTCTCCCTATTCCTCCACGTCGGCCTTTGCCGGGAATCCACTGCTCATCAGCCTGGAACGGCTTGCCGATCGCGGCTGGATCGAGCAGGCGAAGATCAACGCCCTGGTTGCCGATTCCGAAGCCGTCGATTACCCGGCCGTTTTCCATCAGAAGCTGCCGCTGCTCTTTGAAGCGGCGCGCAACTTTGTGCGCTCCGCCCCGCCGAAAGCCCGTTCGCGTTACGAAAGCTTCTGCCGGCAAAACCATTGGTGGCTCGATGACTTTGTTCTCTTCGATGGTTTGCGCGCCCGGTTCAAGCTCGAAAGCTGGAACCGCTGGCCTCGGGAGTTGACTCATCGCGAACCGGAGGCGCTGGAGAAGGCACATGAAGAGATGCTGGAAGATCTCGATGTTCGCCGCGCGGTGCAGTTTTTCTTCTTCGAACAATGGCAGGCACTGCGCGCCTATTGCGCGCAAAAATCGATTCGCGTGGTGGGCGATATCGCGATCTTTGTGAATTTTGACAGCGCCGACGTCTGGACCCATCCCGATCTGTTTCATCTGAACTCCGATCTTGACCCCGAAGTCGTCGCCGGCGTGCCCCCGGATTTCTTCAGCCAGGACGGCCAGCGCTGGGGCCATCCTCTGTATCGCTGGGACGTGATGAAAGAGCGGGGATATGGGTGGTGGATTGACCGCATGCGCTGGGCCACCCACAATTTCGACTACATCCGCCTCGATCATTTCCGCGGATTTTCGCAATACTGGGAGATTCCGGCGAGCGAACCCACCGCCATTCACGGCCGCTGGGTCGATGGTCCGAAAGACGATCTATTTGTGAAGCTGCGCGAAGCCTGTGGCGGGCTTCCCTTTTTCGCCGAGGATCTTGGCTACATCACAGCCGACGTACATGCCCTTCGTGAACGCCTGAAAATCCCCGGCATGGCCGTGCTGCAATTTGGTTTCAGCGACGCCGGCGCACACACTCACTTGCCCCACACTTTCACGACGGAGAAGGTGGTTTACACCGGCACGCACGACAACGACACCCTGCTCGGCTGGTGGGAATCGTGGGCAACGGAACACGAGCGCCAGCAAGCGGAGGCGTACCTGGGACGATGCGAAGAAGGCATCCACTGGGCGATGATTCGCGCCGCGTCCAATTCCGTGGCTAGTCTGTGCGTGGTGCCGCTGCAGGACGCGCTGGGGCTGGGCAGCGATGCGCGCATGAACGTGCCTAGCCGCGAACACGGAAACTGGCGCTGGCGTTTTGACGCGGAGTTGTTGCGTCCGGAATTGGCGAGGACGCTGGCGGCGCTCGCCGAGGTGTCCGACCGCATTCCGCAGCCCCTGGCGGTAATTGGCAATGAGGATTGGGCAGCCTGAGTAGTGTATTCTCGCTTTCGAATCCATTGATCCAACCTATTGGAGTACGACGCCGTGACCGAGCCCGTCATCTCAGCGACCGACCCCATTATTCGCGCCCACGCTGTCGAGAAGTTCTACCTGCAGCCGGATGGGAATCGCATTGAAGTCATTGCGCCCGTCGATCTCGATGTAGAGCCTGGAAAAATCATCACCTTGCTTGGTCCCTCCGGCTGCGGCAAGTCCACGCTGTTGCGGATTCTGACCGGACTCAGCAAGCCATCGTCGGGCGAGGTCCTGTGGCATGGTCAACCGATCACGTCGCAAAACGCGGGCGTGGCCATCGTTTTCCAGAGTTTTGCTTTGTTCCCCTGGCTCACCGTGCTCGACAACGTCGAAGCCCCACTTGAAGCTCGCGGCGTGCCCGCCATGGAACGCCACAAACGCGCATTGCGGATTCTCGACACCGTCGGCCTGGATGGGTTCGAGAGCGCCTACCCGAAGGAGCTTTCCGGCGGCATGAAACAGCGTGTCGGCTTCGCGCGCGCCCTGGTGGTGGAGCCCGAAGTCCTGTTCATGGACGAGCCTTTTTCGGCGCTCGACGTGCTCACGGCGGAAAACCTGCGCAACGAATTGCTCGAGCTCTGGATCAGCAAGAAAATGCCGACCAGCGCTATTTTCATCGTCACCCACAATATCGAAGAAGCGGTGCTGCTGGCCGATCGCGTCATCGTCCTGGCAAGAAATCCGGCGTGGGTGCGGGCCGATTTTCCCATCGAACTCGCCCACCCGCGCGACCGCAAATCGCCACGCTTTGTCGAACTGGTGGACTATATCTACAAGATCATGACCCAGCCCCAACTCGCGCTGCCTGTGCCGGCCGCGGGAGCAGCCGCGCAAAAGCCCGCTCGCCAGAAATATCAGATGATTCCGCACGCGCGCGTCGGTGGCATCGCCGGCCTGCTCGAACTGCTGCAGGACCGCGGCGGAAAGGAATATCTTCATCGTCTCGCCGAAGTCCTGATCATGGATGCCGAAGACCTGCTCCCGATCGTCGAGGCGTCGGTGCTGCTCGGCTTCGCCACGTTGAAGGAAGGCGACGTCGAAATTACCGCTGAGGGCGCTCGCTTCGCGGAAGCCGACATCCTGACCCGCAAAGTCCTTTTCCGCCAAGCCGCGCTGAACCACATCGTGATCCTGCAGCAAATCGACAGCGTTCTGCACGCCAAGACGGACCACTCGATTTCAGAAGAATTCTTCTATGACATCCTCGACGAGCACTTCAGCCAGGATGAGGTGGAACGGCAATTCGATACCGCCATGAACTGGGGCCGCTACGCGGAGATTTTTGACTTTGACCGCGAATCGCACCGGCTGATCCTCGCCGAGCCCGTCAACGAACCGCATCCGCCGACTCGCACTCCGGTGCAGTCGTGAAGCGTCCGCAGCGAATCGTTTTCCAACCGCTGGTCCGCATCTGGTCGGTCCTGCCGCGTCCCAGCGCGGCGAGCCTGCCCGACCTGATCATGTTTTCCGCCGGGCTGGCGCTCTTCTATGGCATTGTGGAAGTCGGACGCAACTGGCTCGGCCCCTTCAAGCCGCAGGTCGAGATCAGCCGCAGCCTGGGCGCGCTTCCGGTCTATGCCGGATACTCGCTGCTGCGCATCGCGCTGGCTTATGTCCTGAGCCTGCTCTTCGCGGTCACCTACGGATACATCGCCGCGTACCGGCCGCGGGCTGAGCGTTTCATGATTCCGCTGCTCGACGTTCTGCAATCCATCCCCGTCTTGAGCTTTCTGCCGGGCGTGATGCTGGCCATGGCCGCGCTTTTTCCCGGACGCCAACTGGGCGTCGAGTTGGGCGCGGTCCTGCTCATTTTCACGGGACAGGTCTGGAACATGGCTTTCAGCTTTTATGCCTCGCTGAAAAGTATTCCGCGCGAGATGCGGGAAGCGGCGGCCATCTACCGTTTCAACTGGTGGCAGCGCTTTGTTCAGATTGAACTACCCTTCGCGACCATCGGCCTGGTCTGGAATTCCATGATGTCGGTGGCCGGGGCGTGGTTTTTCCTGATGGCGTGCGAGCAATTCGGCGACTTCCGCCTGCCGGGACTGGGATCGTATCTTCAGGCCGCCGCGGATAATGGCGATACCCGGTCGATTCTTTTTGGAATTCTCACTATGGTCGCCGTGATCGTGCTCATGGACCAGTTCGTATGGCGTCCCGTGATCGCCTGGGCGGAGAAATTCAAAATGGAGCAAGTGGAGAGCGCAAACGCTCCAACTTCCTGGGTACTTGATTTTCTCAAGCGCTCCCACGGCGTTGCGCTCTTCCGTAAGCGGGCAATTCGTCCCCTGCGCGAGCAATTGATTCACTACTTCGCACCCAAGCGCGAGGCTCGCGCCGAATCGGCAAGTGAGAACCAGGCAGTTTTGTGGCTCTGGCGGGGTGCGGGAATCGCATTGATCGGCGCGATCGGCTATGCCGTGGTGCGCGTCGTGATGATTTTGACTGGTCTTCATGGCGCCGAGGTTCACCAAATCGGCCTGGGCCTCGGCGCGACGTTTCTGCGCGTGAATCTCACTCTTGTCCTTGGAGCCCTTTGGACGATTCCGGTTGGTGTCGCCATCGGATTCAACCCGCGCCTGGCGCGCATCGCGCAGCCGCTGGCACAGATTGCCGCGTCGGTCCCGGCGACGGCGCTGTTTCCGGTCGTGCTGTTGATCCTGATTCGCCTCGGCGGAGGTCTTGGCGCCGGTTCGATCGTGCTGCTGCTGCTCGGCACGCAGTGGTACATCCTGTTCAATGTGATTGCCGGCGCTATCGCGATCCCCACTGACTTGAAAGAGGCGGCCAGCGTCTTCGGCATCGGCGGATGGGAGCGTTGGCGCAAATTGATCCTGCCCGGCATCTTTCCTTTTCTGGTTACCGGAATGATTACGGCTTCCGGCGGCGCTTGGAACGCCAGCATCGTTGCCGAATATTTCCACTTCAAGGGCCAGACCTATTCGACGGTGGGCGTGGGCGCCATGATTTCCGCGGCCACCGATGCCAAGAATTTCGATCTGCTGCTCGCGAGCACGATTGCCTTGGCGGCGGTGGTGGTTACCACCAACCGGTTGGTCTGGCGGCGGCTCTATCGTCTGGCCGAGACGCGCTTCAAACTCGAAGGCTAACCTGCAGCCGGTTCTCAGTTCCCAGTTCTCAGTTCTCAGTTACTCCGTACTTTCGAGCACTGAGAATTGTGTTACGCAGGGGTTACTAAAGGAATACTCATTCACAAAGCGTTAACCGTCCCTTCATGAAGGTGCAAACAAGGCAAGGCAAGAATCAGCTATGCCTAAGTTGCCCATCGCGGATACCGAAGAGCGACGTGTCTTATCCGAGCTGCCCCTTCTCCCTGGACTTCCGGGTTTCGCCGGCAAATTCCTTCCCATGGAGCAGGCACGCGAACTGTATCAACGTGTGCGTTCGGCGCCGTCCGGCTCTCGACTGGAAGCGCTGCTGGCGGCCATGAAGGTAGAACTCATGGTTCAGCCGTCCGACATCGAGCGCATTCCGCTCAAGGGTCCTTTGGTGGCGGTAGCCAATCATCCTTTTGGTGTGCTCGACGGCGCTGCCCTGGCGGTGCTTCTCACTCGTGTCCGTCGCGACGTCAAAATATTGACCAACGCGCTGCTGGAGGGCATCCCTGAACTGCACCAGCAATGCATCTTCGTCGATCCCTTTCACACTTCTTCTTCCACGGAGAAGAATGTGAAACCGCTGAAGCAGGCGGTGGAATGGCTGCGCCAGGGTGGAGCGCTGGCGGTGTTTCCCGCCGGCGAAGTCTCGCAGTGGAATGTCCGTGAGGCGCAGATCACCGATCCTGCGTGGAGCACCGTCGCCGCGCGCCTGGTGCGCCAGACGGGCGCGAGCGCGCTCCCGGTATATTTCTGCGGCGGCAATAGCGTGAGGTTCCAGTTGCTTGGTATGATCAACCCGCGCCTCCGAACGCTCTTCCTGCTGCAGGAGTTTCTGCAGCAGCGGGAGAAGAAAGTGAAACTGCGCATCGGTGGCGCGATCCCCGCCGAGTTGATCGCCAATCTCGACAGCGACGAGGAAGCCACAGAGTATCTTCGTCTGCGAACTTACTTGCTGTCGTATCGCGGCAAGAAGCCGATCTCGCTGCCCAGCCGGATGCGTTCCGCGCTTCCGCGCAAACCGCAGGAGAAGATTGCTTCCGAAGTCCCTGCACGACTGGTCATCAACGACATTGCATCGTTGCCTGCCGGCCGGCTCCTCGTCGAAAACGCGGAATTCGCCGTTTACGCCGCGAGCGCTTCCGAATTGCCGAATGCGCTCGACGAACTCGGGCGCCTCCGTGAAATCACCTTCCGCGCCGCCGGCGAGGGTACCGGCCGCAGCGCCGACCTCGATCCATTCGATGCCTACTACGGCCACCTGCTGCTCTGGAACAAGCAAAAGCAGGAATTGGCTGGTGGTTACCGCGTCGGCAACACCGATGAGATCATCCGCGCCCACGGCATCAAGGGTCTCTACACCAATACGGTGTTCCGCTACGACCACCAACTGTTTTTGAAGATTGGCTCCGCGCTTGAACTGGGCCGCTCCTTTGTTCGTCCCGAGTATCAGCGGCAGTACGCGCCGCTGCTCTTGCTGTGGAAGGGCATCGCGCGTTTCGTCGCTGCCCATCCCGAGACTCCGGTGCTGTTCGGAGCGGTCAGCATCAGCAACGAATACAGCAGTTTGTCGCGCGAGATGATTGTCCGCTATTTTGAGCAGCGCGAAGTCAAAGATGGGGACGGCCGCGAGTTTGCCGACCTCATCCAGGCGCGTACGCCCTTTCGCGCTCCCAGGCTTCGGCGCTGGGATTGCGGCGCCATCTGCAGCGCCTTGCGCGATCTCGACGAACTCGCCGAGCCGATCTCCGACGTCGAAGAAGATGGCAAAGGATTACCCATTCTGCTCAAACAATATGCCAAGGTCGGAGGCAGGCTGGTCGGCTTCAATCTCGACCGCAAATTTTCCGACGTCGTCGATGGCCTGGTGATTGTCGACCTGCGCCAGACCGAGCCTTCGGTCCTCGAGCGCTATATGGGCAAGGAAGGCTATGCCGGCTTCCGGCGGTTTCACCAACTCGTCTAGCGTTTGCCGGTGGAGCGCCGGGCGTCCCCGCCGAGCCTTCCATGCTCCCGTCTCTCCATCGGCGACCCTCGGTTTTCCTACGTACACCGCCCGGGCTGCCGACTGCCTTTGCTAAATCGGCCCGCCTGTTGAACAATGAATGGTTGTCTTGGCCGCGGCGCCTTGTTCCAAATCGCCCGGCGCGCCAGAAAATATTGCAAGGAGCCCTCATGCCCGCAACCGGAGAATTAATCCGCCACATGAATTACATCGACGACATCGCAACTACTCTGCGCCGCATCAGCGCCAGCATTCCAGCGATGACCAAGGAGGAGTGCGCCCGCCTTGCCGACTATATCCGCAAGTCCGAACCGAGCTATGAGAGCGTGGTTCAGCGCCTCGAGCAGTCGGGCAAAGATGGCAAAGAGGACAAAGAGTGACGGAGGTCCGCACGGTTGCAGTCATCGGCGCCGGCATCATGGGACGGGGCATCGCGCATGCTGCCGCCCTCGGCGGCTATCGCACCATTCTCGAAGACCTGCTGCCGAACGCGCTGCGCAAGGCGGAGACCGAAATCCGCGCCAACCTCGACCAGGCTGTTGCACTCGGCAAGGTCAACGCCACCGACGCCGACGCAGCTTTTTCGCGAATCGAGTATGCCGGTTCGGTCGATGAAGCCGCGCGCGAGGCCGATCTCGTCATCGAGGCCGTCCCCGAGGAGATGGAATCGAAGATCGAGATCTTTACCATGCTCGATAAGATCTGCCGTCCCACGACCCTTCTCGCCTCGAACACTTCGTCGCTCAGCGTCACCGAGATTGCCAGCGTTACCTATCGGGCGAAGAAGTGCGTGGGCATGCACTTTTTCAATCCCGTGCACAAGATGAAGCTGCTGGAAATCGTGCGCGCGCTGGAAACCGATGACGATACGCTGACGGCCGTCGTCGAAGTCGGCAGGCGCATGGGCAAGGAAGTTGTGGTGATCAAGGAATCGCCCGGCTTCATCACCAGCCGCATCAACGCCATGATCGGCAATGAAGCCTTCTACATGCTGCAGGAAGGCATTGCCAGCGCCGAAGACATCGACAAAGCGCTCAAGCTCGGCCTGAATCATCCCATGGGACCGTTCGAACTCGTCGATCTGGTCGGCCTTGACACCCGCCTCCACATTCTCGAATACCTGCACAAAACTCTGGGCGAAAAATTCCGGCCTTGCCCGTTGCTGGCGCAGTACGTGAAAGCCGGACGGCTTGGGCGCAAATCGGGGCGGGGAGTGTTTGAGTATCCGGAACCGGCGAGGGCAGGGAATGCTACGGCGTCGGACGTCGACAAGAAGCTGGAAGTCATTCGCGTCGCCGCGCGGAATAACTTCCCCACAGCGGACATCGGCGACATGTTGGGCGAGATTGAGAGAAGATAGCAATTGCGGAGTGCGCCAAAGAGATTGTGATGGCCTACCGTCAGTTTTCCGCGTGTGACGCCGTGCATCTCGTCGTCATGAAACATCACCGCATAGAACGGATTCTGACCTTTGATTCCTGGCTTGATGGGTTCCCCGGCATTACGCGCCTGTCTTGATGTCTGAAGCGACATCTACAGGGACAATCGCATTAATCCAGTGCCACCGAAAGGGAATCTGCAAAATGCGAGTTGGGGGCAATGAATATCCGTGAAGATGGATAATCAAAGGTGACGGTAAAGCGCCGTAGCACTTCACTTCCAATAATTTTGCTGGTCGCGTCAGTGGCGCCACAGCAGCTCACGATGGGACCGTCGAGGGTGTAACTCCCCAGGCGAAAGGATGTGGCTCGTGCGGTTGCGCCCTGTACAGGTTCGCCAAGCCCCACGCCGCTCTGTCCTGAGGTCCGCGATTTGAGTTTCATAACAATCGGATGGTCGACTGCATCGCTGGAGCCGCTGTCAATCATGAAGCTGTCCTGGATGGTGACCGGTCCGGGTAAGACGAGTTCCGCTTTTACGAAGGGCCACTGGTTACGCAGTTCGATGGGCAATCGCTGCGCCGTGGCACTGGGGCGAAAAGCTTCAGGCACAGTTAGGGTGAGGGTCTTGGCTTCGTAATCGATGGTGATTACAAATCGACTGAGAGTTCGTATCCAAGTATTCCGTCTACTTTGACCCCGAGGCTGGTTTGCAGTGGTTTCAAATCGGCGGTGGCGAGCTCATATCCTGAGCTTTCAACGCCGGGAAGCGCAACGTCGACGTTGTGAATGTATTCGATCGGAATACGTCCAGTTCCGGCCCCTTGCAAAGAGCCTTTTCCGCTGGTTCCAAGGCCCAGTCTGGTTGCCAGGGAGCGGTCGATGAGGATTCTCGACGAGCCTGAGTCAAGAACAAAAGACAGCGGCTTCGATCCATTGATGCGCACCGGAACAAAAATCATCCCCTGGTGCCACTCGAAAGGGAAGGTCGACACTTTGGCATCGCTGGCAAAGACAGCCTTGCCGGTCACCACGGACGGTTGCGCGTGGATTTCGACGTTCAATAACGTGAGCGCCGTGACCGACAAGGCGATTCTAAGAATCAGGCGAACGATAATCATGCGAAGCCCCTCTGATTCATGCTAGCAGCCAGTATTGGCTAATTACTGATTGATGTCCTGCTTCGCCTCCAGCCGCTTCTCCAAGCCATCCAAATAACTCTTCTGGTCGGCCGGAGCCGCTGCCATCGACAGTTTCATTTCCTTCGTGGCATCGTCAAACTTGGCCTGCGCGCTATACATGCGGGCAAGACCCGTGTGCACGAACCACTGGTCGGGATGTTTCTGGGCATTTTCGCGGAAGATGGCGTACGCTTCGTCGTTGCGCTTTTGCCCCAGTAGCTGCCGGGCGTATTGATGGAGTTGCAGCGGGCCGGCGAGTGCCAGCGCGTTCTTTTCCGCGGTTGCGGCGTCGTCCTTGCGATTGAGCGCGGTCAGGACTTGCGCCTTCGTCATCTCAGTGTCGAAGCGGTCTTCATTCTCAATGCCCTTGTCCGCATATTTCAGCGCATCGTCCAAGTCGACCTTTTCCGTTAGCAGGTAATTGGCGGCGTTGTCCCAGCTCGTCCACGTGTACTGGGACAGATTTCGTAGTTGCTTCTTCAGGCTGGCCTCGACCACATCGTGCACATCGACCGAGACCTTGAATGGGACCGCGACCTTCTCCCACTCCAATTCGACCACGGCCGAGTCCTTCTGTAGATCGTCGAAGTCGTAGGTCAGGGCGTTGTGCATATCGGCGGCCTTGGGCTTCACGATCACGCGCAGTGCATCCTCTTTTTCGTCGTAGGTAAAAGATCCCCAGGAAGTCGAGTTCTTCGAAAAAATAATTGTCCATTGGTCGGCGTTCGGGATCATGTGCAATCCGTAGGTCCCTTTGTCCAGGGGCTTGCCTTCGATCTGGACCGGATCGCTGAAGGTGATCGTGGTGTTGATATTTGCTCCCGCGCGCCACACCTGGCCGTAGGGAACCAGCCCGCCCCAAACTTTGCGATCATTCACCAGCGGCCGGTGGTAGTTGACCGTGATGTCGGTGACGCCGATGCGCTGTGAAATTTGCGCCTGCTGGCTTTGCAGGGGCAGGTCGAGCGTGAACGATTGCGCCGGGCTTAATTGCGAAATAGCGCCCGACAAGGCTGCCATCGGCAGGCAGAACAGGAATCCTCGCAAAGCTGCTCGAAACATTTTTCGAAACATGGGGAATGCCTCCTTCGATGTGTGACATTCAGTGTGCATGGCAAATTCCGCTGAAAACGGACCACGGAACGTGGCCCACCCCTGGTCGGCATCTTAGACGCGCCCGGAGCCCGAGGGTGAGCAGGGAAAGTGCCTTTTTTCGGGAACCGCGGCGCGCTCGATTCCGTACTATATGACAGAGGCATTGCCTTCCAGATCAGGCACGCCTGCCGTGACCACAATCATGCGGATGCTGATCGAAATCGTTCGCCAGTCACTGGCCACCCTCTGGGCCCACAAACTGCGCTCGTTTCTGACCATGTTTGGCATTGCCTGGGGCGTCGGGTCGTTGCTCTTGCTAGTCGGCCTGGGGGAAGGCTTCCGCAGCGGGCAGGCGAAGCAATTGAGGAATCTTGGACAGGACATTATGTTTACCTTCCCCGGCCGCACCCCCGCCGTCGAAGGCAGCACCCAGTCCGGGCGCACCTACCATTTTACGTATGAGGATTACCTCACCATTCGCAGCGAGGCCCGTTCCATCAAGTCCATTTCACCCGTGCTCAACCGCGAAGACATTCGCGCCGTCAGCGACTACGGCTCGACCAATGGACAAGTCTTTGGGGTTGCGCCCGAGTACAACCAGATACGCAATATCCCCGTCGGCCCGGGCCGCTGGTTCAACGATGAGGACAATAGTGAAACGCGGCGCGTGGCGGTCGTCGGCTGGGAGCTGTTGAAGAACATCTTCCCCGGACGTCCCGCCGTGGGCTCGCCCATCCTGCTCAACGGCGTTCGCTTCGAAATTATCGGAGTGCTCAGCAAGGTCGGGCAGGACGGCAACAACGGCACCAATGCGCGCATCTTCATTCCCATCGAGACCATGCGCAA
>Ga0209415_10011226_pt1 | contig 15107 bp, 8 predicted proteins | sample PeaSoiSIISIP2007_FD_187696 | JGI IMG/M metagenome (GOLD analysis project Ga0209415, IMG submission 187696) | Peat soil microbial communities from Weissenstadt, Germany - SII-SIP-2007 (SPAdes) (version 2) | ecosystem: Environmental > Terrestrial > Soil > Wetlands > Peat | place: Germany... | reverse complement strand
GACATCTCGCCTCGCCATCGCAATACTCGGCGCCATGATCAGCAAATCCGCTCGCTTCGCGCATAAGCCGGGCTAGGTGACGAGGAACGAGCGAATTGGTGTCCGGCATGTCTCGACGATTTTCCGGAGCCGTTATGATCCTGTTCTTCATTCGTGCCGACACCGCCGGATGCTTCTCACGTGTTTGAGTTCGGGTTGGCGACGGAGCAATCGTCAAACCTCGATTTGTGGTTTCCCTTCTCCGCCTGTTGGGTCTGAGACGGCGACTTCCGCGCGCGGTCGACTTCGTGGACGGCCTTCTGCCCCGTTACAGGCGAATGGCATCGCTGCGAAAGTCACGTGAGATCATAACGGCAAGCGCCGCCGACCCCGATTGTCGGAACCTAAATCGAGTCCGACAACGTCCATACCGTGAGCATCCGATGTATGTTCGGTGCGCGGAGGCTTCCGGCGACCGGCGTACCGCAACTGTGCCCGTGGACCTGTCCGTACTCCGCGCCATATTCCGGGCCGGCAGCGCAATCTTCATGGGGGTGCCACGGCTGAGATCATTGGAGCGAAGCTGCTCGCCTCGAGCATGTGATTGAATTCGGGAAGATCATCTTTCAGAACATTCCGGAAGTCTGCATCCGCCTCGACCATCTTTGTTTCGTACGCCTTGAGCAACTCCAGCTGCGTCTCCGTCGGGGCGAAGTCGGCACTACCAGCAACGTCGCCGCCTCCGGTACCGACCTCGGCGTTGAGCCAGATGAGGTTAACGTAAACCTGATCCGGTTCGATGAAGTACTTGTCGTCGCTGTTGAGAAGCGCCTGCGATACAAGCATGTGTTCGATGGCTTCCAGCTTGTTACCGAGATCCGCTGCCGTCTTTAGGAGCTCGGCTTTCTGCTTTGCGTGAACTTCATCCAGCGCCCGGAGAGGCGCGGGTGCGGGCTCTGCATCAAACTCGTCGTCTTCCTCAGCTAACGGTGGCTTGGCCTTCTCTTTCTTCTTCGGCGGCAGAAGCATGGCGTTGACAACTTCGAGTTGTTTGCGGAGCCACTCGATCTGGTTGACCGAGTCGGAGACACGACTGATGTCGTCGCGGAGCCGAAGCAACGTTTTCACAGACGAATCAATGTCCGCTTCCGATCCCGGTGACCTCGGGTCGCGCAAGACGACAAAAGGCTGTGTATATGACTGTCCGTTGACCTTCAGGCGCACCGAGTAACGTCCCGGCGCCACAATCGGACCAACCTCGGCTGGTTCGATGCCCCAATGGGTAATAGGCCGCGAATCGGAATCGCGGAAGCGAGGCTCCTCCCAGATGTGCGCATTGCTCGGGGCCACCGTCCGCAGGGCGACCAAACGCGGAGACTCGTACCGCAGATCCCAGCTCTTGCGGTTGATTCCGGCATGAGCCTTCATCTGGAGCTTTCTGATCACTGCGCCTTGCGAGTCCAGGATCTCGAGTTCCGCCGGATCCTTTGATTCGGACTTCAACGAGAAGTTGAGCATCGCTTCGGGCGCGCGGGTAAAACGATATGTTGGACGCGGCTCAAACAAAATGACCGCCGCGTCGGCGCGACTATGGACAAGCTGCTCCAGCGGGGTGATGTCGTCAAGAATGTAGAGCCCCCGCCCATACGTCGAAACCACCAGATCATGAAAACCCTTCTGCACAACCGCCCAGCTTACTGGCGCGTGAGGCAACCCCTCCTGAAGCGCCATCCAATGCCCGCCGTCATCGAGCGAGTAATACAGGCCATTTCCGGTACCCGCAAATAACAGGCCCGCGCAATTCGGATCGTCGGCGATAGTACGTACGTAGGAAAGGGCGTGCTTGGGCAGATTCCCGCTGATCTGCTTCCAGGTCTTTCCCAAATCGGTCGTCTTGTAGATGAATGGGTCGCGATTGTCCGCGAGGTGGAGATCTATGCTGATATACGCGGCATTGGGATCGAAGCTCGAAGGCGCGATGCTGGTAATCGTGCCCCAAGAAGGAACTCCTGAGATGTTTTTAGACACGTTTGTCCAGGTCGTGGCGCCGTCCTTCGTGTACCAGACCTGACCGTCATTCGTTCCGGCCCACATGAGTCCCCTCTGAATCTTGGAGGGCGCGATCGCGAATACGACCTCTCCGTAGAATTGCCCAAGATTGTCCCCGACAATCCCTCCCGAAGGAACGATGCGGGCCGGATCCTGCGTGGAAAGATCCGGGCTGACGACTGACCAGCTCTGACCGGCATTGGTGGTTTTGAAAATCACCTGGCAGCCGTAATACACGGTGTTGTGGTCGAAGGGGTCGATCGCCAGCGGGGGCGTCCAATGGCAGCGATACTTGAGCCCGTTTGGAGGCGAGTCCAAGGTATGCATCCACGGGCTGACGGAGTGCGCGAGCTTGTTCCGAGCGTCCCAACGAGTGACGGTGTTTCCATAGCAGGTAGCCCACACCACGTTTGGGTCGGCGGTATCGGGAATGGTGAAGCCAGACTCGCAGCCGCCCATCCTGCGATCCCAACCTGTCTCCCGGGAGTCCTCTGGCACGACCGACCCGCGCATGTTCCCGTCATCCTGCATGTTGCTGTAAAAGTAATAGGGAACTTGATCGTCCACAGCGACGTGGTACATCTGGCCGATGGGTAGGGTGACGCGGTGAAAGCCGCGGCCATGAACCGATGTAATGATCATCCCAGCATCGTCGGTAATTACAAAACGGTCGGGATTCGTGGGATCGATCCAGATGTCGTGCGTGTCCCCGCCCCAGCGGACTTCGTGAAAGTTCTGGCCCGCATCCAGCGACTGATGGAAGGAGCTATTAGCTACATAGACTTCGTTATCGCTCCCTGTCGACACCGCGATCCGTATGTAGTAGCCCGCACGGCCAATCAAAGCTCGCTGGTAATTGACGGCCTTCCAATGCTCTCCTCCATCATCCGATCTCCAGACTGAGCCCTGGTCTTTGGTCTGTATCAGCGCAAAGATACGACTCGAATTTGTAGGGGCAACGGCGATATCTATTTTGCCGACGGGCGCTTTCGGCAGCCCGTGTTCCTCGATTCGAGTCCACTTTGTTCCGCCGTCGCGTGAAACATAGACTCCGCTGCCGGGACCGCCACTGAATTCGCCCCACGTGTGCATTTCCACTTGCCACATCCCGGCATATAACGTACGCGGATTGTGCGGATCCATGGACAGTCCGGAACACCCCACATTCTCGCCCCCAAACAGCGTCCGCTCCCAGTGCTGACCGCCATCGGTCGTGCGAAAGACGCCGCGCTCCTGTTGAGGTCCGGTGGCGCGCCCCAGGACACAGGCAAAAACTATGTCGGGATTCAATGGGTGTATGACAATCCGGCCGATGCGGCCGGACTCCGGCAGACCCATGTTGGTCCATGTCTTGCCGGCATCGGACGATCTGTAGATTCCGTTGCCCATTACGTCGCTGTCGCGAATTACCCACGCTTCACCCGTTCCGGCCCAGACCGTGCTCGGATCAGACGGCGCGACCGCGAGAGCGCCGATGGCGGCGGCAGGTTGCTTGTCAAAGATAGGTGTCCAGCGATTTCCACCGTCTGTCGACTTCCAGACGCCTCCGGACGCTGCTCCGGCGTAGTACACGCTGGGATCTCCGGGGACGCCCGCCACGGCGGCGATCCTATTCCCCACCCTTGGGCCCACGAAGCGGAATTGGAACTTCCCTTCCTGCTCGGAGTCCGGCTGTTGGGCGCCGGCCGCTGTAATGAAGCCCAAGGTTGCGAATGAGGCAAGCCAGAGCACGAATCTTCTTGTGATCATTCTTGGAGTCCCCCGACTGGCCAGCGTAGATCTTAACGTATGGAAATGGTCGCGATCCTCTCCGCTGGCCTCACTGGCAAGAGCACGGCGCGGTTGCCCCAGTTGCTAACGAGTACGTCTGGCGCCTCCAACCTTCGATTCGGCGCACGTCACTTCGCTCCAGGCACGTGCCTAAGTCATTGACGCGTAGTAACATTCGCGCTCCCGCGTGTTCTGACGCCCGCTAATTTCACGTCACCACCTTTGATCGAATATTCTCGTTGTCGAAGTGGCATCGTCACGAGCGCGTCCCGGACCCGGCATCCCGTGAAGCGGATAGCTCGACGGCAGGCTAAGGTGTTCGCGAACACGCCGTAAAAGGCGCAATTCGCCCTCGAACGGCACCTTCACGGTGAGGAGACGGAGATGAGCAATCCCGACCAGATGGAGCCGACGGTTCCGACCGGCACTGGAAAACCGGCACGGCGCCGATCCGGGGGCCGAGCCCTGGAAGGTCAAAGTGATCGAGCCGATCCGGATGATGACCCCAGAGCAGCGTCACACAGCGATCGCCGCCGCCGGATACAACACGTTTCTGCTGCGGTCCGAGGACGTCTACATCGACCGACTGACCGACAGCGGTACGGGCGCAATGAGTGACTGGCAGTGGGAAGGCATGAGGCTTGGCGATAAGGCGTACGCCGGTGGCCTTCGACTGGTCTACGAGCCAAAATACTTGCGCTTCTTCCAGGCTCGGTTCGAGCCGCTGTAACCGTCGGACGCACACTGGGGTTTGCATATGTCGGTACCCGACGAATCAGGTCCGATCGGCGTCGAGCGCCTACGGCATGTCGTCCGGCCGATTGGCGAAGCGAGCGGTCTACCGAACGTCGCATATACCAATGACGCTTACTTCCGTTATGAGCGCGACGCCGTGCTTGGGCGTACCTGGGCAGGAATCGCATTCACGGACACGATACCGGACCGGCCGACCGCCCAGCCGATCGAGTTCATGGGCTTGCCGCTACTGGTGACCCGCGATCGGCACGGTGTGCTGCGCGTGTTTCACAACGTGTGCAGCCACCGCGGCATGAAGCTTGTTGCCGAACCAGCGGAAATTCGCGGCGTCATCACATGCCGCTATCATTGCTGGGCCTATGCGGCGAATGGGGACCTGAAGGCCACGCCTCACATCGGCGGGGTGGATCGGCACCACTGCAGCGGGTTCGAGAACTCGAAACACGGGCTCAAGGCAGTGCGCAGCGCTGTGTTCATGGGAGTGCTGTTCGTCAATCTGAGCGGTGATGCGCCTGACTTCGATCAGCATACCGCCGAGTTGAGACGCCGCGCTGAGCAGCTGGTCGGCACTGGCGGCTGGTCGCAGCTGCACCCCGGCGTCACTGACTCGCACTTGAGCCTTTCGGCGCAGTGCAACTGGAAGCTGGCAGTCGAGAACTACTGCGAATCCTATCATCTCCCTTGGGTGCATCCGGAGCTGAACAGCTACTCCAGGCTCGACGACCACTACTGCTTCCTGGGGGACGATTTCGCCGGCCAGGGATCCGTTACTTATCGCGGAAGCGACATCGCCGGCACGCACCTGCCACGTCTCGATGCGTGGCCGGCGGAGCGGATGCACGTTGCTGAGTACCCAACGATGTATCCGAACGTGCTGCTTGGCTTCCAGGCGGATCACGCATTCGCAATCCTGTTGGTGCCGGAAGCGACCGACCGGACTCACGAGGAGCTGCGGATCTTCTATATTGGCGACGGCGCCACGAATGACGCGTATCGCGCGTGCCGGGCCGCGACTCTGTCCGCGTGGCGCATCGTTTTCGAGCAGGACTTACCTGCAGTCGAACAGATGCAAATTGGGCGCGCGTCGCCGGGCTATGACGGAGGCGTATTCTCGCCGGCAATGGACACGGCCACACATCACTTCCACTGCTGGGTGGCCGGTCGCCTCATGGAGGGGCTCTGTACGCCGGCATCCGGTCCTTCAGGCGTCCTGCAACGCAGCGAATGACGCCTGGCTGGGCACGCGCTTTCGGGACTGCCGCCGTATGAAGCGATGCGTGGCCCTGCCAGCGCGCGAGGATCCAAATCATCCAGGCGCCACGCAGCGCCTCACCTCACCCCGCCCATCAAGCGCCTGACTGTCGGGGTAAGCAGCAGCATGATGGCCGCTGCGATAAAGGACCACCAGAAGATCTTCAGGAACAACTCCGGCAGAGAGTGCAGGTTGCGCGCGTCGTATTCGCCGGAGAGCTGACCGGCGAGGTTGTTACCGAGCGCCAGGGCGAGAAACCACAGCCCCATGACTTGGCCCACGAATCGCGGCGGGGCGAGCTTGGTCATCGACGACAGCCCGACTGGCGACAGGCACAAGTCCCCGCATTCCTGGAGAAAGTACGTCAGAAGCAGCCACGTCGGCAGGACCTTCGTCCCTGCCACGACGTAACCCGAAGCGACGTACATCACAAGGTATCCCGAGCTCAGGAGTCCAAGGCCGGCGGCGAACTTGGTCGACGGAGCGAAGTCCTTGCCGCGTCGGCCAAGAGCGATCCATAGAGCAGCGAAGGCCGGAGCGAATAGAATGGTGTACAAAGCGGTCGTGCCTTGCAGCACGCCGGCCGGCATGAGCCAGCCGAAAAGATTGCGGTCCGTGTATCGATCGGCGAATAGATTCAGAGACGCGCCGCCTTGCTCAAAGCCGGCAAAGAAAGTCGCGTACGCCGCGAACAGCGCACCCATCACGTACACCCGCCGGCGCTCTTCCGTTCTCAATCCCGCGAACAGAATCAGATACGCGAAGTAACCTACTGCGAGTAGCGCGATCATCCACGAGGCAGCTGCCGACAGCCTGACGGGGTCGATTGCCAGCTGACCGGTGATCGCCAGTGCGGTAATCGTTGTTACCAGAAAAACGAGCAAGACCACAGGGAGCCAAGCACCCAAACCGCTGGATTTTCCAACTGCCCGACCTCGGTGGCCGAGCCATTTCCGCGTCAGCATGAACTGGCCGAGCCCGAGCATCATACCTAGCACAGGCAGGCTAAATCCCCACCGCCAGCCGAATCGCGCGGCGCAAAGTGGCACGAGGAGAGAGCCGAGAAGAGCGCCGACGCTGATACCGACGTAAAAGATGGAGAATCCGGCGTCTCGCCGTGCGCCGCCTTCCGGGTACAGCTCCGCTACCATGACGCTGATGTTCGGCTTTAGGAGGCCTACTCCGAGCACGATGACCACAAGGCCCACGAAGAAATACTGAACACGACCGAGGACCAGCAGGGCGTTTCCGCACATGATCAAGACGCCGCCGATGATCACGGCACGCTGGGCGCCGAGAAGTCGGTCAGCCATCCAGCCGCCGAACAGGGCGAAAACATAGGTGGCGGCTATATAGAGGCCGTAGATCGAGCTCGCGATGCGATCGCCGAGCCCCAAACCGCCGTCGCTGACGGCTCCCACTGCGAAGAGAATCAGAATGGAGCGCATTCCATAGTAAGTGAAACGCTCCCACATCTCCGTCAGAAAGAGCGTCGCCAGGCCACGCGGTTGCCCAAAGACCTCTCTTTGCGCGGGGTCCGCGTGCGTACTTGCGTGCATAACCCTCCCGATTCAGGCGCGACGCGCGCGCAGCGCTCGCTGCGACACCGAACAGCTGGACGCCGAGGAACCGCGATCCGCTGGCCGGCAGGGGCCCAAGGTGCATGATGCTGCACGGGCATTAACAGCCAGAAAGTTCGCGTTCGGGCGCTGACCGGTTCCGTGCTCGCAGGCTGAGCGACCGACTGGTGACCGGGTTGAGGTGGACGGAGAGCGGATTCCGCGTGCATTGTCGATGGCGGCGCGGGGTCCGGTTCCGGACGACGCACGGCCGGGTGCAGATGTCGCACGGCTGCCGCGAGCGCCGCGCATCCCGCGAGGAGTTCCCGTTCTCACATGAGATCGCGGGCGATCGCTACGTCCCACGTTCGCTCGGCCACCGTCTCTCCGTTGTGCCGGGCGGTCAAGGTGCCAGAGACATAGAAATTGTCTTTGTCGCTATGCATCTCCGCTCCGGTATTCACCACGGTCCGCCACCCGTCGCGGCCGATCTCGTACGATTGCGTCAATACGTACCGCGCTGACAGCGGCTCGTCGTCCTTGATCGTCAACTCGCGCTTGAGACAATGGGCGACCTGAACGTCGACGTCGTCCAAGCGTAGGACGCCTTCACCAAAGACGCCACCGATACCTTCGGTGACGTAGGTCGTCTCGCCAGTGACGTGGTTTTGAACGGTGAATCGCCGGACGATGCCCGGATCGATGATCGTGATCCGCGCCATCGGACCGTGGACCGGCGGCTCGAACGACACTACTGGCCCCTGACCGCCTTGACGCACGGGCAAGTCAACGGCGCTCTCGCCCGTACGGATCGATAGCGTAGCGGGGTGCGGCGCGGGCCAGACGGTCGGCCAATAGGCCGTCGCGATTGAAAGCCTGATGCGGTGACCCGGAAGAAACCGGTGCCCGCACGCGTTGAGAGTCACGGCCACATCGTAGTAGCGCCCAGGCTCGAGTTCCGCTGGACGTTCGTGGCTGTCCCGATGAGTGAGATTGAGCACCTGATAACTGACGCGCGTGACTCGCTCGTCCGGCGCCACGTCGGAAAGCCGCACGGCAAGCTGCGCGACGGGCACATCGGCAGAAACCTGCAGGCGCAGCATCGGCGCACCAAGCACGGACAGCTCGCGATCAAGCACAGATGTGTCGAATACCAAAGCACCGCCGTCGTCGAGGCGCTGATCGGTCGGCTGTTCTCCGGGACAGCCGGCCCCCATCCACTCACCGGCCGCTTTGCCGTGACTTTGGGGCGAGCGGACGGAGAACACTGTGGTCCTGTCGAGCCGTTCCCCGAGACTTCGATCCGCGCACAGATAGAGCCGCCGCGGCCGGACGTTGCGAGACGGGTACGTAGCCTCGCCCACCCAGCGCCCGGGTATGAATGTGCGGGTGCCGTTCGGGGCTACGGGATCCTCCACGTAGGCCCGCAGCATCGGCTCATTCATGATCCCGGTGTCCCGGCCTTTGAGCCACTGATCCCACCAGCGTACCGCCTCCTGCAAGTAACCGATGGCGGGGCCGGGCACGCCGTCATGTGGATAAAGATGTCCCCACGGACCGATGATCCCCAGCCGCGGCACCTTTAGACCCTCGAGGAGCCGCGGAACGGCGTTGGTGTAGCTGTCCGACCAGCCACCGATCGCCAGAACCGGGCATTCGATCGCCGCGAAATCCTCGCAGACGGAGCCGTGCTTCCAGTAGTCGTCGTAGCGCTGGTGGGACAACCATAGCGCCGGGAAGAAAGGAAGCTTCTCAATTCGTTCAAGCCATCGCTCGCGCCAGCCGGGCCCGACGATCTCGGGATCAAGTGGGCGACTCTGGTAAGCGAGCATGATGCTGCCCCACCACAGATTGTCGTTGAGCAGGCAGCCGCCCATGTAGTGAATGTCGTCGGTATACCGATTGTCCGTTGAGAACGTCGTGATGATCGCCTTGAGCGCCGGCGGGCGGTGGGCTGCGATCTGCAGCGCATTGAATCCGCCCCACGACTTACCCTGCACGCCCACGGAGCCCGTGCACCAGCGCTGGCTCGCAATCCACGCGATCACCTCGAGGGCATCATCCTGCTCCTGCTTCAGGTATTCGTCCGCCAGGTAACCATCGGACTCGCCGGAGCCTCGCATGTCGACCCGTATGGACGCATAGCCATTCTTGGCAAAGTACCCATGCATGGGTTCATCGCGCGCGCGTGTTCCGTCACGCTTGCGGTAGGGAATGTACTCGAGCACCGCAGGAACCGGGGCCCGGGACGCAGTCTCCGGAAGCCATAACCGGGCTCCCAGACGGCAACCGTCGCTCAACGTGATCCAGACATGCTCCTCAACGTGCACCGGCATTCTAAATACCTACAGCAAATGTGCACGGAGCGCGTCGGCCGCGCGACAACTTCGTCGACCGCCCGCATCGACGCGACGGCGTGACTGTCGATCGCGCGCCATCACTACCGATTTGGACGGTTGATGAGATCACCGTATTTCACCCACTTCCCGGTGCCCGCAGGAGCGACGTACTGCAAGATGCGCACGGTTCCGTCAGAATGGTTCTCATACACCAGCTTCACGTCGCGATTGCGCGAAGGGATCACCGACACGAACACCATGTTTCCGTCCGCATTTGGCATCCCCCGCAGAAAAATTGCACCCCACTGATTGTCGGCCCACATCTGCAGCCAGCTCTCGCCATCGAAGCGATTGACGCCGATGCCCGCGAGGCGGTACTTGACTCCCGGGCGCCGATACATATCCGTCAGGAAAGTCAGGTTCTCCTGAATGATGCACCCCTCGGAGTGCTTCTCGACGCGGTCGAATGCGACCAGCTGGTTCGTGGCAGCGTCGAAGACCTGCCAATCTCCCACCCAGAAATCCAGCTGGTGATGCTGCGGTGTATCGCACGTCGACGGTGCAGTGGATTGTTCCAGCGCGACAGTCTCCGCGGCGCGGGCCAGCTCAGATGGGTCCGGCGCGACTGTCGATACGCTGAGTAGTACGACGGCCGATGCGACGGCCGTCGAACGAATCGGCAAGTTGCGGAAAGTCCCCGCGGGCCGCCGCGTCATCCAGTGTTGCCAGACTGACCGAAGAACCGGCCTCGCCATTGCAGGACTCCCATCGGTGGGGCTCGACGGTCCGGGCGCGAATGCGGAGCCGGGCTCGCCGCCCCGCGCAGTGCGGTGGCGGCGAGCGTGCCCGGCATTGCGCTCCGGGCTCAACGCACCGGATCAGAACGTGTAGGCCACCCGAATGCCGATTTCACGCGGGGGGCTGACGACATAGTCGTTCGTCAGCTTATCGAGCTCGTTGAACTGCGTCGGTGGCACAAGGATATTCTGCTTGTCGAAGACGTTGGTCACGTACAGAGTCGACCGCCAGGGCCTGTGAATCACCGCAGCGGAAAGATTCATAATTTCATAAGTTCCCGACTGCTGCACGGTCGTCACGCCCAGCGTGGGCGTCAGCTGCATCGGCACAACGCTTCGATAGACGCCGTTCGCCATCAACGCGAGGTCGTAGCCCGGCGAGAGATTCATATCGTAGATCAGGCCCGCGCTCGCGCTCGTCTTCGGACTCCCGGGCATTTGCTCGCCGGCACTGCCGTGGATCAGGCCCGGGACGATGGTGCCGGTCTGGAGGCCGTTGTTCGCGGGGAGCGAAAAGTCGCTGGTCAAATGAGCATCGGCGTAGGCAAAGCTCACGGAGTAGTCGAGCTGCGGCACAAACAACGGGCCGCTGGACTCCACCTCGAAGCCCTTCGACTCGGCCGTATTCCCGTTGTACACGGCGAGGTTCCCGGACGGCAGGCTCGATGAAATCTGCGGCTTGTCCCATTTGATGTCGAACACCGCGATCGTATACGAGAGGCCGTTGCTGAATCGCCCTTTGAGTCCTGCCTCGTAATTGTTGGTCTTGTCGGGTTGATAAGTTGATAACAGCGGGCTTTCTGCGAACGGTCCCACCAGCGGCACCGAGTTCGCACCGCCACGGCGGAAGCCCTGCGACCACAGGGCATAGACGTACTGATTCGCAGAATATTCGTAGGACGGGTCGATCTTCCAGACCGACTTCGAGGCCGGCGATTCGTGCGGGGTCGCCGGCAGGTGGGTCGGGAAGGGGTAGTCGTCGTATGACTGCGCATCGGTGAATTGTTGACTGAAGTGCCGCCCGCCGAACGTAATCTGTCCGCCCGGCATGAAATGCCAGGTCAGCTCGCCGAACTCCGACTTGTCCGTGAAATTCTGCGTGTCGGCTTGGTGGAATGTGACGTCACCTGGGGCTGTGGCGATGTCGAAGTAACAGTTCGGCAGGCATCCCTGTGCCTCTTGATACTCCGGTGTTCCCGGAATGGCGATGGTCCACGCCCCCTCACGCGTCTGATTCTCGTAGAAGGCGCCCACGACGTAATCGATCACGTTGTCGGGGCCGGCCTTCGACACGAGGCGCAGCTCTTCCGTGAACGTATGCGCCGAATCGGTGAATATCTGGTCGTACACGAAACGCGGGTTGGTCGGTACCCCCGCGTAATACGGAAGGTAGCCACCATTAATGAGGCCGGCCAGACTGTAGGTATTGTCCTGCAGCGTTGAGCCCGAGGTCGTGTAGTAGGAACTTGTCGACGACACTGTCGCGAAACCCGCGTCGTAGCTCAGATCGGCACTCAGCAGGTTCGTATAACGCGACCACGGCTGATTGGTCTGCGAGAATTCCCTGTAGTTGCCACCCGCAGGCAATGTGGTCGCAGGATCGAGCGGTGAGGTGCCGCCGGGAAAATCGGGATTGACCTGGGGACCGCCTACACCTGCCGCGTTCGAATGCAGGATTGCGACTTCCGCACTGAACGCCTCGATCGGCTTCCACAGCACGCTCGCGCGCCCCGTGAAGGTCTTCTGGAAATTCCAGTCTGTCTGATCCTGGTAGATGGCGGGGCTGGTGACGGGGGCGGCCGGGTTTGCGAGCAGGGGGATTCCCGACAGGCCGGGATTGGTGCGCGCAAATAAACCGTATGTATCGACGAAGCCAGGCTCGTAGGCGTACTTCGCCGAGGCCCGGAATGCGAGCACGTCGCCGAGCGGCACGTTGACCATGGCCTTGAGCGTGTAGGGTGTTCCGTCCGAATGATCGAGCCGCCCGCCGCTGGCCTCCACCATGCCCGAGAACTTATTTAACTCCGGCGAATTCGGGATGAGCCGAAGGGCGCCACCGAGTGCGCCGGCCCCGTAGAGGGTCCCTTGCGGTCCTCGCAGAACTTCGACCTGCTTCAGATCGTCGAGCTGAAAATAGCCGTCGATCGGGGAATTGCCGATGTAGATGCCGACCGGGGCCTGCTCAAAACTGCGAAATCCACGCGTCGGCTCGCCGGTCGCGTTAATGCCGCGGATGATCGGTACCGTCGCTCCGGCCAGGCGCGCGCCATAGTCATACATGCTGAGCCCGGGGACTTCGGTCGCGAGCGAGGCGATGTCGGTCACTCCCGTTTGCGCGAGCTGATCCGCGCTGACGACCGATAGGCTGTATGGCACCGCCTCCAGCGTCTGCGTGCGACGGCTAGCCGTGACGGTCACTTCCTGGAGCGTGGCCGCCGGCTCCATGACGGCCTCCTGCGCGTGTGCCGCGTGGGACATGCCGTACAGCGCGATACACACCGCCGTACCTACCGGTGTTATCGCCTTGAGAGTCCGGTGCTTGGTGTTCGGGTGAACTCGACCTGTATTAGAGTGCCGCATGCTGGTTTCCCCTGTTGCGTGGCCAATCTATGCTGCTGGCCCAATCTGTAATACTTCTCGGAATCGGCGAGTCAATCTCCAGGACTCTCACCGAACGCGCCACGGCTCGAGTCGTCGTTTTCGCCCGCCCCCGGATTCGTTCGCCGTCGCGCCTGCTCCGTCCCTTCCCGGCTCGTCGGGCAAGTCGCGGTCGTTTACTCCGTCCTGCTTCAATATGTTACAGGTTTACGACGTCCGTCTAGACAAGGAATGGAGCCGAGTCCAGTCAGAAGTTGGACACCGCGACACGGCTCTACAGATCCTTCGTCTGTTGCAAATCGCTGCCGGCAAATCACGCGTCATGAACGCCAGGCGCCGAAGTACAAAACCGATGTCGATTACCTGTCGTTTTGGCACTTCCACCCTGAAATTCCCAGGACCTTACCAGACTCCCGATTCGAGCCTAAGTCGCTGACCGACATCGAATTTCGCGCAACCCAGAGCCCTGCATCACGCTTTCGGCGCGTCTCGCCTGGTCATCGAAGGTGCTGATCGCAGCCGCGGCACGGTCGCAATGTCGCTGCGAGCTCGTGTCGCCGCCCGATAAGGGTCCCGCTCGCGCCCGACCGGATGCCTCGTTCCCTCCGGCTCGAGATCAGCGCGAACGCATCACTTGCCGCGCTGTTATGCGCGGCACCACTGGAGCCGCTTTGCTGAGGTCCGGGAGCGGCTCAGCTGGCCGTCCCCGTTTGGCATTTAAGAGGAGAAATCGCTGGTCTGTGCCAATGTGAAAGTTGGCAGTAGCATGTCTACCGGTTACCGACCTGCGGCACCCAAGTTGAATCGCTGAGGCGCTCGTCCAACTCCTTCCCGGGCGCGCATTCCTCCGAGAAGTACCTGTCGGGTTCCCCCGTCGGGTGCGCTCGGGGCATGTAGATGGAATAGTAATACTCCAGCGCGTTGCTCTTGGCAGTCCGGTCTGGCACGCCAAGCAGCTTTGCGGCACGGAAATTTCGTTGGACCGCCTCGCATTCGGTCCGAGCTTCATTGTATTCACCACGGACGTGCATGCTCTCGTGAGTGAGCATGCCGAGACTTGTGAGCTCTTCCCGATCGGCCCGCTGCGGGTGACGGAGATAGGCCAGCAATGTATTGCACCATGGATACTGAAACGTGATTTGTCCGGTCTTCGGACTGGCATGGCCAATATTCGTCGAATTCTGATCAAAAAGAGTATCGATGACGGTATTGCAATGCACGTGCGCGATGTGCGAGTCGGCCAACTCCGTGGAAATGGCGGACAAGCGCCGCTGAAAGAGCCACGTGTGAATCGGCTGCCAGAGCGATAACAGCGCCAAGGCCGACAAAACGAAGATGTAAGGCTTCCATACGTTTCTCGACAGGGGCATGTCGATGGGAGCCGCTACCGTTGACCGCAATTCACGGTAAATCATCCAACAGAGCAGCAGCGAGATCAGAACCCAAAACATGGTGATGCTCGCGGCTGCCCGTTAGGCTCTCGTCGGGCGGCGTTCTCGAGCGCTCAAGATGCGCTGCTACCCCGACTCAACGGCTCGAGGCGCCAATCCGTTCGGCCGGTTTTCTTGAGGCAGATCGTCTTGTCGGCAGTCATCTCGCGTCCATCAATCGTTTCGCACCGGTCGGACGGGCAACCGACCGCTTGCGCTTCGATGACAATCGCGCCAATCAAAGGACCGGAAGTTACCACGCCAAATGGCTAATGGCTCTTGAACTGCTGCATCATGTAGCCCTTAACATCGTCCCTGGAAAGCGATGGACTCCAACCGGTCTTGTAGTAATAAAGCGCCTTTAAGAATGCCAAATCGCCGGCTGTTATCGCTGTAGGCCTTTCACGTGTGCCGCAACTCGGTGACATGACGTCCAGAATGCTCGGTAATGGATCGCAATGATCCGGCGATTGCACCACTGACAAAGCTAGCTGGGATACATAGTCCGCGATCGTTCCAATGGGGTAGCCCGCGACCTTAGTTGTGTCGACGATCAGGATGACGCTGACGATCCCAGT
>Ga0209415_10011224_pt1 | contig 15108 bp, 9 predicted proteins | sample PeaSoiSIISIP2007_FD_187696 | JGI IMG/M metagenome (GOLD analysis project Ga0209415, IMG submission 187696) | Peat soil microbial communities from Weissenstadt, Germany - SII-SIP-2007 (SPAdes) (version 2) | ecosystem: Environmental > Terrestrial > Soil > Wetlands > Peat | place: Germany... | reverse complement strand
TGGCGCTTCCCTGCGGGAGCGCGCGCGGGGATTACACAACGTACGATTCCTGCCGTTGCAGCCACCTGATCGACTCAACGATTTGCTTAATCTCGCGGATCTACACCTTCTGCCGGGACAACCATCCGCGTCGGGTTCCGTCATGCCGTCCAAGGTGACGGGAATGTTGGCAAGCGGGCGCCCGGTGATCGCAGCATGTCCGCGCGATAGCGAACTAGCGGAGCTGATCGCGGGATGTGGAGTCGTAGTGGAACCTGGTAATGTGCGGGACTTCGCGGACGCGATCCGACTGCTCGCGGGCAACTCCGCGCTCAGTTCCCGCTTCGGGACTTGGGGGAGGAGGCGCGCTCTCGATCGGTTTCACCAGGCTCAGATTCTCTCGGACTTCGAAGCCGAAGTTCACCGCCGGATTCGCCCGGCGCGCAAGGAAGCTGACCGGCTCGCGTCGCAATGAGCACAGCAGCAAGACCCGTCGCCGCCTTACCGATGGACGCCCACAATTGGGCGCCCATGGCGATTATAGCCGCCGATGTCGTCGCCCTGGAGGTCTCACTCGGGATCGGTCTTGCTCTACGCCGCGCTCTCTCGAACTGGTTCACGGCCACCGTCGGGCTCGAACAGTATCTCGCCGTTGCGATCGGAATCCTGCTCCTGCCGCTGGTCCACTATCAACTCGGACTCTATCCGGGCTACATGCTTGGTCCAGTCGAGAGGCTTCGCCGGCGGACGCTCGCGACGCTCGCCGTATTTGGCGGACTCGTTGCGTGGGACAACTTGGTGGCTCGGGGAGTCCTCTCTCGCGGAGTCTTGCTCGGCACGTTCGTCTTCGCACTGGTGCTGCCCTCGCTTGCTGAAACTGCCACCCGCATGGCGCTCGTACGGCACGGACGTTGGGGCATTTCCGCGGTCGTGCTCGGCGCCGGTGAGACAGGCCAACTACTTGCGCGCACGTTGCGGGATACGCCACAGCTCGGTCTCAAACCCATTGCTTTCCTCGACAACCGTCCCGAGGCGTGGAACACGCGCCTGGAGGATGTGCCCGTCGCGGGACCGCTTGGCCTGGCGGTGGACTTCGAAACCCGGGCAGAAGCTGCGATTGTCGTGCTCAGCGATCTGCGCAACGATGAAGCCTCGGGACTCCTTTATGAATTGAACTTTCCCCGCGTCATCGTCATCCCGGATCTGGCTGGTATCGCCAGCCTATGGGTTTCGGCGCGCGACCTCTCAGGAGGCGCCGGTGGAGGGTGCCTCGGTCTCGAAATCAAAAAGAACCTCCTGGTTCGTCACAACCACGTACTAAAACGCATGATGGACCAGAGCGTGGCCCTGCCGCTGTTTCTGGTCAGCATCCCCATCATTGCGATCGCAGCGATCTGGATAAAGTTCGCGAGCCGCGGCCCCGTTTTCTACCGGCAGATTCGGGAGGGTCTCGGCGGCCAGCGCGTCGCCGTGTGGAAGCTCCGCACGATGTACGCGGATGCCGGCCGGCTGCTGGATCAGTGGCTCGATCGGTACCCCGAGGACCGCGCGCATTGGTTGCGCTACTTCAAGCTGCGGCACGATCCTAGAGTCTTGCCCGGTATCGGGAAGCTTTTGCGGCGCACGAGCCTCGACGAGTTACCGCAGTTATGGAGTGTCCTGAGGGGGGAGATGAGTCTGGTGGGCCCTCGCCCGTTGCCAGACTACCACCTGGAGCAATTCTCGAATGAGTTTCGAACATTGCGAACGCGGGTCGTGCCAGGGCTCACCGGACTATGGCAGGTTTCAGCGCGCAGCGAGGGAGACCTGAAAGTACTTGAGTCACTGGACACCTACTACATCCGCAACTGGTCTCCATGGCTTGATCTTTACATCCTCGCTAGGACGGTGAAGGTCGTACTGCTCGGCGATGGGGCCTACTGAACTAAATGAGGTGGTGCATGAGCTGATGCGACGGTCCCGGCGGAAGTTCACCAGAGAGTTTAAAGAAGCCGCAGTGAAGCGTCTAGAGAAGGGCGCATCAACAGCGGAGGTGGCTAGTTCCTACGAGATTACGATGGGTACTCTGCAACGCTGGCGGCGTGAAATAAGGAACTACGGCGCGACGGCCTTTCCTGGGATTGGCAAGAGTCGTCACAACAAAAAAGCTAGAACGCACGTCATCAGCTTTCGTATAACTCAAGACGAATACACCCATTTGATGGCACTGTGTTCGCGGCTCGGCGCTCGGAGTCTCGCGGATTTCGCACGCTCACGCACACTCCGCGGAGCGAGTTCACGGTCTTGAAGGACCTGAAGACACGCTCGAAGAACCGAGCACGACGATCCAGCAACTTGGGCGAAAGCAAGAGCGGCCAAAGTGAAGCCACGAGCGTAAGTGGTCCTCAAGTGGCCAATATTGATTGCTAGACCACCACTCTCAGCCTGATCGCATCGTTCGGCGCGTGCACCAAATCCTGTTTTGTCCCCAGATACCGTTCGGTCGTTTGGACTGACGCGTGGCCGAGCAGCAGCTGAATCTGCTCCAGTTCGCCGCCACCGGCGCGGCATAGCTTAGCGCACGTGCGGCGGAGGTCGTGCGGGGCAATACCAGGGACGCCCGCTGCATCGGCGTAGGGCTTGATGAGTTGCCACACGACCTTCTCGCCGAGGCCTTCGCCAGTCAGCACGCCCGCACGGTTCACGGGACGGAATACGTGGCCAGCAGCCACGTCGGCGGGGAAAGTCCACGCGTCGATGGCCACTTTTACCCAGGTCGGCATCGGCGCGGTGCGGACTCGGCCATGTTTCCCAACTAGATCGACAATGCACCAGCGGCCGTCCCGTTGCTGGACGTGTGCGAATGTCAGCGCCGCCACCTCGGACCGCCGGAGTCCGCACCCGAGAAGGACCGCAAGAATCGCCCGGTCCCGAAGGCCGCGAACGGTAGTAATGTCGGGAGCGTTTAGAAGGGCCTGCGCCTGACGCTGCGACAGCCAGTTCCCCGAGCGGATTCCCTGTGTCTTGGCGCTCTTGACCCGGCTGATTCCCTGCGCCAATTCGGGCGCGAGCAGCCCGTTGTCTGCGGCCTCCGCAGCCAGTTTGCGGATCGCCGACATTCTAATAATGATGGACGACGACCCAAGCTGCCGTTCTTCGAGCGATACGCGCCACGCGCTCACGGTCGCCTTAGTGAACCCCGGCCGCGGCATCTGCTGGAACCAGACGTAAAACTCCTCTAGCGCCATGTTGTACACCCGTTTCGTAATCGGCGAGGAGACGCTGTCAAGCACGAGCGCCTTCAGTTTCTGCCACTGTGCGATCTTTTCCGGTGCGATCAAATCGTTCATTTCAGGTCCTTTTAATGGGCAATATCGGTCATCCGAACACTACCTCTGTGCGGCCGGAACATCGACCGAACGTCGAGAGCCGAAACCCAATTCAAAGCGTCTCAGGCCGGCGCGACGGTCGCCGAGGCGAAGCCGGTGACCGAACCTGGCGAGGCGGGGGCTTAGCGGTCGGCCGGGGGGCGCACACCAATTCCGAAGCCGTTCTTGGCGGCGGTGGCGTAGTAGGTTTGAAGCTCCGAGAGGTTGTCCAGGAACTGCTCGTTCAGCGTAAAGCCGCGAGAGCGGAAGTCGGGGTCGAGTTGGTACTCGATGTAATCGAATAGAGGGGTCAGATTGCCCCGGGGATAGTCATCCGGGTTCACCGCGTCCAGGCCTGCCGAGATTGAGCTAACTTCGTCACTCGAATACACGGCCCCTTGGAGGGGACCGAAATCCGTCCTCCAGGCGAGCGCCTTCACGAAGACTGGATCCCCTTCGTACTGCGGCGAGACCTGCGCGATAGGCCCTCCTTCGCCGGCGATGAGGATTCGGTACCGCTCCGATACGTAGCCCAGGAACACGTCGGGGTTCATCATCATGCTCATCTCCTTGCCGGCCTGCGCCAAGGCGATGAGGGCGTTGTCGAAGCGTTGCAGGTCCAGGCTCTGGAAGAACGGGACGGCCTCTTTCAGGTATTTCTTCGGGTAAAGGCGCAGGCCGGGATAGACGCGCAGAGCCAAAGGCGCCTTGAGTCTTTCGTAGTAGGCCAGCAACTCCGCCTCGCCGGATTCGGTCACCGGCCTGGCTTCGGCGAGGGCCGCGCTCAGGACGGACGGAATCGAGCCCCCCCCGTAGAGAAGGGCGCGCCACCTGGAAAGCTTGTCCCAGTCCAATGGCTTAAGCGTCAAGTAGTCCAGCATGGTCTTATTTCAGGGAGAAGCCGCCGATCATGTCCACGTCGCCGTCGGGTCCGGTGAGGAAACGGATGTCGGTCCACATGTCCTTGACCTCCGAAGCGCTCTCGCTGGCCCAGATGCCCTGCGACAGAGCGGGCTTGACCTCGGTCTCCATGAGTCTCTCCAACTCCTTCCTGGCCGCGTCGCCGGTCAATTTAAACAGATCAGGGAACTTTGCCCTCATGTCGATCACCAGGACCTGCTTGATCCCCGGCTGCATGAGCCGGGCCCGGGCGCCTGTTTGCTCCATGACGCTCAGGCCGTAGTCCACGTCCGGATCGGCGTAGTTGAACCGCCCTTCGACTCCGCCTTCAACTTTTACGGTCTTCAGCTCGAGGGCAAGGGTCTCGCCCGTACTCTTTTCGACGACGACCGCGTCCGGAAAGGTCATGTACTCCCTTCTTTTCTGCAGCAGGTCGACGTAGTCTTTCGCTTTCTGGTACGCCAGGCGGGTCGCCTTCCCCTGGCGGTAGGCCGTCGCGATCCTATTCTTGACTGCACTTGCAGCGTCGATCTCGGCTTGGACTTCCGCCCGGCCTTTCCCAATGTACTTTCCCTTGTAAAAGGCCGGCTCGCTGACGGGATTGCCCTTCGCGTCTACGAAGGGCTGTGTGAACTTGTCCGGGTTCTTGGTGATGTGGCCTTCCATCTGTTTCTGGGAGGCTTTCTCGCACTGGTTGTGCACCCACAGCTCCAGTTCCGTCACGAAATAGGTGTGGCCGTCCGCGATCTCGAGGTTGAACACCGGCCGGCGGCCCGAGAGCGTTTGCCGCGACAGAAGCTTCGCTCCGCGGCCGTCCCTGGTATCCACCCTTGTGCCCGGCGAAATCCTCGAGGCCGGACGGAACACTCCGCCCACCGCGAAGGGATGTTCCCGTGTGCACACCAGCTCGCTTCTGCCGCCGACGCCCTCAAATACCAGACGCACGCAGTCCGCGGCTTCTCTGGAGAAGGTGCGGACGACGTGGCGGGGCGGGTCTTCCACCGCCGCCGGACCAAAGACGCCTGAGCCCGCCATCGCGAGGACGGAGCGCGTGACCACCAGCTGGCCCGCGCGAATCCGTTCGATCGCCGACCAGGTCCCGTCCGCCAGGCGTACCCGCGTCCCCGCGCCGAAGCAGACATGCACGCGGCAGCCCTGCTCGGCCTCGGCTGTGGCGGCGCTCTCGACTTCGCGGACTTCCGTCTCGATTCCTTTTTCGACGGTCTCTTTGGCCGCCTGGGTGGCCAACTCCTCGGCTTCCTGCAATGCGGCTTTCGTAGCCGCCTGATCCAACGAGGCCAGCGCCCTGGCGACGTCTTTTTCTCCCTCGATCGCGGTCTTCAGGGCGCCTAGCGCGGACTTGCTGACGGACTTGAGCCCCTGGAACATGCGGGCGCCGACCGGCGAGAAGGCCAGGCACGTCAGGGCGTAGATGGCCCGGGTGGTTGGGTCGAGCGCCTCGAAGGTGACCAGATCGATTCCGATCAGCGCTTCCAGGCCGGTCTTGATCTGGCCGATGATCGGAAGGGAGGAGAGAATCATGCTGACGATCTTGGGGACGTCGGCGGTCCAGCCCTCCTCTGCCGCGGCTTTCGCGTTTTCGGCGCGGATCTGCTCCTGGAACTTCGCGATCATGGCCTCGAACTTCGCGTTGTCGATTTCGACGGTGAAGTTCTCGAATTTCGGCTCCAGCCAGACGTGGCCCTGCCCGTCGTCCACTATGGTCGGGGTTTGTCCGCTGGAGAGGTAAACCTTTCCGTCGGGGAAAAAGCCGCGCACGAAGGTCATGCCCGCAATGGTGGTGACCTTGATCTGGCGCGGCGTCCCCAGCGGCGTCCACGCGGAGTTGGGCGCGCCCGCGGGTTTGAACTTCGGACCCGTGTACGGTGCGCTTCCCTGGGCCGGCTGGCCATTCCCGCCGCCTGACTGGCCGGGTCCGCCGCCTGACTGGCCAGGTCCGCCACCCGAGCCGGCGCCGGGTCCGTTCACCGAGGGCGTCGTGGGTTTCGGCGTGTTCGCGGTCCCGCTTCCGCCCTTCTTGGCTTCCTTCTCCTTGTTCGACGCAGCAATCAACAGATTGCTGCTGGCGTCCGCGAGGCTCGAGACGGCTTGCACGACGCTGGAGCTGCTGTTGGCAAGGCCCGTCAGCACCGATTGGGTCGAGTCGCCGTCCAGCGCGATGTTTCCTTGACTACCGGGATTCGGCTCGTAGGGCAGGGGCGTGCCGGTCAGGTAAGCCAGCGTGCCCTGGGCGAACGTGCGGTGCGCATCCATCGCTGCTTTGAGTAGCTTCGGCGTCGCGGCGCTGCCGTCGGCCAGCGACCCGATCAGGCGCTCCAGATGGCCCAATACCGCAAGGTCCGACGCGGGAAGGGGTCCGGGGGACGAAGACGCCGGCGGCGGGATGGTCCCGCCCGTCAGGCTTGGCTTGAGGCCCACCTCCCCGTCGAAAGCCTGTTCGAAGATCTCCAGGCCAGGGTCGCTGGACAGAGTCTGGACGCTGTCCGCTCCCACAATGAGCATCGCCGGCCCGGACCGATCGACCTTCCTCACAGGGACGTCGTAGGTGGGCAGACTCATCTGGTTGAGGATCGAGTCCACGACGTTGCGGGGCTGCTGGCCGGAAGTGGTGGCCTGGACCGTATCGGCGGCCACTCCATTCGCGAGAACCCGGATGGTGACCGAGCCGCCGCTCGCCTGGCCTTGAAGGACGACGATGTAGGATTTCATGGCGCCATCCGGTCAGACTCCTTTCAGCGTCGCGTTGGGGTTCTTGCTCTCGATGGTGACGGTGACGTGCTCGCCATCCGAGAAGGAGGAGCCGGGCTTTGGCGTCAGCGCCGCGACGTTCGGAACGGGGGTTCCTCCCAGGACCCCGTTCCCCCCGGTGACCTCCGGAGGCCCACCGCTCACCTGAAGGTTGACGCTCTGCTGATCGCCGTTGATTTTCACGTCGAAGTCGGTGATATAGGTGGTGCCATCCTTCATCACAGGAAGAGCCAGGGTCCCGTCCTTGTTCACCCCCACCGGTCCGCCGTTGGCGCGGATATCGTTCGGCGACAGCTTCTGGGGAGGGTTGTTCTTCGGATCGGGGTGCGTGACGAAGATATCTCCTCCGAAGAGGATGTCCTCCAGACAGAACGTGAAAGGTCCTAAACTCTTGCCGGGTTTGATGTTGTCCTGGGGCGACTTGGTTTGCCATGCGAAGCCGCTTTTGTTCACGATCAATAGGTTCGTCCAGTTCGACGGCCCTGCTGTGCTGGCAGGCACTAGTCCGTTCTGCTGGAAATGCAGATCGCTGATATCCGCTGTCCCGGGATTCGTCACGGTGAATTGGAAGCAGCGCCGCGTCCTCTTCTTCTTCACCGTCACCGTGGGAGGTATGGGCGTGGTAGGGGTGACCGGCTTTCCCGGAGTGGGCGCCGGCGTGGGCTGGGGCTGCGGTTGGGAGCCGGGGCCTGGGGGCGTAGAGCCGGGGTCCTGTGGCGTAGAGGCGGGGTCCTGCGGCTTGGAGCCGGGGTCTTGGGTTGCCCCGGGGTTCGGAGCTATCCCGGGGCCGGGGTTCTTCTTCTCCTCCTCTTCCTTCTGTTGGACGGAGCCGAGCCCTTGGGCCGTCGAGGCGCCGACGTCGGCAAGCGCGCCCATCATCGAAGCGGTGCTGGCGCCTAGGGCGTTCACGGCGGACACTGCGCCCGGCCGGTCGGCCACGATGGGAGCGTCCGCTGTGCCGCCGGTCGAGTTCGGCACCGAGACGGGCTGGCCGGTCAGCAGAGCACGGGCCGAATGCACGTAATCGGCGTACGTCGCGCCGAGCTGATTCAGCAGTTGGGCCTGGACTTTCGCGCCGTCGGCCATAGATCCGACGATGTTCGCCAAATGTCCGAGCACGGCCTGCGAGGTCGTTTGCGGCGCGGAGGCGAGGGCGGCTGGTGGCCGGACCGGGGCCATCGGCGTGGGTGTCGCCGGCGCGGAGGGTCGCCTGGGGGCGATGGCATCCTGGACCGTCACCGTCATCGAGGCCGAGCAGACGCTGCCCTTAATGGTGTAGCGCACGCTCAGGACCAACGTCTGCGGCGTCAGCGGGCGGATCGATATCCGCGCGGGATCGCTGTTGGGGGCGGCGAGGTCCGCGCTGCTGGGTCCCGACCAATCGTACGTCCCGCCTGGGGGATCGCCCATCGCCGTGTAGGAGCCCGTTGTGCCGGCGATCAAGGTCCTAGGGCCGCGGAGGACGACGGAGCAGCGGGCCGGCCCGATCGGCTGGACGGACGGCGCTGCGGGCTGGCCGCGAGCTGCGCCGGCTTGGGACTTCCCTGCGGTGGCACGCGCAGTCGGCATTTTCGAACTGGGTCAGTATACCAGCCCTGTTCGCAAATAGAAAGCCATTAGCTACAAACAGCCATTAGCTACAAACATATTCCGGACGGAGCAATGCGAATGCGCATTATGGGCGCCCTCCGCTGCCCCGATGTATAAACTCCCTTTCTGCGCGGCCTCCACTTTGCCCAAACCGGAAATCCGGGATTATACTGATACGAAAAGAGAACGACTCAGTCTTTTTGCCCGGAGAAGTGGCTATGCGCATTACGATGAGGGAGCTGTTTGCGCTCTCGTTTCTTCTTTCGTTTTGGCCGAATCGAGTCGAGGCCCAAGTCCTGAACATGAGCCACGATCTGACCACGCTGGGGATCGCGACTCAAAACATGGTTCCCGACTCTCCGTCGCTCGACTCACGTCCGCTGTTTCAGGCGACGCTGCAATATGCTCAAAGCCACCCGCTGCAAACCATCACACTCGACAAAGGCTCTTACTACCTGCTCACCCCGCAGCAATCCAATGAAGTACTCGAATTTCCAAGTCTTTCCAGCGTCGTGGTAGATCTCGCCGGCTCGACGTTCTACTTCAATGGGCCCCTGCTGAGCAACGGGTTCGTGGTGAATTTGTGCACCAATTTCACGTTGAAGAACTTCCAGACCGACTACATCCAGCCTCCGTACACGCATGTCAGCATTACTTCGGTGGATACCACGAACCGGCTGATCCACTATCAGACCCTGCCGGGGTGGCCTGACCCTTCCACGTTCAACAACTTGACCGGCCCCTTCGGCGGCGGCGTCCAGTTCTACGGTGCAATTTTTCGCAACGGCAAGCCGGTGTTCGGAACCACGCGCACGGCCATCACTCTGCCGATGGGCAACAACACGCTGACGCTGACGCAGGACAATACGCCATGGACGCAAAGCGCGACTCTCGGGACGCTCCAGCCCGGGGACACCGTGGTGGTGACGGCGCGAGCAGGAGGGCCTCTTGTGCTGATACAGCGGGGGGATGCGGTCACGTTGTCAAATGTGACGATTTATGGAGCGAACCAATTCGCCGTGTTTCTTTTCGAAATCGGCAACTCGATTGTGGATAACGTACGCGTGATGCCGCGGCCGGGCATCGGGCTGATCGGCTCCAATGCGGACGGCATTCATATCGGCTCCAGCTATCAGAACAACCACATCAGCCACAGCTATGTTACGCGAACGCTGGACGACGGAATCATCATCGACTCCCAGATACAAGCGACCGTCGTGAGCTCGTCTGGGCCGCGCCAGATTACCGTCAAGCGATACAACCTCAACAATTTCCCGAACGGTACCGCGGCCAATTTTGTGGACCCGCTTACAACGGTGGAGTTCACTGGAGGCATTATCGTTTCCCAGACGCCTCCCGATTCCGTGACGCCCGGATCCCAGGAACAGGTGGCCCTGACCTTCGACCGGGATCTTCCCGCACTTTCCGCTGGTCAGTTTATGGTTTACGGTTCTCCTGCACTCCGGGGCCAAGGCTCCTCCATTGAAGACAACACGGTAGAGGATATCATCGCCGGGCGCGGCATCTGGGTTACCGGACTGAATGGGGCGGTGGTCCAAAGAAACGTCGTCCGCCGAACCAGCGAAGGAGGGATCGTCCTGGCCCAGGACACGGAGGCCTACCCGTCGCCGCCGGTCCAGAACATCACAGTGACCGACAACATCCTTGAGAACGCGCCGGGGAACCAGGCGGCGGGAACCGGCATCAAGGACACGATGGGCGGGATCGAGCTGATTACCACGAACAATCAATCGTTTGGTTTCGCAACGGCCGCACCAAACACGAATGTCTCGATTGTGAACAACTACATCGCCGACGCGGATCGATCCGGAATCTGGATCGGTGAGTTGAACGGGGGGCTACTTCAGAACAATCTCATCGTCCGGCCGAATCAGCAACCGACTCTGGGTGGGACGTTTGGGATTTCCCCGCAGTTTCAACCGCAAGTGATGACGGACGCGCTGACGCCGCTGGTCATGCGCTACAGCAGTAACGTCGCCATAACTAACAATACGATCGCCACGTCGTCTCCAATCGCTGCTCCCGTAGTCGTCTCACCCCGCTCGGCGGCAATTCCAGCGCAAGGTGGCTCCGGTATCTTCATGGTGTCACCCGCCATTTCGGGATTCGCCTGGAACGCCATCTCCAACGATAGTTGGATCACGATCACGGCAGGCGCCGGCGGCAGTGGGAACGGAATGACGAATTACTCCGTCGCCGCAAACACCGGGACTGGTCCCCGTACCGGGAGCATCACGGTCGCCGGCGTCACGTTTGTCGTAAATCAATCCAGTACCGTTCCCTCTTCGCCCGCGAACGGCGCGCTGGCGCATTTCGCCGCGGGAGGCACCTGGACAACCGGCATTTTTGTGGTCAACAACGGCGCGCAGCCGGCGCATTTCTCGATCGCGTTTCTCGGTGACAACGGCAATCCCGTGGCTCTGCCATTTTCTAGTGGTTCCACGAGCACTCTTTCCGGAACCGTCCCGGGCAACGGCTCGGCGTATTACGAGGCAGGTAATTCACAGATCGCGCTGAGCGCGGGTTGGGGACAAATTACGGCCGATCCGTCGATCATCGTCCAGGCACTGTTCCGCAACAACGCGAATGGCACGTACTACGAGGCCGCGGTCCCGTCGAGTGCTGGAAGCCGGGAGTTTCTCATCCCGTTCGACGCGACCACGTTCGCCGCCAACGGCGCGCCGTTCTACACGGGATTTGCCGTCGCCAATCTCGATCAGGCTGCCGGGAACGTGACCTGCCTGGCTCGCGATTCGAGCGGGAATGTGATCCCAAGCGCGATTCCCTCGTTTCGATTGAATTCGCTGGGGCATTGGGCCAACTATCTGTTCCCAGCGCTTGCCGGCATGCGCGGGACCATCGACTGCATCGCGGACGCCAACATTGCCGCCACGGCCTTTCGATTCATCGGGTCTAATGCGTTTTCGTCACTCCCGGTGGTGACCAGTTTCGACAGCAGTGCTTCCACCGCGGCTGCCATCGCTCATTTTGCCGCCGGGAGCACCTGGACCACCGGGTTCTTTGTGATCAACACTGGGGCGCAGCCGGCGCATTTTTCCATCGCCTTTTACGATGACAACGGGAATCCGGCTGCCCTGCCATTCATGGGAAGTCAGGCCAATACGCTTTCCGGGACGATTCCCGCGAACGGGTCGGCGTATTTCGAGGCGAGCAATCCGCAAGTCCCGCTGGCCGCGGGTTGGGGGAAGATTACCGCCGATCCATCCATCGTCGTCCAGGCGTTGTTCCGGAACAACGCGAACGGCACGTATTACGAAGCAGCGGTCCCATCGAGCGCCGGAAGAGTAAGGAGTTCTTGATCCCCTTCGACGCCACCACCTTCGCGGCGAACAGCTCGCCGTTCTATACCGGATTTGCGATCGCTAACCTCAATCAGACATCCGCGAACATCACTTGTACCGCACGCGATCAGAACGGCAGCGTCATACCGAATGCGGTATCCGTTTCTCCCCTGAACCCCCTCGGGCATTGGGCTAACTACCTGTTCCCAGCTCTCAGCGGAATGCGCGGGACCCTCGACTGCGCGGCGAATGCCAACATCGCGGCTGCGGCGCTCAGGTTCATCGGGACGAACGCGTTTTCGTCATTGCCCGTCATTACGAAATAGGTTGTTGGGGCGAGATTCAACGTTATTAGTGGGTAGTTGGTTAGCCGCCATTCCTCACCCGAGCATCGCGTCGGTGGTTCCCCACTAGCCGCGCTGAACGACAGAGCCCAAGCCGGTGCGAAGACGCTTGGTGTGACATCGTCAAATCGTCCGCTAGTCCCGCAGCCTGAGGGGAACCGGGCACAACGATCTGATTCTGCTGCTGCTCTCCGATAATCGGTTGCGGGGCACCGCCGCGAGGAGGATTCTCAAACTGCGTGCGGATTCTCGACATGCGCGAGGCCGGCGTCTCGAAGTTGATCACGCGGGTGTAGGTCTTGTCGTTAAACTTAGGCCAAGGCCCACCCGGAGCCTCGGCTTGCCCAAGCGCGAAATCGTAGCCCGAGCCCGAATATTCGATCGTCTTCAGATTCTCGCTGCCTAGCGCCTTCGTGGCGCTATTGACGATCGATGTGGCATCCTGCGCACCGGCTGCCCACGAGAATGCTGCCCAGAAAAATAACGCAAGGAGCCCAAGTCCAACCAGCCATTTTCTAGCCACATTTACCTCCAGGGAATACCAAATCCCAGTTTCCTCGTAATAGGTGGAATCAGTATACAGAACGGACATGAACGATTCAAACGGCGGACTAGTTTAAGCCCACTCCGTGTTACGATCTCGTTAATGCCAACAGAAAACATCGTCGCCCTTCTGATTGCGGAACGAGACAAGCTGAGCCGAGCTATAGAAGCCCTCCAGGGACCAACCAAGCGCCGGGGTCGCCCGCCGAAGAATCCAATGGAAGTAGCGCCTCCTGCCGCCGCGCCCGTCCCGGCAAAGCGGAAGCGCCGCAAGTTCACAGCCGCCCAACGGGAAGCCGCCGCCGAAAGAATGCGCTTGCGCTGGGCTGCGAAAAAGAGGGCCGCAGCGAAGGTGCAAAAGACCGTAAGAAAACCCAGAAGGACAGGCAAAGGAACCTAGCCGGGCATCGGGGCACGAAGGGCGAATGGCCTATTCGCCCGCTGAGGGCAAACGGCCCCGTCATCGCCAACATGCGCGCTGTGTGGCGTTCCGGGTGCGCTGTTGGCGTGGGACTACCAGGCGGTGAAAGGTGCGCGTGTTCCTGCGGCGGAGGCCGTGTTCGACCAGATCGGCTGCAGCCGCCGGGCCGACTCAAGTGACGTCACGGAGCGGTGACGTCACTGCAACCATCTGGCGCGGCCTTTCCTGGGCCTCCGAAGCCGAATATTCGTCAAAAGCCGGCGCGGCAGCGACCAAAATGCCCGCTGTTGGCTCAGAAACGCGCCCAGACGCGTCGGGCGGGATCCGAGCTGACGCTATCGAGAGCATTACCTGAAGGCTGGCTATCGTTCGTCGTCTTATTTGGCCTGGCCGCCCAACTCGCCTTGGGGGCCTGGTGGGTCGCTTCGCTGGCCTCGCTCGCCATCGTCTACTTTTCTGATAAAGGAAGGACGGGAAGCCTGGGAAGGTGACGATTGCTGCCAGTGCTCGGGCACGGGGCTCTAATATCGCTATAGAATAAGACTTCATGGCAAGCTGGCCGACAATGCGGCGCTTGGTCACGCTCCTGGTGCTGCTGCTGGCAGCGACCGAGATTTTTGCCTGCGAGCTCATTTCGCCTGACTCCTGCATTTTTTCGAGCCACAGCACGCCCGATACCAGCGAAGGCGGTTCGGGCGACGAGTGCCTCTGCTGCTGCGCGCACATTGTGGTGGTCCCACCAATAACGCCGCTGGCGAGCCTTGGCTTCATTTCACACGTTGTTCCATTTGACGAGGTTCAGGCCCCCGAATTCCGTTCGATCGATATCGAACATCCTCCTCGCTTCTAGTTCTCCTTACCAAAGACGTTGATTCTGTTTCAAAGGAGATTCCATGAAGAGGAACTGTGTCTGGCCTCTTTGCCTGGGCGCCTTGTTGACGTGCGTCCCGGCAAAGCCGCAAGAAAGAACTCAAGTAACGCTGGAGGACCTGGTGCGCGCCAGCCTGGACAGAAATCGCGAAGTGCTTGCCCTGCGCCAGCGCGTCACTCAGGCGCGCGGCTTGGCGCAACAAGCCGACGTGCGTCCTGCGCCAAGCGTCGAAGCCGAAGGACTGAGCGGCTCGCCGCTCGGGAACTCCGGCGATCAGGAATTCTCGGCGGCATTCGTCAAGCCCATAGAAGCCCCCGGCAAGCGCAAGAATAGGCTGCGGGTCGCCGACGCCGCGGTCGCTCTGGCCCAGGCCGAGCTCGACGAGCGCAGCACCCAAATCGCCTACGAGATCGAGGCGGGCTACCTTTCAGCGGTGTATGACAGGGAACGGATCGCGGTGTTCGACCGGGTGTCGGACACCCTGCGCGAATCACGGAGGCTTACAGAGGCACGCGTGCGCGAGGGGGACGCCGCGCCGCTCGAAGCTCAGTTGCTCGCGGTCGAACAGGGACGGACCGATGCTCAACGTTCGGAAGCGACCGGGCGGCTCGCCGTGGCCGAGCTGGAGCTTCGCCGCCTCACGGGTCTGGCGGCGCGTGATCCGCTGCCCACCATTGGGCCTCCGACAGGGGGCCAGGCTGCACTCTCCTTGGAGCAGCTTCTGGCTCGTGCCCTGGAGAAGCGGGCCGACTTGCGCGCCGCCCGGCTTCTGGAACAGCAGGGGGAGGCGGAAACGGCTGTTACGCGATCGGAGGCGCATCCTGATGTGACGGTCTCGGGCCGATACACGTACCTCAGGGAAAGTTTTGAGAATCAGTATGGAGTCACCGCTTCCGGCGCATCCACACCGATCCGGGGGAACTTCAATACTTTAAGCGTAGGCGTGTCCTTTCCCTTGGCGAGCGAACGCCGGAACAAGGGGGCCATCGAAGCCGCCGCCGCAGGGGCGGCGGGCGCCCGC
>Ga0209415_10011223_pt1 | contig 15109 bp, 9 predicted proteins | sample PeaSoiSIISIP2007_FD_187696 | JGI IMG/M metagenome (GOLD analysis project Ga0209415, IMG submission 187696) | Peat soil microbial communities from Weissenstadt, Germany - SII-SIP-2007 (SPAdes) (version 2) | ecosystem: Environmental > Terrestrial > Soil > Wetlands > Peat | place: Germany... | reverse complement strand
CGGTTGAGCAGCCCAACGCAACCGCCAAGAGCCGCCGGGGGGTTTTCGTCTTTCCCGACAATGCGAGCCAGGGAACCCTTGAGGACTTGTTGCTGGAGTGCGGGCGCACGTCTTACCCGGAATTGCTCGCGCTTGCGAAAGCCCACGTTGACGCCGCCAGGGCAAGGCTGGTCCCACCAACCGCTACGTGGACAGACGAGGATCACGAGGAGTTTAAGGCACCTGCGGGAACGAAAAAGGCGACGATCGCGTCTGCGACCGCCATTCTCAAGCCAGGGAAAACTTCGCAAGTCTCCGTTAGCGACAACCGTTGGGTTGATCCTGCCGCTTTGGCCCTGCCAAAAGTAAGGACCGTTGCCGAATGGCTTTGGCACCTGATAATGTGAGAGGGCGTGAAGCCAGCCGGATTTCCAGCAAGAGAGCGCTCCGAAAGCCCACTCGCAACACGGGTGCAGGCCCAAAGCAAATTCTTCAGCGGGAACCCCGACTTGGGGCCGCTTTCGAAGAGCATCGCGACGAAAATCAGTCAGCCTTTCCCGCTCTCGGCCGAGGGGCTCTCAATCTTGCCCGTCAGGCCCTCGCCTGGACGGGGCCAGAACCTGATGACATAGACCAGGCCGAAGAGGCACAAGAGGATGCCCCACCAGAGGTCCGCGTGGAGGCCCCAGAGGGCCACCTTTTTCTCGGGGGGATGCATCCAGCCGTAAGCCCCGGCGCCGGCGATGATGATTCCATAGACCGTCAGGAGGGTCCCGATGAAGAACCAAATCGGCACCTGTTTTTCTTGAGTCTGCATAATTGACCTCACCAGAAAATGATGTTGATGGCGATCAGGGCCGCGGCCACAACCCCGGCCCAGAAGAGCGGTGTTCGATACCACGGACAGGGTCCCTGGTCCGGCAGTGTGGTCAGGCCCATCACCAGGTCCTTCAGCTCGGACTCCGGCTTGCGCGTGGTGAACAGGCTGACCAGAAAAGTGATGCTGACGCAGACCACGAACGACCACCAGGCACTGTACATGTTGACGGCCATGGGCTTGGCCTTTTCCGAGCGCGCGATGAGTTTGGCGTGCTGCGGGTTGAAGGCCGACGGGGCGAACCTGGCAGAAACGGTGGCCGCGTGGACCTCGACGCCCGGCTCGAGCACTACCGGTACGGCTTCGATGCCGAACCTGTCGGTCTGCTTCGATTCGAAGAGCACCACCTCGGGCGCCAGCACCTGAACGGGCGTTTCGCCGGCGGTTTCCTTGACCTTTGCTGGAAGCGTCAACGGCGCGCTCACGATTGGGGTCGAGGCGGACAGGGGCACGTTGACCAACTCGACCTTGCCGCTCCGGACGACCAGGCGCGCCAGTTTGCCGTCCGGCCCGTTTTCCTTGGTGATCACGGCGCCGGCGCTGAGGGTGATTTTAGGCGGAGGACGGTAGCCGTCAGGAAAGGAGTGGACGTAAGCCCACATCCAGATGGAGACCAGAATGGCCGAGAGAAAGCCCCAGAATCCACCGGCGGGGGTGGCGCCCTTCCAGAGCATGCCGAGGATGACGGCGCCGAAGAGCGGGACAATAAACAGGAAGACGAGGACCTGGAGGTACTCGAGGATATTGGAGAAGGCGAAGAGGAGGTAGGCGGTGCCGATGGAGATGGCGATGCCGATGAGCGAGCACAAGCGGCCCATGCTCAGGTAATGGGCATCCGGCGCGCTCTTCCTGATGAGCGGTTTATAGACGTCGTAGGTCCAAACGGTCGCGAAGGCGCTGATATTGCCGGCCATGCCCGACATGAAACCGGCAATCATCGCCGTGACTCCCAGGCCGAGCAAGCCAGGTCCCAGGTACTGTCCCATGAGCAGGGGCAGCACGTCGTTGAAGGTGTGATGCGTGATGCCCGCCCGGGGGTCGCTTTCCGGCACCAACACCATTGGCGAGCCGTCCGGGTTCATCAGCACCGCCAGACCCAGGAGGCCCGGAATCGTGACGATGAGCGGGACGAGCATCTTCAGGGCGGCGCCGATGATCGTGCCGTTCTGGGCCGAGCGCAGGTCTTTGGCGACGATGACGCGCTGGACTTGGAGAAAGTCGGTACACCAGTAGCCGAAGCTAACGGCCAGCCCCAGCCCGAAGACCATGCCGAACCAGTCGATGCCCATGGGGTTGGAGTCGAAGGAGCCGAGGTTGCGCCACAAGCTGGTGAAGTCGGCATTCTGGACGGTGGGGTGGATGACCTTCACGTTCTGCTGGATGGCGGCCATCATCTTGCCCCAGCCGCCGGCATGGATGAGGCCCAGGATAGGGATCAAGAGCGCCCCGGCCCAAATCAGGAAATACTGGAGCACCTCGTTGAACACCGCGGAGAGGAGGCCCCCCAGGGTCACATAGATTGCCACCGTGATGGAGGAGACCCAGATGCTGGCGTACATGTTCCAACCCAGCAGCAGGTGCAGGATTTTGGCCATCGCGAACATGCTGGCCCCGCTGACCATGACCGTGAGGATGGCAAAGGAGACCCCGGCGATCGAGCGGGGGCCCTCGCCGTAGCGCAGCTTGAGGTAGCCGGGGACCGAATGGGTCTTGCAGATATAATAAAAGGGCATCATGACCACGGCCAGGAACAGAATGGCCGGGATGGCGCCGATCAAGTAGGCGTGCGCCCCGAGCATCCCGTACTGGTAGGCCATGGCGCTCCAACCCATCGTCTCCAGCGAACTCAGGTTCGCCGAAATGAAGCTTAGCCCGGCGATCCACGCGGTCATTTTTCGCCCGGCCATGAAAAAGTCGTCGCCCGTCTTGGCGAATTTTTTCAGATAAAACCCGATGCCAATGACGATGGCAAAGTAAAGGCCGATGATGACCAGATCGACGGGGGACAGCGAGAGGAGGCTCGAGCCGGCGGCGAGGAAAGGTGTTGGTTGCATCAGGACGTCCCTTCTCAGGTTGGGCGTTTCAAAACTAGCGTTGCGGTTGTCATGGGCGGCATGGTGGAGTTCCCCCGGCGAAAAGGCCAGCAGTTATTGAGCACCGCAGGCGGAGGGGCGAGCGTGGAGCGTGTGGAGCGTGGAGCGTGCATGCACATGGCGCCTGCATCTCACCGCGGCTTGAACTCAAAAAGGACGAAACTCTTCGGTGGCAGGTTAAACGACCATTTGAGGCTCTCGCCGGTCTGGGCAAATAGCAGATCATCGCCTGGCCGCCAGGCTTCCCAGGCGCCCTGCGCAATCACCTCGCCATGAGTGAACCGGTGAGGGTTCTTCATCACCACGTCGCGCCGGCAAGCCAGGTCACCGTGATTCAGGACCAGGAGCAGGGCGGTGCCGTCGCGCTTCTCGTTGTAGATATGCTCGAGACTGGTCCACGGCGAGAAGCTGATCCCGTCGCCAATATGGTCGTGCAGGGTGTGCAGGAACTGCCCCAGGAGGTTCGCGTAAAGATAAGGCTCCGGCCCCCGCCGAGCCGCGCTGCTGCCGGCCAAATTGAGAGCGGTGACGAAAAACACGCGTCCGGCCCCGACCTGATTCTCCACGACCAGCGGCGCCTCGTTGAGCCGCGCCACCACGCGCGCGGTGCCCAAGCGGACCGGATGCAGCCAATGATGCTGCCATTCCCGGCTGCCCGCCGGCGCGGCGTAACCCTCGACCGCCGCGACCGTGCCCGTGGGCTGATAAAGTTGGATCAGCTCCGAGTCACGCAGATCGACGCTACACCCGATCAAAGGGTCCGCCAAAACCGGGCTGATCGGGTTCTCCTCTTCGTCCAGGAACAGGGTGTCGCCGCACACGAGCACGCCCCCGCCTTCAACGTATCGGCGGAGGCTGCCCCGCAATGCATCGGTAATCCGGTGATACCCCAGGGCCACGAGCGCGCGGTAGCGGCGGTATTTCTCTGCCGGCAGATTATCCACCACGAGGTCGCACACGCCGAGAGGACTCTCCGCGAAAAACCCCGGGTACTCCGGGTCCCAGCCGCTGCGCTCAAATCCGGGATAGAAGACCTCGAGGAGCTTGAGCGACAGATCGGCATCGCGGGTTTGCATGAACTCGTGGCGCAGGCCGTCGAACAAACCGGCGCCCCGCACATCGCCGATGCGCCAACCGACCCCGGGCCAGCCGTTCTCATGGCCCAGCAAAATCGCAAATGGGGTGAGCGTCTCCCCGCGCGCCCCGATGCGGCGAGTGAGAGAGTACAGGGTTTTCATCGCCTGGCCCCAAGGCAACAGGCGCCACTCCTTGTCGAAGGCTGCCCAGTCCACTTCGAGTTGCACAAAGTCCGCGCCGCCCATGGCCGCGGCGAGCAAAGACGTGAACAGACACCAAGGGGTGTGGCCCTCGCGCGGCGAGACCTGCTCCCCGGCGTTGCCGCGCGGCGCCCACCAGGTCGAGTGGTCGATCATCCACCGGCGGTCATAAGCCCGGGCCGCCCCGCGGTTCGAGGCGAGCATCAGGTTGAAGTTCGGCACGTTTTCGCCGAGCTCACTGCAGATCAAATCCGCCCCCGCCTCCGCGAACAAGGCGTGAGACAGTAGCGCGGAGCTGTGCGCGAAAGGCGTTCGGCAGTTTTGGTGGAAAAGCTCGAGCCCGGTGCTGACCCGCCTAACGAAGGCCGCTTTCACCTGGCGGCGGGTCGGATGCCTCAGCACCTCGGCGGGTAAATAGTCTTCCGGCTTGATTCCGGAAGAATCCACTTCGCCCCAGTGGACGCCCAGAAACAGGTCACCCGCCAGGGCGCGGATACGCTCGTAGTCCGCGGCACTGTAGCGGGCGTGAGGGGCTTCCCCGGCTTTGGCCGGGCCGCTCGTGCGGAACCACTCCGGCCCCGTGGGAAAGCCCTCGCTGCGCAACAGGAAACGAACCTGGTGCTCGGCCAGGTAGCGAACCACCTGCTCCCGTTCGTCATCCTTCAACCCTGGCATCACCAGCAGCGCGTAATCGGCCAGGCCGCCTTCAACAAACGCCCGGACATGACGCATGTAGGATTCATCCGGGTTTCCGCTCGAGGCCAAATGCAACTGCGCACCGACGTGACACACCTCTTCCGTTCCTCCCCGCAGGCTGGCGGCAGCCCAAAGCAGCGCCCACGCAACCGAAATGCTCCGCGGAATCATGCCCGGAAAGTAAAAGGCTCATGCCGCCTCGTCCAGTGCGAAAAGCCACCCGAGGGAACCGCCCTGGAGAAACTGCAAATCCGGTGCGCCCGTGGTGGACCGCAAAGTCCACGACGGGGCGCGTCGGGCAGGGGGGCGCTGAGCCTACTGCTGGATCAGGCGGTAAAAGATCTTCGCGCTACTCGCCGGGATGGTGTACGAACCGACCCCGATGGTGCCGGCCTGGGCTGGTTGTCCGCATTGGGCACGCGGCAGGCCTGGCGCAATGATCGTCTTTTTCAGTCCGCCGGCGGCCCCTTGCTTGACCACAGAGAAAGCTGGTGTATGATAGGATGTCACCAAACTGACACACTCCCGACGCCTATTCGGCAAACAGGCTTGGCAGGGTGTCGTGATGATCGAACCTGAACCATTTTGAATTGATTTTGCGAATCTAGCCCAACCAGGATTTCGCTGCAGAATTAGGATCTGCTTTCCAGAAAACACAGCCAAATAAGACTCAGTAAAAACCAGACAAACCAAACGTATGATACCAAAAATCAAACCGTCCGCCTGCCTCGCGCTGGGAACGCTCATCGCGCTCCTGCAGCCGGGCGCGAAACTGTCGGCGACCACCGTTACCAACGGCCTGGTGGCTCACCTCAAATTCGATGGCAACCTGCTCGATGCCACCGCGAACAAGATTAACGGAACCAACGTCTCGCTCGGGACCGTCGGCACCAACGGGGTCACTTTCGCCCCCGGATTGCTCGGCCAGGCCGTCCACATCCTCGTCACCCCGGATGGCACGACCAATGATTTCGTGACCCTGGGCTATCCGGCCCTGCTGCACTTTGGCAGCGATGCCACGAGCGACACGACGGACTTTACCGTCGCCATGTGGCTCAAAATCAACGCCTCGAGCGCCGACGAGCCTTTTATCTCGAACAAGAACTGGGACAGCGGCGGCAACATCGGTTGGGTGGTGTCGAATGAGAGCGACGGCACGCGGGTCAATTTGAGAGACGACACCAACTCCAGGAAGGACGAAGTCGGCCATGCCGGGCCGCAATTGGAAGACCATAGCTGGCATCACCTGGCCGTGACCTTCGTGCGCACGAATGTGGCCACCATCTATGTCGATGGCGTGTCGCTCTCAACGCTTTCCATTGCCCCCGACAGCGGCAATGCCGTAGGCAGCCTGGACACGGACGTCCTGAGCGATCCTCCGCGCAACGTGCCGGGACCCGATTGGGCGGTTAACCTGGGCGAGGATGGCACGGGCCTCTATGCGACCAACAACGGCGCCGGGCTCGACTGCCTGATGGATGACGCCGGCATCTGGCGGCGCGCCTTGCTACCAAACGAGGTGCTGGAGATCTACACCAAAGGCGTGGTAAACGGCCAGACCCTGGACCAGGAACCCGGCCCGGCATTCTCGAGCGTGATCCCGGTCTCGTACGCGATGCCGGCCGGCTCGGTCAATACGAATAATCCGGGCTTCCGCGTGCGTCCTTACGCCACCGCGGCCAGCGGAGGCGGCACCATCGCCTGGAATGACGGCCAGCAGGCCGGACTCTACGGTCCCAACCTCGCCGACCTCTCCGGCGCGGATACCAACGGTTACTACACCGTGAGCACGGTAGTCAACTGGGGCGCAACCGTGGATAATTTCCAAACCGCGGACAATTTCCCCGGCATCGGCGCCAGCGGCGCCAATTTCTCCGAGGAAGTCCTGACCTTCATCGAATTCCCGGCCGCCGGGACCTACGTTCTGGGTGTGAACAGCGATGATGGCTTTGGCGTTACCACCTCCATCCTCAACCCTGAGGATGCCTCCACGGCCATTACCTTGGGCGAGTTCGACGGCAACCGCGGCGAAGCGGATACACTATTCCAATTCGTCGTGCCCGAAGCTGGCTTCTACCCCTTCCGGTTGCTGTACTGGCAGACCGGCGGCGGCGACTCGGTGGCTTTCTTCAGCGTCATGACCACCAGCACCAGCACGAACTATGTGTTGATCAACGACCTCTCCACGCCGGGTGCGCTCAAGGCCTACGCCACGGCCTCTATCGCTCCCCCCTACGCCACCGCATTTAACTACAACCCCGCGGGATTCAGCTTCAGCATTCAGGACGACATCTCGGCCCTGAACCCGAGCACTCTGAAGGTCCAGCTTAACGGCGCGACGGTGGCCGTGACCACCAACAAGTCGGGCGGGACCACCACGGTTACCTACGCCTCGCCCGCGCTCTTCCTGGCTGGTTCCAGCAACACGGTGTCGGTTCAGTTCTCCGACAATGCCACCCCAGCCCACACCCTGTCGCCGGTGTTCTCTTTCGTGGTGCCCACATACACACTGATGCCGCCCAGCGCGGCCCTGCCGCGCTCTGCCGTAGATACCACCAAGCCCGGCTTGCTGTGTCGCGTCAGTCAAATTGATGACAGCGTGTATGGCGTCATGGCGGCCAATATCGCCCACGCGGAGGCGCAACTGGCCGGCCTGCTGATCGATCCGATCGCCGGCACGCCCTACCAAGACATCTCAACGCCGGGACCTCAGCCGGGCGGCGGCTACGTGGTTAGCAACCTCAATTTCTCCTTCGACACCTCGAACGAGCAAGGCGCCTTCACCACTGCCAACGGCCACCCGGATATTCAGTTTCCGGGCATCGCCGGCTCCGACAGCGACAACATCGCCGGGGAAATCGTGGCTTATCTGGACCTTCAACCAGGCTTCTACACCTTTGCCGTGAACGCCACCGATGGCTTCCGCGTTACCACGGCTGCGAATGCTTACGACGCGACAGGCACGACGCTCGGGCTATTCGATTATCGCGGGATCAGCACCGAGACCCAGTTCGGCGTCGCCGTGCAGACCGCCGGCATCTACCCGGTTCGGCTGGTCTTTTTCCGCGTAGCCACCCAGCCCGACAACAGCGGCGATGCCAGCCTCGAGTTCTACACGATCGATGCTCAGGGCAAAAAGTGGCTGGTCGGCGACACCTCCGCGCCCACCTCTGTCAAGGCCTATTGGAGCCGAACCGCCGGCTATGGTTCCTTTGTCAAGTACGCCGGACCCAGCGCTTTCGTCTCCACTTTCAGCGACAGCGCCGACGTGGGATTCCAGACTGCCAACGTGGTGATCAGTGACAGCTCGTCCAACCACGTCGACGCCTCGTCAGTGGCTTGGACGGTGGACGGCAAGGCGGTTACGGCGACTTCCAGAGCCACGAACGGCCTCACCACTCTTTCATATACTCCCAATGGCCTGCAACTCCCCAGAACGACGCACAACGCCAGCCTGGTTTGGGCGGATGCCGGCACTGGCGGCGCCCGTCATACCAATACCTGGAACTTCCACCTCCTGCGCAATTATGTCCTCCCGGCCCCGCTCTATTTCGAGGACTTCGAATCCACGGCCGCGGGCCCAGACCCGACCGTCCCCGCCGGCTGGACGCAGGTCAACTTTACCGGCCACGAGCATGCCGGCAACGATCCGACCGACCTGAACTCGGACTTCTATCTGGGTTGGGTGGTCGTAGACAAATCGTTCAATATAGGCAAGGATACCGGTGTGAGTCGCTACGTGGCCCAAGTGCTCAACGGGCTGACTTTCGACGAGGCTACCAATCCGCTTCTCGTCAACCACTATATTCGCGCCGAATCGGACGCCCGGCAGAACGGGCCGCCCGGACAAATCCAGTACTTGTACACCAAACCTTACGACCTCACCGGCAAAACGGGCATTGTCGTCGCCTTTGACAGCGCTTACGAACAAAACCAGGACAGCATCGTCGCCCTTGAATACACCCTCGACGGGACCAACTATCATCCGATCCTCTACTGGATCCAGGGCGACAACGACAGCCAGGCGCCCGCCGACACCATCCGCGACGGCCTGGGCAACATTGACGTTACGACGACCATGATGACCCACTACGGTGACGTCGCGGAGTACACCGACCCGACCAGCGGCCAGCTCGTCGGTGGCTATTACGGGTTCTTCATCAAGGCCCCAATCACACAGGCCCTCGCGCCTTACATCGAAGGCCGCGACAACGACGACGGTACTGAATCCAAGCGCATCGAGCTCTATCGCGTGCCTTTGGCCGACAACCAGAAGAGTGTAGTCTTTCGGTTTATGCAGGCCGGGACGTCGAGCTGGTATTGGGCCATCGACAACTGGGGCATCTATAGCGTCCCGTCGCTGGCAACGCCACTGCCCGGCTCGCTCAGCATAAGCGAGGCCAACGGCCAGGTTACCCTTTCCTGGACCGGCGGCGGGACGCTGGAATCAGCCTCGAGCCTAACAGGCCCGTGGACCGCCGTTCCCGATGCGACGAACCCCATGAAGGTCACCGTCGGTAGCGGCAGCCAATTCTACCGTCTAAGCCAGTAGCCGTTCAGGATCGCGGCGCAGGCCGGCTGGCCTGCGCCGCCTCCTCCCATTCGGGCACCGAACAAAGCCTGACGCAGCCCTGCTGGGCCGAAGGGCAGGATAATCGTGCCTTGTCATTGGGCGTGGGCGTGAATACGTTGGGATTACGTTGATGATAAAGAGGAAGCTTTTCCTTTTGCCTCCGCAGCCGGCGGCGGGTTTTACGCTCCTTGAGTTGCTGGTGGTCATCGCCATCATCGCCATCCTGGCGGCGATGCTGCTGCCGGCCCTGCAAAGGGCGAAGGAGGCGGCCAAGAGCGCGCAATGCCTGAATAACCTGCACCAGATCAGCCTGGCGATGAAGCAGTACGCCGATGACAACAAGGAGACCTTCTACTGCGATGCCGGGGGCGTCATGGTCAACGGCGGCCAGTGGACCGCATCTCCCAGTTCGACGGCCCTCCTGCCGGCGAACGACGACAGCGCCTATTGGGCGCTCGGCTTCTATGCCTACTTCGCGGGAAACCAGAAACTGTTCGGTTGTCCGGAGGGCAAGGTGGTGGACGAATGGCGCGACGCCGGGCTGAATTATCCGCACTCCTTTTGGGCCAATTCCACCTACGGCGTCTGCCAATACCTGACCCTGCCCTATACCGATGCGGGAACCCAATACGGGGCCAGCGCCCGGGGGCCGATGAAGACCACGCGCTACTTGAGTCCCCAGAGCACGATCCTGTGCCAGGATGCCACCGAACAGCGGATGGAGGGGGACGGAGGCGCGGGCGACGACTCCCTTGGGCTATTTCCCGGAGAAACCAAGATACTCACCCAGTGGGACCGCAACAGTTCCTTGCAGCCTCTTTATCCCGGCGTTGACCTCCTGAGCGGCTGGTGGCGGCACAACTCCAAATGCAACACGGTCTGGCTTCCCGGCAACGTCTCGAAGCTCAAGAAAGTGCCGCAGAACGTTGGCTATGATTATCACTGGTACACCGGGGAAGTGCCGCTCAAGATGCCGCAATTCTAACGCGGCGGAGCCCCAGAGCCTTGCGCCGCCGGGCCTGATGTGGAAAAGGGTGAGAATTGAAAATTGGTAATTGCAAATTGAAAATTGAAAATTTCGGGTCGGATCCGAAGAAGGGGCATCCCGCCCCGTGCGGCGCTCTGCTCCCGCCTTCCTACCCTGGCTGCAAACGACCGCGGCCGCTCCGACAGATCACTTGGCGCGATAGCGGTCTTCAATCTTCAATTTTCAACTTTCAATTTTCAATCCCGCGGCCAATTATTGCTGCCATCGCACCGAAACTTGATTCGTTCGCGCCGCGGCTTGTCAGCGCGTCTTGTCTTCTCACGAGCCTGGCTTTGCTGGGTCTTGTCGCGTGCCGCCAAAGTGCCGGTCCACCGCCGCCGCTGGCGGCGGAACAGATCCCGGCGGCGATGAAACAGGCCTTCAATGAGGCCAGACCCGCGGTCAAAGAGACCGTTGGCCGCCTCACCTCCGCGCTTGAGGGCAAGGACTATCCCGCCGCCTACCAGGCGGTCGAGGCCCTTTCCAATTTCCAGGACCAAACCCGGGAGCAGCGGGTGTTGGCCGCCCGCGCTCTGCTGACTATCACTGGACTGTTGCAAGCCGCACAGGCCCAAGGCGACCAGGGGGCCGCCACCGCCCTCAAACAGCGCCAGGTGAGCAGATAGGCCGGATGGTTCATCCTTGTTTTTGGTTATGCTCATAAGGTGGACTCACGAACGGAGCGCGCGGCTAAGAACGCGGCCTTCAAGGCCTTGCGGTAATCCTCAAACGCCGCCCGGCCGGCGCGCGTCAGCCGGAGCAAGGTCAGGGGCACTTTGCCGCGATACGTCTTCTCAACTTCGATGTAGCCGGCCCCCTCCAATCGGGCGAGATGGCTGGACAGGTTGCCATTGCTCATCTCGGTCTCGTGCAGCAGGTAAAGGAAATCGCATTCCTTCACCACCGCAAGCAGGGCCACGATCATCAGCCGCCCGGGTTCATGAATGACCCGGTCCAGTCCGGAAATAGCTCGAAGTTGGTCGTTCATGCTCCTTCCGGGGCGGGCAGTTGTGTGTGGTGAATGTACAAATACAGAGTCCCCAGGCCGGAGCCAAGCCATGCAAGACCGAGGAACAACGCCGCAGGCGGGAACGACTCGACAGCGCCTCCGGGGACGACGAGAGCAATCCCCAGCAGCCCCAGCGCCATAAAGATGAGCACCAGCCATTTCCACGTATGTTCTCTGCTCCAGCGCAAGACGAAGAAGGCATACGCCGCCAACAAGACGACCATCCAGACCGCTCGTTCAAGGCTCAGCGCATGGGACCGTCTGGCCAGCACCATCAGGTAGCCGAAACCGGCCCCAAGAGCGACGCCGGCGATCAGCACCGTCCACCAGCGCAATCCGCTGCAGCGGCACGCGACATAGCCGGTGCGCGGCCAGGTAAAGCGCTGCTTGATGGCTTTCACGCCCCAGTGTTGAAACGTCCAGATCGGAATAAACACCACGAGGATGAACTCGACGAAAGTAGCAAGCCCGTTTTTCCCCCAGCCCTCTGGCAGGGCGCGGGACAGGTAGCACACGAGGGCAAAGCTCAGCATCATCACGCCCATGGCCATCTCGCCGGTGCCGTCGATGTTTTCGTAGCGTTTGGGGCGGTCCAGGTAATTCTGAAGTTCATCTTTCATACAATCTAGTTTGCATCACAAACTGATTTGTGTCAACAACATTCTTCAACTTTTTTTCAAGGCCCGACGCCGGGGCAAGGAGGAACGATCCTCCGGCCGCTGCAACCGGATTGTTCGTCCTTGCCCTTTCGGTTCACACCCTGTACCTCAGGTTCTTTCTGCGCTGTTTTGTGCGGTGAAAACTATGAAAAGCGTTTTTGTAACGCCGGGCCGCCGGCTCCATCTGCTTTGGCTGGCCCTGTGTGCCATGCGCTGTCTGACGGGAGACCAGCCGTCAGATCCGGCGCTCAGTGAACCGGTCGGACGCAGCCGCACCGGGCAGGTCGTCACTCCGGTCAATCAGGTGGTCCTGCCTGCCGGCCAAACGGTTGATTTGCCGCGGATGCGCCCGCAGGCGCTGGCGCTCAGCCCGGACGGGCGAATACTCGTGACGGCTGGCAAGACTCACGAACTCGTGGTCGTGGATCCCCAGACGGGGCGGATTCTCAAGCATGTGCCTTTGCCGCCGGAGGCCGGCGAGCACGCCGCTCCGGCCAGTGTCTCAGCCCATATCCTGAAACCTGATGAAGAGGGACAGTTGAGCTTTACGGGGCTGGCCTTTTCCCCGGACGGTTCCCGGCTCTACCTTGCCAACGTCAATGGCAGCGTAAAGGTCTTCAGCGTCGGCCCAGCCCACGAAGTGGCCGGTTTGTTCTCGATCCCCATGCCACCGGCCAACGCGCCGCGGCGCCAGGCCGACATCCCGGCGGGACTTGCCGTTTCGCGAGACGGCAAGCGGCTTTATGTGGCGCTGAACCTGTCGAACCGGCTCGCCGAGTTGGACGCGGCGACCGGAAGGGTGTTGCGCCTTTGGGCCACCGGCGTCGCGCCGTACGACGTGGTGCTCGCCGGCGGCAAGGTCTGGGTGAGCAACTGGGGCGGACGCCGGCCGGATAGTGACAGCGTTACGGGGCCGGCGGGACGCGGCACTTTGGTGCGCGTGGACGCGGTGCGGCACATTGCCAGCGAAGGGTCGGTAACGGTGATCGACACCGGCTATTCCGAAGCTCAAGCCGGGCCGAGTCCCGAAATCCAAGCGGCGAAACGCGAAGTGCTCACGGGGTTGCACGCCTCGGCAATGGCCCTGTCGCCCAACGGCCGGTATTTGGTCGTCGCCAATGCGGGCAGCGATACGCTGAGCGTCATCGATACGCGAAGCGAGCGGGTCGTGGAAACCATCTGGGCGCGCCAGAATCCGGCGGACCTGTTCGGCGCCAGCCCCAACGCGCTGGTGTTCGCTGCCTCGGGCAAAACGCTCTTGGTTTGCAACGGCACCCAGAACGCAGTGGCGGTTATCGCTTTCAGCCCCGGCAAATCGAAATTAAGGGGCCTGGTCCCGGTGGGCTGGTTCCCTGGCGCCATCGTCTATGATGCGCCCCGCAAGAGCTTTTATGTGGCCAATATCAAGGGCCTCGGCCCCGGACGAGCCCGCAAAGCGGACGGCGGGCGCGAGTTCAATTCCCACCAGTATTACGGGTCTTTGTCGCTGGTGCCCGAGCCCAGCACCCGGGAGTTGCCGGCGCTGACCCGGCGGGCGCTGGCCAACCTGCGCTACCCGCGCCTGGCGCAGGCGAGCCTGCCGCCGCGGCCCGGCCAACCTCCGCGGCCTGTCCCCGAGCGAGCGGGCGAGCCGAGCCTGTTCAAGCACGTCGTTTACCTCATCAAAGAGAACCGCACCTACGACCAGGTGTTAGGCGACCTCAAGGAGGGCAATGGCGATGCGTCTCTGTGCGTCTTCGGCGAGCAGATCACGCCCAACCAGCACAAATTCGCGCGCGAGTTCGTGCTGCTCGACAACACCTACTGTTCCGGCATCTGCAGCGCCGACGGCCACCAATGGGCCACGACCGCCCTGGCCACCGATTACATGGAGAAATCCTTTGCCGGATTCCCGCGCAGCTACCCGGACGGAATGGAGGACGACGACGTGGACGCGCTGGCATACTCGCCGGCCGGGTTCATCTGGGACAACGCGATCGCGCACGGCAAATCTCTGCGCGATTATGGCGAATTCGCCATCACCCGAAAGTCCTGGGTGGACCCATCGCGCAAAGACGACCTGAAGTTCCTGGATCACTATCGCGAGTTTGTGCATGGGACGCACACCATCCACCTCCGCAGCGAACCGGCCATCGAGTCGTTGCGTCCGTACCTGGCGACCAACACTGTGGGCTGGGATCTAGCGGTGCCGGACGTGTTCCGGGCGGCGCAGTTTATCAAAGAACTCAAAGAATTCGAGCGGACGGGCGATTTCCCGAACCTGGCGATCATCTGTTTGCCCCAGGATCACACGAGCGGGACCGCCGCCGGTTCGCCCACGCCAGCCGCCCAGGTGGCGGACAACGATCTGGCTTTCGGCCAGATCGTCGAAGCCCTCAGCCATAGCCGCTTTTGGGAGCAGACCTGCATCCTGGCCGTCGAGGATGATCCGCAGGCCGGATGGGACCACGTGAGCGGCTACCGCACGACCGCCTACGTCATCAGCCCCTACACCAAACGCCGCCAGGTCGTTAGTGCGCAGTACAATCAAACCAGCCTCGTGCGCACCATTGAACTCATCCTCGGCCTGCCGCCGATGAACCAAATGGACGCCACGGCCACTCCCTTGTTCGATTGCTTCACCGGCACGCCGGACTTCACGCCCTTCGTTGCCGTGAAGAATAACGTCCCTCTCGACCAGATGAATCCGGAGCCGAGGAAGATTGCCGATCGGCTGCTGCGCAAGCAGGCCTACGCCTCAGCGCGCCTGCCGCTCCGCCAGCCGGACCAATGCCCGGAAGACCTCCTGAACCGCATTTTGTGGCACGCGATGAAAGGGTCGCAGGCGTCATATCCCGCCTGGGCGGTTCAGGCAGAAGACGATTGAGCCATCAACTCTTCGATTTGGCCGCTTTCGATGGGGATGTCAGCCATGAGGTC
>Ga0209415_10011222_pt1 | contig 15109 bp, 12 predicted proteins | sample PeaSoiSIISIP2007_FD_187696 | JGI IMG/M metagenome (GOLD analysis project Ga0209415, IMG submission 187696) | Peat soil microbial communities from Weissenstadt, Germany - SII-SIP-2007 (SPAdes) (version 2) | ecosystem: Environmental > Terrestrial > Soil > Wetlands > Peat | place: Germany... | reverse complement strand
CCTGCGACGGCTGCCAGTCAAAAATCGGCGTCCACGTCCGCCCCGCATCGTCGGTCTTCCACACCCCGCCATTCACTTGGCCCATATAGAACACATTCGGCTGCCCCGGCACGCCCGCCGACGCCCGCGTCCGCCCACCCCTCGTCGGCCCAATCATCCGCCAGCGCATCTCTTGATACGTACTCTCCGGAAATTGCTGCGCCCGGCTGACCTTTGCCATCGGCAACACGCACAACAATCCCAGCGCACCAACACAGAGCAGTTTCATCCGATTCACGAAGCACCTCATAAAGGTTTTGAAGGTCAAAACAGAAAACGATTCGGGCTCAACTCACGTCTGCCCACCGCGCAGCACTATGAACCCATTCCGCACAAAACTCAATCCAACTCCTCTTCGGCCTGCGTTGTAGGGGCGCGATTCGTCGAGGCTTGCTGTCTCGTTCGCAGAAAGTTGTAAAGCTTGGATCCTAGTCGCGTGTTGCTATTCGCTTCTCAACGCAATGATCGGATCCACACGCGCGGCCCGCCTCGCCGGCACCGCGCACGCCGCGAGCGCCACTATCGCCAGCACCGCCATAACGATTACTAAGACAACTGGATCGAGCGCCCTCACACCATATATTTCGCTTGCCACGGCCTTCTGCATCAAGGCCGCTCCGACAATTCCCAAAACAAGCCCGACCACAACCAACTCGAATCCTTCCCGCAGCACTAGCTTCAGAATTGCCACCCTGCTGCTGCCCAACGCTACGCGAATCCCGATTTCGCGCGTGCGCTGCGCCACCAGATACGCCAGCACTCCATAAATTCCCAGCGTCGCCAGAAACAGCGCCACGACTCCGAACGCATTCGCCAGCAGCATCGAAGTCTTCCTCGATGCCAGCGAAAGATCGATCCTCTCCGACATCGAATGCACATCGAACACTGCCAGGTCCGGGTCCAGTCGAGCAATCTCTGCGCGCAGTGCTCGCACTGCCGAATCGGTATCGCCAGTCGTCTTCAACGCGAACGCGAAATTGCTGTCGGAATCCTGGGCAATCGGGCGATAGAACGCGCCAACAGTCGCGCCCTTGTCGTCCAAATGCTCGTACCGCAGCGCCCGGGCCACACCCACGACCGTCAGCCACAACGTATGCTCGTCAACTTTCAATAGGTTCTTAGGATCAGTGGGAAGGTACATTCGCCGCCCCACTGGATCGCTGTTCGGCCAGAAATGTTGTGCCAGACGTTCGTCCACGATCACAACCTGGGGAGCAGTCTCGTTGTCGCGCTCGTCGAATCTTCGCCCCTTTAACATTGGGATACCCATCGCCTCGAAGTACCCCGGCGACACATCCATCAGCAGCGGCGAAATGATCGACTCGCCGGGCTGCATTTGATACCCCTCAGCCAGTATCACCTCGTCATTGTGGTTGCTGCTCAGCGGAATCACGTCCGTCACTCCCGCGTGCGTAACTCCGGGGATCGCTCGCACTGCCGGCAACGCACGATTCAAAAATCCGCCCCAATCTTCGCGTTTCACATATTTCGTTCGCGGCAAGCTCACCGACGCCGTCACGACCCCTTCCGCCTTGAATCCGGGATCAACCTGCAGCAGCCGCCGGAAACTCGTCAGAAACAGCGCCGCTCCCATCAGCAGCGCAAACGCAAAACCAATTTGTGCCGCTACCAATAGTTGACGCACGCTCCGCGTTTTCTTCCCTGTCGTCCCCGTGCGGCTATCTTCATGCAGCGCGTCGTTGATCCCAATCTTCGAAGCGCTTACCAGCGGAAACAGTCCCACGAACAATCCCGCGGCGATCGACAGCCCCAGTGAAAGCAGAATCACAGTCGCATCCAAATGAACTTCCTGCGCCCGCGGGAAATGTTCCAGCCCAGCGGCGCTCAGTGTCTTCAGCAAACCTGCGCCAAGCGCAATCCCGCTCACTCCTCCAACCAGCGCCAGTCCTACGTTCTCCAGGATCAGCTGCCGCATCAACTGCATCCTTCCGGCACCCAAAGCGATCCGCGTCGCCATCTCCTTCCGCCGCAGCGAAAGCCGCGTCAGGGCAAGATTCGCAATGTTCAGCCCGCCGATCAGCAGGACGAGTATCGCTCCGCCCCACAGCAGATACAGCGTCCTCTTCACGCCGCCGGTCACCGTTTCTTGCAGCGGCTTCACTTCCGTGTGGAATCCCGCATTGATCAAAATTTCTTTGAACTCCGGAAACCGCTCGAGATTCTCGTTGTTCAATGCGTTGACCTGCGCCTGAGCCTGCTCGAGTGTCGCCCCCGGCTTCAATCTCCCGATGTGCGTCCAGTTGTTGCTGTGGTGCTGCGTCTTCTCTTCCGCCGTGAACGCAATCGGCATCCACAACCTCACCTCCGGATCGATAAAATCAAATCCCGCCGCCATCACTCCCACCACTTTAAAAGTCTGCCCGCTGATCCTCAGATCACGCCCGACCGCCGTTTTGTCCCCACCATAAAGCTGTTCCCACAGCCCGTGGCTCAAAATCACTTCCCGCTCGCGCCCAATTTCTCCTTCTTCCTCGAGGAACGGCCGCCCCAGCGCCGGCGATACTCTCAATAGCGTGAACCATGAGGGCGTAACCACCATGCCGCGCATCCGCTGCGGCAATCCATTTAACTCGACCGTTTGATCCCTCTGCCGGAACATCGCCTGGCTCTCAAACGCCGTCATCTCCCTCATCCGGTCGAAGTAATCTCCCGAACTGCTGCTGTTGGTTCCAGTCACTCCGGCCTTCGGATATTCGTTCGCCATCAGCAAAATGGAATTTGCCTCTGGCACCGGCAAGGGCTGCAGGACCACTGAATTCACGATCGCAAATAGCGCCGTATTCGCCGCGATGCAAACGGCAAGTGTAAGCAGTACGGTCAACGCAAATCCCTTGGCCCTCCACATCGAGCGCGCCGCGTATTTCATATCGAGGAAAAATAGATCCATGATTTGCCTCCCGGGGCACAGGGCCCCGCATCAGCGAAAACCGATACACACCACCACCTGCCACTCAATACGCATAGACGAACCAAAATGTTCAAGCGTCTGCGCCTCCTCAAAATCCCCCTCTTGTAGGGGCACGATTCATCGCGCCCGCGTTTCCCTACCCTTATCTTGGTTTGCGATCTCCCCCAATTAACAGGCTACAATCGTAGCCGTCGAAATCCAGGTCCGGGGGACCATTCACATGAGCCTCTCTCCCTCCGCTCAACCCGAAGTTACTTCACAGCAAGCCGTCAGCGTCACCCAAACCTCGTGTTGCGTCGTCGGTGGCGGGCCGGCCGGTGTCATGCTTTCACTACTCCTCGCCCGTCGCGGTGTTCCCGTAACTCTCCTCGAAATGCACAAGGACTTCGACCGCGAATTCCGCGGCGATACCGTCCATCCCTCAACGATGGAGGTTCTCGACCAAATCGGCTTGGCCGATGCTGTTCATGAAATCCCTCACGGCAAAATTTCCGGCCCAACGATTCGCTTCGCCAACGGACCCTTCCGCCCGTTCGACCTCTCTCGCCTGAAAACTCGCTTCCCCTACATCTTGATGATTCCGCAATCGCGCTTTCTGGAATTCCTCTCCGGCGAGGCCGCTAAATATCCGCAATTCCGCCTGCTCATGCATGCTCAGGTCCAGCGCCTCATCGAAGAAGATGGCGTCGTCCGCGGCGTACGTTACCTCGGCCCGGATGGCCTCCACGAAGTTCGCGCTCCGCTCACCGTGGCCGCAGACGGCCGCTTCTCTTTGCTGCGCCGTCTCGCCGGCATCGAGCCCATGAAAACCTCTACTCCCATGGATGTTCTCTGGTTCCGCTTGCCCAAGCTTCCAACGGACCCTGAGGTCGCCAGCGGCTTACTGGGCGGCATTGGTGGCGGCCGTGTGTTTATCGTGCTGGATCGCTACGACTATTGGCAGGCGGGCTTGGTTTTCCCCAAGGGTATTTACCAGCAACTTCGCGCGCAGGGCGTTGAGTCTGTCCGCCAGAGCATCGTCGAAATCGATCCGCGCTTCTCCAAAAACGCGGAATCTCTCACCGACTGGCAACAACTCACTCTCCTCTCCGTCGAATCCAGCCGCTGTCCCGTCTGGCACAAGCCGGGCCTTCTCCTGATCGGCGACGCGGCACATGTCATGTCTCCCATCGGTGGAGTGGGAATTAACTACGCCATTCAGGACGCTGTCGTCGCCGCTAACGTCCTCGCTAACCCGCTGAAATCCGGAAATATTTCGGAAGCGGACCTTGCGGAAGTGCAGCGCCAGCGCGAATGGCCCACGCGTGTCATTCAAGGAATGCAATCCATCATGCAGAACCGACTGCTGGCGGGTGCGCTTAGTTCTCAGCTCGCCCCGAAGGTGCCATGGCAAATGCGTTTGTTTGTTCGCATCCCCATCTTGAGAGACCTGCCAACGAGGCTGATTGCCTTCGGCGCGCGCCACGTCCATCTTAAGGAATCGTAGGAACGCGCTTCGTTTTTGAAGTAGGCTCTTCTCTTTTCGCCGTGAACGCTCCAACTTCCGCGATCACTTCTTCACCACCGTCACCACAACCTGCGACGGATACTGTTTCGAGTGATGCACCGCATTGTGTGCCACGGCCCCTTTTTCCTCGTCGTAATTATTCCCGCCGGTGTTCAAGTTCCTGTCGAATCTCGGAAAGTTGCTGCTCGAAATTTCGATCCGCAACGAATGCCCCGCCTCAAAATAATTGCTCGTATTTAGCGGCTGCAGCGTCACTTTGTACACTTTCCCCGCCCCCATCCACGCCAGCGGCTTGTCGTATCCATCGCGATACCGCAATCGCTGGATCGATTCGTCCAGGTTGTACGCTCGCCCATCCGGATACACATCCAGCACTTTCACCGTAAAGTCCGTATCCTTCGCATCCGAGGAAACATAAAGCGTCGGCGTTATCGGCCCGCTCAACTCTGTCCCTTCCTTGAATGGCTCCGACGTATACACGAGAATATCGTTCCTCGCTTCCATCTTTCTCTGGTCAAACGCTCCCGCCTGCACCGCCGTTCCCGTACAGCACACGTTCCCGCCGTACGACGGCACTGGATTCATCGGATCGTACGTAAACGAATCCTGTTTATCCGCTGCTGGAGCCGACGTAACCAGCGCCCCATCTCCCGTCAAGGAATTTGCTCGCCCCGCGCTCGACAGATACATCGTCATTGCCTGCGCGCCGGTCGGCGGCCAAGTCTCCGACGTCTGCCACTTGTTCATCCCCATCGTGAAGTACGTCACCTTCGGCATCGCGTCGATTTTCGCGCTTTTCTCGCCCTTCAGAAACCGATCAAAAAAACTGTACGTAATCTCCTGATAGTCGAACCGCGCGTCGCCCATGCTTCGCTCGCCGACCACCGTGTCCTCCGTTGCTCGCGTATACGCGCAGTGCCCCACCGGCGCAATAATCACCCACTGTTCGTCGCCAATTCCGTCCTTCGCCGTTTTCCGCACGTGATTGTAAAGCTCGAGATTCGGCCCCATCGAAACGTCGTACCACGTCATGAACCACAGCCCCGGAAGATTCAGCGGCATGTCGTCGTGATACAGCCCGCCCTTGTACCACGCCGGATCATTGGGAGTTCGCTGGATCATTCGTCCGCCTGTTGGAACCGGCATCGCGTCCGCATAAATTCCGTGAGGCGCATCCACCGCCTTCAAAATATCCTGCTCCGGCAAATGCCACAGCGCCTTCGACCAGTCCACCGGCGGAGGCTGCTGCGCCAGATCAAACAATTTCGACGCGCGAACCAAATCTTCCTGCGAAGTATTCGCCGGAAACTTCGGGCGCACCTGGTTTTGCTCTCCCGCAAGCCACGCAATGAACAGCATCTGCACCGCGCCGCCTCGATACCAGTTTCCCTGCTCGTAATACGGCCCCACGCGTCCCACACCCGCGCCAAAACTTTGAATATTCATCGCCGCATACGCTGGATGTCCCGTGGCTGCAATCGCCATCTGATATTCCGCCGTCGAAGAGCACCCCGTCGTCCCCACTTTGCCGTTCGTCCACGGTTGCGCTTTCAGCCAATCCAGCATGTCGGTTCCGTCCGTCCGCGGCGCGCCCAAAATGTCGTAATTCCCTTCCGAGAAAAAATGCCCGCGTTCGTTCTGCACCACGTACGCGTAGCCGCGCTTCACCGCCGTCAGCGCCGTCCGCATGTCTGCCGGCAATCCGTTTCGCACATCCCAAAAATTAAAATTGTAGGGAGTGCGCACCCAGATAATCGGCACTGGCCCGCTGGCATTCTTCGGTCTGTAAATATCCGTCGCCAGCCGCACTCCATCTCTCATCGGCACCATCACTTTTCGCTCGATGATCGCCACCGATTCCAGCTCTTTCTCCGTCTGCACTCTCTGATCTTTTTGCTCCTGCGTTAGCGGAGTCCCCTGCTGCGCCCTCACCGCGCCAATCGACATCGCGCCCGCAACCACAATCGCCAATCCCATCCGTCCAAGAGTATTTTTCATCGCGTTACTGTCCTCTCCAAAACGGCTGCGAGATTAACACCTCGCACTCCACCCCGTGAAGGCTTTGTAAGTTCGAATCACTTGTGTGTAGCACGATTTGAGCGGAGCAGAGTTATTTCTGGGTCCCAATCTTGACGGATACCCGATAGCGCCGATAGTCCTCGTAGTGATGCATGTTGCGGTATTTCTGGCCGCCGATTTCGATGAATACGTCTGCCTCGCTAGGCAGCCACAAAGGATTTGGAACATCCTGAAGACGCACTTCGTCAAAGGTCACATCGGTTGTCATTTGCTCGAGCAAAATGTCAGGGTTGGGCGCCAGCAAATCGCTTCGCATGCGGAGGATTTGGAAATTGCTTTTGTCCACCCACAAGATTCCCTGAGTCACCATATCCACTTCTTTCGTGCCCGTTCCAGCCATAACGGTCGAGAAGCTGACCTCGCCGGGGCGCTGAGCAAACGCCAATACATACGTCTCGCGTGAACCAAGCGTTCCGTTGCCCAGGTAGCGGAACCGGGCCTGTGCCTGCAACTGCGCCGCGCTCGAAAACTGAATACAACTCAAAGCGTGGCCTGAAGTGACCAAATACCCCTGCGCAAGGCCGATCGGCCCCAGGCGATTGCCCTTGTCATCCATGCGATATTCCGCATTGGCCCCCCATTCGTAGCCGTGGTGCAGGATCAAATAGTTGTCTTTGACATGCTGCTTCGCTTTGATTTTTCCGTCGGCATTCAGCCTTTCCTGCGTCAGGTTTTCGCGCGCAATGAGGTCGCCAATGTTGTGGACGAAATCATCCATGCGCTCGCCGACCTTCTGAAGAATCATTGGCAATTCTTGCTGATCCTCTGCGGGCTGAAGGGATTTCGACTCAGGCACGCGTTCGACGAGTTGTGCCCTCGGCATTTCGACGTATGCATGTGCATTCGCGTAGTCAGGTTCTGGCCCTGAGGCTCCGCCCTCTGCTCTTGCGCTGTCTGGAGATGTGTCACCCGCCCCGCCAAGCCTCTTGGCCTCAGCCGCGAATTTCTCTACTGGCCAAGGCCGCGAGTAAAACCCCTGTCGAGTGCGCGCTACTAAGCCAGGCTTTGCGACGCGGATTTCTAGACGATGGTACTCGTTAGGCTGAGTTGTAATCGTCGGATCGAAGGATATCTCGTAGAAAACCTCCGCATCGGCAACGCATTTTCGAAGAGCCGAGGCAAGGTCGTTGCCAGGATGAAGGGCCGCGCCCCCGCTCTGCGTCGCGATTGTCTCCAGCGATAGGTCTCGTGGTCCGACGTCACTCGGCTTGTACGCTCCCGCCACGTAGACGTCATCGGAGGGCCTCAAGTGAACGGTTGGAGGGTCCGTAAGGCCAGGCTCAATGTCCCCCAAAGCTGTAGGATCGATACTGTAGACCGTGATCTCGCCATCTCGCAACTGCGTCGAGACCTCAACGACATTCCCGAACACTTCTTCTTGTAGTTGCCGGAGCTTTGCGTCGCGCTCCCTTTCCAAACCGGCCAGCGGCGGCCATCCCGGAGACACCCAAAGGACAATCTTGCGTCCGGGTTTCTCATGTTCGTCGGCCAGAATCTGCGCAAAGGCTTGAAATCCTCCCGCCCCGCCACGGTCGGTGTCGCGCGCCGTGCTCGTGCCGTGACTTAGTGCAGCGCCGATAGCGTTTCCATCCTTGGAAAAATCCAGCGGAGACTCGAGACCCTTGTTCGTAAGGATCGCGACCGCAGTGGGGTAAGCCAGACGGCCTTCGTCAGACTTTAGGAATTTTTTAATTTCTTCGTAGACGATGGCCCCCTCACGAGAGCCGATGTTCACCGCGTGGAAGACTACGATCACCTCGACTCGGGCATGCCGCCCATCGACAGCCTCGAACGACGTGATGGTTTGGGGTACATCGTTATCGAGGATGGTGAAGTCCGACTGCGGAAGCCCTTTCATGGGCGAGCCAGACTTGGGGCTGACCACTACGTCAAGATAGATCCTATCGCCGGCGTGGGCCGCCGAATGATTCTGCCGAGCTGAAACTTGAGGCGCGCACAAAAAGGGGAACAGAAGAAAAAGGCCGAGACGCAGCTTCATAGGCATACGCTCCCTTGTCCGAGCGAAGGCCGACCAAGGACCCTTGCAGTATTCACCGATTCCGCAGCATGAAGAGCTCCCTATATATGGGACGCGGTCAACGTTACCGCAGTTACAAGCCCAACATTCCGCCGACTGCTCTTGTGATCTAAATGGAGCTCAGCCTCGCTAAATTGCATCCGCTGCCTCCCGCAATGAGGGCTTGAACGTATCCGTTGCCGACGCGATACTGGACTCATGTCCGCGGTCGCTTCCAAACCAGCCCTTCGCGTAACGGGTCTTCGCAAGGCTTATCAGGACGTGGTTGCCGTCAACGGCCTCGATCTCGAAGTCCGTGCCGGCGAATGTTTCGGCCTCCTCGGGCCGAACGGCGCAGGCAAAACCACGACAGTCGAAATCTGCGAAGGTCTCACCGCCCCCGATGCTGGTGAAGTGGAACTTCTTGGCATGCATTGGAAGTCCGATGCCGAGCAGCTCCGCCAGCGCCTCGGCATTCAACTTCAGGACACGCAACTCTCTGAAAAGCTGACCGTGTTCGAAACGCTTCGCTTGTTCCGCAGTTTTTTTGAACAGGGCCCCGGCGCCGCCGAAGCCATTTCGCTCGTGCAACTCGAAGAAAAAAAGAATTCCCGCGTCGGCAATCTTTCCGGCGGCCAGAAGCAGCGCCTCGCTCTCGCCTGCGCCCTCGTTGGCGATCCCGATTTTCTGTTTCTCGATGAACCCACCACCGGCCTCGACCCGCAAGCCCGCCGCCAGCTTTGGGAGTTGATCGAGCAGTTCAAATCTTCCGGCCGCACCATCCTTCTCACCACGCATTACATGGACGAAGCCGAGCGCCTCTGCGAGCGCGTTGCCATTATGGACAATGGCAAACAAATCGCTCTCGGCAGCCCCCGCGAATTGATCGCCTCCACTTGCGCGGAGCACATGGTCGTTTTCTCCGCTGGAGCCAATGCGCACGCAGTCGATATCCCCGCTCTGCGCCAAATCAAAGGCGTCCGCGACGTTCGCTCCGAGAACGGCACCGTCGAAATGCAAGTCACCGAATTGCATCTGGCTGTTCCCGCACTGCTCGCGGAATTAACACGCCAGAATATTCCGCTCACCGAACTGAGCACGCATTCCGCAACTCTCGAGGATGTCTTCGTCTCCCTGACAGGACGCCACCTCCGCGATGAATGAGCAAACCACATGAGCGAAACCACAGCCATCCCCGATATCCAAGCCCGCGCAGCGGAGCGCAAAGCTCCGCGCGGCAAGACGTTTGTCAGCCATCCGCTCGTGCAATTGACCATCGTGCGCTTTCTCGAAACTCTCCGCGAACCCGAAGCCCTCTTCTGGATCTTCGCGTTTCCCATTCTTCTCGCCGGCGGCCTCGGCATCGCGTTTCGCAATCGCCCCGCGGAAGTTCTGAAGATCGCCACCACCAATCCCGTGCTGGCGCAATCTCTGCAAGGCGAAAAGCTGCTCGCCGTGGAGCTGCTCGATTCGAACGCCGCCGGAGAAGCTCTGCGCACTGGCAAAATTGCCCTTCTGGCAGTGCCGAATGCCAACGGCTCCGTCGTTTATAGTTACGACGACACCAACCCCGAGGGCCGCACCGCGCGTATGCTCGCCGATCGCGCCGTGCAGCAAGCTGCCGGCCGCGCCGACCCGATTCGAACCAGCGATTACTTCCTCCGCGAACCCGGCTCGCGCTACATCGACTTTCTCATTCCCGGATTGCTGGGAATGAATCTGATGGGCAGCGCGATTTGGGGCATGGGCTTCACCGTCGTTGATATGCGGCGCAAAAAACTGCTGAAGCGATTGATCGCGACTCCCATGCCGAAGCAATACTTTCTGCTTTCCTATGTGCTCTCGCGCATATTGATGCTCGTGGCGGAAGTGGGCATCGTGCTGGGCTTTGGAGCCTGGATTTTTCACGTGCCGGTGCGCGGCTCGCTGCTCAGTCTGGGGGTAGTCTGTCTCCTGGGCTCTCTGACGTTCAGCGCTTTGGGATTGCTGCTGGCGTCTCGCGCCAAAACCATCGAAGCCGCTTCGGGCTTGATGAACGCCGTGATGCTTCCGATGTGGATCGCTTCCGGCGTGTTTTTCTCTGCGCAACGATTTCCGGATGTGGTGCAGCCCATCATCAAGGCTCTGCCGCTCACTGCGGCGATTGACGCGTTGCGCGCGAACATGTTGCAGGGCGCGAACCTTGTTCAGTTGACGCCGCAGCTCGCCGTGCTAGGCGCCTGGCTCGTCGTCTGCTTCATCCTCGCTCTAAAACTCTTCCGCTGGCGCTAACTTCTTCTCTTGTAGGGGCGCGATTCATCGTGCCCGATCATGCTCAGACGTGTAAGTTAGGAAGTCTTTGTTTTTTTCTCCAAAGCGTAGCAAGAATCTCGCTAGCTAACCGCCTTTTTGTGGAATTGCCGCAAACCCACAGTAAGAAACAACGCGTTGAATCCAAACAAGGCAACAAACACCGCAATGAGCGACAAATGCGGGAACTGCGGCACGAGCGTGGCACGCAAACCCTCGCTCGCATAAACCAATGGATTCGCGAGCACTATTTTTTGCATAACGGGAAACTTGTCCAGCGCGCTCCACGGATAGTACGTACAGCCGAAAAAGATCATCGGTGCGACGACCAGCGAAAACATCAAGCCGATGTGCGTCTGCTCGACGCTGCAGCCGAGCGCCAGGCCGCCGCACGCGGAAAAGAGCGCGACGAGCAGCGCCACAATCGCAAACAAAATCGGTCGGTGCAAACTCAAATCCACACCAGGCCGGAGCAGCAACCACGCAAACGGAATAACCATCAAGCCCGCAGCCAACGCTTGCAGGGTCCCCGCGACAACTTTTTCAATCGCCACCCACGAAATGTCCATGGGCGCCAGTAAGCGATCTTCAATTTCGCGCGTGAACTGAAATTCTCCGATGAGCGGCATGGCCACGGCCCAAATCCCCGTGCCCACCATGCTGAGCGCCATGATGCCCGGAAGCAGCAGGCTTTTGTACGATGGCGGCATGTAACCGCTGCCCACCATCACACGGCCAAAAATAAAAACGAACATCAGCGGCTGCAGGAATGTCTGAAAGAGCAGGGCAACTATGTTGCGGCGTGCGACGCGCACGTCCCGCGCCAGCATCGCTATGAAGGCTTTGTAGTTCATTCGCGCAAGCTCCTGCCAGTGTGGTGCAGAAAAAGGTTTTCGAGGCTCGGTTCGGAAATGTGCACGTCGCACAACTCGGCGTTTGCGGCAACCGCAAGATTTGCGACATCCGAAACGAGCGAGCCGCCGCGGTCTGCGTAAACGTCGGCGCCGTTATTTTCTGTGGCGCGCACTTCACGAACTCCGGCCAGAGTCTTCAACCTCTCCAACAGCTCGAGAGATTGCTGGCCGAAGCGTACGCGCACCAGGTAGCCACCGGGCACGGAGGCTTTCAATTCTTTCGGCGTGCCGAGAGCTATGATGCGGCCATGATCGACGATAGCGAGGCGTTGGCAAAGCGCGTCGGCTTCTTCCATATTGTGCGTCGTGAGCAGAACGGTTTTGCCGCCCCTGTTGTACTCGCGAATGATCTCCCAGAGAAGCAGGCGCGTTTGCGGATCGAGCCCGGCGCTGGGCTCATCGAGAAAGAGCACTTGCGGATCGTGCATCATGGCGCGCGCGATGGAGAGGCGCTGCATCATTCCGCCGGAGAAGCCGCGCACGATCTGGTCGGCGCGGTCGGTCAGCTTGAAACGCTCGAGAAGCGACGCAGCGCGAGTGTTGCGGTCGTGCGAGCTAAGGCCGAAATAAGCGCCGTGAAACACGAGAATTTCACGAGCGGTCAAAGAAAAATCGAGGTTGGGGCGCTGCGCTACGACGCCAATCAGGCGTTTGACGGCGGACTGTTCTTTCCAAACGTCGTGTTCGCCAATCCACGCTTGGCCAGCGGTGGGCTTGACGCGCGTGGTGAGCACGCCAACCGTCGTCGATTTTCCCGCTCCGTTTGGCCCAAGCAGGCAGAAAATTTCGCCTGATGGAATATCGAGGGAAATTCCATTGAGCGCAACGACTTCCGGCTTTGCCTGCTTGCCTTTGCTGCGCTTCTCGGCAAACGCGAATCCCCCGCCCCCCGCCGCAAGCGGTGGCGCCGTGTTATAAACCTTGCGCAATTCGTTGGTGCGGATGCCGGCCGCCATATCCCAAGTCCTTTCATCCCTACCTAACGAAAAAGCAGCCCCAAAAGTTACGCTGGTTCGGGCCGAGGTTCAGAAAATCTTGTCTGCTCGCAAAATGCAGGGCAACGGTCTTGGGATGATTCCAGAGTGACAGCAGCCATGTCAATCGACTGCTAAAAGGCATCCGCGATTGGTGGCGATCGAAGCTATCCAAATCTTTCATGCTTTGCTTCTTTCCACCTAGCATTTCTCGCGCTCAACGGCCGGAGTAGCGCTGCTCTTTCCAGGGGTCGCCGTAGGCGTGATAGCCGTTGCGTTCCCAGAAGCCGGGCCGGTCGTGGTTGAAAAGCTGAAAGCCGCGGACCCACTTGACGCTTTTCCAGGCGTAGAGATGCGGAACGATGAGGCGCAGCGGGCCGCCGTGCTCGGCGGTGAGCGGTTCGGCGTCATGCTCAAAAGCAAAGAGAACATTCGGCTTCAACAAATCATCGAGCGGCACGTTGGCGGTATAACCTTCCTCCGCCAGAATCGAAGCAAAATGTGCGCTCGGCATTGGCTTGATGAGCTTCATTACATCCGTGAAGAGCACGCCTTTCCAGTGATTATCGAGCCGGCTCCAGCGCGTGACGCAGTGGAAGTCCGACATAGTTTCGGTTTGCGGCAGCGAGCGAAAGTCGTTCCAGGTGAGGCGCTTCGCCTCCTCCACTTCACCGGAAATCTGAAAGTCCCACCGCGCCGGATCGAAATGCGGAATGCTGCCATAGTGCAGCACAGGCCACTTCAGCGTGAGCGACTGCCCCGGCGGCAAACGACCATTGGCCTTGGCCTTGTTCTCCAATTCCTTCCGCGTTCCCAATTCTCCGAATAGCGACATGCCGTTTTCCTTTGTAATGAGATCGTAGTTGATAGTATGTCCCAGATTGGAGACGTTCGGTAAGCAGCGCCGCGGTCCGCCTCGGAAGGCGGACCCTACAAAGAGGAGAGAGATGATGCTTGCAGACATGGACATGATTGGGTTTCTGTTGACGAAGGATTATGAGAAGGCGCGGGCATTTTATGAGGGCACTTTGGGATTTGAGTTTGTGAGTCTGGATCAGTTTGCGCTGGTGATGCAGGCGGGCAAGAGCATGATCCGGATCGTAAAGGTGCCGACGTTTATGGCGCCGCCGAGCACGGTACTGGGCTGGCAAGTGGATAACATCGAGGCGATCGTCGATTGGCTGGCGAAGCGCGGCGTGGTGTTCGATAAATATCCGTTTGTGCAGGACAAAGAACGTGGGATTTGGACGGCCCCCGGCGGCAGCAAAATTGCGTGGTTCAAGGATCCTGACGGAAATGTGTTGAGCGTCTCGGAACACCATTAGATTGCGCCTAAGATAGCGGTAGAATTCAAGGCGCTGGAAGAAGTTGACTTCCTTCGAGGACACATCGCTTATGACAGGCTGGTTCGCACGACCCGTCCTGCATGTCAAAGACGTCGAGGCCTCGCTCCGCTTTTACGTTGACCGGCTCGGCTTCACGATCCCCTGGCGCTACGAGGAAGGCGGCAGAGCGCACGTTGCACAGGTCGACCGGCAGGGCTGCGCTCTTATTCTGGCCGACACATGGCCGGAGAAGATTGGCAAGGGGCTGATGTTTATTTCCCTGAACGCCGAGCCGGAGGCGCAGGTCGCCGCGTTGGACGCGCTGCGAGCGGAATTCGAGGCCAAAGGCGCTCCGGTCAAGGAAGGTTCGTGGGGCTACCGGCTACTGGTGGTCGATGATCCGGACGGCAATCAGCTCTTCTTCAACTACCCGAGCGAAACTGGCTCCCGCAAGAATCCTGGAGATGAAGCGTAATCGTCTAGCGGCCCCCTGATATAGACTCTTCTTCGGTTCAGAGAATCTGCGCTGTTGCAAACCGTCATGCGTTCCGTCATTCAAGTTTCGGCAGTGCGCAAAACGTACGGCCCAACGGTGGCTGTGGACGAAGTGTCGTTCGAGGTAAACGACGGCGAGATCTTTGGGTTGATCGGGCCTAACGGCGCTGGAAAAACCACCACGATGGAGTGCATAGAAGGTCTGCGAACGCCCGACCGGGGCCGCATTTCGGTTCTGGGCCTGGATCCCTTTCGTGACGTCTACAAGCTGCAGGAACGCATCGGGGTTCAGCTCCAGGCGGCGCAACTGCAGAAGCGAATCAAAGTTTGGGAGGCGGTCGACCTGTGGGCTTCGCTTTATAAGAAGAAAGCGGTGGACGGCGAACACTTGCTCGAGCAGCTCGGCCTCCGTGATAAGCGGAACGCATGGTTCATGAATCTCTCCGGAGGCCAGAAGCAGCGGCTGTTTATTGCCCTTGCGCTGATTAACGATCCGGAAGTGGTGTTTCTCGACGAGCTGACCACCGGGCTGGACCCGCAG
>Ga0209415_10011220_pt1 | contig 15109 bp, 12 predicted proteins | sample PeaSoiSIISIP2007_FD_187696 | JGI IMG/M metagenome (GOLD analysis project Ga0209415, IMG submission 187696) | Peat soil microbial communities from Weissenstadt, Germany - SII-SIP-2007 (SPAdes) (version 2) | ecosystem: Environmental > Terrestrial > Soil > Wetlands > Peat | place: Germany... | reverse complement strand
TCGCCCAGATCAAGCGGGAGATCGAGGACACCGACTCCGACTGGGACCGCGAGAAGCTCCAGGAGCGGCTGGCCAAGCTGGCCGGCGGTGTGGCCGTGGTGCGCGTCGGGGCGGCGACCGAGGTCGAGCTCAAGGAGAAGAAGCACCGCATCGAGGACGCGCTGTCGGCGACCCGGGCGGCCATCGAGGAGGGGATCGTCGCCGGGGGCGGCACCGCGCTGGTGCGCAGCCGGGCGGCGGTCGAGAAGCTGGCCAAGAGCCTCGACGGCGACGAGGCCACCGGGGCGCGCATCGTGGCCCAGGCCCTCGACGAGCCGCTCAAGTGGATCGCCATCAACGCCGGCCTCGAGGGCGCGGTGACGGTCCGCCAGGTGGAGTCCGAGTCGGGCAACGTCGGCCTCAACGCCGCCACGGGGAACTTCGAGGACCTCGTGAAGGCGGGGGTCATCGACCCGGCCAAGGTCACGCGCTCCGCCCTGCAGAACGCCGCGTCGGTGGCCGCGCTGCTCTTGACCACGGAGGCCCTCGTGGCCGACAAGCCCGAGAAGGCCGACCCCGCCGCCGCTGCTGCCGCCATGGGCGCCATGGGCGGGATGGGGGGCATGGGCGGCATGATGTAGCCGGTGGCCGGGACGGCGTGCGGTCCCGGCCCGTCCCGGCGTCCTGCCGGGTGACGATCACGTGTGAACGACGGCCGGGACGTGTCCCGGCCGTCGTCGCGTCGGCGGCGCCGCTGGCGCCGAGACGGCGTGAATCCGCCGCGCCGGGCGCCGGTAGGGTGCCCCCCCATGGCGGACACCGGTGGCCGGGGACCGGGCCCGGGGCGGCGCGCCGGGCGCCAGGTCATCCCCCGACCACCGACGGCCTATCCCGGGCGGCGCGCCCCCTGGGAGGCGTTGCCGGCGGCGCAACGGCGCGGGATCACGCTGGGGCGCGTGCGCGCCGCCGTCGAGGCCCACCATCACCGCCTGGCGGAGAACGAGCGCGTGGCCTTCGACGGCTTCCCCGACCCCGGGGCGCCGGCCGCCGTCCTCGTCCCCCTGTTCGAGGAGGCGGGGGAGACCCGCGTGGTGCTCACCCGCCGGGCCGCCCACATGCGGACGCACACGGGGGAGGTGAGCTTCCCCGGCGGCCGGCTCGACCCCGGCGAGTCCCCCGAGGCCGGAGCCCGGCGCGAGGCGGCGGAGGAGGTGGGGCTCGACCCCGACACCGTCGAGGTGGTGGGGCGCCTGACCCCGCTGTCGACGTTCTCGTCGGCGGCCACCATCACGCCGGTGGTGGGGATCCTGCGGCGGCGCCCCGCCCTCGAGGCCAACACCGACGAGGTGGCGCACGTGTTCGACGTCGCCCTGGCGGAGCTCGCCGCCGACGGCCTGTTTCGCGAGGAGCGCTGGATCGTGCCCGGGCGCCCCTTTCCCCAGAGCGCCGAGCCCGGTGGCGACGGGTCCTTCCCGATCTGGTTCTTCGAGCTGCCCCACGACACCGTCTGGGGCGCCACGGCCCGGATGCTGGTCGAGCTCCTGCGCCTGGTGTTCGGGCTCTGAGTGTCCGCTCCCGGCCCGCGCCGCTCTCACCTGGGGGTGCGCGGCGACCGGCGCGGTCCGGTTCCGGCGGCCCCAACCGCGCGCCTGTCCAGCGCGGGGCCCGGCGGTGCGGACGGTATCGTTGGAGTACGCCGGCGGGCGACGGTGCACAAGACCTTGCGTGGCACGACGGTCAGGAGGCCAGGTGGCTGATATCGAGATCGGCATCTACAAGTCGGGCCGGCGGGCCTACGGCTTCGACGACATCGCCATCGTCCCGAGCCGCCGGACCCGGGACCCCGAGGACGTCGACATCTCGTGGGAGATCGATGCCTACCGCTTCGAGCTGCCGCTCATGGCCGCCGCCATGGACGGGGTGGTGAGCCCGCGCACGGCCATCGAGATCGGGCGGCTGGGCGGCCTGGCGGTGCTCAACCTGGAAGGGCTGTGGACCCGCTACGAGGACCCCGAGCCCCTGTTCGAGGAGATCGCCAACCTCGACGACGACAAGGCGACCGTGCGCATGCAGCAGATGTACCTCGAGCCCATCAAGCCCGAGCTCGTCACCGAGCGCATCCGCGAGATCAGCGCCGCGGGCGTGGTGTCGTGCGCCTCGGTCACGCCCCAGCGCACCACCGAGCTGGCCCCCGCCATCCTCGCCGGCGAGCTCGACATGCTCGTGATCCAGGGCACCGTGGTGTCGGCCGAGCACGTGTCGAAGACGGTCGAGCCCCTCAACCTGAAGAAGTTCATCCGCCAGTTCGACCTGCCGGTGATCGTGGGCGGCTGCGCCTCGTACCAGGCCGCCCTCCACCTGATGCGCACCGGGGCCGTCGGGGTGCTCGTGGGCGTCGGCCCGGGCAACGCCTGCACCACGCGGGGGGTCCTCGGACTGGGCGTCCCCCAGGCCACGGCCATCGCCGACGTCGCCGGGGCGAGGATGCGCCACCTCGACGAGACGGGGGTCTACGTCCACGTCATCGCCGACGGCGGCATGAGCCGGGGCGGCGACATCGCCAAGGCCATCGCCTGCGGGGCCGACGCCGTCATGCTCGGCTCGCCCCTGTCGTCGGCCGAGGAGGCGCCGTGCCGCGGGTTCCACTGGGGGATGGCCACGTTCCACCCCACCTTGCCGCGCGGCACGCGGGTGCGCACCACCGTGCGCGGCAGCCTGACCGAGATCCTGCTCGGGCCGGCGCACGAGAACGACGGACGCATGAACCTGTTCGGCGCCCTGCGCACGTCGATGGCCACGTGCGGCTACCAGTCCGTGAAGGAATTCCAGAAGGCCGAGGTCATGGTGGCCCCCGCGCTGCAGACCGAAGGCAAGGCGCTGCAGCGCTCCCAAGGCGTGGGGATGGGGCACTGAGCGGCGCCCGCCACGGCGCCGCGTGCCCCCCAGCCTCCCCGTGACCGACGCCCCCGACACCGTCCTGGTCGTCGATTTCGGCGCCCAGTACGCACAGCTGATCGCCCGCCGGGCCCGCCAGGCGCGCGTCTACTCCGAGATCGTCCGCTACGACACCCCGGTCGCCGAACTCCTGGCGCGCCGTCCGAAGGGCATCATCCTCTCCGGCGGCCCCAAGTCCGTCTACGCCGACTGGGCCCCGACGGTCGACCCGTCGCTCTACGACGCCGGCGTGCCCATCCTCGGCATCTGCTACGGGGCGCAGCTGCTCACCCGCCAGCTCGGGGGGACCGTGGCCCACACCGGGCGCGGCGAGTACGGCCGCACCCCGCTCACCCGCAGCGGCTCGTCCCCCCTGTTCGCCGACTGGCCCCCCCAGGGCGTGTCGGACGTGTGGATGAGCCACGCCGACTCCATCACCGCCGTGCCCCCGGGCTTCACCGCCACGGCGTCGACCCCCGAGGCCCCCGTCGCCGCGTTGGACGACCGCGAGCGCCGCATCCACGGGGTGCAGTTCCATCCCGAGGTGATCCACACCGAGCGCGGCCAGGAGCTGCTCGAGCGCTTCCTGTTCGACGTGTGCGGCGCCCGACCGCTGTGGACGCACACCAACATCATCGAGTCGTCGGTCGACGCCGTGCGGGCGCAGGTGGGCGGCGCCCACGTGCTGTGCGCGCTGTCGGGCGGGGTGGACTCGGCGGTGGCCGCCGCGCTCGTCCACCGGGCGATCGGCGAGCAGCTCACCTGCGTGTTCGTCGACACCGGCCTCATGCGATCGGGAGAGGCCGACCAGGTGGAGGAGACCTTCCGCCGGCAGTTCCACATGGACCTGGTCCACGTGAAGGCGGCCGACCGGTTCTTCGGCGTGCTGGAGGGCGTGACGGACCCCGAGGAGAAGCGCAAGGCCATCGGCGAGACGTTCATCCGGGTGTTCGAGGAGGTGGCTTCCGAGGTCAAAGACGCCGGCTTCCTCGTCCAGGGGACGCTGTATCCCGACATCATCGAGTCGGGCACGGGCGACGCGGCCACCATCAAGTCCCACCACAACGTGGGCGGCCTGCCCGAGGAGATGGCCTTCGACCTCGTGGAGCCGCTGCGCCTGCTCTTCAAGGACGAGGTGCGCGCCGTGGGCGAGGAGCTCGGGCTCCCCGAGGAGATCGTGTGGCGCCAGCCGTTCCCGGGACCGGGGTTGGCCGTGCGCATCATCGGCGAGGTCACCGCCGAGCGGGCCGACATCCTGCGGGCGGCCGACGCCATCGTCGTCGAGGAGGTCCGCCGGGCCGGCCTGTACCGACAGCTGTGGCAGAGCTTCGCCGTGCTCCCCGCCGTGCGCACCGTGGGGGTCATGGGCGACGGCCGGACGTACGCCTATCCGGTGGTCATCCGGGCGGTCACCTCCGACGACGCCATGACCGCCGACTGGGCGCGCCTGCCCTACGACCTGCTCGAGCGGCTGTCGACGCGCATCATCAACGAGGTGGACGGTGTGAACCGGGTGGCCCTCGACATCACGTCGAAGCCGCCCGGCACCATCGAGTGGGAGTGACCGTGGCCGGCACCCCGCTGCACCGCTTCGGCGGCCTGGGCACGTTCGACGACGTGGACGAGTTCGCCGACGTCCCCGGCCCCGCCCCGCGTGGCGCGCCCGGCGTCGAGGGCGCCGCCCAGGAGCCCGCGGCCCCCGGTCGGCGCCGGCCCCGGTGGATGGACTCGCTCCCCCGACCCGACGCGCTGCTCGAGGGCCTGAACGACCCCCAGCGGCGCGCCGTGGTGCACCGGGGCACGCCGCTGCTCGTGGTGGCCGGGGCGGGCTCGGGCAAGACGCGCGTGCTCACCCACCGCGTGGCCCACCTGATCGCCACGGGGGACGCCACGCCGTGGGAGATCCTCGCCATCACGTTCACCAACAAGGCGGCCGACGAGATGCGCGAGCGCCTGGTGGGACTCATCGGCCCCGTGGCCGAGCGCATGTGGGTGTCGACGTTCCACGCCGCGTGCGTCCGGATGCTGCGCGCCCACGCGGATCGCCTCGGCTACCGCAAGTCCTTCACCGTCTACGACGACAGCGACTCGCGCCGGCTGGTGGAGCACATCCTGCGCGACCTGAACATCGACGCCAAGAAGCTCCCTGCCCGCCAGGTCCAGGCGGCCATCTCCGGCGCCAAGTCCGAGCTCGTCGACGCCGCGCGCTACGCGGGCGCGGCCCGCACCGTGTTCGAGCGCCGCATCGCCGACGTCTACGCCGAGTACCAGGCCCGGCTGTTCGCCGCCTCGGCCATGGACTTCGACGACCTGCTCCTGTGTACCGTCCGCCTGCTGCGCGCGGCGCCCGACGTGCTCGAGGGCTACCAAGAGCGGTTCACCAACGTGCTCGTGGACGAGTTCCAAGACACCAACCGGGCACAGAACGAGATCGTGCTCATGCTCGGAGCCGCCCACCACAACGTGTGCGTGGTGGGCGACAGCGACCAGTCGATCTTCGGGTGGCGCGGGGCGGACATCGGCAACATCTTCGAATTCGAAGAGGCATTCCCCGACGCCGCCGTGATCCCCCTCGAGCAGAACTACCGGTCCACCAAGACCATCCTCGACGCCGCCAACGCGGTGATCGCCAACAACGTCACGCGGGTGCCCAAGGAGCTGTGGACCGAGGGGGAGCACGGCGAGCCCATCGTCCGGTTCCGCGCCGAGGACGAGTACGACGAGGCCTCGTGGGTGGCCACCGAGATCGGGCGGCTGTGCCGGTTCGAGGGGCTGCGCTACGGCGACGTGGCCGTCTTCTACCGGACCAACGCCCAGAGCCGCGCCCTGGAGGAGGAGCTCGTGCGCGCGGCGATCCCCTACAAGGTGGTGGGCGGCACGCGCTTCTACGACCGGCGCGAGGTGAAGGACCTCCTGGCCTACCTGCGGGTGGTGGGCAACCCCTCCGACGAGGTGTCGGCGCGGCGCATCGTCAACGTCCCGCGCCGGGGGGTGGGCGACGCCTCGGTCGAGCGCATGGCCCGCTGGGCGCGCGCCGAGGGACGGTCGTTCGCCGATGCCCTCGAGCACCCCGAGCGCGCCGGGGTCACGGGCAAGGCGCTCGCCGGCGCGGGGGTGCTGTGGGAGCTGCTCGCCGAGCTGCGCCGCATGATCGAGCAGGGTGCGGGGCCCGGCGCCCTCGTCGAAGCCGTCGCCGAGCGCACGGGCTATCGCGCCGAGCTCGCCGCCCAGGACACCCTCGAGGCCCACGGCCGCCTGGAGAACATCGCCGAGCTCGTCGGCGCGGCGGCCGAGTACGAGAGCCTCGACGAATTCCTCGAGTCGGTGGCGCTGGTCTCCGACGCCGATGAGCTCGAGTCCGGCGACAGCCGGGTGTCGCTCATGACCCTGCACACGGCCAAGGGCCTCGAGTACCCCGCGGTGTTCCTCGTGGGCATGGAGGACGGCGTGTTCCCCCACATGCGCGCCCTCGACGATCCCCTGCAGCTCGAGGAGGAGCGCCGCCTGTGCTACGTGGGCATCACCCGCGCCCGGCGCCTGCTGTACGTGACGCACGCGTGGAGCCGGACGCTGTGGGGGTCCACCAGCCACGCCATCCCGAGCCGCTTCCTGTCGGAGCTCCCCGCGGCGCTCGTGCGCGAGGTGGGGGAGTCCTCGACCGGGCGCCCCGACCCGCTGCGCTCCCCGGGGCCCTGGAACCGGCGCCGGGTGGCCCCGGGGCCCCGGCCCGATCCCTCGGACTGGGACGGCATCGACGCCCCCCATCCCGACGACGACGTTCCCGACGCGTGGGCGGACGACGACACCCACGACGCCGACCCGTGGGGCGACGCTTCGGCGGGCCCCGCCCCCCACCGGGCGCCCGCCCCCAGGCGCTCCCCGGGCGCCACCCCGGCGGCCCGGACGGTGCGCCGGCCCGGGCGCCTGCCCAAGATGGCCGAGGAGCGCTTCGGCTCGGGGCGCTGAGCCCGGGGTGCGCCGGCCCGCCGGCGGGGGCTCTGCGGGGCCGCTCAGCCCGGGAGGCGGCGCCACAGGGCGGCGGGCGCCAGGCGCAGGACGCCGAAGACCAGGCGCAGGGGGGCCGGGGACCACACCACGGGCGCGCTGCGCGCCAGGCCGGCGACGACGTCCTCGGCCACCGCGGCGGCGGTGGTGGCGAGCGGCCCCGGGTCGCGCCCCGCCGTCATGCGCGTGGCCACCCAGCCCGGGCGCACGATCATGAGCGAGGCGCCCGATCCCCGCAGCGCCTCGGCCAGGCCCTGGCAGAAGGCGTCGAGTCCCGCCTTGGACGCCCCGTAGACGAAGTTCGCCCGCCGCACCCGGACCCCGGCCACCGACGAAAGCACCACCAGCCGGCCGTGCCCCTGGGCGCGCAGGACCCCGGCGAAGGCCACCAAGGCGGCCGCCGGCCCCGTGGTGTTGGTGCTGAGCACGCGGGCGGTGGCCTCGGGGTCGGCCTCGTCGGCGATCTGGTCGCCGAGGATGCCCGCGGCCACGAGCACCAGGTCGACCTGGCCCAGGCGGCCGGCGCAGTCCTCGGCCAGGGCGCCCAGGGCGGCCACGTCGGTGACGTCGAATTCCACGACGTGCACGTCGGTGGCCCCCAGGGCCTCGAGCTCCTTGGCCGCCGCCGCCAAGCCGTCGCCGTCTCGGCCCGCCAGCACCACCCGGCGCAGGCGCCGGGCGACCAGCGCCCGCAGCACCGCCCGGGCGATGTCCGAGGTCCCGCCGAGCACCACCGCCGTCTGGGGCATCCCCATGGCGTCGTTCACGTGTCGTTCCCCCCGGCCCGGGGCCGGCGCGCCGGCGTGCGGGGGGCCGACCGCCGGGGGCCGCCGGCGCGCCGAGCCGCCCGGGTGGCGCGCCGGGGGGCGGGCGCCGGGGCGACGCCCAGGCGCCGGGCCAGGTCCGACACGAGGACGCCCCCGGGGTCGACGCGCCGGCGCACCGCCTGCCACTCGGGCAGGCGGGGGTACATGGCGGCCAGGAGCTCGGGCCGCAGCCGCGAGTCCTTGGCCAGGTAGACGCGCCCGCCTTCGGCCGCCACCAGCTCGTCGAGCCCGTCGAGCAGCGGGCCGAGGCCGTCCGGGCCGATGGGCAGGTCGAGGGCCAGGGTCCACCCCTCGGAGGGGAACGACAGCGGCCCCGGGTTCGCCGGCCCGAAGCGCTTGAGCACGGCGAGGAACGACGCCACCCGTCCCCTGCTCAGGCGGTCGAGCACCCGGCGCACGGTCTCCTCGGCGCCGAAAGGGACCACGAACTGGTACTGCAGGAAGCCGCGCGGGCCGTAGAGGCGGTTCCACCCCCCCACCCCGTCGAGGGGGTGGAAGAAGGCGGCGATGGTCTCGGGGTGCCCGGTGCGCCGGCGCGGGGCCTTGCGGAACCACAGCTCGTTGAACGCGGCCACCGTGAGGGGGTTGAGCAGGCCCGGCGGCGCCGTGACCGGGACCTGGGCCCGCCCGGCGGGCGCGAAGCGCTCGGCGCCGGCCCGCAGGCGGGCGGGGAGATCGGCCACCGCCGCGTGGTCCCCGCGGGTGAGCACCGCGCGCCCGAGCCGGCTGCCGCGCGCCAGGCAGTCGATCCAGGCCACCGAGTACCGGTACTCGGCGTCGCGCCCCGCCATCCTGGCCATGGTGTCGTCGAGGTCGGTGCTGCGCTCGGTGTCGACCAGCATGTAGGCAGAGGGCACCGGCTGCAGGCGCAGCGTGGCCTCCACCACGATGCCCGTGAGGCCCATCCCGCCGGCGGTGGCCCAGAACAGCTCGGGGTCGTCGTCGGGACCCAGCTCCAGCAGGCCGGTCGGCGTGGCCAGGGACAGGCGGGTGACCGACGCGCCGAACGACCCGTCGCGGTGGTGGTTCTTGCCGTGGATGTCGGCGGCGATGGCGCCGCCCACCGTCACAAAGCGCGTCCCCGGCGTGACCGCCACGAACCAGCCCCGGGGCACGAGCGCCCGCATCAGGGCGTCGAGGCTCATGCCCGCCCCGACGCGCACCCAGCCGGCGACGAGGTCGGCGTCGAGCACCGAGTCGAGCCCGGTGACGTCCACCACGACGCCCCCGGCGCACTGCGCGGCGTCGCCGTAGGCGCGGCCGAGGCCCCGGGCGATCATGCCGCGCCCGTTGGCTCCCTGGAGCAGGGTCTGCACCTCCGCGGCGCACGACGGGCGGGCCACGTCGCACGCCGTGGGCGCGGTGCGCCCCCATCCGGTGAGGGTCTGGCGGGTGGTCGGGATCCCGGGAGCGGCGGGGGCGTCGGGGCTCACGCGTAGACGCCGACGGCGAACAGGACGACCCACGCCAACCCGAGGACCTGCAGCATGCGGTCGTGCAGGGCGAGCTCCTCGGGCGCGCCGCCCAGGCCCCGCTCGAATCGGAGCTCCACGTGCAAGATGGCGAGGACGAAAGGGAGGATCGACAGCTCGAACCAGATGGGGTGGCCGTGCCCGATCTGGCGGGAGCGCTCGAACGCCCACAGGCAGTAGGCGGTGACCGTGACCGACGCGGCCAAGAGGCGCACCGACCGCAGGAAGGCGGCCGGGTAGGCGCTGAGCGCCGGGCGGTGGGCGGCGCGCAGGTCCCCGAGCTCGGCGTGCTCGGCGCTGCGCTTGCCCGTGACCACGAGCAGCGACCCGAACGACGCCACGATGATGAACCAGTCCGACAGCGCGACGCCGCTGGCCACGCCACCGGCGATCGCCCGGAGCACGAAGCCGGCCGACACGCACGCCAGGTCGATCACCGGCTCGTGCTTGAGCCGCAGCGAGTAGGCGGTGGTCACCGCCACGTACACACCGATGACGAGGGCCAGCTGCCCGCCCGCCAGCAGCCAGGCACCGGCGACGCCGGCCCCGAGCAGCACGAGGCCCACGCCCACGGCGAGGGCCACGGGGACGTCCCCGGCGGCCACCGGCCGCAGGCGCTTGACCGGGTGGTGGCGATCGGCGGCGGCGTCGAGCGCGTCGTTCAGGAAGTAGGTGCCCGACGCGGCCACGCAGAAGACCCCGAAGGCGGCGGCCGCCCGCCCCGCGGCGTGGCCGTGCGACAGGGCGCCGGCCGCCCCGGGGGCAGCGAAGACGAGCACGTTCTTGACCCACTGCCGGGGGCGGGCGATGCGCAGGAGTCCCCACCCCAGTCCCCGGCGCCCGACCGTGGGAGGCTGCCCCGGGCTCGGGGCCTCGGATGGGGCGGGCGTGGGAGTCGTGAGTGAGCGAACCATGGCTCAGCGGCAGTCGGGCCGAAGCGAATCGGCGTGCACGGGCTCCCGGCTGACGCACCGACGCTACCATGCGGCACCCCTGCGCCCTCCGGCGCGCCCCGGGGCGCCGTCCCCGCGGCGGCCGTATCCGCGGCGCCGTCCCGCCGCAGCGGTCCGGGCGCCCGCCGTCTGGCGCCCGGTCGGGGCCACCTGCCTACACTCGGTGGCCGATGAAACGTCCCTACCGCGTGGTCGTGGCCAAGCCCGGGCTCGACGGCCACGACCGTGGTGCCAAGGTGATCGCCCGCGCCCTGCGCGATGCCGGGTTCGAGGTGATCTACACCGGGTTGCACCAGACCCCCGAGCAGGTGGTCCAGGCGGTGGTGCAGGAGGACGCCGACGCCGTCGGGCTGTCGTTGCTCTCGGGGGCCCACCTGACGCTCGTGCCCCGCGTGGTGGCCGGCCTGCGCGAGCAGGGCCTCGGTGACGTGCTCGTCTTCGTGGGGGGGATCATCCCCGACGGCGACATCCCGACGCTCAAGGAGATGGGCGTGGCCGAGGTATTCACGCCCGGCGCCCCCCTGCCCGCCATCGTCCAGTCGCTGGCCGAGGCGCTCGACGGACGCGAGGAGGCGGTCGCCGGAGGCTGACGCGACGGGTGCGCCCACGGGCGCGCCGATCAGGCAGGGTCACGCATGCAGCGCCGGTAGGGCTGGCTGCGCGGGCGAGACGCAACCGAGAGCCGGTCGCCGACCGGCACCGGACGACAGGCGAGAGGAAAGCGCGGTGGATCTCTACGAGTACCAGGGCAAGCAGTACTTCGCCCGCTTCGGCATCCCCACGTCGCCCGGCGGCGTGGCCGACACGGTCGACGAGGCCGTCGCCCAGGCCGACAAGGCCGGCTACCCGGTGGTCGTCAAGGCGCAGGTGAAGGTGGGCGGGCGCGGCAAGGCCGGCGGCATCAAGCTGGCGGACGACGCCGACGAGGTGCGCCGGCACGCGGCGGCCATCCTGGGCCTCGACATCCGCGGCCACGTGGTGCGCCGCCTGTGGATCGAGCACTCGTCGGACATCGCCCGGGAGTACTACGCCAGCTTCACCCTCGACCGGGCGGCGAAGCTGCACCTGTGCATGGTGTCGAGCAAGGGGGGGGTCGACATCGAGGAGGTGGCAGCCACCGATCCCGGCGCCATCGCCCGCCTCCACGTCGATCCCGTCGACGGGCTGTCGCTCGACGACGCCGCCGCGCTCGTGGCCCGGGCGGGGCTCGACGCCGAGGCCCGCCCCCAGGCGGCCGAGCTGCTGCGCGCCCTCTACCGGTGCTACGTGGAGGGAGACTGCGACCTCGCCGAGATCAACCCCCTGATCTTGACCACCGACGGTCGGGTCCACGCGCTCGACGCCAAGGTGACCCTGGACGACAACGCCGCCTTCCGCCATCCCGAGTGGGAGGCGTTCGCCGGCACCGAGGAGCTCGACGAGCGCGAGCAGCTGGCCAAGGAGCGCGGGCTCAACTACATCGGCCTGTCGGGCTCGGTGGGCATCATCGCCAACGGGGCGGGCCTGGCCATGAGCACGCTCGACGTGGTGAACCAGGTGGGAGGGGCGGCGGCGAACTTCCTCGACATCGGCGGCGGCGCCAACGCCGACGTGATGGCCGCCGCGCTCGAGGTCATCAACACCGACGCGGCGGTGCGGGCCATCTTCGTGAACATCTTCGGGGGCATCACCCGCTGTGACGAGGTGGCCCGGGGGATCGTGGAGGCGCTCGGCCGCGTGGACCTGCGCTCTCCCATCGTGCTGCGGCTCGACGGCACCAACGCCGAGGCGGGCCGGGAGATCCTCGCCGACCACGTCTCGCAGCGGTTGGTAGTGGAACAGACGATGCTCGGCGCCGCGCACCGGGCCGTGGCGCTGGCGGGAGGGGACCGGTGAGCATCTTCGTCGACGAACGCACCAAGGTCGTGGTGCAGGGCCTGACGGGCAGCCAGGGCCGGTTCCACGGCCTGCGCAACCGCGCCTACGGCACCCAGGTGGTGGCGGGCGTCACCCCGGGCAAGGGGGGCACCGACGTCGAGGGCGTCCCCGTGTTCGACACCGTCGGGGAGGCCGTGGCGGCCACCGGGGCCGACGCGTCGTTCGTGGTCGTCCCCCCGAAGGGCGCCCCGGGGGCGATCCTCGACGCGGCGCGCGCCGGCATCAGATTCATCGTGTGCATCACCGAGGGCATCCCCGCCCAGGACGAGGCCCTCTTCTACAACACGTTGCGCCGCGAGCACCCGAGCACCCGGCTCCTCGGCCCGAACTGCCCGGGGATCATCTCGCCCGGCAAGTGCAACATCGGCATCACCTCCGGCGATATCGCGCTGCCCGGCGGGCCGGTGGGCATCGTCAGCCGCTCGGGCACCTTGACCTACCAGGCGCTGCACGAGCTCTCCCAACAAGGGGTGGGGCAGACCACGTGCGTGGGGATCGGGGGCGACCCCGTGCCCGGGACGAGCTTCATCGACTGCCTGGCGGCGTTCCAGGACGACGCCGAGACCCGCGCCGTCATGATGATCGGGGAGATCGGGGGGTCCGCCGAAGAGGAGGCCGCCGCCTTCATCAGCGACCACATGACCAAGCCCGTCGTCTGCTACATCGCCGGGGTCACGGCCCCGCCGGGGAGGAAGATGGGCCATGCCGGCGCCATCATCTCGGGGTCCCAGGGCACGGCGCAGGCCAAGATGGAGGCGCTGGCCGGCGCCGGCGCCACCGTGGCGCAGAACCCCACCGAGGCCGGTGAGCGCATGGTGGAGATCGTGAAGGGCCTCACCTGAATGCTCGGCCGGGGCCGCGGGCGCCGCTGGTAGCGTGACCGTCGTGCGCGTCGCGGTGCTCGTGTCGGGTACGGGGAGCATCCTCGAGGCCATGCTGGACGACGCCATCCCCGTGGCGCTCGTCGTGTCGGACCGCCCGTGCCGGGCGCTCCAGGTCGCCGCCGCCGCCGGCGTGGCGAGCGAGATCGTGGACCGGCGGGCGTTCGGCGGCTTCGGCGACGGGTTCGACCGCGACGCGTACACGCGGCGCCTCACCGACGTGCTCGTCGAGCACGGCATCGACCTCGTGGCCATGGCCGGGTTCGGCACCGTGCTCGCCCAGGCGGTGCACGACGCCTTCCCGGGCCGGATCCTCAACACCCACCCGGCGCTGTTGCCCGAGTTCCCGGGCTGGCACGCCGTGCAGGACGCGCTCGACGCCAAGGTGGCCGTCACCGGCTGCACCGTGCACCTCGCCACCCTCGAGGTGGACGCCGGCGCCGTGCTCGCCCAGGCGCGCGTCCCCGTGTGCGAGGGCGACACCGTGACCAGCCTGCACGAGCGCATCAAGGCCGTCGAGCGACAGCTCTACCCGGCGACCGTGCGGCGCATGATCGCCGAGCTCGAGCAGACAGGAGTGCAGCGGTGAGAGCGCTGTTGTCGGTGTACGACAAGACCGGACTGGTCGACCTGGCCCGGGGTCTCGAGGAGCTCGGGTGGGAACTGCTCGCCAGCGGGAAGACGGCGGCCGCCCTGGCCGATGCCGGCGTGGCCCACGTCGAGGTGGCGACCTACACCGGCGCCCCCGAGATGCTCGGCGGCCGCGTGAAGACCCTGCACCCCAAGGTGCACGGCGGCATCCTGGCCGACCGCTCGAACCCCGAGCACATGGCCGACCTCGCCGCCCAGCAGATCGGCGCCATCGACCTGGTGGTGTGCAACCTCTACCCGTTCAGCGCCGACCCCTCCATCGAGCTGATCGACGTCGGGGGCCCGACGATGGTGCGCGCCGCGGCGAAGAACCACGCGCACGTGGGCGTCGTGGTCGACCCGGGCGACTACCCCGGCGTCCTCTCCGAGCTGCGCGCCGGGGGCGCCCTGTCCGACGACACCCGGTACCGTCTGGCGCGCGCCGCCTTCGCCCACAGTGCTGCCTACGACGCCGCCATCGTGGCGTGGTTCGACGCCCCGGCCGCCGCCGAACCCGCCAGCGAGGAGCTGCCGCCCACGCTGCACCTGGCGCTCGCCCGGGCCCAGGACCTGCGCTATGGCGAGAACCCCCACCAGCACGGCGCCCGCTACCGCGTGCAGGGGCGCGCCACGTGGTGGGACGGCGTGGTCCAGCACGGGGGCAGCGCGCTGTCGTACCTGAACCTGTTCGACACCGACGCCGCCTGGCTCCTCGTCTCGGAGCTGGCGAGCGGGTCCGACGCGGCCGCCGTCATCGTGAAGCACGCCAACCCCTGTGGCGCGGCGCTGTCGGGCGACCTGGCCGACGCGTACCGGATGGCGCTCGAGTGCGACCCCGTCTCCGCCTTCGGCGGGGTGGTGGCGCTCGGCGGCCATTGCACCGAGGCGGTGGCCCGGGCCGTGGCCGACGGGCCCCAGGCCGACGTCGTGGTGGCGGCGGCGTTCGACGCCGCCGCCCTCGAGGTGCTCGCCGCCCGGCGCAAGGCCACGCGCCTGCTCGAGGCCCCGCCCCACACGCGCGCCCCCGTCGAGCTGCGCAGCCTGGGCGGCGGGTTCCTGGTCCAGCAGGCCGACCGGCTCGAGACGGGGCGCTCGGACTGGCAGGTGGCCACGAAGGCGGCGCCCACCGACCGCCAGTGGCGCGATCTCGAGCTCGCCTGGCGGGTGTGCGCCCGCACGTCGTCCAACGCCATCGTGGTCGTCCAAGGCGGCCGGGCGCTCGGCGTGGGCGCCGGCCAGCAGAGCCGGGTGGAGGCGGCGGAGATCGCCGTGCGCAAGGCCGGGGACCGCGGGCGCGGCGGAGCCGCCGCCAGCGACGCCTTCTTCCCGTTCCGCGACGGTCTCGACGTCCTGGCCCTCGCCGGTGTGGCCGCGGTGATCCAACCTGGCGGATCGGTGCGCGACGCCGAACTGGTGGCCGCCGCCGACGAGCACGGCATCGCCATGGTCCTCACCGGCGAGCGCCACTTCCGGCACTGAAACTTCCGGCACTGAAACTTCCGGCACTGAAA
>Ga0209415_10011219_pt1 | contig 15110 bp, 12 predicted proteins | sample PeaSoiSIISIP2007_FD_187696 | JGI IMG/M metagenome (GOLD analysis project Ga0209415, IMG submission 187696) | Peat soil microbial communities from Weissenstadt, Germany - SII-SIP-2007 (SPAdes) (version 2) | ecosystem: Environmental > Terrestrial > Soil > Wetlands > Peat | place: Germany... | reverse complement strand
AGAGGTGCTCGCCGCCGTGACCCGCGGCGAGGCCACGACGTGGGCGCCGCACGGCATCCGCGTCAACGCCATCGGCCCGCGCGCGACCACGCCCGACGCCGGCGCCTGCCTCACCAGCGAGCCCGACATTGCCGCGCTGGCGCTCTACCTCGCGTCCAAGCGCAGCCGCACCCTCACCGGGCACATCTTCGACGCCGCCGGCGTCGCGGCCCGCCGCTGCTAGGCTAGACCCACGCCCGCCAGCGGCGCAGCCAGGGGATGGCCGAGCCCGAAAGCCCGGCCAGGTCGTGCGTGCGATCGGCGAGATCCTTTAGGTTTGAGCGCAGCTGCCCGAGCGCGAAGTCGAAGGTCATGAGGCGCATAACCTCCTCGAGCGAAAGCGCGCGCAATTCGCCGCGCTCGCGCATGCCCGCGACCGCTCTCTCCAACGCCGCGAGCGCGCCGTCGACCGCCGTCAGGTCGGGGGCGACGTTGCTGCGGAAAGCCTCCGCGCACTGGGCCGGGAGACGCTCCACCGCGTCGCGCAGCGCCTCCAGATGCGGCCGCATCGCCGCGACGGCCGCCGCCGGCAGAGGCTGCGCCACGGAGCGCAGGAGCATGATCTCGGTGTGCCACAGCCGCCGCAGCGTGCGCAGCACCGCGTCGGGATCGGACTGGCCGGCAAGGTAGCCCGCGACCTAGAGCTGGCTCTCGCGCGCGAGCGCGTCGCCCCCCGCAAACTGAGCCCGCACCCTGGCGGACAGGGAGGACACCAGGGCCGCGTCGTAGGGGCCGCCCAGCGCCGTATGCAGCGCGCTCGCGAGCAGGCCGAACAGCGGCGGCAGCGTCTGCGCGACGTTGTCGGCGAAGGCGCGGCCCGCGCGCGAGGGGAAGAGCGCGAGCGTCGTCAGGATGGAGACGACGGCGCCGATCGTGACCTCGATCATGCGGTAGCCGGCCGACGAGATCGGCGGCCCGAGCCGCGGATCGCCGAGGATGACGATCGCCGCCGTGACGCAGGCGATGCGCAGCGCGGGGCGCCGCGCGGAAAAGAAGGCGAACACGAGGATGGTGGCGGCGAGACCCGCGTATCTCAGCGCATGCGAATCCGCCAGCGCCAGCGCCACGCCGCCGCCGACGAGGACGCCGAGCAGGCTGCCGAGCAGCCGATCGGTGGCGAGCCCCAGCGACGCCCCGATGTTGGCCTGCGTGACGAGGATCGCGGTCATCACCGCCCAGAAGCCTTGCGGCAGGTCGAGCAGGTCTGCGGAAGCGTAGGCCAGGCAGGCCGCGACCGCCGTCTGGAGGGCCTGGCGCATGCGCGGCCAGCTTTGGCGCCACCGACTCGTCCAATTTTCGAGGTTCGACAAGGGAGAGGTGCCGCCCGGGATGAGACGCCGGCAGACTAGCGGCGCGGCGTTACGCTCGCGTTACCTATTAATGGGCATAAACGGGCGGCCGCGGCCGGTTTCTTGACAGCCCGCGGCGCGTCCGCGTATCACGCTGGAGCCTTGGCACTCTCCCTTCGGAAGTGCCAATGTATCGACATCCTCACGCCCTGGCGGCGTAAGCTGGAGCATCATTGCCCATGAAATTCCGTCCCCTGCACGACCGCGTGGTCGTCAAGCGCCTCGACAGTGAAACCAAGACGTCGGGCGGCATCATCATCCCCGACACCGCCGCCGAGAAGCCCCAGCAGGGCGAGGTCGTCGCGGTCGGGCCGGGCTCGCGCGACGAGGCCGGCAAGCTGATCGCGATCGAGCTCACGAAGGGCGACAAGGTGCTGTTTGGCAAGTGGAGCGGCACCGAGGTCAAGATCGACGGCCAGGAGCTGCTCATCATGAAGGAGAGCGACATCATGGGCGTGCTCGAGAAGTGACCGCACGGCCCTTCGCACTCAGCTCGACATTCAAACAGTAGCGCCCGTGCGGTCATCCTCGGGCTTGTCCCGAGGATCCATGCATCCCTCGCTTCGGAGCGAGTTGAGAGATGGATGGTCGGGACAAGCCCGACCATGACATCGGGGGACAGACCAAGTTCACGGACAACCTTTCATTTTGGAGTGAGGCTCACATGGCTGCCAAGGACGTTCGCTTTTCCACCGACGCGCGCGAGAGAATGCTGCGCGGCGTCGATATTCTCGCCGACGCCGTGAAGGTGACGCTCGGCCCCAAGGGCCGCAACGTCGTCATCGAGAAGTCGTTCGGCGCGCCGCGCACGACCAAGGACGGCGTGACGGTGGCCAAGGAGATCGAGCTCGAGGACAAGTTTGAGAACATGGGCGCGCAGATGGTGCGCGAGGTGGCGCAGAAGACCAACGACCTCGCCGGCGACGGCACCACCACCGCCACCGTGCTGGCGCAGGCGATCGTGCGCGAGGGCTTGAAGGCGGTCGCCGCCGGCATGAACCCGATGGATCTGCGGCGCGGCATCGACAAGGCCGTTGCGCAGGTCGTCGAGGAGATCCACAAGCGCTCCAAGAAGGTCAAGAACTCCGGCGAGATCGCGCAGGTCGGCACCATCTCGTCCAACGGCGAGAAGGCGATCGGCGACATGATCGCGGAGGCCATGCAGAAGGTCGGCAACGAGGGCGTGATCACGGTCGAGGAGGCCAAGGGCCTCGACACCGAGCTCGAGGTCGTCGAGGGCATGCAGTTCGACCGCGGCTATCTCTCGCCCTACTTCATCACCAACGCCGAGAAGATGACGGCCGAGCTCGAGGACCCCTACATCCTCATCCACGAGAAGAAGCTGTCGAACCTGCAGCAGCTTTTGCCCGTGCTGGAAGCGGTCGTGCAGTCGGGCCGCCCGCTGCTCATCATCGCCGAGGAGGTCGAGGGCGAGGCGTTGGCCACGCTCGTCGTCAACAAGCTGCGCGGCGGCTTGAAGGTCGCTGCCGTGAAGGCCCCGGGCTTCGGCGATCGCCGCAAGGCGATGCTGGAGGATATTGCGGTGCTGACCGGCGGCCAGACCATCTCGGAGGATCTCGGCATCAAGCTCGAGAACGTCACGCTCGACATGCTCGGCCGCGCCAAGCGGGTGGCGATCACCAAGGACGACACCACCATCGTCGACGGCGCCGGCAAGAAGAAAGCCATCGAGGCCCGCGTCAGCCAGATCAAGGCGCAGATCGAGGAGACGACGTCCGACTACGACAAGGAGAAGCTGCAGGAGCGGCTGGCCAAGCTTGCGGGCGGTGTTGCCGTCATCAAGGTCGGCGGCGCCACCGAGGTCGAGGTCAAGGAGCGCAAGGACCGCGTCGACGACGCGCTCAACGCCACGCGCGCGGCCGTCGAGGAAGGCGTGGTGCCGGGCGGCGGCGTCATGCTGCTGAAGGCCGCGAGCGCCATCACCGTGCAAGGCGAGAACGCCGAGCAGGATGCCGGCATCGCCATCGTCAAGCGCGCGCTGCAGGCGCCGATCCGCCAGATCGCCGAGAACGCGGGCGTGGAAGGCTCGATCGTCGTCGGCAAGGTGCTCGAGGCGCGCGGACAGGCGTTCGGCTACGACGCCCAGAACGACGAGTACGGCGACATGCTGGAGAAGGGCATCATCGACCCGGCCAAGGTCGTGCGCATCGCGCTGCAGGACGCGGCCTCCGTCGCCGGCCTGATGATCACGACCGAGGCGGCCATCGCCGGCACGCCGAAGAAGGATGAGGGCGGCGGCCACAGCCACGGCGGCATGGGTGGCATGGGCGGCATGGGGATGTAGCCGCGCGCCGCTAGACCAGCAAACAACGAGACCGCTCGCGGGCAACTGCGGGCGGTCTTCTTATTGCAGTGATTGCAAGAGGGTATGGATCACTGGGGCTGGGAGTCCCAGCCGAAGGAGCCCATGCTGGCCGGCACAGTGTCGGCCTTGCCCTTCGGCCCCGGAGTGGTATTCGAGCCACGGGTGCTTGCCGGCACCGGCGCGGGCTCGCTGGCTGCGGTCTTGGACCGCGGCGGCGCAGCGGGCGACGCGCTCTTATGCCGATCCGGCGTGGACCGGCCGTCCTGGGTCACGGTGCCGCGCGGTTTCGACGCATTCGGCGCGGCAGCCGCGGACGGCGACGGCTCGTCGGGCTTCGCCTCCGCCTCGACTTTGCCGGGCGCGGTCGTCTCGGGCGCGGCGGCGGTGGTCTCCGGATCGGCCGGCGGGGGGGCACCCAGCGCGGAGGGCGGAGGCAGCGGCGCCCGCGGCTCGACAGAGCCCGTCGCGGTATCGGGCGCCGTATCCGTCGCGGCAGCCGCGCCGACTTCGCCGGTGGTTGCCGGCGCACTATCGTTACCGAAGCGGCCGCTCAGCTCCTCGGCCTTCTGGCGCACGGCGGCGGCTTCGCGCCCGGCCTGCTCGGCTCTGGTCATCGCGGCCTTGGCGGCGGCGAGCGTCGCGTCATCGCTCGACGGCACGGCCGTTGCCGTGCCTTCGGCAGCCGGAGGCGCTGCGCTCACCGGCGCACTGTCGCGCGAGCGCCAGGCCTCCTGCAGGTCCGGCACGCGAGCGCCGTCGAAGAACGACGGCAGCGACCACGCGGACGAAGACGTTGACCCCTGAGCTTGCGCCGCTTCCATTGCGGCCGCGGGACCACCCATCAGAATGGACACCGCCAGCAGCGGGCCGCCGACATACACACGATTGCTTGCGCGCATTATCCCCTTACTCCCAAGCGCCGCCAGTCTAGCTTCCGCAAACGCCGCCCGCACGCACTTCGTGGCCGGCGAAGCCGACAGCGGCAGTCCCGTCGGACCCCGGCGACGCTTGCGCCACCGGCTCCCGAACCAACACGAGTTGTAGCAGTCCCCCGTGGACTGTTCGTTCGCAATATCAATGGCCTACACGGCAACAACAAGGCGCCGGCAAATGCGCCGGCATTTGCGGGTAAGCAGGCAGCCGCCGATTGCCTTTCGGCCACGAACCGTCGATGATCCTGCGAGGTCATGTCGCGCTATCCGAATGTCGACGCGGCACGCAACCGGGCCCTGCCCGACCTAGAGGGGTCGATGGACATCCGGCAACTCCAATACTTGGCGGCTTTGGCGCGCGAGAAGCATTTCACGCGCGCGGCGGTGGCATGCAACGTGACCCAGCCGACGCTTTCCGGCCGCATCCGTCAACTCGAGCTGGAGCTGGAAGTTCCCATCGTCGAGCGCGGCCAGCGCTATCGCGGGCTGACGCCGGAGGGCGAGCGCGTCCTCAAATGGGCGCAAGCCATCCTCAAGAGCTGGCAGGCGATGCAGGAGGAGCTCGGCCACCTCAAGGACCACGAGACAGGCCTCAAGGGGCGCGTGGTGCTCGGCGGGATTCCCTCGGCCCTGCCGATGATTCCACTGCTCACCAAGAAGATCCGCACCCTCCACCCCGGCATCGACTTCACCGTGCTCTCGCACAGCTCCGAGGAGATCATCCGCGGGCTCGCCGATTTCTCCATCGACGTCGGCATCACCTATCTCGACAACGAGCCGATCGAGGGCCTACTCGCCTCGCCGCTGTACATCGAGCGCTACTGCCTGTTCGTGCCGGAGACGCACGCACTCGCCGAGCGCGAGACGGTCACCTGGCGCGAGGCCGCGCGCGAGCCGCTGTGCCTGCTCACGCCCAACATGCAGAACCGCCGCATCATCGACCGCGCGTTCGAGACGGCGAATTGCCATCCGACCCCGCGGCTGGAAACGAATTCCGTCATCAATTTGTGCTCGAATGTGCGATTGATGGGTCTTGCCAGCATCATGCCGCAGTACATATTGGAGGTGTTGGGGAACGTCTCCGGAATCAGGGCCATCCCTCTCGCCGAGCCGAAGGTCGAGCACAGCGTTGGTCTGGTGGTGGCGGATCGCGACCCGCTATCGCCCCTGATCGAGGCTCTGCGGGACGCGGCCAGGCTGCTGGCCCCGGTCACGTTCGGGGCACCGACGTTGCAGCCGGCGAGCACTTGGGCGCCTTGAAGTGGGCGAGTGTCCGGATGCGGCCGGTAAATCAGGCATTGCTGCACTGCAGCATCGACGGCGCCGATTAGCCCATCGAGACCGCCAATTTGATCAGTTCTGAACAAGTTGGGACAAGCTGAGATTGCCGTGAAAGAAGGCCACGAAGGCAGAAAATGTCGCGATCGGCACATAGTGAAATCGTCGAGGTCCCCGAGGGGAGCGAGGAGCGCGCCCGCAGCATTTGCGCGGCGCACGGCAACCGCCCCGACGAGCTGCTGGAGATCTTTCACGCCGTGCAGCATGAGCTGGGGTTCATTCCCGACCCAGTCATCGCCGTCGTCGCCAGCGCGCTCAACGCTTCGCGCGCCGACGTCTACGGCGTCTTGAGCTTCTATCACGAGTTCCGTCGCGCGCCCGCGGGCCGTCACGTCGTGCGGATGTGCCGCGCGGAAGCGTGCCAGGCTATGCACACCGACGAGGTCTGCGCGCACGCCGAGCAGCGGCTCGGCACCATCTTCGGCGAGACGAGCGCCGACGGCGCCTTCACGCTCGAGGCCGTCTACTGTCTCGGCAACTGCGCGCGCTCGCCCGCGATGATGATCGACGGCGACCTCTACGGCTGCGTGGACAAGAAACGCTTCGACGCCATCATCGCCGGCCTCGATAAGGAGGCGGCGGCATGAGCAAGAAGAGCAACAAGCAGCGCTCCCAGAACAACCCGCAACAGCAGGCGCAGGGCAAGGCGCCGTCGCGCCAGCAGCAGGCCGAGATGGCGGCCGAGGGCAGCGGGGGCAAGATCAGGATTTTCGTGCCGCGCGATGCGGCCGCTCTGTCGATGGGCGCCGATGGCGTCGCCAGGGCGATCGCGGCGCAGGCGCAGAAGCGCGGCGCCCGCATCGAGATCGTGCGCAACGGCTCGCGCGGCATGCTGTGGCTGGAGCCTCTGGTCGAGGTCGAGACCGGCAAGGGCCGCGTCGCCTACGGTCCCGTCGCCGTTGCGGATGTCGGCAGCCTGTTCGAAGGGGGCTTCCTCAAGGGCGCGAGCCACAAGCTCGGGCACGGCCTCACGGACGAGATCCCCTACTTCAAGAACCAGGAGCGCCTGACGTTCGCCCGCTGCGGCATCACCGATCCGCTGTCGATCGCCGACTACCGCGCGTACGGCGGCTTTGCCGGCCTCACCAAGGCGATCGCCATGGAACCCGCCGGCATCGTCGCCGAGGTCACCACGTCGGGGTTGCGCGGCCGCGGCGGCGCCGGCTTCCCGACCGGAATCAAGTGGAAGACGGTCCTGGAGGCCAAGGCCGAGCAGAAATACATCTGCTGCAACGCCGACGAAGGCGACAGCGGCACCTTCGCCGACCGCATGCTGATGGAGGGCGACCCCTTCTGCCTCATCGAGGGCATGACCATCGCCGGCATCGCGGTGGGCGCCACCCGCGGCTACATCTACATCCGCTCCGAGTATCCGCACGCGGTCGCCACCATGCGCGAGGCGATCCGCATCGCGACCGAGGCCAACTGGCTCGGCCACACCATTCAGGGCTCGCCCTACGATTTCGAGCTCCACTTGCGCGTGGGTGCCGGCGCCTACATCTGCGGCGAGGAGACCTCGATGCTCGACAGCCTCGAGGGCAAGCGCGGCATCGTGCGCTACAAGCCCCCGCTGCCGGCGATCGAAGGGCTGTTCGGCAAGCCGACCGTGATCAACAACGTGCTGAGCCTCGCCTCGGTGCCGATCATCATCGACAAGGGCGGCGCCTACTATCGCGACTTCGGCGTCGGCCGCTCGCGCGGCACGCTCGCCTTCCAGCTCGCCGGCAACATCAAGCAGGGCGGCCTCGTCGAGAAGGCGTTCGGCGTCACCGCGCGCGCGCTCATCGAGGGCTACGGCGGCGGCACGGCGTCGGGCCGGCCCATCCGCGCCGTGCAGTTCGGCGGCCCGCTCGGCGCCTATCTTCCCAATTCCAAGCTCGATACCCAAATGGACTACGAGGCGTTCGTCAAAGAGGACGCCATGGTCGGCCACGGCGGCGTGGTGGTCTTCGACGACACCGTCGATATGGCCAAGCAGGCGCACTTCGCCATGGAGTTCTGCGCCATCGAGTCGTGCGGCAAGTGCACGCCCTGCCGCATCGGCTCGGTGCGCGGCGTCGAGGTGATCGACCGCATCATCGCGGATGTAAACCGCGAGGCGAACATCGAGCTGTTGCAGGATCTGTGCGTGACGATGACCGATGGATCGCTGTGCGCCATGGGCGGGCTGACACCGATGCCCGTGATGAGCGCGCTGCGGCATTTCCCCGGGGACTTCCACCGCCCGGCCCGCGCCGAGGCGGCAGAATGATCATAACTGACGAGGCCAAGCCATGACGAGCGAAGCGCAGACGATGACGCTCATCAAGGAGAAGGACTACGGCACGCCGGCGAGCCATTCCAACAAGATGGTCACGCTGACGATCGACGGACAGTCGATCACGGTGCCGGAGGGCACTTCGATCATGCGCGCCGCGGCCGATCTCGGCATCATGGTGCCGAAGCTGTGCGCCACCGACAATCTCGATCCGTTCGGCTCGTGCCGGCTGTGCCTCGTCGAGATCGAGGGGCGCAAGGGAACGCCCGCCTCGTGCACGACGCCGGTGGCGCCCGACATCAACGTGACGACCCAGAACGACCGCCTCGCCCGCATCCGCAAGGGCGTGATGGAGCTCTACATCTCCGACCATCCGCTCGACTGCCTGACCTGTGCCGCCAACGGCGACTGCGAGCTGCAGGACATGGCGGGCGCCGTCGGCCTGCGCGACGTCCGCTACGGCTACGAGGGCGAGAACCACGTGTTCGCGCGCACGAACGGCGAGTCAAACCCGCTGTGGCAGGGCAAGGACCAGAGCAACCCCTACTTCCAGTTCGAGCCGTCCAAGTGCATCGTCTGCTCGCGCTGCGTGCGCGCCTGCCAGGAAGTGCAGGGTACCTTCGCGCTGACCATCGACGGACGCGGCTTTGCCTCGCACGTGTCGGCGAGCATGGACGAGGACTTCCTCGATTCGGAATGCGTGTCCTGCGGCGCCTGCGTGCAGGCCTGCCCCACCGCCACGCTCATCGAGAAGACCATCGTCGATCACGGCCAGCCCGAGCACAGCGTGGTGACCACCTGCGCCTATTGCGGCGTCGGCTGCTCGTTCAAGGCCGAGATGCAGGGCGAGCGCGTCGTGCGCATGATGCCCTACAAGGACGGCGGCGCCAACGAGGGCCACTCCTGCGTCAAGGGCCGCTTCGCCTTCGGCTACGCGACGCACAAGGATCGCATCCTCAACCCGATGATCCGCGAGAAGATCACCGACCCCTGGCAGGTCGTCTCCTGGGACGAGGCCATCAAGTTCGCGGCCAACCGCTTCAAGGACGTGCAGAAGAAGTACGGCCGCAGCTCCATCGGCGGCATCACCTCCTCGCGCACCACGAACGAGGAAGTCTACGTCGTGCAGCGCATGGTGCGCGCCGCCTTCGGCAACAACAACGTCGATACCTGCGCCCGCGTGTGCCACTCGCCGACCGGATACGGCTTGAAGCAGACGTTCGGCGAATCCGCCGGCACGCAGGACTTCAAGAGCGTCGACAAGTCCGACGTCATCCTGGTCATCGGCGCCAATCCGACCGACGGCCACCCGGTGTTCGCCTCGCGCATGAAGAGGCGCCTGCGCGAAGGGGCCAAGCTCATCGTGGTCGACCCGCGCCGCACCGATCTGGTGAAGAGCCCGCACGTCGAGGCCGACTACCATCTGCAGCTGAAGCCCAGCACCAACGTCGCCGTGCTCAACGCGATGTGCCACGTGGTCGCGACCGAGAACCTGATCGACCGCAGCTTCGTCGCCGCGCGCTGCGAGAAGGAGGACTTCGCCCGCTGGGAGAAGTTCATCAAGGACCCAAAGAACTCGCCGGAAGCGCTGGAGGCCATCTCGGGCGTGCCTGCGGCCGACGTGCGCGCCGCCGCCCGCCTGTTCGCGACGGGGGGCAACGCCGCGATCTACTACGGCCTCGGCGTGACTGAGCACAGCCAGGGCTCGACCACGGTCATGGCCATGGCCAACCTCGCCATGGCGACCGGCAACATCGGCCACGAAGGCGTCGGCGTGAACCCGCTGCGCGGCCAGAACAACGTGCAAGGCTCGTGCGACATGGGCTCGTTCCCGCACGAGTACCCCGGCTATCGCCACGTCTCCAACGAGGCGACGCGCAAGCTGTTCGAGAAGGTCTGGCACAAGGAGCTCGATCCCGAGCCCGGCCTGCGCATCCCCAACATGTTCGACGAGGCGTCGGGCGGCACCTTCAAGGGCCTGTTCGTGCAGGGCGAGGACATCGCGCAGTCCGATCCCAACACCCAGCACGTGACGCATGCGCTCGAGTCGCTGGAGATCCTCGTCGTGCAGGATCTCTTCCTCAACGAGACCGCGGCCTTCGCGCACGTGTTCTTCCCCGGCACCTCGTTCCTGGAGAAGGACGGCACCTTCACCAACGCCGAGCGGCGCGTGAACCGCGTGCGCCCGGTGATGAAGGAGAAGCAGGGCATGGCGGAGTGGGAGATCGTGTGCCGTCTCGCCACCGAGATGGGCTACCCGATGATCTACCCGACCGCGGCTGCGATCATGGACGAAATCTCGGCCGTGACGCCGACCTTCAAGGGCATCAACTTCAAGCGGCTCGACGAGCTGGGCTCCATCCAGTGGCCGTGCGACGACGAGTCCCCCGAGGGCACGCCGGTCATGCACATCGAGGAGTTCACCCGCGGCAAGGGGCGCTTCATGCTCACCGACTTCGTGCCGACCGACGAGCGCTCCAACCGCAACTTCCCGCTCATCCTGACGACGGGCCGTATCCTCAGCCAGTACAATGTCGGCGCGCAGACGCGGCGCACCGCCAACAACGTCTGGTACAGCGAGGACATCCTGGAGCTGCACCCGAGCGACGCGGAGCTGCGCGGCATCAAGGACGGCTCCATGGCCTCGCTGACGAGCCGCGTTGGCGGAACCACGATGCGCGTCAAGGTCACCGATCGCGTGCCGCCGGGCGTCGTCTACTCGACCTTCCACTTCCCCGTCAGCGGCGCCAACGTGATCACGACCGAGAACTCCGACTGGGCGACCAACTGCCCCGAGTACAAGGTGACGGCGGTGCAGGTGACGCCGTCGAACCAGCCGGCCGAATGGCAGACGGAGTGGGAGGAGCGGGATCGCGAGAACAAGCGCGTCGATGACAAGCCGCTCATCGCCGCCGAGTAACCCCGTCACGAGGCTCCGCGCCCTGAGATCGTCCGTGTGATTGTCCGATGACCGTCATGGCAAAAAAGGCCGAGGTTGCCGGAGCGCCCGCCGCCGCGCTGTGCTCCGCACCCGTGGAGGGCGTCGCCGTCGACGCCGACGGAGGCCGCTCGCCGCTCACCTGGCAGCTCCCGGAGGAGGTCGCGATCGCGTTGCAGATCAACTCGGCCCCCTACACCGTGATGATGGCGACGCCGGCGAACCTTGCCGATTTCGGCATCGGCTTCGTGCTCGCCGAGGGCATCGTGACCAGGCGCTCCGACATTCGCGCCGTGCTCGCCATGCCGGTGGAGAACGGCTTTGCCGTCGATATCGCCGTCGACGAGCAGGCGCTGGAAGGCGCGCGCATGGTGCGCCGCTCGCTCGAGGGCCGGTCGGGATGCGGGCTCTGCGGCGTCGAGAACATCGCCGACGTCGTGCGCGTGACCAAGCCCGTGGCGGCCCCGGTCCACCCGAGCCCCGCGGCGATCCTGAAGGCCGCCCACGAGCTGCCGCAGCGCCAGCCGATGAACCGGGTCAACCACATCGTCCACGGCGCCGCCTGGGTCTCGCTTGCGGGCGAGATCGGGCTCGTGCGCGAGGACGTAGGCCGCCACAACGCGCTCGACAAGCTGATCGGCGCGCTGGCGGAAGCCGGCACCGATCTTTCCTCGGGCTTCGTCCTGATGACGAGCCGCTGCAGCTTCGAGCTCGTGCAGAAGGCGGCCACCGTCGGCATCGGCGCCCTCGTCACCGTCTCCGCCCCGACGCTGCTCGCGCTTGAGATCGCGCGCAAAGCCCGTATGTTCCTTGCCTCGCTCGGCGACCGCGGCGTCGTCGTCTTCAACAGCTAGCCTAAGCGCCAATCCGGAAAGCTCTGCCGCATGGAAGACCGTGACATGATCCGCATGGCAAACCAGATCGCCGCCTTCTTCGAGGCCTACCCGCGCGCGGAAGCCATCGATGGCATCGGCAAACACATCAAGAGCTTCTGGGACCCGCGCATGCGCGGACGGCTCGATGCCTACATCGCCGAGGGCGGCGAGCAGCTCTCCCCGCTGGTTGTCGCCGCTTTCCCGCCCAAGGCCAAAGCCAAGACCTGAGCGCAAATCTTTGGTTAGCCAAGCGCGTCCCGGCTCTCGTCGGACGGCTTGCGGGTGCGCGCTTTGAAGCATACAGTTTTTTCTTGCGATCGGCTCCCCCCGCCGACGCGAGGCGCCATGCTTGGCGTCATGACCCCGATACGGCGGCCGGCCTGCCGCGAGCCCTCAGGGCCGATGCGGCGCCTGCTGCCATGAGTTGGCAGGAGAACCGCCATGGGAATTGCACTGACGTTGCAGCAATACCTCGACGACCGTCACATCGACTACGACGTGCTGCTGCACAAGCGTACGCACTGCTCCAACGACACCATGCGCGCGAGCCACATCCCCGGCGAGCGCCTCGCCAAGGCCGTCGTGCTGACGCGCGAGGGCGGCTTCGTGGTGGCCGTGGTTCCGGCGAGCGCGCAGGTCCGGCTCGAGACGATCGAGCGGATGCTGCACTGCCCGGTCGCGATGGCGAGCGAGGACGAGATCAGCGAGATCTTCCCCGATTGCGACATGGGCGCGGTGCCGCCGGTGCCCGAGGCCTACGCCGTGGAGGCGCTGATCGACGACAGCCTCGACCTGCAGCCCGACGTCTACCTCGAGGGCGGCGACCACCGCAGCCTCATCCACATCTCGGGCGAGCAGTTCCGCGCGCTGATGCAGGGGGTGCGCCACGCTCCCATCGCGAGCCGCAATTGAGGCCACGCTGCCGGCTCAGGCCGTCGCCGTCCTGTCGAGGTGCGCGACGATGAGCGGGAACACGTCGACGGCGGCGTTCTTGCCGAAGATGCAGTCGATGTGGCCGTAGCCGGGAATGACGTGGCGCTCGTAGAGGTGCTTGCCGTTCGCTTGCGACAGGCGCGCGAGTGTACGCTCGGTGCTCTCCGGCTTGAAGCAGGTGTTCTTGGCGCCGTGGATGAACATGATCGGCAGGGCGAGGCGCTGCAGGTGCGGCAGGTAGGCGTCGTGGCCGTCGCGGTCGACCACGTGGCGCCGGCGGGCGAACAGCGCGAGCTGGCGGAAGGCCTCTATGTTGGCCTCGCCGAACATTTCCGCGAGCCCCGACGAGACGGTCGCCGCGTTGATCTGGTCGAGCTGGTAGAGGCGGCCGTAGAGCGCGGTGATGCGGTTGCTGGTGGCGTCGTGGGTGCGCTCCTTGCGCGGCACCGGAACGATGAGCTGCAGCACCTTGTCGAGCGCGCGCTCGCGGAAGTTGTCGGCGGTGGTCGCGCGCGCATCCACCACGTCGATGCCCATGAGTTCGAGCAACGCCGGCGCGCGTAGATAGGCCAGCAGGCGCTGCGGGTACCAGGGCACGATGTAATCGGTCGAGATCTGCGAGATCACGGCGGAGCGGACGCCCTCGAGGCCAGCCAGCATCGCCATCGAGAAGGTGGTGGCGCCGAAGCAATGCGCCAGCACCTGCACGGTCGGCGCGCCGGTCAGCGCCCGCACCTTGCCGACGGCGGCCGGGTAGTCCTTGGTCGCGACCTCGTCTCCGGTCCACAGCTCGCGCGCATACGGCAGATCGATGCTGGCGCGGTAGTCGAGCATCCAGCAGTCGTAGCCGGCGGCGATCAGGTACTCCAAGAGGTTGGTCTCGATGGTGTCGATCGAGAAGATGAGGCTCGACACGCCGAGCCCGTGCGAGACCACGAGCGGACCCTTGTTGCCGCCGCGGTAGCGCGTCAGCCGCAGGATCTTGTCGTCGGTCGTGCGGACGAGGTGGATCTCGGGCTCGGGCGCGCGCAGCGTACGCTTCTTGCGCGGATTGACCGCATCGTAGCGGCCGGGCCGCACCAGCACGCCGCCGTAGGTGTCGAACAGCTCGCGGCTGAAGAAGCGGCCGAACTTGCCGACGGCGCGCAGCCGGTCGGTGGCGTCCTGGCCGCCGGTGCCCTTCAACGTCTGCATCTGCACGTAGAAGTCGGTGGGCGCGATTTCCAGCATGCCGCGGGCGATGCGTCCGAGCTCGCCCTTGGCGCCCTTGCCGAGGTCGACGAACAGCCGCGTGGTGTCGCTCCAGAGGTCGAGGTCGGCGTCGGAGCGCACGAGCTTGAAGCCCTCGAAGTAGTATTCCGCCCCGTCGCACGCCCCGAGCGAGAACTTGTATTCGAAGCGCTTGGTCTCGACCGCGGAGGTATCGACGGTCATCAGGTTGAAGACTCCGTCGAATATCTCCAGCGGCTCGGGCGAGAGCGCCGGGCAAATGACCGATCCGATGATGCGGCCTTGATGCTGCTTGTCGTCGACAAAGCGGTCGACGTCGTCGATCACCACCGTCACGGTGAAACTTAGGCCGGTGCCGGCCTCCTTGCCGCGCCGCGCCGCCGTCTCATGCGGAACCGACACGGCCGGCGAAACGTAGCCCGCCATGCGCTCGGTGAACTCGGCCCCCGCCGGATCGAGCTTGCCGCGACCCTCGGGCGCCGCGACCAGCAGCGGCGCGTGCTGCATCGGCTCGACCGAGAACTCCCAGCCGCGGTCCTTGGCGAGATGGATCATGGCCCGCTCGGCGAGCGCGGTGATGGTGAGCAGCGGGTTGACGCCGAGCGGCCGCGGCACCACGGAGCCGTCGCACACGTAGAGCCCGGCGTGCACGGAGTCGGCCGGCGAGTTCGGGCGCCCGTCGAATACCTGGCACTTGTGATTGACGACGCCGAGCGTCTTGTCCTGGCCCATGATGCAGCCGCCGAGCGGATGCACGCTGATGAGGTTGTTGCCGAGGAAGGTGTCGGTGAGCGGGTTGCGCGTGAAGATGCCGCCGGTCGCGGTGGTCGCCCGCTTGAGGTTGTCCTCCACCGCCTTGAAGATCGGCTGATTGGCGACGTTCGGCCAGCTCA
>Ga0209415_10011218_pt1 | contig 15112 bp, 16 predicted proteins | sample PeaSoiSIISIP2007_FD_187696 | JGI IMG/M metagenome (GOLD analysis project Ga0209415, IMG submission 187696) | Peat soil microbial communities from Weissenstadt, Germany - SII-SIP-2007 (SPAdes) (version 2) | ecosystem: Environmental > Terrestrial > Soil > Wetlands > Peat | place: Germany... | reverse complement strand
CGTAGCCGCTGCGGTTGTGGCGTTTTCCGTGCTCTACGGCCTGTACATGATTGTTCCCGAGAGGATAGAAGATCTGCATGCCGCAGTGTCCCCTGCGTTTGAGGGTAAGCGCAGACATGAGGAAACTCCGTATCTCGAAAGTTTCGAATATCTCAATGGAGAGCCTACTGTCCGCAAGGTACTCATCCTCGGGCCTTACGTTGCTCCGTTCTATTCCGACAAGCCTTACGTGAAACCTTTGGGAAGGTGGGGAGAACAAACTCTGCCGGACGCAAACAACTTGCAAGCGGTCCTATCTCAGTCTCGCGAGCTGCATGTTTCCCACGTGCTGGATGTATTTCCGGAATATGGACCTCTGAAGCTGCCCGAGAATTCGCCAGGTCTGACAATGGTCTTCCAGGGGAAGAATCAGCGCGTGTACCGCATCGACTAGGTGCACTACCGGAGGTTTTTGTATTGCACCGCTTTTCGCGTGGCTTCTAAAGTGAAAACGAGCGTTTCTTTGGGGATGCTGGTGACGAATGGACCGACCAGCCAACCGAGACCTGTGGGAATATCGCGGGTAAGCGAAGCGGCCTCACTCTGCACGTAAACGCCTCCGTCGCGCTCTTCCAGCCGCCACCAGGTTTCCATGCGCCACAGATAGCCGCCGTCATCGCCGGCTGGCTTTTCACGTTCGTCGCTTTTGCCGGGGTTTTCGACTTCAGCGATGCGGACGGCCGAACTGCGGCTGTGGGCGCGGTTGGGAGAGTCTCGAAAGTAGTGGACGTCATGCTCGGTGTTGAGCACCACTGTGATCACCTTGTGGCGGCGGAAGCGCAGGAACACGCGGAAATGGTCGCCGTCGCGGGACTCGATTCTGGAACGCTCCACGTCAGGAGAGTAATACGTGGACTGATGATCGTAGTCCTTCAGAATGCCAAGCACATCGTCCAGTTTGGCTCCGCTTATGAAAATCACGCCAACCCAATGATGAATCAGCCCTCCAGGGCAGGGGATGGCTCTGCCGTTATCAAGGGTATTCAGCTGGCGAATCTGAACCTCGCCGCGTTTTAGGGCGGCGTAGGCCTCGGTCCGCTGGGGTTCGGGAAGGGAATCGACCCACAGGAGCGCCGAGCCGCGCTTGAGCTCGGTTTCGTTACGTTCTTCGCTCAAATGCTCATAGCGGTCAAAGGCAGCAACCGTATCGGCGTGAAGTTTCGCGGGAGCCGGAGTGGCGGCAGGCGTGGATTGAGCTGGACCGGCGGAAGCCGCCAGTAGGGGTGGCAAAAGGAGCATCAAGGCAACAAGCCTGTCGGCCAATCGCTTGCAATGTCGGCCAAATCTTTCAGTCACCTTGCAAAGCCCCCCGCAAGTCTATGATGGCGCAACTCTTGTGGAATGGAAGCCAGAAACAGCAGTTGCGGAGTGCAAGAGGGCTGCCCTTCTTTACGAGGGGCTTAAGGCCGAAGACCTTGCCGGAGTGTTGGGAGACTACGCGGTTAGCGCCGGAGTGGCGATAGCAGGGGCCAGCGTAAGAGTGGCGGGTTGGGTAGCTCGCACACGGCTCCTTGCGGAGCCGCTGTCCCCGCGCGGCCCCCAACCCGTTCTTAGAAGCCTACGCGTGGGATGTGAGCGACTCAATGGGCCGCTAGAGCCACTCGGCGGAGTACCGTGGTCGTGGTACTAGGACAAAGCCATATCTTTTCGCTATATGGTCCACTATGTTATTTATTTCCAATACTTTACAATCACATAAAGACACATAAAAGCGTCCCAAAAGTACTAGTTGGGGCCGTTCACACCGCTCAAGAACCCGCCTAGATGGCCGGTAAGCCCGATGATGGCCACTGCCACCGTTTCTAGCCCTAGACGAAAGACTGGCAGCCTTTGCTGCAACTGTCGCTTTGCACGCACGTGAAGTGCCCAAGCAATCCAGATGAGGATCGCCGACGTCCAGCCCAGAATCAAATGCATCAACAGAACGCCCTTGAGCTTTTGTCCTTCAAGCTGGAACTGCCAGGCGAGGATGCCTGTGGCGAGCACTGGCACCGCCGAAATCGCCGCGCCCAACAAATTGTAATAGGCGACGGCGGCGAGGGCCCTCCTTTTGCTGCTTTGTGCCAGGAAGTCAAAGAATACGCCGGCGATAAAGAGGGCGATAGGGAAGTGAATCAGCACGACGTGTTGCGCATGCTTGGCAAGCAGTGCGGCCTTGATGTCAAAAGGGTTCAAGTTCCATCCTCCGTTGGCCGGCGATCGATCACTGGACGACAACTTTCCCGGTCATTTTCGGATGAATGGAGCAAAAATACGGATACTCGCCCGGCTTGGTAAACGTGAAAGAAAACCTCTCATCCGTGTCGAGTACCTTGGACTTGAACACTTTGTCCGTGCTCACGACGGTATGCGGAATATCATCGCGATTGATCCAGGTGACGGTTGTTCCCACGGAAACCGTAATCGCGGCCGGACCAAACGAGAAATTATCGATTTTAACCTCCGCCGTCGACGCGGTTTTTTTCTGCGCGCTGGCCTCGAAGCTTTTGTGCTCTGCCGCGATCCCGCCCAGGCACATCACTGCCGTCGCTACTAAACTTGCTGCAAACACACTTCTCCTCATGATTTTTCCTCCTCCCTTTTTGTTTTGAAAATCTACTTCCCGATTCGCCGCGGCGCTCTGTTCGCGATTACGCCAACGACGAGTCCACCACTGCCAGCGCATGCTGGCCGCGGACGTAGTTCACATCGGTAATGCCCAAGACGCTGCGCAGTTGCTCTGCAGGCACTTTCATGGGCCCCGGTGAAGGCGCCTCGCCGGGCTTGGGCTGCGGAAACGCGGTCGAGCAAGCTGTGTGGAACGTGACGTTTCCCTCGACCTTTTGCATGGTTTGATGAATGTGACCGTTGAGCACCGTCACTGAACCAAATTTTTTCAAGTATGCAAGCGCCTGTGCGCTGTCCTCTGTTCCCCATCCCCAATCCGGGTACACCGTCCAGAGCGGAATGTGCGCGAAGACCACGATCGGCGTGCTGGACCTCAGATGCTTGACATCTTTTTCCAGCCACTCGAGTTGCTCGTGCCCCAGCGTCCCCAGCCCGCCGGCCTTCAAATTCATGACGTTGACCAAACCCATAAAGTGCACGCCCTTCTTATCGAAGCTGTACCATCCGCCTTCCTGAGCATTCTTGGCGAATCGCTCGCGGTATTGTTGCCCGTCATCGTTCAAGACGTCGTGTTCGCCTGGAACATAAAAGACATCTTTCGCCGACGCACTTTTCAGAATCTGCTCGACGCCGTCGAATTCCTCAGGTTTCGAGAGATGGCTGATATCGCCTGTATGCAGCAAAAATTCCGGCGGCGTCGAAAGGGCGCTAATCTTGTCGACAGCCGCTTTCAATGTGGCGGCCACGTCCTGATTCGCCGGCTTATTGAACCCCATATGACTGTCGCTGATCTGGACGAAGCTCAACTCGCCTTTCATTTCTCCGGGGTTCATCTCCGCAATGCGGCTCATGCTGAACGACTTGAGCACGCCGCCCTGCATCACGCAGAACGCCCCCGTTCCCGCCCACGCCATGCACTTCAAAAATCCGCGGCGATCGATTCCATCATGATTGTGATCGTGCAAGATTTCGTCTTTCGTGTTGCCCGCCATTTATTCCTCCGTGTACACGTCTCCTCAATGCGTACAGTGCACGCATTCCCTGCCACTGCGCATATTTGGCAGGAGCGGCGCGGGAAAGAGAGAGCCAAGGTCCCGCGCCGCCATGGGACGCGTTTCATTTGTGCAGACTGTGTATGGCCGCGCCTTATTCCATTTCTCCGCGCTCACCGGATCATAATTAATTCGTCATAAGAATTAGATAATTGGGAATAAAATAGTCTCTCAGGTGGTTCTCGTTTATGAGTTCTACGGGCCAGGGGAAGGGTTGGGACGTGTTGGAATCGCAGGACCGGGCTCGCTTCGAGCAGCTCGTGTTGCCACATCTAGATGCGGCTTTCAATCTTTCGCGTTGGCTGCTGCGAAGCCGCAACGATGCGGAGGATGTCGCACAGGAAGCCTTGTTGCGTGCGTTCCGCTTTTTCCGCGGTTTCAATGGAGGCGACGCCCGGGCGTGGCTCCTGCAGATCGTCCGCAATACGTGTTATACGTGGCTGGAGAAGAACCGCCAAGTGGAGCTCATGACGGAATTCGACGAAGACCTCCATCAGCAATCTTCCGCGACGCCGGAAACACTGGCCATCGCGGGCGACAATCGAGAGCGGCTCGCCCGCGCTCTCGAAACGCTCCCCGTGCGCTTTCGCGAAGTGATTATTTTGCGTGAACTCGAAGGCTGTTCTTACAAGGAGATTGCCGCGATTACCAGCGTCCCGATCGGCACTGTGATGTCCGCTCTAGCCCGCGCCCGCCAGCGTTTACAGCGTGCTCTGACGCAACCTGCTCAGCAGGAGGCCCCTCATGAGCTGTGATTTCTCTGGCACGCTGCTCCACGCCTATCTTGACGGCGAACTCGACGCCATGCGCGCCGCGGAATTCGAGCGCCATCTCGAGACTTGCCGGGAGTGCACGGCAACTCTTGGCGCCGCGGAATCGTTGCGCTCTTCTCTCCAGCGCGCGCAGCTTTATGAAACTGCCCCCATCGAGTTGCGTAACGAATTGCGCAAAAAACTTCGCGCGGAGCTCAAGGGTTCCTCGGCTGGAGCGAATGGCTCGACGATCAACGCTTGGCGCTGGCTTGCTGTTGCCGCTTCCCTGCTTCTGATAACCGGGGTGGCTTGGTTCGCCGTGCCGCGCTTCCGCGCAGAGGCGCCGCAGTCTTCGGTGACATCCACGGAAATCATTGACGCGCACATTCGCTCGCTGCAAGCCGGGCATCTCACCGACGTTGCTTCCACGGACCAGCACACCGTCAAGCCCTGGTTCGACGGCAAACTCGATTTCATTCCTCCCGTTCACGATTTCATGGACGAAGGCTTCCCTTTGATCGGCGGCCGCCTGGATGTGCTTGGCGAACGCAACGTCGCCGCGCTCGTCTACGGGCGCCGCAAGCATTTCGTCAACGTCTTCGTGTGGCCCACCAAGGAACCGGACACGCCGATTCATCCGCCCGGCTCACGCCAGGGCTATCAGTGGGTTCACTGGCGGCATAAGGGAATGGAATTTTGCGCGGTCTCCGATGTGTCCGCTCCGGATTTGCATGAACTGGCGCAACTCATCATTCAATCGGAGAGCGCTTCGGTGTCGTTGTTAAAGTGACGGCAGGCGGGTATCGCCTTCGAGGAATTTATTGCTTCGGCTTCGTGCTTGAAACGGGCTTTGGCATTTCTTTCGCGTAAATCAGCCGCAGCTCAATGGACTTCGTTTGCCCTTTGCGGAGCGAGATGTTCTTCTCCCATTCCGAAAAAATACCTTTTGCAGAGGCGCGGATGTCGTAGTTGTCTGACCTGAGCTGCGCGATCGTGAACCGTCCGTGCGAGTCCGTGTGTACCGCGTGCGGCGCGCTTCCGTCGGACGATTGATAGGACACGCTGGCGTGGGGCACAGGCTTGTCGTCTGGTCCGATCACCACGCCGCTGAGAATGGCCGAGCCCCTCGTCTGGGGCGCCGCCAGAACGCCGTGTGCCGCCACTAAAGTCAGCAAAAATGCCGCAAAAAAGATGAGCGCACGTTTCATAGTCTCCGCCTCCTGCCTCGAGCGAGCCCTCGTTCCAAGTCCATCAACACACGACGAGCCTGCTAACCTGATTCCCTGGATTCAGTGTAGACCCAGACGTTTCCAGCCTGGACGGAGTTTCCTTCGTTGTGACGCACGGCGTACCTGCCTTCTCGGACAGGTCATTTGGAGCGGGTAGCTTCGTAAATTCGCGTGTGCGACTCCAGCATGCCGTGAAACTCGCAAAATTCGAGCGCGCGCTGACGTGCAGTTGTCGCTAGCCGAGCGGCGAGAGTTGGGTCATCCAGAATCCGCGCCAGTTCTCGTGCCAGCGCTTTTGCATCTCCCGTGCGAAACGTGAGGCCCGCTTCACCAAGGACCTCCACGAAGGCGCCAAGATCGGATGTAATCACCGGCAGGCCTCGCAACATATTTTCGGCCACAACCAATCCAAACACTTCGCCACCGAGGGAAGGAACGACGACGACGGAAGCTTTCGTGAAGGCCGCGTCAAGTTGTTGTACCTCGAGTCGTCCAGCAAATCGAACATGCCCGGCCAGAGGTGAGCCCTGCGCAGCCTGCTCAAGCGATGCACGCTCCGGCCCATCGCCGATGATGAGCAGCTCAAACGCGCGACCCTGTGTGAGCAGGATGCGCGCGGCATCCAACAAAATGCCGACGCCCTTTGTCGTGACCAACCGGCCTTGAAACACGATCACCGGAGGACGCGACGCCGATGCACCATAAGCGACCGGCGCGGTCACAAATTCCAAGCCGTGGGGAATCGCGGCAACTCGCGGAAGTTGCACCAGCCCACCGAGCCACGCCGTCGGAGTGATGTTGCTCGCCGCTCGCCTGCACAAAAAACGCCGCAGAAAAGTTAGCAGCCAGAGTTTGCACGAGGCAAACCAGCCTTGGCCGGAATTGCAACGCAGGCATTCGCCGTGCCGGCCATTCATAAAATGTCCCGGACAGGGCGTTCCGGCAGGCTCGATCAGAAGTTGTCCGTTGGGGCAAATCGTTTGAAAGCCATGGTGCTCGACGACGACCGGCTTGCGGGCGAGCAACCCGAGAACCATCGGTGCCAAGGCGGGTCCCGCAACATGAACGACGTCGGAAGCCCGTATCAAGTCCCATAGCTGAATGAAATTCGGCACACGAAGGACGCGAAACGGAAGCGCGCGATCGTCGAAGTTGTCCGCGCGAGTATTGGTCGCAAGGGTCATCTCGAATTCCGGATCACCGCTCGACGTCCGAAGGCCCGCAAGGCCGCGAGCTAAAGACAAGACAAGCGCTTCAACGCCACCGATGCTCGGCGCAAAGAAATGAGAATAGATCAGCAGCTTCATTCGCGGAATTTTTGCGAAGCAGAAGGAGACGTGTGAGCGACCGGAGAATTCGAAATCGCGCCGCCGGACCGCCGGCCTCTTCTCGCCACGCCAATTTCGATGGCTTCAAGGGTAGCCGCGATGTTTCTCTCCGGCGACCACGTGCGAATATGCGCGAGCGCTGCTCTCCCCAGCGAGGCGAGATGGCCTCGGTCGGCGAGGGCATCCTTCAAAAGTCCCGCGAGCGCTGCAACATCGCCAGTGCGAAACACAAATTCTTTGCGCACCGGCGCGACGAGATCGCGCGCCGCTCCAACATGATCGCTCGCCGCCACGGCACATCCGCAGCACATCGCTTCGTTCACGACCACGGCAAACGGTTCGTACACCGAGGGAAGAACCATCAGATCGGCTGCAGTATATACGGCGGGAAGCTGCGACTGATTGACGAAGCCAAGAAAGCGAACCCGCTCCGCGATAGCCAGAGCGCGCGCCTGCGACTCGAGCTCCGCGCGAAGCGGCCCCTCGCCCGCAATCACCAGGACCGCCTTTGAAACTTTCGCTTCGGCAAAGGCGCGAAGCAGATCGCCCGGCCGCTTCCATGGCTGAAGCTTCGCGCAAAAAAGAACCACCGCATCCGAATCCGAAACTCCCCAACCGGCACGCACGGCAGCGCGATCGACGCGAACGGATTGTCCCATCCACCAATCGTTGTCTACGCTGTAAGGCGTTAGTGTGACTCGATCGGCAGGCAGACCGAGAGAGAGCATGAGATCGCGGGCGCCCGAGGATGGAACGATGACCTGATCGGCCAAACGAAAAAGCCGTGGCCACACTAGCTTTTTAACCGTGCGCTTCCATTTGCGGCCGTCGCGTGGAGACAACGTGTTTGTGTCTGTGCCAAAAAGAAATGCTGAGTTCGAAGACTTCGCCGCTCGCAACGCAATCCAAAACGTGGCTCGCACATATCCCACAAAGCAGAGCACTGCGTCGTAATTGCCCTCGCGAATCAGCTTTGCCAGCCCGGGATTGCGCAGCCCGAAGAAGGATTCCTCTCCCGTTCCGCGGTTCGGCACATGGGTCCACGAATAGCCCTCCAGCAAAGGCACATCCCACTGCACCGTCGCACCGAATTCCGGGTCGTGCCCGGGCTCCGCTCCGCGCAAACTGCAATACGCCACGTGCAAATCGAATCCAGGATGGGCTGCCATCCGCCGAAAAATCGGCGACATATACTGAACAGGATGCGAGGCAATCGCCAGGACGCAGTAGTGGCGATCAGGCATGGTAGGACCGTTCGATTTGCCAGCGGAACTCGCCGAAAATAGAGAGGTGTAGCAAGCGCAAACAGGTGCCCCGGCAGCGAGTATACCCGGTTTCGCGCACGCTAAGGCTGTGCTAAACTGGCCCAGTTCCGCAGGGGTTTGCGGTTTACCCTAAGTCTCCGCACAGTTAAGCCCCGCCTAGCGGGGTAGCGTCGCCCAACCGCCATTTATTTGGCGCGCGGCCGCACGAAATTTCACTCGACGTGAATCCCGCCAGGCCGGGAGCACGCAAAAAAGAGGATCTGTTATGTCTGGGCACTCAAAATGGGCCACGATTAAACACAAGAAGGGCGCGACTGACGCCAAACGTGGCCGCGTGTTCACCCGCATCATTCGCGAAATCACCATCGCGGCGCGCATCGGCGGGGGTGAACCGAATTCCAATCCGCGCCTCCGAACGGCGATCCTCGCTGCCAAGGGCGCGAACATGCCCAACGAGAACGTCGAGCGCGCGATCTTGCGCGGCACCGGACAGCTCGAAGGCGAACAGTATGAAGAAGTCACCTTCGAAGGCTACGGCCCGGGCGGCGTTGGCATTATCATTGAAGCCGTCACCACCAATCGCAACCGCATCGTCGGCGAATTCCGCCACGTGATGAGCAAGAATGGCGGCAACCTCGCGGAAAACGGCGCCGTTGGCTGGATGTTCAGCCGCAAGGGCGAAATCGTAATCCCCAAGGAAGCCGCCACCGAAGATAAATTGTTGGATCTCGTTCTCGAAGCAGGCGCGGAGGATTTGAAGGACGATGGCTCCGGCTGGTACATCGTGACCCCGCCGGACGCACTCGAAAAAGTGAAGGAAGCGCTGACCAAGGCAGGTATCACGCCCACTACCGCGGAAATCAGCATGGTCCCGCAAAACTACATCAAGTTGACCGGTGCGCAAGCCACGCAAATGGTGAGGCTGGTTGAAGCGCTCGAAGAACACGACGACGTGCAGCATGTCTACGCGAACTTCGACATCGATGAGTCGGAAATTCAGGAAGCGGTGGGAGCGAATTAGTTTGGTCAGTAAAGAGACAGACGGGATTGTCTGTCCCAGTTTGAACGGCCATGCCGCCATGTGCGAATGGCCGTTTTTATTTGGCACGAAACTCTTGGACAAAGCTCTGGCAGCTGCGCATCGAACGCCGTAGACTTAGTGCGATGAAATCTGGAAGCCCAGCATCGAGTCCCGCCTCCACTAATATCTGTTTCCGCGTACTCGGCGTAGACCCAGCATCCGCGGGCCCCACCGGATATGGGATCATTGAAAGCGACGGCCGTCGCTGCCGTCTGCTGCATTACGGTGCATTGAAGGTCGCGCCCAAGCGCCAGAAAGAGTGCGTCGGCGCCGTGCTCGAAGATGTCCACTCCTTGCTTTGCCGGCTGATTGACGAATTTTCGCCCCACGTTCTCGCCGTGGAATCGGTTTTCACGGCGTTGAATATGCGAACCGCCTTGCGTCTTGCCGAGGTGCGCGGCGTGGTTCTACTGGCCGCCGCTCAGCGCGGCGTTGCAGTCCACAGTTATTCCCCGCGTGAAGTAAAGGCCTCCGTGGCTGGTTACGGCCAGGCAGACAAAAAGCAAATGCAACTGATGGTGCGCGCTCTCTTGCAAATGAACGAGACACCGGAGCCTTCGGACGCTGCCGATGCCCTCGCCGTGGCCCTCTGCCATCTACAAGCTGAGCAAGCTCGTCAGCGCTTTGGAATTCCGGACACCTCTGCCCGCACCAAGCTGGGCGCACTCTCCCGCGCGGCACGAGCCTCCATCCCCCGCAACGGCGCAACGCACAACATGCGCCGCGCATCGTAAAGATACGATGAAGACTTTCCTTCCTCGCGTCGTTCTATTGGCTTCGCTAGCGAGCGTTCTCCTCGGTTCGCCAGCGCCAGCAGCTGCGTCCACGGCTGCGGCGGCTCCTGCATCGGCGCACGCGAAACTCTCCTATCGCCGCATCTTCAAATCAAGCTCGCCGGAATTCATCGAGATTATCGTTCACGACGATTCCGATGCCGCCACCTTTGAAATCCGCCAGCTCGATGAAGATCCGGGCGCCGCGCCATTCGAAGTTAGCGGCCCACTGCGCGAGAGAATGTTCGACCTTGCCGCCCAGCTAAAATATTTCCAGGGACAGGATCAGTATCTGGATGTCCACCGCAGAATCGCCAATCTCGGCGAGAAGACTTTTCGCTGGGAAAAAGGCGCGGAGAGTCACGAGACAAAATTCAACTACACGCTGAATTCAGCCGCCACTCAGTTGATGCAAATATTTGAAGGACTGGCTCGCCAGCAGGAACTTGTCACGCTGCTCGAGCGCCGCATGAAGTACGACCGTCTCGGCATTAACGATGCTCTCCTGCAATTCGAAACCGACTTGAACCACAAGCTTCTGCCCGAGCCTCAACGCGCTTTGCCCACTCTGGATCAAATCGCCAGCGATTCCCGTTTTGTCGAAATTGGCCGTCAAAGAGCCCGCGCCCTGGCGGAACGTATTCGCCACCCCAGTTAAACGCCTAACGCTAGCCTGCGAGGTTCCACTGTCGCGGCCCGCGCGCGGCGCTGAGTTCTTTCGACTCCGCAAGCAATTTCAGTGGCAGCAGCGCCGTCTTCCCGTAGTGCTCGCCTTCCAAAATGCGCGCATGGCAGCGCGCATGCGCCTGCTCAACTTCTATAACGCGCACCGGAGTTTCCGCAGGCAGCATGATCAGCTTCTGTGCGGCGATCATGAGCGACAAACCCACATCATCATTTGCGGCGTCCAGTCTTTTTCTCTCGGCGGCCGCTGCTTCATCAGTTGCCACCACGGCGAATGAAACTCCTGCCGCACAGCAGACCTTCGCCACGCGCCCCACCCACGGAGACGCAGCCGCTTTTTTCGGAGCACCAGCAGCGGGCGCGGCAGTCGCTGAATTCGTAGCTGCAGCATTCGCCGCAGGCGGCTTCTTCACGCTAACCAGAAATCTGTATCCGCGCTTCGGTAGCGTCTCCACGAATCGCGGCTTCTTCTTGTCGTCACCCAAGGCCTGCCGCAGCTTCTTAATCGCTGTATTCAAGCTGTGATCGAAATCCACAAATGTGTCCGCCGGCCACAGCCTCTTCTGCATCTCCTCGCGCGTTACCACCTCTCCAGGTTGCTCCAGAAGCATGGCAAGTACCTGAAAAGGCTGAACTTGCAGTTTGATTTTGCGCCCCGCCTTGTACAATTCCTGCGCGCGCAAATCCACCTCGAACCCCTCAAATCGCACCGTATTCGTGGAACGGGCAGGCGTCGGCATCTCGATCTTTCCCTTTGAGCTCGGAACTATACCACTCCTTGCGCAAATCGCGACCCTCTGTCCACACGTAACCCTTCTATTTTCGCGCACTTACTTGTTCACCTTCCGACGCTTTACAGTTCACCCCCCGTGCATTGTCGTCCCCCGGGGAACGCGCGATAGTGCGGACCATGTTGAGGCGCTGACCCGGTACACGACCAAGCGCAAAGCAGTTCAGCTTGGACGCCGCCAGCAAAATAGGAAAGAGAAGGAGTGTCCCATGAGAATGCGAGCTTTGGTTATGTCAGGCGTGATGGCTCTAACCGCCATGGCGTCCACTCGAATCGCCCAGGCCCAGGAACCTATCGTTGTCAGCATCCCCTTTGACTTTGTGGCCAGCGGCAAAACTCTTCCTGCCGGAGAGTATGCCGTCAAAGTCTCCGGCCCAGAGCGGACACTCCTTCTCATTGATCGCAAAGATGCCTACGCCTCGGTCTTTATAGGCACCAACCCCATTATCGCCAGCGAGCCCAAGTCCGAATCCAAGCTGGTTTTCAATCGTTACGGCGACCGCTATTTCCTCTCCCTGGTCTGGACCGCCGGAAATTCACGCGGACGGCTGCTCATGGAGTCCGACCGCGAAAAAGAAGTCGCCCAGACTGCCAAGTTTGAGACTCAGGGTCAAGTTACCCTGGTCGCAGGCCTCCCCCGTAACACCCGCTGACCCACTCCCCGCTTTACTCCTGCCACCACCCCCCGGGAATCCGGATCCCCACTCCGGATTCCCGGACCCTCTTTTGGGCCCACTCTTTGGCGCCCTTCCGCACTAAAGCGGGTCTGACTCCAATGGCGGCTCCTAAATTTGGCCTTTGACCCATGGCTCCCCCTGCCCGATACTTAACCCGTTCCCCGCACGTATACTTAGGCAAGACCCCCATGGCTCAGGCGACCACAATGAACTTCAAGGAGGCTGTGGCTATTGCCACAAGCAGCCTCTGGGCGCACAAGCTTCGCAGCGTCCTGACCCTCATCGGCGTGGTTATTGGCGTAGCCGCCGTCATCGCCGTCGTCAGCCTGATCAACGGCGCCAACCAGTACGTCGCCACCAGAGTCTTCCGCCTCGGCGCCGATGTCTTCGGCGTCGCCAAAACTCCCTCCATCGTCACTAATGTCGACGACTACCTCGCATTTCAAAAACGCAAGCGCATCACCTACGACGACTACCAGTCCGTTCGTGAACTCTGCAAATCCTGCAAAGAAATCGGCGCCTCGCTCGGCGGCCGCCTCGAAGTCAAGAGTGGCCTCAACTCCCTGAAAGACACCAACCTTCGCGCCTGGACGCCACCGATGGCTGAACTCTACGACGTCGACCTCGTCGCCGGCCGCCACATCACCGAAACCGATCTCCAGCAAGCAGCCCCTGTCTGCGTTATCGGCAACGACATCGTCGAAAATCTCCTCCCCGGGGTCGACCCCATCGGCAAAGAAGTTCGCTGGCGCAATATCCCCTGCCAAGTCATCGGCGTCGGCAAAAAAGAAGGCTCCGCCCTCGGCACCTCCCTCGACAACTGGATCATCCTCCCCCTCACCACCTACAAAAAAGAGTACGGCACGCAGGACGACTCGCTCCGCATCACCGCGCGCGCTGGATCGGCCTCGACCATTCAGGAAACCGTCGACGAAGTCCGCCAGATCATGCGCGGCCGCCGTCATCTCTCCTACGGTAAAAAAGACGACTTCGCCATCGAAACCAGCGACTCCTTCCTCTCTCTCTGGAAGGACATCAGCGGCAGCTTCTTCTTTGTCACCATCGCCATCGCTTCCATCTCGCTCCTCGTTGGCGGCATCGTCATCATGAACATCATGCTCGTCTCCGTCACCGAACGCACCCGCGAGATCGGCCTGCGCAAAGCTCTCGGCGCGCGCAGCGGAGACATACTCCGCCAATTCCTCATCGAATCGTCCACGATTTCGCTCTTCGGCGGCGCGCTCGGCGTGATCTGTGGTGTGCTCCTGGCGCAGCTAGTGTCCATCGTCTCGCCGCTGCCGAGCGCCGTACAACTCTGGTCCGTAGTCGGCGGACTGATCGTGGCGCTCAGTGTCGGCTTATTTTTCGGTACCTATCCCGCGTCGAAAGCCGCGCGCCTCGACCCGGTTGTCGCGTTAAGATCGGAATGATAGAAAAGATTCAAGCGAAATCCAGCCAGTCTGGAACGCAACAAAAATAGCATTTGAAATAGAAACAATGGCAACGCTAGGCAAGGCTCTACCGCAAACGCAAACCACCGTCCTCCCCGTGCGCCGGCTCGCCGGCCGGCAGACTGCGCTCAAATTTCGCGACGAAGTGCTCCTCGCCCTCGACACCCTTCGCAAAAACTCCCTGCGCTCCGCCCTCACCATCCTCGGCATCGTCATCGGCATCACCACGGTCATCACCGTCACCGCCGTCATCAACGGCCTCAACGACAACGTTCTCGGCGGCATTCGCGAGCTCGGCTCGGACACCATCATCGCCTACCGCTTCCCCTGGGCTTCGCTCTCCCGCCCACCCAGCGACTGGTTCACCCGCAAAGAGTTGCAACCCGAATGGGCCGAAGATATCGCCAAACTCCCCCACATCAAAGCCGCCTCCGCTTCTATGCGCATTTTTCAGCCGCAATTCGGCTCTGGCACCGAAGACGTCCGCCGCGGCGCTTATCGCGCGAAAAGCGTCATCCTGCAGGGTAATCAACCGTCCATCGGCGAAATCTTCGATCTGAAAATCGAGCAAGGCCGCTTCTTCAACGAGACCGACGCCGAGCATCGCGCCCCCGTCGTCCTTCTCGGCTACGACACCGTGCGCACGCTTTTCCCCGAGTCCCCGAGCGCCGCCATCGGCCAGGAAGTCACCATCGACGGCCAACTCTTCACCGTCATCGGCACTCTCCAAAAACAACGCCAGGGCATCTCCGGCGGCTCCAACCCCGAAGACAATTCCGCCTACATGCCCGTCACTACGCTCCGCAAACTCTATCCCAACCAAAAAGACTACGTCATCTTCGCCAAAGCCAGCGATCCCAACAACGTCACCGAATCCGTCGACGAAATGCGCGAACTCCTCCGCCGCAAACGCCGCCTCCCCAATGACAAGCCCGACGACTTCGCCATTTTCACCCCCGACTATTTCCTCGAGCTCTGGCAAAAAATCAGCGGCCTGATCTTTATCCTGATGTTCGCCGTCGCGTCGGTCGGCCTCATCGTAGGCGGCATCGGCGTAATGAACATCATGCTCGTCTCCGTCACCGAGCGCACTCGCGAGATCGGCGTTCGCAAAGCCATCGGCGCCAAGCGCAACAACATCCTCGTCCAATTCCTCATCGAAGCCGTCACGCTCAGCGCCGTCGGCGGCGTCATCGGCGTCACCTTCGGCTCCGGCATCACCCTCCTCCTCAAGTACGCCGCCCGCTTCCCCGCCTCGCTCTCCGTCTTCTGGATCGTCACCGCCCTCGTCCTCTGCGCCCTGATCGGCATCGTATTCGGCGTCTACCCCGCCTGGAAAGCCGCCCGCCTCTACCCCGTCGAAGCCCTCCGCTATGAGTAGCAC
>Ga0209415_10011217_pt1 | contig 15112 bp, 12 predicted proteins | sample PeaSoiSIISIP2007_FD_187696 | JGI IMG/M metagenome (GOLD analysis project Ga0209415, IMG submission 187696) | Peat soil microbial communities from Weissenstadt, Germany - SII-SIP-2007 (SPAdes) (version 2) | ecosystem: Environmental > Terrestrial > Soil > Wetlands > Peat | place: Germany... | reverse complement strand
AACACCGAGCCCGCGATCGACGACGTGGCGCTGGTGGAGTTCGTGGCCCGGCGCTCCCGCGAGATCGGCGGCGTCCACATCCGCACTTACGCCGCGGCGACCCGGGGCCTCAAGGGCCGGGAGATCACCGAGATCGGTCTGCTGAGCGGCGCGGGCGCGGTCGCCTTCACCGACGCGAACAGCGCCATCGCCGACGCGCTGGTGCTGCGCCGCGCCTTCTCCTATGCCCGCACCTTCGACGCGCTGATCGTGCAGCATCCGGAGGAGCCGAGCCTCGCCGCCGGCGGCCACATGACCGAAGGCGAGACCGCGACGCGCCTCGGCCTCTCCGGGATCACACCCGCCGCCGAGGTCATGATGGTCGAGCGCGACCTGCGGCTGGTGGAGATCACCGGCGCCCGCTACCACGTGGCGCATGTCTCGACGGGCGCGGCCGTCGACGCGATCCGCGCGGCGAAGGCACGCGGCCTGCCGGTCACATGCGACACCGCGCCGCCCTATTTCGCGCTCAACGAGACCGCGGTCGGCGAGTACCGCACCTTCGCCAAGCTCTCGCCGCCGCTCCGGAGCGAGACCGACCGCCGGGCGGTGGTCGAGGGCCTTCGCGACGGCACTATCGATGCCATCGCCAGCGATCACTCCCCGCATCCGCAGGATTCGAAGCGCCTGCCCTTCGCTTCCGCCGAGGCCGGCATCGTCGGGCTCGAGAGCCTGCTGCCGCTCAGTCTGGAACTCGTGCACAACGGGCATCTCACTCTCATGCAGGCGCTCCGCGCGCTCTCCCAGCGCCCAGCCGAGATCCTCCGCTTGCCCGCCGGCCGGCTCGCAGAGGGAACCCCGGCGGACCTCGTGCTGTTCGATCTCGACCGGCCCGGACGGATCGATGTCGGCGCCTTCCGCTCCAAATCCAAGAACTCGCCCTTCGACGGCCGCCCGATCCAGGGCCGCGTGCTCAAGACCATGGCGGAGGGACGGCTTGTCTTCGGTGCCGATGGCTAAGCCTCTCATGAAGCCGGTGCGTCTCATCGGCGCCGGCTCCGGTTGGGGCGCGGGCGTGCGCGAAGCGGAGGACGGACCGCGCGGCCTTCGGGAATTCGGCCTCGCCGAGCGCCTGGCCGCCGGCGGCGTGCGCGCGAGCTGGGCCGCGATGATCGAGCCCGAGAAAAGCTGGCGCGATCATGGCGATCTCTCGCGGCCGGAGGTCTTCGAGCTGGTGGCACGCCACAACGCGGCGCTCGCCCGTGCGGTCGCGGACGCCATGGGCGCCCGCGCGCTTCCGGTGGTACTGGGCGGCGACCACGCGATCGCCATGGGCACCTGGGGCGGCGTCGCGCGCGCCATGCGGCGCACTCCCTTCGGCCTGATCTGGATGGACGCGCACCTCGACGCGCACACGCTTGCGACGACGCCCTCGATGAATGCCCACGGCATGAGCGCCGCGGTGCTCCTCGGCCACGGTGCGCCGGAGTTTCTCGCCGTCGGGGGCGGTGCGCTCCGGCCGGCGCACCTCTGCTACATCGGCATCCGCTCCTACGAGGTGGCGGAATGGGCGCTGCTGCGCAGGCTGGGCGTCCGCATCTTCTATATGGATGAGGTGCGCAAGCGGGGCCTCGCGGCCGTGATGGCCGAAGCGCTCTCCATCGTGACCCGCGGCACCCGCGGCTTCGGCCTCACCATCGACCTCGATGGTTTCGATCCCGCCGATGTGCCCGGCGTGGGGCTGCCGGTGGCGGACGGCCTGCGCGGCGCGGAGGCCGCCGCGGTGCTTCGCGGCATCGCGCGGGACCCACGGCTCCGCGCGCTGGAAATCGTGGAGTACGCTCCTGCCCTCGACCGCGACCAGCGCACGGCCCAGCTCGTTCTCAGTCTGCTCTCCTCGGCCCTCGCGCCCGCGGCTCGCGCGCTGCGGATCTCCAGCGCCGCCTGAGCGCGCGGAGATGCCCCAGCTCCTCGGTGGCGCCGCCTACGTTTGGCCCTACTACGTGGGCGGGCTGCTCGCCTACCTGCTGGGCTCGATACCCTTCGGCCTGCTGCTAACGCGGCTCGCCGGACTTGGCGACATCCGCAAGATCGGGTCGGGCAATATCGGCGCCACCAATGTGCTCCGCACGGGACGCAAGGGACTCGCCACGCTCACGCTGTTGCTGGACTTCGGCAAGGGACTGGCGGCGGTCCTGCTGGCGGGCACGCTGGGGCCGGACATGGCGATCTTCGCGGGCTTCGGCGTGCTCCTCGGTCACATGTTCCCGGTCTGGCTGCGCTTCAAAGGCGGCAAGGGCGTCGCCACCGCCGGCGGCGTACTGCTGGCGTTGGACTGGCAGATTGGCGTCGCGGCGCTCGTTACCTGGACCGTGGTCGCTGCGGTGTTCCGCTATTCCTCGCTCGCGGCGCTCGCCGCCTGCATCGCGGCACCCGCCTATACCTATTGGCTTACCGGGAACGTCGGCTTCACCGAAAGCGTGGGACTGATCTCGCTGCTGGTGATCCTGCGCCACCACGCCAACATCGTCCGCCTCGTCCGCGGGCAGGAGAGCAAGATCCAGCTGGGCTCGAAGCCGGAGTGATTTCTCGCGCGTCCGCCGAGATCGTTGACGTGCGCTCAGTTCAGCGTCTTGAAGAATCCCGCCGTCTCGAGTTCGTCGAGCAGTGACAGGTCAAGGAAATTCGCGGGCGTCATGGTTTTGGCCTTGGGGTCGGTCGACTGATCAAGCAGGAACTGCACCGATTTGGGAGTCGGCCGCAGAGCCGCCGGATAGATCGGCGCGTAGTAGTCCCAGGCCAACCCGGCATCGCCTTCGTTGGCTTTCAGGTATTTCTCGAAGACTTCGATGCCACCCGCACGGTCCTTCTTGAACGCTGCTGTCGCCTCGGCGATCGCCTCAAGGTAGGCCTTCACCATCGCCCGCCGCTTGGCGATGGTGCTGGCGAGGGTGGCGTGGACAGCGCTCATGTATTCTGGCGCGAGCTCCGGCAGCTGGGCCAACACGTGGTAGCCGGCGGCCTCCACCTTGGCAACGATCGGCGGCAAGAACGTCGAGGCCGCGATCTGCCCGGCATCGAGCGCAGCGAAACGGTTGCCCTGATTGCCGAGCTGGACCTCGGTCACGCTCGAGTCCGGCAGCCCATTCGTCTTGAGAAAGAGCTTTTCGGCCATCTGAGCCTCGGAGCCGAAGGAGCTGATCCCCCATTTCTTGCCCTTAAGGTCTTGCGGGGTCTGGATGTCCTTAGCAGCGACGACCCTGCCGGCGAGCACGCCGACCAGCGAGCCAACCACGCGGACGTCGACGCCGCTCAGCCCGGCATTGACGACCGAGAAGCCGTCCGCGCCCAGCATGTCGACGCCGCCGCCAACGAGACCTTGCACACCCTTGGCGCCGGAATCGAGGAACACGAAGGTGGTATCGAGCTCGTGCTTTTTGAAATAGCCCTTGTCCTGCGCGTAGAACAGCGGTCCGAAAGAAGCGTCGGCCGAGCTCCAGCCGATGATGACTTTCTCATCGGCCGCCGCGGGCGCTGTGCCGCATAGCACGCCTGCCAACAACGCCGCCACACAAAGGGACACCGGCTTCATGAAACTGGCTGTCGGCATCGAAGGTCTCCCGCGATTTGTCGTTGAAGCTCGGGACCTGCTCAGCCCCAGCCGGTCTCGAGCCGGTTGGCGACGCCGATCTCCGGGATGTAGATGTCGTTGGGCTGCTCGAGGACCATAGCGCTGATCTTAGCGGGGGTCTCTGGCTGGGTCACGCGTTCGGTCGGCGTCCGCGGCCGTCCTAATCCCGGGCGCAGTCCCTGCCCGAGCGTCATCAGGGCAAATTTGCTCATGCTTTAGCCGGTGCGCACGCGCTTGCCGGCGTTCGAGGACGCCAGCACGGCTAGGCTGGTGCTCGACCTGCTCTCCTCGGCCTTGGGGCCTGCCACCCGAGCCATGCCGATCTCAAGCACCGCCTGATCCTTCATGCGCACGCACCCGTCTAGCACCCTTCGCCCGCTTGCGAGGGGATAGGTCGCGCACCCCGGATCGTAATCCGGGGGAGCGGGTGAGGTGGATGCCGGAAGCCGGAGTGTTTTCTCGTCTTTGTTGACGCGTCCGCCGGCTCTCGCGCATGGTGCGCGCCCTATGCCCGCCGCCTCGCGCGCCCTCAATCCCGCCGAACGGCTCGACTGGTTGCGGCTGCTCCGCAGCGAGAATGTCGGGCCCATCACGTTTTACCAACTGCTGCAGCGTTTCGGCTCAGCCGCGGTGGCGCTGGAGGCGCTGCCAAGCTTCGCGCGCAAAGGCGGGCGCCCCGGTGGCATCGCGATCTGCCCGCGGGCCGACGCCCAGCGCGAGCTCACGGCACTCGACAAGGCGGGCGGGCGGTTCATCGCGTGGGGCGAGCCCGACTATCCGCCGGCGCTCGCGGTCGTCGACGATGCGCCGCCGCTGATCTCCGTCGTGGGCGACGCGCGGCTGCTGCAACGCCGCGCCATCGCCGTGGTCGGCGCGCGCAATGCTTCGGCGAACGGCCGGCGCTTCGCCCGGGACATCGCCGCCGAGCTCGGCCGGAACGGGTTCCTGGTGGTCTCCGGCCTCGCGCGTGGCATCGATGCCGCGGCCCATCAGGGTGCGCTCGAGACCGGCACCCTGGCCGTGGTCGCCGGGGGCGTCGACGTGGTCTATCCCGAGGAGAACCGGCCGCTCCACGAAGCCATCGCCGAGCACGGCGTCATCGCGGCGGAGCTGCCGGTCGGCACCGAGCCCCAGGCGCGGCATTTCCCGCGCCGGAACCGCATTATCTCCGGCGTCTCGCTCGGCGTGCTCGTCGTCGAGGCCGCGCTCAAGTCCGGCTCGCTCATCACGGCTCGCTTTGCGCTAGAGCAGGGGCGCGAGGTCTTCGCTGTTCCAGGGTCTCCGCTCGACCCCCGCTGCCGCGGCGCCAACGACCTTATAAGAGGAGGCGCGACGCTCGTCGAAGGCGTGGAGGACGTCCTGAATGCCCTCGGTAGCCAGCTCTCGGACCCCCGCCGACCGGCCTTCACCCGGCCGGTGACCGCACCCCTAACCGGCGGAAACGACAGCGAAAATCAGACGGATGCCGCCCGCGCCAAGGTGCTGGAGGGGCTGGGGCCCAGCCCGGTGCTGGTTGACGAACTCGTCCGGCAGTGCCAATTGTCTCCCGCAATTGTGGCCATCGTGCTCCTCGAGCTGGAACTCGCGGGACGGCTGGAACGCCAGCCGGGCAACCGAGTAACCCTGCTTTAAGACCCATCAGCAACCCTGCGGCTGGTCAAAGCAATTTGCCAGAGTGTCCGTGAACGTCGTCATCGTCGAATCGCCTGCGAAGGCGAAAACCATCAACAAGTACCTGGGCAAGGACTTCACGGTCCTCGCGAGCTACGGCCACGTCCGCGACCTGCCGGCCAAGGACGGCTCGGTGCGGCCCGACGAAGGCTTCTCCATGTCTTGGGAGGTGGCCGACCGCGCGGACAAGCGCCTCAAGGAGATCGCCGCGGCCGTCAAAGGCGCCGACCACCTCTATCTCGCGACCGACCCCGACCGCGAGGGCGAGGCGATCTCCTGGCATGTCCAGGAGGTGCTCCGCCAGCGCAAGGCGCTCGCTGGCGTCGACGTCAAGCGCGTGGTCTTCAACGAGGTAACAAAGGCGGCGGTGCTGGATGCCTTCCGGCATCCCCGCGAGATCAACAAAGAGCTGGTCGACGCTTACCTTGCGCGCCGCGCTCTCGATTACCTCGTGGGCTTCACGCTCTCGCCGGTGCTGTGGCGAAAGCTCCCGGGCAGCCGCTCGGCCGGCCGAGTGCAATCGGTAGCGCTCCGGCTCATCTGCGAGCGCGAGGCGGAGATCGAGGTCTTCAAGCCGCGCGAGTTCTGGAGCGTCGAGGTCGAGTTCCGAACGTCGGATGGCCAGACTTTCACCGCCCGCCTCACCCACCTCGAGGGCAAGCGCCTCGACAAGTTCGATCTCGACAGCGAGGAGAAGGCCAAGGCCGCGGTGGCGGCGATCCTCGCCGAGCCCAATTTCACCGTCGCCTCGGTCGAGAAGAAGCAGGTCCGCCGCCATCCACCGGCGCCCTTCACCACCTCGACCCTGCAGCAGGAAGCCTCGCGCAAGCTCGGCTTCGGCGCCCAGCGCACCATGCGCACGGCGCAGCGGCTCTACGAGGGCGTCGATATCGGCGGTGAGGCGGTCGGCCTCATCACTTATATGCGCACGGACGGTGTCGCGCTCTCGAATGAAGCGATCGCGGCCGCGCGGAGCCTCATCGAGCAATCCTACGGACCGCAGTACCGGCCCGAGAGCCCCCGCGTCTACAAGAGCACCGCCAAGAATGCGCAAGAGGCTCACGAGGCGATCCGGCCGACGGACCTGTTCCGCCGGCCCGAGCAGGTGGCGCGCCACGTCAATCAGGACGAGCGCGGCCTCTACGATCTGATCTGGAAGCGGGCCGTGGCATCCCAAATGGAATCCGCGGTTCTGGACCAGGTTGCGGTCGACATTGCCGGACCCGGCAACCGCACCGTGCTACGCGCGACCGGCTCGACCATCGTGTTCGACGGCTTCCTCACGCTCTATCACGAGGACCGCGACGAGGACGAGGAGGACGAGGAGAACCGGCGCCTCCCGCCCCTCGCCCAGCATGCCGCGCTCGCGCGCGGCGAGGTGACGCCGGCGCAGCACTTCACCCAGCCGCCGCCGCGCTACAGCGAGGCGAGCCTGGTCAAGAAGCTCGAGGAACTCGGCATCGGCCGGCCCTCGACCTACGCCTCGATCATCCAGGTCCTGCAGGATCGCAAATACGTCCGCCTGGACAAGCGGCGGTTCATTCCGGAGGAGCGCGGCCGCATCGTCACGGCTTTTCTCGTGAATTTCTTCCAGCGCTACATCCAATACGACTTCACCGCGGATCTCGAGAATCAGCTCGACGACATCTCCGGCGGCCGCACCGACTGGAAGAAGGTACTGGAGGATTTCTGGCGCGACTTTTCCGCCGCCGTCGCCGGCACCAAGGATTTGCGGGGACAGCAGGTGGTGGCGGCACTCGACGAGGCGCTTGGACCGCACTTCTTCCCCGTGACCGAGATCGGCAAGGATCCGCGCGCCTGCCCCGCCTGCGGCAACGGGCGGCTCGGCATCAAGCTCGGCCGCTTCGGCGGCTTCATCGGGTGCTCGAATTATCCCGAGTGCAAGATGACCCGGCCCCTGAGCCTCGAGCACGCCAACGGCAACGGCGAGCCCGGCTCGGATTTCGTCGGACCACGCGAGCTCGGCAACGATCCCGAGACGGGTCTTCCCGTCACCGTGCGCAAGGGCCCCTACGGCAACTATGTCCAGCTCGGCGTCGGCGACAACGGGGAGAAGCCGAAACGGGCGTCGCTGCCCAAGGGCATGAACCCGAACGAGGTCGCGCTCGAGGCGGCGCTCAAGCTGCTCTCGCTGCCGCGCGAGGTCGGCAAGCATCCCGAGGACGGCGAGCCCATCACGGCAGCGCTCGGCCGCTTCGGCCCCTACATCAAGCACGGCAAGATCTACCGCTCGCTGCCGCCCGAGGACGACGTGATCACGATCGGGCTCAACCGCGCGGTGGCGCTTCTCGCCGAGCCCGCCAAGGGCCGCCGGCGCGGTCCCGAGCCGATCCGCGTGGTCGGCAAGCATCCCGCGGACAACGCCGATATCACGCTCTACAAGGGCCGCTACGGGCCCTATGTGAACCACGACGGCATCAACGCCTCATTACCTGGCGACGTCGAGCCCGAGGCCTTGACGCTCGACGAGGCCGTGCGGCTGCTGACCGAGCGAGCGGAGAAAATGGGCTCGGGCAAGCCGCGGCGGAAGAAGGGAAAAGCCGCAGGCGCCAAGTCCGAGGCGGCACCAAGACCCAAGAAACCGCCCAAGAAGACGAAGACCGCGAAGCCCAAGGCCGGAGCGAGCGAACCCGCGCCGCGACGCCCGAAGCGCGCCGCCGCCGGCTGACCCGACGGTGCCGAAGCAAAAGCCAAAGCGTCCGCCGCGCCGTCTCCCGAGCCGCGCGGAAATCCTCGACTACATCGCCAAGAGCCCGACGCCGCTCGCCCGCCGCGACATCGTGCGCGCCTTCAAGGTCGAGCCCAAGGACCGCCTCGCGCTCAAGGCGCTGATCCGGGAGATCGAGCGCGAGGGTCCGGTGGAGAAAGCCGGCAAGCGACGGTTCAAGCCCGCTGGCCGCTTGCCGCGGGTCGGCGTCATCGAGGTCACCGGCCTCGACCTCGACGGCGAGGTCCTGGCGAAGCCGATCTCCTGGAAGGAGGAAACACCGCCGCCGGCGATCCGGGTGGTGCAGGAGAACGTAGCCACCGCCCTGGGGGTGGGCGAGCGGGCACTCGCCGAACTCAAGCCCCAGGACGACGGCAGCTACGAGGCTCACGTCATCCGCACGCTCGCGGCAGCACCCGAGCGCGTGCTCGGCATCTATCGCAAGATTCATGACGGCGGCCGGCTCGAGCCCACCAACCGCAAGATCAAGACCGAGTTCCGGATCTCGCTCGCCCACGCCAAGGGCGCCGAGGACGGCGAGATCGTGCTCTGCGAGGCGCTGCCTGGCCGCAGGCTCGGCCTCCCCGAGGCGCGCGTCGTCGAACGCATCGGCGACAGCACGCATCCCCGCGCGGTCAGCCTGATCGCGATCACCGATCACGGCATTCCCGTCGAGTTTCCGCAGGCCGCGGTCGCGGAGGCCGAGGCGGCCCAGCCGGTCGGACTCCAAGCGCGAACGGACCTGCGCCAAATCCCGCTGGTCACTATCGACGGTGCCGACGCCCGCGACTTCGACGATGCGGTGTTCGCGGAGCCCGACCCCAAGCGTCCGGGCTTCTGGCACGCGGTGGTGGCGATCGCCGACGTCGGCTGGTACGTGCGGCCCGGCAGCGCCCTCGACAAAGCAGCCCAGCGCCGCGGGAACTCGGCCTATTTCCCCGACCGCGTGGTGCCGATGCTGCCGGAGGCGCTGTCCAACGAGCTCTGCTCGCTGAAGCCGGCGGTCGAGCGCGCCTGCATGGCCGTGCATCTCACCATCGACGGCGAGGGCCGGCTGGTGGAGCACCACTTCGTGCGGGGGCTCATGCGCTCGGCCGCACGCCTCACCTACGAGCAGGTACAGCGGGCCCGCGACGGCAGCCCAGACGCGACGACCGGGCCGCTCGTTAAGCCTGTCATCGCCCCTCTTTACGGGGTCTTCCAACTCCTCGACCGCGCCCGCCAAAAACGCGGGGCCCTCGAGCTCGACCTGCCCGAGCGCCGGGTGGTGCTGGGCGACGACGGCAAGCTCCTGCGGATCGAGCCGCGCGCCCGCCTCGACAGCCACAAGCTCATCGAAGAGCTGATGATCCTCGCCAATGTCGCGGCGGCCGAGACGTTGGAGCGCCTACGGCAGCCCTGCATGTACCGCGTGCACGACGCGCCCGACCCCACGAAGCTCGCGGCGCTCCGGGAGTTCCTCGGCGGGATCGGCGTACCCGGCCTGACGCTCGCCAAGGGCCAAGTCGTCCGTCCCCATCATTTCAACGCGGTGCTGCGGAGAGCCGCCGATACCCCCTATGCACCGCTGATCCATCAGCTGGTGCTGCGCAGCCAGGCGCAGGCCGTGTACTCGCCCCAGAACCTCGGGCACTTCGGGCTGGCGCTTCGGCGCTATGCCCACTTTACCTCGCCGATCCGGCGCTATTCGGACGTGCTGGTCCATCGCGCGTTGATCGCCGGCCTCCGGTTGGGCGAGGGCGGGTTGCCGCCGGTCGAGCCCGATCAATTCGCCGAAACCGCTGCCCATATTTCGGACACCGAGCGGCGGGCCGCCGCCGCCGAGCGCGACGCCCTCGCCCGCTACTCCGCGCTCTACTTGGTTGACCGGGTCGGCGGCGAGTTCGAGGGCCGGGTCAATGGCGTAACCCGAGCCGGCCTGTTCGTGACGCTGAGCGAGACCGGTGCCGACGGGCTGATCCCGATGCGGAACCTCGGCGACGACTTCTACGTCCACGACGAGGCTCGCCATCGGCTGGTCGGGCGCCGTTGGGGCAAGAGCTTCACAATCGGCGATCCCGTCCGGGTCCGACTGGCGGAAGCCAACGCCGTAACCGGAAGCCTCTTGTTCGCCTTGGTTGAGAGTGCCGAGGGTGCCTCCATTAAGCGCGAAGAGCGCCGAGCGGCCGGCACGCAATCTCGGCGCAAGGCTGCCCCCCGTTCGGCGGCCTATCCAAGACGCCGGTAACCCACTATTTCAAACCAATCTTAACCATCGAGGCACAATGCTGGCGTACCCGGCCTGAGTTGAGCGCCCCATGACCGTCCAATATCGCCATCTCCCTGCCCCGGCTGCAGCCGCCCCGGTGCCGTGGCGCTTGGGCATGCGCCGGGGCTTGGCCGGACGCTGCCCCGCCTGCGGGAAGGGGGCTCTGTTCCGCGGCTACGTCAAGCAGCACCCGAACTGTCCCCACTGTGGCCTCGATTTGCTCGCGTACCGCGCGGACGACGCGCCTGCCTACTTCACGATTCTTTTCGTCGGCCATATTCTGGTTGCTGCTATGCTCACGGTCGAGATGGCCTACCACCCGTCCACGACGCTGCACCTGGTCCTATGGCTCCCCCTGACAATTCTGCTCACCCTCGCGTTGCTGCCCCGGGTAAAGGGCGCGCTGATCGGCTTGCAATGGGCGCTCAAAGTCAGGAGCTGAGCCTGCCCCGCCCGCGCTTCGCCGTGGCTCTCGCGGCGGCGGCGCTGCTTGCGCTGGCCGCGTGCGGCGCGTCGTCCAGCTCCGATCACGCGACCAGCCACATCAACACGCGCGACCTCTTCACCGAGGGCTACGACAAGATCTCGTACTACTACATCGAGCCGACGAACGCCGAGCGGCTGGGGATTGCGGGCCTCGGCAAGCTTGCCACACTGGATTCCTCGATCGGCGTCGAGCGGCAAGGCACCGCGATCGTCCTGACACAGAATGGCACGCCGATCGGCCGCTTCGATGCGCCGGAGGCCGGCGATGCATCGGGCTGGGGCGGCGTCACGGCCTCGGCGCTCGAGACCGCGCGCCGGGCCTCGCCCAAGATCGCCTCGACCAACGAGGATCAGCTGGACAAGATCGTGTTCGATGGCGCCATCAGCACCCTCGACCGGTTCTCTCGCTATGCGGCGCCGGACGCCGCGCGAGAGCAACGGGCGGAGCGCAACGGTTTCGACGGCATCGGCGTCACCCTCGACTCGACCGAGACCGAGGTCCGGATCCTCTCGGTCCTGCCGGACGGACCGGCCGAGCACGCGGGCATCAAGCCCGACGACCGCATCATCACCATCGACGGCACGCCGACCTCGACCCTGACGCGCGACCAGGTGGTGCAGCGCCTGCGCGGCCCCTCGGGGAGCCGCGTGGTCGTGGGGATCGAGCGCTCCGGCGCGCCGCAGCCGATTTCGCTGTCGATCGCCCGCGCTCACATCGTGTTGCCCACGGTGACCACCAAGTACGACGGCAAGGTCGCGGTGTTCCGGATCTCCAGCTTCAATCAGGAAACCTACGACCAGCTCGACGACGCCATCGACAAGGCGCGGCGTCAGCTGGGCGGCCGGCCCGCGGGCATGGTGCTCGACCTGCGCGACAACCCCGGCGGATTGCTCGATCAATCCGTCAAGGTGGCGGGCCTGTTCATGGATGGCGGCACGGTGGTCTCGACGACCGGCCGGCTGCTGGAGAGCCGCAAGGTCTATCCGGCCAGCGGCAGCCGGCGCACCGACGGAATCCCGCTCGCCGTGCTGGTGAATGGCGGCTCCGCCTCGGCGTCGGAAATCGTGGCGGCAGCGCTCCAGGATTCAGGCCGCGCGGTGGTGATCGGCACCTCCTCCTACGGCAAGGGGACCGTGCAGACCGTCCTGCACCTCGAGAACGACGGCGAGCTCACGGTGACCTGGGCAAAGCTTCTGACGCCCGAGGGCTATGTCCTGCACGAGCATGGCGTGGTGCCGACCGTCTGCACCGCCGACCTCGGCGACGACGATCAGAGCGTCACGCGGGCGATCCAGATCGGGACGTCGGCGGGTACCGGACTTGCCGGGCGGCCGCGCGCGGCGCTGGACGAGCAGGGCTGGACCGATCTGCGCAAGACCTGTCCGACCCAGCGCGTCGACCGCAGCGCCGATCTGAAGATCGCTCAGCGGCTGCTGCAAGATCCCACGCTCTATTCCCGCGCGCTCTCCGTCACGCCCACGCCACTCTCGCGTACCGCAGCCGCCATCCCGCACCCCTGAGCCGAAGGGGTCTCGACGAGGCGAGCCTGGGCGCAGCGGCGCGCTGGGCGCAGCCGCGATCAGGCGCTGCCGGCGCGGCAGAAGTGCCACTCCTTGCCCGTGCGCGCATAGAGCCCCACCAGGCGATCTTTGCCCGCGTGCTCGACGACCACCTTGAAGCCCTCGCCGGTGCAGATGCCAGAGGCGGCGGCGGGAGCCGGCAGCTTCTTGGACTTCGCACAGTCGGCGAGCCCCGCGGGCGGCGTCGCCGCGGCGGTGGGCTGCTTGCCGTCCACCTCGACGTGGTAGTCCTGCGCCTCGCCGGACTTGACGGTGGCCTTGAGGACGATGCGGCCGAAGCGAGACTTATAGAGCCCGGCATCCTGCTCGCCGTCGGTCATCCCGGAGGCGACCGGGCGGAAAGCGATGGCGGCACAGGCCGGCGGCGTCTTCTGCGGCGGCGCGGCCAAGACGGGGCTCGCAAGCCCCATGAGCGCGATCAATCCGGCTCCAGCGATCCACTTCATGTCTTTGCTCCCTCTCTTGATTAATCCTCGGGCTGCCCGCGATGTCTTCCAGGGATCAACATGGATCAGGCGCTCGCGGCGGCAAAGGGTGCCTTGGTTTTGCCCTCATTTCTACGGAGAGTGCCGACCGAATGCTACCTCGCATCCCTCTGTTCCTGGCCGCCGCCTTGTGGCTGGCCGCGGCCCCCACAACCGCAACCGGCGCCGAGACCGTCGACGCGGCCTTGGTGCTCGCCCTCGACGTCTCCCTCAGCGTCGACGAGCGCGAATATGAGCTGCAACGCGACGGGATCGCGGCCGCCTTCGAGAGCCCGGCGCTGATGGCCGCGGTCTCCGGCGGCAAGAACCACGCCATCGACGTGCTGGTACTGGAATGGTCGGACCCCGAGATTCAGATCGTGACGGTCGACTGGACGCGGGTGAGCGACGCCGCCTCGGCCAATGCGTTCGCGGCGAAGGTGCGGAAGACGAGCCGGAGTTCGCAGGGCCTGACCGCGATCGGAAACGGCCTGATGGCGGCGGGCGCCGCCCTCGAGCGCCTGCCGGACGAGGCGGTGCGGCGCGTGATCGACGTGTCCGGAGACGGCATGGCCAACATCGGCGTCCCGTGCTCGGAGGCGCGGGACGCCCTGCTGGCCAAGGGCATCACAGTCAACGGGCTCGTCATGCTGAATGACGAGCCCTGGGTTGACGGGTACTACAGCGAGAACGTGGTCGGCGGTCCCGGCGCCTTCCTTATGCAGGTGGCGGACTACCGGGAGTTCGCCGCGGCGATCCGGGAGAAGCTGCTTTCCGAGATCGTCGCCCTGCCCCGCCGACGGGACGGCCTTCCGTCTTGATGCAGTAGGTCCTCAAGGGCTGAAAGCCGTTGAAGCCCACCGACGAGTACATCGACGTATAGGCGCCCGTGGAGAGGATCTCGACCTTGTCGCCGACCTTGAGGTCGAGCGGCAGCTGGTACTCGGTCTTCTCATAGAGGATGTCGGCGCTGTCGCAGGTCGGCCCCGCGAGCACCGTCGGCCCCGATGGCCCGCCGTCGGCGGGCGTGCGGATCCGGTACTTGATGCTCTCGTCCATGGTCTCGGCCAGCCCGTTGAACTTGCCGACGTCGAGATAGACCCAGCGCTTGTCCTCGTCGTAGCTCTTGCGCGAGATCAGCACCACCTCGCTCTGGATCACGCCGGCGTCGCCCACGATCGAGCGGCCGGGCTCCACCACGAGCTCGGGCAGGTCGTTGCCGAAATGGCGCGTCACCGCCGCCATCACCGCGTTGGCGTAGGCCTGGATCTCCGGCACGTCGCCGCGGTAGTGGGCGGGGAAGCCGCCGCCGATGTTAACCATGCGCAGGTTGATGTCGGCCTGGGCCAGCGCCGAGAACATGCTGGCCGCGCGGCCGATCGCCGTATCCCACTGCTTGAGGTCGGTCTGCTGCGAGCCTACGTGGAAGGAAACGCCGTAGGGGTCGAGCCCATAGGTCTTCGCCTGCTTCAGCAGGTCGATCGCCATCTCCGGGGCGCAGCCGAACTTGCGCGAGAGCGGCCACTCGGCGCCGTCGCATTCCACCAGGATCCGGCAGAACACCCGGGCGCCCGGCGCCACGCGCGCGAGCTTCTCGAGCTCCGTCTCGCTGTCGAAGGCGAAGAGCCGCACGCCGCGCTGGAAGGCGTAGGCGACGTCCCGCTCCTTCTTGATGGTGTTGCCGAAGGAGATCCGGTCGGCCGAGATGCCTTTGTCGAGCACCAGGTCGATCTCGCCGCGGCTCGCCACGTCGAACGACGAGCCGAGCTCGCGCAGCATGCCGAGCACCTCGTCGGCCGGGTTCGCCTTGACGGCGTAGAAGATCTTCGCGAGGGGCAGGTACCGGCGGAGCAGCTCATAGGCGTCGGCGACCACGTCGAGGTCGACGACGAGGCAGGGGGTGTCGGGCTGGCGCTCGGCGAGGAAACGGGAGACACGCTCGTTCATTGTCAGGAATTCCTTATCGCGCAAGATCGAGGACGGTCGCGCTTGCCGCTGGGCTCAGCGCCGCCGCGCGGCTGGCGTCGCTGGGACAGCCAGGAAATCCGCGGCTTTGCGAGCTTGCAGCGCGACGCGCCCTCCGGATGCCCGGACGCGCAAGCGCCGGGCGCTGGAGAGGCATGGCGTTCCAGGTACGGTGCATGACACCGCAGCCCAGAGCCCGTGGCTCAACTCAAACAACTCGGTTCGATGGAAGCGCGGCGACTGCTGCCGCGGGCAACCCTGTTCAGCCGGTAAGCGGCGTCAGTCCAGGGCGCTGCGGCCCTGCGTCGGATAGCAACCATATCGACCTCCCTCTCGGGACCCGGTCCACGACGACCGGT
>Ga0209415_10011216_pt1 | contig 15114 bp, 11 predicted proteins | sample PeaSoiSIISIP2007_FD_187696 | JGI IMG/M metagenome (GOLD analysis project Ga0209415, IMG submission 187696) | Peat soil microbial communities from Weissenstadt, Germany - SII-SIP-2007 (SPAdes) (version 2) | ecosystem: Environmental > Terrestrial > Soil > Wetlands > Peat | place: Germany... | reverse complement strand
GGTTGGATCGATCCGTCCGCGAGCCGGGTGCGGACGTAGTCCCCACGGGCCTTCGCCGAGATAGCGACGGCTTCGCTGTTCTCCTCGCCGCGGGCAGCCGGAAGGGTCGCAAAGAAGGGCGCACCGCCGGCCAGCAGACCAACGATCAGCGGAACGGCGCGGGACGCGCGCCTGGAGTCAGTGCCGGGAAGGAAGGAAGACGCGGGCGAAGGTTCTTGGGGCCAGTTCGCGAATTTCATGGTGAAAGAGTCGGTTCGCCCGGCATAACACCACCCGGCCCGCTTCCACTTCACGCTCCAGAACGGATCGCAGCCCCCCGCCCCGCGTTGCGGGGTCTTCAGACGCCGGACGACGGCCATATGTCGGGTCGTGCGCATCTTTCGGGTCGCGCCGGATCTTCTTTGCGGGCGCGTGGGCGTCATTCCAGCTCGTCCGCCAAGGTGTGAACTTCGCTTCCGTGGGCCTCAGCAGGGAAAATTCCTCCCAATGGGTCGCTTGCCGGGCCCTTGCTTTTGTAACCACGCTTGTTTCAGCAACCTATGAGTTGAGTCGCGAGGCGCGACATGGATGCCCCCGTAGCCGGCGAACCGGGCGAGTGCCTGTGTCCGCATCGGTCGCCGTTTGTGCGGGACTTTTGGCGCCCTAAGATCCCGGCCCTGGCGTCCCCGGCGAGGCTACTCGTCCCTAAGGGCGACGATGGGATTGACCCTTGCGGCCCTGCACGCCGGGAAATAGCAGGCAAGCAGGGCGATGGAAGCCAGCAGCCCGAAGACCACGGACAGGCTCACGGGGTCGTACTTGCCCACTTTGAACAGCATCGACGCCAGCACCTGGGAGAAGGCAAATGCACCGGCCATGCCGATAAACAGGCCTATCGCGGTCAGGGTGAGGCCGCCTCTCAGGACCAGCCTTAGTATGTTCCCCGAGGTCGCGCCGAGCGCGGTCCGGATGCCGATCTCGCGGGTGCGCTGCAGCACAGAGTAGGAGATCACGCCGTAGAGCCCTATCGCGGAGAGAAGAAGCGCCACGCCGGCGAAAATTCCCAGGAGCATGGACCGCAGCCGCTCGCCGCCGACCGAGTCGGCTTTGACCTGATCCAGGGTCTTCATGTAATCCAGAATCTGGTCCCTGTCTATCTCCCGGACGGCGCGCTGAATCGAAAGCTGCATGGACGAAGGATCGACCGCCGTGCGCACGACCAGCCCCTGGCCCTTCTGCGGGCTCTGCGCCTCGGTCACGTACATCCCGGGGCTCCAGTCGTTGTCGGCGCCGAGGCCGCCGACGTTCTCGTCTGCAATCACCCCGACCACCTCCCAAGGGATCTCGGCGCCGAGCTGCGTGCCGGCATAGGCAATCTCTGAGACCAGGATTCGTTTCCCGATCGGATCCTCCTTCGAGAAATACTTCTTGACCATCGTTTCATTGATCACGGCGACCGGCGCGGCGCCCTTGACGTCCTTCTCGCCCAGGAACCGCCCCTTGGTGAGCCTTATCTTTAGGGTTCGGAAGTATGCCGGGGTTACCATCTTGAAGAAGCACGACGGCCTGTGCGACATGTCGAGCGCCTTGGAGCCGACGATCTGGAACGGCATGCCATAGCCCCAGCCCTGCAATGGAAGCGCCGACGTGAGGGCCACGTCGCGAACGCCCGGGAGGGCAGCAATTCGCTCTGTGATCCTGTCCAGGTAGCCATTGAACTCGGGGGCGGTCGGGAACAGTTTCTCGGGGATAGGCAGATAGGCGGTGATCACATTGCTTGAGTCGAATCCGGTGTCCACGTTCTCCATGCGGAAGAAGCTTCGGATGAGCAGGCCCGCGCCCGAGAGCAGCACGAACGCCAGCGCCACCTCGATGACCACCAGGGTCCCCCGCAAACGCTGCCGGACGCGGCCCGCGCTCGCTCCCCCGCCGCCCTGCTTCAGGGAGTTCGTCAGGTCCGGACGGGATGCCCTGAGCGCGGGAACCAGCCCGAATACGAGGCCGGCCAGGACCGAAAGGGCGAAGACGAACGCCAGCACCCTTCCGTCCATCGAAACATAGGCGGACGGGGGAACGTAGTTCGAAGCACCCAGCAGCCTGAGGCCCGCCAGGCCCGCATACGCCACGAGCAAGCCCAGCGCGCCTCCGCCAAGGGACAGCAGGAGGCTCTCGGTGACGAACTGGCGGACAAGCCTCCACCTTCCGGCTCCGAGCGCGGCCCTGATGGCGACCTCGCGCTCCCGCGCCATGGCCCTCGCGAGCGTCAGATTGGCCAGGTTGGCGCACGCAATCAGGAGCACCATGGCGACGGCCCCCATGAGCATGTACAGGGAGAGCCTCACCTCGGGCCCGACCAGGACCGTCGCGAAGGAATCCAGTCCCACGCCCCAGCCCTTGTTCGACTTTGGAAAGTCGTGCGAGATGCGGGTGGCGATCGAGTCCATCTGCACGCGCGCCTGTTCCAGGGTCACGCCAGCCTTGAGCTTCCCCCATGCTCCGAACCAGTGAAAATCGCGCGTCATGTTCTCGTGCGCGAATGCCAGCGGCCGCCACATCTTAGTCGCCGTCCGGTCAAAAACGCCCGCCGGCATGACGCCGATCACCGCGTACGGCTCGCCGTCGAGCGTTATGATGCGCCCGATGATTGCAGGGTCCTTTGCAAACTGGGAGACCCAGAAGGCATGGCTCATGACCACGACATGGTCTCGGCCCGGCCGGTCCTCGCCCTCGGCAAATGTCCGCCCGAGAACCGGGAGCGTCCCAAAGACCTCGAAGAAATGCGACGAGACTCGCTCGCTCACAATCCGTGCGGGCGTCTCTATGCCCGTGAGGGTCACCTGGCCCCATAGCTGCGCCGCCAGGTACTCGAACACGGTATTCTGCTTCTGCCAGTCGAGAAAGTTCAGGGTCGATATACCGTTTCTGCCCCCTCCCGGAGGTTTCTCCAGGACGCGGACCATCCGGTCGACGTTCGGGTACGGAATGGGCCGCAGCAGCACCCCGTCCACATAGCTGAATATCGCGGCGTTCGCCCCGATCCCGATGGCGATCGTCAGGAGCGCGACGATCGCGAAGCCGGGGCTCTTCCAAAGTGCCCGGATTCCGAACTTGAGGTCTTGAAGCAGCTCGTTCACTCGCGCGTCGCCTTTGTGCGACCCGCGATGAAAGGGTCGGAGCGGGCCGGTGTCGATGCATCAAGCGCGGCCCTCGCAATTGACCGGAACATTGGCGCACGCCCCGTGTCGACCCGGCGGCGCGGCGCCCTCTGCAGGGCCCCATCAGGCCTGAGGGCGCGGATGCACCTAGGGATCCGAGCCTTCAGGTGACGGCTGCCCTTCGGTGAGCGCCCTCGCGTAGCTTGCCATGACGCTGGCCGGCACCATGAGCTGCCAGCCGCCGGGCGCCCGCTGGAGATGGAATCCGTTCGTCCTGGATTGTCCGTCGGAGTGGTCGATACGCAGGACGACGACCGCTCCCTCGCCGAACCGCGTCCCGCCGAGCACGGTCAACGCCGAGGCGTCCTTTGGAAAACTTCCTGCGAGAAGCGTCGCCACGACTCTTTCGGGCCCGCCGAACTCCTGCTGTGAAGCCGCCGGCAGCTGGGCAAACAGCGCGTCGGCCTGGGCGCGGACGTCCGGGGAGAATCCCAGGAGGTCCGAGAGCCGCTCGACGTCGCCGTGGGTGGCCGCCCATACCACGCTTCGCAGCGCAGCTTGTGGACTGGCCCGTCCGGCATAAGTCCAGGCACCCACCGGGAGCGTGGCTTGGTCCGAGTTCGAATCGGAGGCGGCCTCTTCGGCGGCATCCGCACGTTGAAGCTCCCCCAGCCGCAGGCGCGCGGCTTCCGCCTCGGCCTTCCTGCTCAGGAGACGGCTCCTTTCCTCCGCGGACATCCGCCCCGCCTCCATTTGCCGGTTGTCCTCCTTCAACCTGACTAGCCGCAGGTTCAGCTGGCGCGCAGCGGCGAGCGCTTGGCGCGCGGATTCGCGCTGGCCGTGCGCGATCACCGCGGCGGTGGCGGCGGCCGACGCGAGGAACAGTACCCAGCTCCATGCCGAGGCCTTCATCTTCCTAGAACCAAGTTGCCGCCGTCGGGGCCGGCTCATCGGCAAGGCTGTAGACTATTGGAATCTGCATGTGCGTGTTCACGCTTTGGCCGGCCAGTTGCCCTGGCTTGAAGATCCATTGGCTTACCGCCTGGACGGCCGAGTCCTCAAATCCGGTCGCTGGCGCATTGAGCGCCTGTGCATTGTAGACGCGCCCGTCGATGCCCACGGTGAAGTCGACCAGGACCTCGCCCGAAACTCCGGCCTGCCGCAATTCCGGGGGATACACAGGCCGCGCCTGCGTCACGGCGACCGGGCGCTGGTCCAACTTTGTGATGTCGAGGCCTGGGGCCGGGTCCGGCTTCGCAGCCCGTGCCGGACTCGCGCGGCCAACGGGCGGCTTGGCCGCCTGGGCCGCGCCCTTGGCCTCGAGTTCGCGCACTTCGGCCTGAAGAAGGCGCAGGCTGGCATCAGCGTCCTCCAGGCTCCTGGCCTGTTGCGCATCCGCGACGAGCCGCCGATTCTCCTCACTGATCGCGGCCATTTGGCCGTTTTGCCGCGACAGGTCGGCCGATTCGAGCTCTGCGCGCCTGCTTGCCCGGTCCTGCAGGGCGACGACGCCGGCCCCGGCGAGGAGGATGGCGGCCGAAAGCGATAGGGGAATCTTGGCTGTTGTCATGAAGGCTGCCCATCCGCTGGCTGCGGCCGCGGAAAGTGCCATCGCGGCGCCCGTGGTTGCTGTGGCGACTCCAGCCGGGGCAGCTGCCACGGCATGGCCGGAAAGGGCGGCCGCAAGGGCGGCGGACGAGGAAGTAATGCCGCGGCGGAACAGGACCTCGCGCAGTTTGCCCAGGGCGCGCTCCACCCGCATACGGGCCGCGTTCTCCGTCAGGCTCAGCTGCCGTCCAACCTCGCCAAAGGGCCGGTTCGCAAAAAAACGCAACAGGATCGCCTGGCGGTCGCCCTCATTCAGCTGGTTTATGGCCTCGTCCAGAACCGGCCGCACATCCTCCCAGGCCACCGGATCGCCCGCGGCGCCCAAGAGGACCGCCTCCCCGGCCGCAGCCCGCTCGTGCCTTGTCCTCCGGCCCTCCCTGCGCCGCAGGGACATTGCCGCCAGGCAGCTGCTTCGGTGGAGCCAGGCAGGAAGAACCGGATGGCGGGCCAGGGCCGCGGCCTTTCGGGTGAGGTCGATGAACACCATTTGGGTCACCTCCTGGGCGTGGTGGTGGTCGCCGGCCACCTGGCGCAGCGCCGCCGAGTAGACGAGATCGACATGGCGCCGGACCAGCTCAGCGATGTCGGCTTCAGAACGGTCGGCGGCGTACCTGCGCAGGAGCTCGGCGTCATCTGTCATGTTTCCTCATCTATACTGCCGCTCGGCCCAGAATCACACAGAATCCGGGAGCCCCGCCCTTCTCAGCCTCCGGGTCCCATGAGCACCGCCCAAGCGACCAGTCCTCCGAGCGACACCAGCGCGATCGGAGCAGCCAGCCTAGAGAAGTCGCGGAAGGAGATGTCGATCCCCTGCCGATGCGCCTGCTGCACGACGATGAGGTTGGAGACGCTGGCCGTCAAAATTAGGTTTCCGCCAAAGCTGTTGGCGACGGCCATGACATAGGCGGTGGAGGCGTGGGCAATCGGAACGATCTTAATGAGGACCAGGACGGCCGGGGCATTGCCGATTATCGCCGAGAGCCCCGCCGTCAGCACCGTCTCGTTGCCCGGGCGCGCCGGGCTGAATCCTATCCCCACCAGCCACTGGAGCAGGTGCTCGCCGTAGCCCGTCGCCTGAAACGATCCGCTCACGACGAAGAGGCACATGAACATCACCAATATGGGCCAATCGACGAGCGAGAGCATCTCTTCGGTGCGGAATTTCGGGCTCGCCAGATGGACCCCGGCCGCCACCAGGACGACGATCTCCTTCGGCAATGACGTGAAGAAGAGGGCGATCACCGCGGCGAGAATGACCAGCCCCTTGATTGCGTGAGGCCGGTTGAATGGATGCGCCGGGGGATCCGGCTCGACCTCGGCTTGGTCGATCTTTGGCGGGCCGGCGACGGCGCCGTTGCGGGCGATGAGGTAGGCGGCGCCCAGCCCGAATGCCACGGGAACGACGCTCCAAAGCAGGTAACTCAGGAAGTTGAGGCCGGCCACCGCGCCGATCATCATGTCCTGGGGGTTGCCTATCAGCGTTGCCGCGGCGCCAATGTTGCTCGCCGCCGCCAAGGCGATCAGGAACGGGACCGGATTGACCTGCTTTCTCAGGAGCGCCGCTCCCACGACGGGCGTCAGGACATAGCAGACGATATCGTGGTTGAGTACGGCGGATAGCCCGGCCGTCGCGGCGATCAGAAGAAGGAGAAACCTCGCCGGGGCGTCCAGGCGCCCAGAGATGTTCCCGGCGATCCAGTCGTAGACTCCCGACAGGCGCAGCTGCGCCGATATGACGAAGAATCCGAACAGCAGGAAGATGGTCGGCCAGTTGACGCTGGCCGCGGTATCACCCGCCGGCATCCCCGAGAAGATCATCACCCCGATCGCGCCGAGGACGGCGATCCCCACCCGGTTCAGCTTCAGGCCCGGAATGCGCCCGATGGCGACGCCGACATAGGTCAGCACGAAAATCGCAAGCACGGCCGGCCTGTGCTCGATCGGTACGTTCATTTGCGGAGTCATGCTTGCTACGCCGAGCGTCTGGGCTATTCTGTAACCGTGGGTTCAGCGACAAAATTCCTCCTCGGCATCGGCGTCCTGAACCTGATCATCGCCCTCTGGGCCATGGGCAGCTACAACGGCCTGGTGAGCCGGCAGCAGGCCACGGACGCCCAGTGGGCGCAGGTGGAGAATGTCTACCAGCGCCGCGCGGACCTGGTCCCTAATCTTGTCAGCACCGTCTCGGGGGCGGCCAATTTTGAGAAATCGACCCTGATTGCGGTGACCAACGCCCGCGCCTCGGTCGGCAGGGTTCAGCTGCCCGCGGGGGGCGCGCCCACGGACCCGGCGCAGCTCGCGGCATTCGAGCAGGCCCAGGGCCAGCTCGGCTCGGCGCTCTCCCGCCTGCTTGTGGTCTCGGAGCAATATCCGGACATCAAGGCCACGGCCGGATTCCGGGACCTCCAGGCGCAGCTCGAGGGCACCGAGAACCGCATCTCCGTCGAGCGCGGCCGGTTCAACGAGGCCGTCCGGGCCTACGACACCGCCATCCGCCGGTTTCCTGCCGTGATGCTCGCCGGGACGATGGGGTTCACGTCCCGCCCCTATTTCACGGCAACGGCGGGTTCCGAGACGCCGCCCAAGGTCCAGTTCGACTTCAACGCGACGCCCGCGAAGCCGTGACCGTTCGCGGCATCGGACTGGCCCTGCTCGCGCTCACCGCCGCCAGGGCGGGCGCCGGGGAGGTCATTCCTCCGGCGCCCGAGGCCCATTTCAACGACTACGCGTCCCTGGTCAGCCCGAGGACGGCCAGGATCCTCGAGGCGAAGCTGGCCCAGTTCGAGCACGACACGTCTACCCAGATCGTGGTCGCGATCTTCCCGACGATGGAGAGCGGCTCGTCGATCGAGGACTACACGGTCCGGGTCGCGCAGGCGTGGCGCATCGGCGTCAACGGCCGGAACAACGGCGCCGTCCTGTTCATATTCGCCCAGTCGCACAAGATGTACCTCCAGGTGGGCTACGGCCTTGAGGGAGCCCTGCCCGATGCGCTGGCAAAGAGGATCATCACCGACGAGATCGCCCCGGCGTTCCGCAGGGGGGACTACGACAGGGGCGTGACCGCGGGCGTGTCGGCGATCATGGCGGCGACGCGCGGCGAGTACCGCGGGACGGTGCGGCCGGCTGCTGTGCGGGTCGGCGTGGGCGTGCCGCCCTTTGTCGCGATCCTCGCCGTATTCATCATCATCTCCATCATCCGGCGCAATGCGCTCCTCTACCAGGGCAGCGGGCGGAGCGGCTTCGGCGCGGGCATGCTGACCGGGATGCTCCTCGGGGGCGGCTTCCGGGGGGGCGGCGGGGGATTCGGGGGCGGCGGCGGCTTTGGTGGGGGGGGAGGATTCTCCGGCGGGGGCGGCAGCTTCGGGGGCGGCGGCGCCGGGGGAAGCTGGTGAGCTCGTGAACTGGCCGTTTCTCATGCCGAGGATCGCGCACACGCGCGTGCTTGAGGCGATCCGCGCCTCCGAGGCGAGGACGTCGGGCGAGATCCGCGTCGTGATCGCGCGCCACCGGGTGGCCGATCCCGTCGCCGCGGCGAAGCACTATTTTCACCGGCTGGGGATGGCGAGTTCCCCCCACAGGAACGGCGTCCTTATCTTCCTGGCGCCGCGCTCGCGAAAATTCGCCGTCATAGGCGACAAGGCCGTGCACGAGAAATGCGGCGACGCGTTCTGGAGCGAGCTTGCCGCCGCCATGGGCGAGCGGTTCCGGCGCGGCGAGTTCACCGGCGGGCTGGTCCACGGGATCGACAGGGCCGGGGATTTCCTGGCAACGTCGTTCCCGCGGGGGCCGAGGGACGCGCCCGCGGGCCCGCCCAGCGCCTCCGAGGTGGATTAGACCCGCCGGAGCGCCGCCGGCTCGGACGCAGATCGCGAGCGCGTCCGTGTTGAATTGGCCCGCCCTGAAAGATTTCTGAGACAATTCGGGCCGGCGGCGGGTTATGAGGGCAGCATGCCACACCTCGACGCGCTCATCCGCGACCTGCGTCTCGCAGTTCGCGGCCTACGCCACGACAAGGGGTTCACCGCCACGGCGCTCCTGACCTTCGCGCTTTGCCTCAGCGCCAACGTTGCCCTCTTCGCGGTCGTCAACGCCGTGCTCGTCCGGCCCCTGCCCTATCCGAATCCAGGGCAACTTGTTGCAGCCTTCAATCAATACCCGAAGGCCGGCGTCGACAGGTCTGGGGTCTCGGCTCCGCACTACCTTGAGCGGCGCTCCGGGATCGCGGCGTTTGCCGAGGCCGCGGCCATCCGCAACAACGGCGCGACGATCGGGGCGGCCGGCTCGCCGAACCATGTGGCCTCGATGGACGTTACCCCCTCGTTTTTCCGCGTGGTCGGGCTCGAACCCGCCCTTGGCCGGGCGTTCAGGGACGAGGAGGGATTCTACGGAAAGAACGACGTGGTCATCCTCAACGACGGCCTCTGGAGGCAGGACTTCGGCGCCGACCCGGCCGCAATCGGCAAGCCGCTCCGGATCGACGGCAATCCGAAGACGGTGATCGGCGTCATGGCGCCCGGATTCTCCTTCGGCACGTCGAAGGCGCAGCTGTGGACGCCCCTGTGCTTCAGCGACGACGACCGCAAGCCGGAGCAGCGCCATTCCAACAACATGCAGATGATCGCCCGCCTGCGCCCGGGGACGTCGGTAGGCGCGGCCCAGACGCAGGTCGACGCCCTGAACAAGCAGGCTCTGGCGCAGGACCCCTACGCCAAGCTGGTCGTCGACGCAGGATTCCACACGACCGTGGCCGACCTCCACGACGACCTGGTGGCGCAGTCGCGCCCGATGCTCATTCTGCTCCAGGCCGGCGTGCTCTTCCTCCTGCTGATCGGCACCGTCAACCTCGCCAATCTGCTCCTTGTGCGGAGCAGTGCGAGGACCAAGGAGTTCTCGGTCCGACAGGTCCTAGGCGCCGGGCGCCTGCAGCTCGCGAGGCAGCTCATCGCGGAGACGCTCGTCCTGTCCCTGGCCGGCGGCGCGCTGGGACTCGCGCTCGGCTGGGCCGGCCTTCGCGGCCTCGAGGCGCTCGGCGCCGACGACCTCCCCCACTTCGGCCCGTACCGGCTGGACGGGACCGTCTGCCTTGTGGCGCTGGCCGTTTCGGTGGTGACGGGCCTGCTGCTGGCGGTTCCCGCGCTCTGGCACGCCCTGCGCGAGAACCTGGCGCAGGCGCTCGCCGTCGAGTCGAGGGGCGGCACCACCACCCGCGCGGCGCACCGGCTTCGCCACGCGCTCATCGTGGCGCAGTTCGCCCTGGCGTTCACGCTGCTCGCGGGGGCGGGGCTCCTCGGGATCAGCTTCTCCAAGGTGCTTGCCGTCAATCCGGGCTTCCGACCGCAGAATCTCCTGACGGGAACCGTGTCGCTCCCGTGGGCGCGCTACAAGGACGAGAAGCCGAGATTCGCTTTCATCCGGCGGCTGGGCGAGGAGGTGCGCGCCCTGCCGGGCTCAACCGCCGTCGGATTCACGACCAACCTGCCATTCGGAGGGAACCTCAACGACAATGCCGTCAGCATCGAGGGGCAGCCTCCCCGGCCCGGTGAGTCGATATACACCCATTTCACCAGCGGCGTCGCCGGCGATTTCTTTCCCGCCATGGGCATCGCGCTTCACGAGGGGCGGTACCTCACCGACGACGACTCGGTGCGCTCGCTGCGCGTCTGCGTCGTCGACGACGATGTCGTCCGCCGGTACTGGCCCGGCCGGAGCGCGCTCGGTCAGCGGCTGTTCAACGGGGCTCCAGGCAAACCCGACGAAGCCTTCACCGTCGTCGGCGTGGTCGGCTCGGCGAAGCAGGCCGACCTCGCGGACCGGATGGCGAAGGGATCGATCTATTTCCCGTACATCCACTATGCGGGCGGGGGTATAACGGTGCTCATCCGCTCGATGCAGGCACCGGAGAAGGCGGGCCCGGCCCTGCGGGCGGCCGTTCTGCGCGTGGACCCGGAACTGCCCGTCGAGGACCTGAAGACGATGACGGCGCGCCTCGACGACAGTCTCGTTGCCCGGCGCTCGCCGCTTATGCTCGCGGGCATCTTTGCCGGCGTGGCCCTGGTCCTCGCCGCGGTCGGGATCTACGGCGTCCTGGCCTACGCCGTGGCCCAGCGCCGCCGCGAGATCGGCGTGCGCATGGCCCTCGGCGCCCTTCCCCAGCAGATCGTCGCGCAGTTCCTGCGCCTCGGAGCCACCCTCGTCGTCCTCGGCTCGATCCTGGGCGCGATCGGCGGCTGGCTCACCGGGCGCGCGATGGCCGGGCTCCTCTTCGGCGTCGGCCCGATCCACCCGGCGGTGTTTGCGGCGACTGCGGGCGTCCTGGCCGTGGTCGCCCTGGCCGCCTGCCTCACACCCGCCGTGAGGGCCGCCCGGGTCCCGCCCATGGAGGCGCTCCGCTCCGACTAGACCCCCCGGCGTCCCCCGCCCCTCACCTGCCGAGGAGACGGCCCGCGAGTTGCGCCTCGAACCCGTCGCGGTTCCTCCAGCGGATGGCCACGCGGGCCCTCAAGGGCCCGGCGGCCGTGCGCCGGGTGAAGCCATCGTCGGTCACCTCGAACGGGATCGTCTCCGTCTCCACGAGGTCCTCCGAATACGCGAGGTAGACGGCGACGCAGTCGTAGAGCGTCGTCGAGCGCACGGCGAAGAAGTCGCAGGCCATCCAGTTCTGGCGCGGGGCGAAGGCGCAGTAGCTCTGGATGAGGGCCCGCAGCATGGGGTCGGACGTGGCCGACCAGATGGCGTGGTAGCGCTCGCCGCCGAGGCTCACCCGGCCGCAGGTGTCCAGGGGGGTGAGCAGGATGTCGCGCCACGGCGCGGCGAGCACCGTGCGCAGGCCGGCGGGGTTCACCTTGACGTTGAACTCCGCGGAAGGGGGGCCGCCGTCGTAGCCTGCGTCGAAGCTGCCGAACATCCCGACAAGGCGGCACTTCGCGGCGATGTCCGGGGCCCTCCCGAGGGCCAGCGCGAGGCTCCAGACCGGGCCGATGGCGATGATCGTGACCGGCCGCGGTGACTTCTCGACGACGTCGATCAGCGCGCCGACCCCGTCCGCATAGACGCGCCCCGGGTACTTCGCGATGTCGTAGCCGGCGATCCAAGCAGTGAGCGTCTTGTTGTCGTCGCCCGTCGGACCGTGGTTGTCCCCGATGCCGACGGGGACGTCGGCGCGGCCCGCCGACTCGAGGAACTTCGCCGCCACGGCGGCGCGGTAGGGCGTGTCCACCGGGTCCGCGACGACGAGCTTCAAGTCGAGCTCGGCCGAGCGCAGCGCGAGGGCAAGGGCCCAGCTGTCGTCAATGTCGGTGCCTATGTCGGTCACGAGGACGGCCGGGGTCCGCTTAAGGCCGGCCTCCGGCGCCGCGGGCGCGGCGGCTAGCTGCGCCGCCAGCGCAAGAAGAATCAGGGGAATCCCCGGGGTTCTCATTTGCGAAGCAGGGCGTTGATCTCGCGCCGGGTTGGAATGGACGGCTGGGCGCCCGGCCGGGTGACCGATATGGCGGCCGCCGCGTGGGCGAAGCGCACGGCCTCGAGCAACGGGCGGCTCTCGGCGAGGCGCACGGCCAAGGCGCCGTTGAAGACGTCGCCGGCCGCGGTCGTGTCGACGGCCTTCACCCGGAAGCCTGGGACGACCCGGGTCCCGTCGCGGGTGGCGACGAGGGCGCCCTTGGCGCCCAGGGTGACGATGACCGTCCGGACGCCGCGGGCGAGCAGGATGCGGGCCGCGCGGGCCGCCGACGGGGCGCCCGTCACCCGCACGCCGGTCAGAAGCGAGGCCTCGGTCTCGTTCGGCGTCAGCAGGGAAACCTGCCGAAGAAGAGCGTCGGGCAACGGGAGCGCCGGAGCCGGATTGAGGATGACATCGGCCCCGGCGCGGCGGGCGAGGCGCGCGGCCGCCTTGACCGTCTCAAGCGGCGTCTCCAGTTGGAGGAGCACGATGCGCGCCCGGCCGATCAGTCGGCGCGCCGCGGCGACATCCCTCGGCGAAAGCCTCTGGTTCGCCCCCCCGGCGACCCCGATGCTGTTCTCGCCGTCGGCCCCGACGAAGATGAGGGCCACCCCCGAGGGGCGGGCGCCGTCGCGGAGAACGCGCGACACATCCATCCTCTCCTTGCGAAAGCCGGCGAGGGCGGCGTCGCCCAGGCCGTCGCGCCCGAGCCGGGCGACTAGGGCCACGCGTCCCCCCGCGCGCGCGGCCGCGACGGCCTGGTTGGCCCCCTTGCCTCCCGGCGCCGTGCTGAACTCGCCGCCGAGAAGGGTCTCGCCCGGCCTCGGGACGCGCCGGACCCGCAGGATCATGTCGGTGTTCGAGCTGCCGATGACGACGACGCAATTCCTGGGTCTGCGGGGCATGGGGATCACGGCCTAGCGGCCATCAGGACTTTGAGAGGATCAGGAGCGCGAGGCCCGCCACGTAGCAGACGAACATCGCGCCGAGCAGCCCCGCGGTGCCCTTGGGCGCACCCCGGAACTCCTTCCAGACGAAGACGCCCCAGAGGGCGCCGACCATCGTGGCGCCTTGGCCCAGTCCGTAGGAAAGCGCCGGGCCGGCCCGGGTGCTCGCGATGATGTTGAGGGCCATCCCGGTGCTCCAGACCGCGCCCCCGAGCATCCCGACCGCGTGCAGCCGAACGCTCCCCTGGGTGAAGTAGTCCTTCAACGCCACCCGGTCCCCGCTGAGCGGCCAGCGCATCATGAGCGAGTTCCAGAGAAAGTTCGACAGGAGGACGCCCGCGCTGAAGAGAACGACCGCCGTGTACGGGCTCAGCTTGCCGGCCTCGAGGACGAGCGCCGTGCCCTGCGCCTCGATCCGGCCCATGGACTGGGCGACGTACTTGTAGAAGAAGCCCATCAGCACGCCGGCCGCCACGGAGAGAAGGATGCCCTTCGCGGAGGTCCCCGCGCTGCCGCCCGAGAGGCGCCGGTAGGCGAGCGCGTCGAGGCCGATCGCCGCGGCCACGAGGGCGACCCCGGCCGCAAGCATGGGCGGATTGCCCTCGTGGGTGGAGAGGTAGGTTGTCAGCACCCCGAGCACCAGGGCCAGGCCGACGCCCACCGGGAAGGCGACCGCCATGCCGGCGATGTCGATGGCCGCCACGAGGAGGATGTTCGACAGGTTGAAGATCACGCCGCCCATGAAGGCCGATAACAGCCAGCGCGACTGCGCCTGGGCGAGGTCGGCGGAGAACGGCCTGCCGCCGGCTCCCGAGCTGCCGAGGGTAAGGGCCAGGAGAAGCGACAGCAGGAAGACGCCGATCGCGTAGTCCCAGTAGAAGAGCTGGAAGCGCCACTCCTTGCGGGCGAGCTTCTGGGTGTTCGCCCATGATCCCCAGCAGAGCATGGTGACGACGCACAGCGACACGGCGACGGGGTAGGATTGGACAATGAACATGGGGCTGAGCCCGCGCGGGCTAGGCACGGGCTTCTACGGCCGCCGGAGAGGCCATGCAAGACGAACCGTGCCGGGGCCCGGCCGGAGCGGGGAGCGCCCCCCTACGAGGTGCGCGTGCCGTTCATCCGGCCGACGACCTGCTGCGAGCGCCGCCAAGCGCCGCCGACCCGGTCCCTAGCGCCGGACCAATCCTCTGGATTCCTCGCCTTCGCCAGGTCGTTGATCCTGCCCGTGAGCAGCACGCGGATCTGGTCGTCGAGCTCGGCCGGCAGCCTGCGCGCCCCCCTCTCGAAATGCCCGCGCCGCCCGTAGGTGTCATTCTCGATCGCGAACGGGCTGGCCGTTCGCGGCAGGAGCGGCGAAAACGCCGAGCGCAGGCGCCGGCCCGCAGAGGCGAAGCAGCGCAGTCACAATCCTATTATGTGGTCCCGTGGGCGGAAGTTCCGCGCGCGAGCAGCCCGGTGACCCGGGTGCGCACGCCCTCGCGCCACTCCTCGGCCGTGACGCTGTACATGACCGTGTCCCGGAAGGTGCCGTCCCGGCGCGCCTGCTGGCGGCGGACGACTCCGTCCTTTCTCGCCCCCAGGCGCTCGATCGCCGCCTGGGAGCGCAGATTGAGGTTGTCCGTGCGCCAACCGACCACGGAGCAGCCCAGCACGTCGAACGCGTGGCCCATGAGGAGGAGCTTGCACGCCGTGTTCACGTGGGTGCGCTGCCAGCTCCGGGCGTACCAGGTGTACCCGATCTCGACGCGGCGCGTCGCCGGGATGATGTCGTGGTAGCTCGTGGAGCCGACGATGCGCCCGCCCCCGAGTTCGCGCACGGTCCACGGCACGCGGACGCCCCTGTCGCGGTCGGCGAGGGCGCCCTCGATGTAGGCCCGGGTGTTCTGCGGCTCGGGGACGCTCGTGAAGGACAGCGTCCAGAGCTCGCCGTCCGCGGCGGCCTCCTTGAGGGCGGCCTCGTGCTCGAGGCGCAGCGGCTCCA
>Ga0209415_10011215_pt1 | contig 15115 bp, 16 predicted proteins | sample PeaSoiSIISIP2007_FD_187696 | JGI IMG/M metagenome (GOLD analysis project Ga0209415, IMG submission 187696) | Peat soil microbial communities from Weissenstadt, Germany - SII-SIP-2007 (SPAdes) (version 2) | ecosystem: Environmental > Terrestrial > Soil > Wetlands > Peat | place: Germany... | reverse complement strand
AATCGAAACAACATTGAAGTTTTGACCAACTTTTACGTTATTTGGAGCTATGTCAGTAACTTGAATATTGGCAACTACTGGAGCTTCACCTTTGTAGGACACGTAGTATACTATGGGTTGATCTGTATTTGTGGTCACAACTGTAGGAACTGTTAAAGATACTACTGAGGCATCCGCGGAGAATGTTGTAGGAATGATTGTTACGCCTGAGGATGTCAATGTGAAATCATCGATGGAAGGTCTAATGGGAATATAAGGGGAAATTATATATGCATTTTGGTTGTAACTCAATGTTACGGCAAGAGTACCGTTAATAACACTTGCACTAGTCACAGCACCATTAACAGTCTGAGTGATAGTTTGAGTACCATTTGCCGTTGTAAGAACAATATTTACAGATGTCGGTTCAGTAGAAGAAGTAAAGGTATAGGTATAGGTTATATCCTTTTCGTAGTCGCCATTGGCGGCATTATAAGGTAAGATCGTACCATCTTCTAACGTAACACTTGTGATACTAGCAGGTGATACGCCACTTAATAGATAAACCTTGACATTTACATCGTTAGATGTTCCATAAATTGCAGTAGTCTTTGTCGTATCAATTGCCTTGACATTGTTAGTGACAGTCACATTCGCCATAGCTTGAAAAGTTGAATTAGAATAAACATTTGTTACTGTTCCAGTTACTGTAAATGCCCCCGCTGTAGCATATTGACTCGCTGTTACATTAGTCCAAATCACATCAACACTTTGGGTTGTTCCATCGCTCATTGCGGCAGTGACTGTTAGCGGTAATACTGGAGCTGATCCAGCTGTTGTAGTCACATTAACGGGGGATATAGTTGAAACTGTGGGTAGTATGTTTGTAAGTATTGCATTAGAAAGAGTAACATTCTGAGTTGTGCCAACTTGTATACCAGTAGAATTGAAGAATTCAATTTGTACTGTGCTACCTGAAGTTGGTGCTGGAAAAACTGTCGTCCAAGTGTTAAGAGGAGCTGTACACGAAGAGGCTGAACCATTCACCCACACTTGGAACGTGGTTGCTCCAACGTAAGCTATAGGATTTCTGATGTTAACTGATACAATAGAACTAAAATTTGCATTGGCTAAAGTGCCAGAAATAACATCATTCGAAATTTCTGCTCCATTAGCACTGGAATACTTTTTGACATATCCTTGGGCATCTTTATATGTAACTGCTGGAATTAAAGTGGTTACTTGAGTAGGTGTTAATGTTGCACCTGTAGAATTGTTAATAGATGAATCGCTAGAATTAATAACGTAAACACCATTACTGTTGACAACGTCTTGAGTAACTTCTGATTGATGTGTTGCATTAATAGCATAAGTTAGGTTTAGTGCCTGACCATTACCGAAAACCACTGTGCCACTTGGAATTGCTGCAAAAGCTGATGTCACAGATAAACTAAAAGCCACCAGAGTTGATAATAGAATCGGTAGGACACTTCTTTTTTTCCTTATCAATACTGCTCCTCCTATTACTTTCTAATTTTATCCAAATTTAACTATATCACCTGCCATGAACAATATTTGTCGTAATTTGTATAAAACAGAAAATAAGGATTAACAAAGCCCTAGGAATGCAATACACGTTTATTTGCCTTTCCGACAGGTTTTAATTGAGTTATTGAATCATGATCGATCGTGGCTATTGCCGAAGCTTACAACAATAATGGTGATTGTGGTAATGTAATACTCTCGTCAGGAGATGGTTTTCCTGATGCCACCAACGACCCCGGACCACAACATCAAATTCTACCTATCCCAAAATCCAACTATACAGGCAGTTCTTACGACACCGTAAATTACATATATCGCAGATTTCGACCCTGAATTTAGTTCGAATTACTCTCAGGGAAATATTAAATTAGAACCTCATCTTGATAAACCTCTTAATTCACACCCGTTATAACCTTGAATCCCACGACTAATAAGATGAAGAGCAGTTTACCAATTATGGGTAAACTGCTCTTCATCTTTGTTATATATTTACGCTCTTTTCTTAATTATTGTGGTTATAAAACAATCAGTGTATCTATTATGAGAATGTGTTGCACACCTTTATTAAATTGAAGGAAACACCGCACTCAAAGCTACAGTTAAATCTGGAAATATTGATACAGCTATTTGTTCCTCTTCTGTGTATATTTCTGGTCTACCAGGCTTAATGAGTAGGTTAGGAAATAAAAGGTGGCATCATGACCTTTGAAGAACTGATATATTCTTCTCTTCTGTAAAGAATATATCCATGTTGTAATGATGGTTCAGTCGTTGAAATAATGACCTTCTTCGAGATCCGAGATCAATGAAGGATGCGCTGGCCGCCATCCCAAGCGTTCTTGAGTCAGCGCACTCGACGTTGGGTTGTCGGTCGACGCAAAGGCACCAAGAAAGCCGAAGTGGGTGTCTGCCTCTTCACCAGAAATGCTGACCACTGGTAGGTTCAGGTGGCGACCGATAACGTGGGCGATGTCACGAACTGTCACACCCTCATCACCGACCCCGTGCAGTAGAGATCCCGCTGGAGCGGCTTCCAACGCCAACCGAAACAGGCGTGCCGCATCGAGGTAATGCACGGCCGGCCAGCGGTTGGACCCGTCACCGATGTAGGCCGAGACGCCTTTGTCACGAGCAATGTTGATCAACACTGAGGCGAAGCCAGCTTTTGTCTCGCCGTGCACGGAAGGTGCTAGACGGACGACCGATGACCTCACCCCACGCTCAGCCAGCGCGATAGCCACGTTCTCCGCTGCGCCCCGGGGCACTGAGGCGTTGACCACATTTTTCTCCGTCCCAAGTTGCCCTAGCGGGAGCACGAATGTGAGCATCATTGTCCCCGAGGTAATTACGAACGGTTTGCCGCTTCCCTCAAGCACTGTCCCCATCGCCTCGACTGCGCGCAGGTCGGCTGTGACCGCCCCGGCGTAGTCTGTGAACATGATGTCGTGCTTAAACGCTAGATGAATGACGCCGTCCGCCGCAGCGACACCGCTGCGAAGGCTGTCAAGGTCGTCGAGAGTGCCGCGATGCACCTCGGCCCCTGCAACCTTTAGTGCATTGGCAGATTTGTCCGAACGAGCAAGGCCGACGACCTGATGCCCTGCCTCGATGAGTTCGCGGACAACGGCGGAACCTATAAATCCCGTCGCGCCTGTTACGAAAACGCGCATGATGATATCCTCCTTCTAGTGGTAAGATGAAAATTGATTGTCGGTAAATTGAGGAATCCTCCAAAAATCAACGGAGGATTCCTCACGTTGTCAAGGGCCGTTGCTCTTGCTCTTGGAGAGTGCGAATCTCCTGCATTAGACGCATGGTTTCCTGCAGTTTTTCATTCTCCTTTTGGTTTCTCCATTGTCCAAATCCAACGAATACTAAAATATACGGTTGTTTGCTAACTATTGCCAAGTAACTTGTAATGGATTTCTGTCTACCAAACGTCGATAGGTATACGTCGGATAACCAACCATCAGACCACCTGTAACATGCATATTTTCTGGCAAATTCAAAATATCAAGCAATGGTTTATAGCCAGAAGCGGCACAAGCGTTAAAAAATCCGGTAATACAGGTTCCGAGACCGATGGAAGGTGCGTAAAGTTCCGCATAAGCCAATGAAAAGTAAGTATTGTCCTGACCAATTGGTAAAAAGTTTTTGTCAACTATTGGTATCACTAGACAAGGAGTATCACGCAAAACAAAATCCTCACCATTCTGACGGTAGTTGGCTACGTGCGCGGCAAATGGTGCTTCATATGGTGATCCGGCATAAGGTGGAGTTTTCAATGCCTCTTCCAACCAGTCAATTGCAACTGATGTAATACTACGCAGTGTATCCCGATTATCAATGACATGATAGGAAACTCCTTGCGAATTGCCACTTGTTGGCGCAAATCTGGCAACGTCTAGAAGCTGCCTAATCTTTTCCCTAGGAACGGGCGTCTTTTGAAATTCTCTAATGGAACGTCTGCTACGGAGAAATAGAACTGCAGTATCTTCGTCTAGAACTGGTAGCTTTTCCAGTGGTACTTGATTGGCTAAAGGTGTTTTTACATTGTCGAGCGCTTCCGTGGGACAAATAGCCACGCAGTGACCGCAGGCAATGCAAAATTGTCCGATGACCTTCGGTCCATGTTCATCCATACCTATAACACCCGTCGGGCAGACTTTGGCACAATTACCACACTTAGTGCATTTTGTCGGATCAACCAGTATCAAATCCATAGTATATTTCCTCCTTTTACGATATAATCTGAGTTATGTGTTACAATCTATGAAACATGTAACCAACAACATTGATTATATCATGTTATGTTATAAATGACAAATCATTATGCGTGTAACTTATCTACGATCCAATTTTCTAATCCGTCATTCTGCAGTCTCATTGTGTTTTCTAGCGAGACACTTTACGACATTGTTAAGTGTCCCTTTGAGAGTTCTTTTTATGAGTACCGATCAACTTATCTAGTTCATGAATAACATCAAAAACGCGGTCAAGGTGGTGGGACTTTCCAAGACGCTGAAGACCTTATATTTGTTCTTTCCGCCAACTTAGTAATCGACTCGATGTCTTGATCGGTTAATTGATCAAGAAAGTATTTGCGTATTGCCTTTGAGACTATGGGACGGGAATCATCCAATGCTGATTTTCCAGCGGAAGTGATGATGACTTGAACACCATTACCCGTGTCTAACGGTTTCCTCAGAACGAGCCCACGTTGTTCCATCCGTGTTAGATGATGGGACAATCGACTCTTCGTCCAGTCCATTGAGTCGACTAATTCTTGTTGGCGAAGTTTACCGTTCCCACGATGGACTAACCGATCTAATTATGCCATATTCGCATTTCCTCTTCATTTAGCTCGTTCTTATCCATAGGAAGATTACAACATGGTTGATGTGTCGACCACAATATGTTATAGATGACATGATCCTCAGCAACAAAGTAAAACCCTTTGGTATCAAAGTTACTATCATCGAGCCAGGTGCGTTCCGTACCGACTGGGATGGCATCTCTTTGCGCCGTGCCGAAGTGGGAGAAGACTACGAATCTACAGTTGGCGCCATGAATCGATTCCGAGAACAATTCGAGGGCACCCAAAATGGGGACCCAGCACTTACGCCATGTAATCTAAAACTACTATCCCCCTGTATGTTTCCAGGTCTTCTTTTGTTAGGCTTAGATTTTTGCTTGTCATTGTTGTTTTAGTCGACAATGACAAGAACTTTTCAACTGGGCTAAATAGATAACCTAACAGTCCTAGAGCCTTTGTTCTATAGTGCATTGGAATTGTAATAACAGGTTTTAACTGTTCCATTACTTCAACTGCAGCCAAGGCGTTGATGGTAGCAAGTCCTCCTACAGGTAATAGCAAAATGTCTACACTCCCAATCTGTTCGAGTTGCTTGGGTGAAAATTTATGACCTAAATCACCGCAATGGCAAACGTTTATGTCATCTATCGTGTACTTAAACACAATGTTCTTTCCTCTAAAAGTACCACCATTATTATCGTGAAAAGTTGATATGCCAGAAATGACAATGCCACTTTCAAGATATTGACCAGGTTTGTCTAGATGCTTAAATTTTCCTCGCACTATTGAGACGTTGTTATGGTCTGAGTGGTTGTGACTGGTAGTAACTATGTCTGCCTCAAGATTCGGCAAAGGATAACCAATCTTCTTGTCGAACGGGTCAATCACAATCCTTGATCCGTTGTCGGATATAATAGTAAAACAAGATTGGCCAAACCATTTGATGTTCATTTTATATCTCCTTTATTGATTTAAGATTTTGTAAAATATTTAATTTTCTATACACTTTAAAATATACCCATACAGCATTGATCAGCAATAATGCACTAGTAAGAAAAAAGACATATTTAATCCCCAAATAGCCTGCCACTTGCCCGCCTAAAACTGATCCTCCAAATACGCCCAAATACCCTGCCGACATGTTAAATCCAAAAACTCTGCCTGTAAGAGAATCTGGTGTAATTTTCTTAACCAGGATATTAACAGAAGGAATTAGCCCTGCCATCGTTAATCCTAATAAAAAGCGAAGTCCCATTAATTGCCATGGATTTTCCACAAAGGCTTGCGGTATATAAATGATTCCGGCAACGACAAGTGCGACTAACATGACTTTATGCGCTCCTATTTTATCAGATAGTTTTCCCAGTCTCGGAGCGGCAATTATATTTGCCAGTCCTGAGGCTGAGAATGTCAGTCCGGCCAACAGAGCGACATGACTGGAATCTTTGGTTAATTGGGTGACATAGACTGTTACGATGGGTTCTATAGAAAACAGCCCTAGAGTTAATGTAAAAAAGGTTACAAGTAAGATAATAGTCAAACTTTTTTCAGGAACACTCTTCCATATCTTCTTGATACTAACCGCCCTTTTATCCTGACGAATAAAAGATTCCTTGACAAATAAAGCCGTTAGAATAAAGGCAATCATCAGCAAGGCACCTGTTATGAAGAATACAGGTTGAAGACCAAGGTTCTCTTCGATAAAACCGCCAATAATTGGACCTAGCAAAGAACCAGCAATACTTCCTGTTGAAAGTGTGCCTAAAGCATATCCTGCGTGTTCCTTGTCCGTTTGAGTTGCAATCAATGCAGTACAAGCTGTGCTAAAACCTGTGATAGTACCCTCCAATAATCTTAATCCGATCAGTACATATACATTCGGCGCAAACCCCATGCAACCTATAACCAGCGCCATACCAAAGCTTGCCCGTAAAATCATTGGCTTTCGCCCAAATTTGTCAGCAAAATGTCCCCAAATAGGGGAGAAAACAGCTGAAATTAAATAGGTAACACCAAAAGCAATTCCTGAAAGTTGTGCAATGGAAGATGTACTGTGAACTCCTAAATGCTGTATATAAAGCGGTAATACTGGGGCAATCTGACTCATTCCTATACCCGATACAAACATTCCAAACCAGCAAACGAATAAATTTCTTTTCCAAATCGGCATGAATATAAGCCTCTCTTTTGTTTTTTAGCTTTCGGGGACGGCAGTCTGTACTATACTTTTCTAGATTTAATTGAGATATACCTAAACGGCTTTTCAGTTGGAAGATTTTCTAAAGTAGATTCATCATGTTCTACCCCCATAGCAGACTCCTCTTTGAAACAAAATCCAAAGAGGAGCTTGCTTTTGTTCTGATCTCGCAGAGCAGGGATCCCTTATTTTTACTCCAAGGTGTCGATCCAAGCGTTGACAGTAAGTACATCGGCCTGACGTGGAAATACCTTCTCGGTGAGAACGCGGTGAACCTCAGGATCGAGATCAAGACATGCATCCGAAAGAACCTTTAATACATAGTCTTTATCTGCAGCCTCCCGCAATGTGGATAGAACGACGCCGCTAGTAGAAATTCCACTGATAACTAGAGTGTTGATTTGGTGAGATCGGAGGATGACTTCGAGGTTGCTGCCAGCGAAAGCGCTGACTCGAAACTTTGTAACGACTGGTTCGTTTGGTTCGGGATGAACGGATTCATGAATCTGTGTTGCTATGTCGGAGACCGTCATTCCACTGGATTTAGAAATTGTTGAGAACGACTTGTTTTGAGGATTGATTTCGGGATAACCTTCGCTAAATGCGACGCGCACAAAAATAACTGGAATAGAATGTCGGCGTGCGGCTTCGACGGCTTTTTGGAACGGAAGCAATACTTTCCCATCTTCTGCAAAACGCGATACAATGCCGTTTTGCATATCCATGACCAACAGTGCGGTGTTATTATGGTGATTCTGCATGTGCTGTACAACTCCTTTTCATTATGCTAATATTAAATGGATAGTTCTCCATTTAATATAAACGGAGAACACTCCATTTGTCAAGAGTGATTATTAATTGAACTGTAGGAAGTGATGATAGAGTGAATGGTTCGGAGACAACCCCAACTCGTTCTGAACGTCGTGATGCTACTGAAAATCGTCAGCGAATATTAAGCGCAGCGCTAAGGCTATTTGAGCAAAATGGTGTTGAACAAGTAAGTATGAATCAAATTGCTAACGAAGCACAAGTCGGTCCAGGAACGCTTTATCGCCGTTATAGAAACAAAGGTGAATTATGTCTTGATTTGATTAAAGACAACATTGTGCTACTTTTTGATGATATTGAAATCTACTTGAAGCAAAACCAGGTTAATCCGCCAAGTCAACGACTAAAAGGAATTCTCGGCCTATTTATCAGTTTCAGAGAAATAATGGCACAATTGCTTACAGGAGTTGAGGAGTACTCCTCAACCAAGCAACTGAGGTCACGGATGCAGAGCCCTCTGTTTAAAGAATTGCATCAACTATTGGTCGAACTGTTTGATGAGATGAATGTGACTGAGCAGAGCGATTTCAACAGTGTCTTTAGAGCGGATCTGTTGCTAATGGCTTTAAGCAGAGATTCCTATTCATTTCAAAGAGATGTGCGTGGTTATGCGCCAGAGATGATTTTGGAACAACTCTGCTCATTATTTATCTCACTTAAATGAGACCATAGATAGGTTACCTATTGTTAAGAGGTTTCCAAACCGGCAAACTGGCATTATTCAGTCTCACTTTGTTTTTTATTGAGACTTTAGTGTATTAAAGGCTTATGTGGCAGAATCCTATAGATTTGACCTAGTTGATCTGGGAATCGCCAAACTACATTTCGAGAGGATGTCCACAGGGCATTTCCAACTCGGAAACCATGATGTTTATAGAAATGAGAAATAGTCCAAGAAAACACCAAGTGGCGGATAGGCTGATGGTTTTATATAAAGGGAAAAATATCTGTGATGTCTCTTAAAGTATTGACAGGATCATTTAAACCAGTTACAATCAATTCGATAGTTTTCGAATCTTAATCTGATGAGTACGGAGTTGGAACATGGACACGAAAAAGGCGGCAAAGATATTCAAGGCACTATCGAATCCAAATAGACTAGAATTATATTTTAAAATCGCCAATATGCATGAATCTAGTTTTCAAACCAACTGTGAATGCTTTGTTACAGATATCATCAGTTCTTTGAATATCGGTGCTCCTACTATTTCACATCATATCAAAGAATTGGTGAATGCCGATTTGATTAGTACAGAAAAAAAAGGAAAATTTTTAATCTGCAGAGTGAATGAAGAGTTGATTGAGGAAGTTAGCAAGTTGTTATCAATTCAGCGTAGATGATTTATAACAAGGTCATAAATTCGCCCTATACTTCGATAGTTATAAAACTATTGAAGTATAGAAACAGTTAATTTTCACCCATAAAGAGCATTCCCGAAACTTCAAGAGTTTGTATCATTTGGGCAAAAGAAAGATAGAATTATCGGAGGTTATATTATATTATGAAAGTATTTTATTTTACCGCAACTGGTAACTGTTTGGATGTTGCAAAAAGATTTGGAGGAGAACTTTATTCGATACCAAAAGTCTTAAAAGGTAATCAATTTCATTTTGAAGATGAAAAAATAGGCCTGGTATTTCCCTGTTATGGATTTGCTGCTCCCAATATTGTCCGCGAATTCATAGAGAAGATCACCCTTAAGAGCCCTTATATTTTTGTTATTATGACCTATGGAAACAAGCTTGCAGGCGGTGTCAATTGGTTTGTGCGGTTCGCAAAGGAGAATAATATTCAAATTCAATATGCCGACGGTTTGCTCATGATTGATAATTATTTACCAATATTTGATATTGATAAACAAAAGATGAAAAGGAAAAATATTGAAGTTAATTTGAGCCGTTTATTGAACGACGTGAATCAAGAGAAGTTATATATAAGAAGTGAAACGTTCTCTGATTCGATGTGGACCAAAGCCATTCAATACTTCATCAAAATAAACCCAAACTTTAATACAGATAAAGATTTTTCAATTGGGAATGACTGTAATCATTGTGGAACGTGTGTAAAGGTTTGCCCTCGTGACAATATAAAACTCGATGAGTTAAAACTAGTATATGGTGGAAATTGTGAATTTTGCCTTTCGTGTATAAATCTTTGTCCACAAAAGGCAATTCGATTAAGGAAAGAAAGTAATCCGAATGCACGTTTTATGAATGAAAATGTAACGTTAAAAGAAATTATTACAGCCAATAATTAAATAATTGTTGGCAATTTATCACGCTAAAGGAGCCTGCCTGTGGTATTGTTAATTCGATAATTATCGAATTAACAATACCACAGGCAGGCTACAAATTACGAATTAATGGGAAAGAGGTACCAATTTAATTGGAGTGGTTGCTCACTGCTTGCTTTATCTTCACGACGATTGTCGTCGGTACAACCTGAACTGGGTGGGGGAAGGTTTTGATCTTTATGATCTTGGGTTTCCGTCTTTGTCTTTTTAGGGTAGTAGTGAAATAGACCAAAAAGAAGAGGCTGATTATGATACCCGATTTAATCCGCCTCTTAGTGTAACTGGAAAAGTGCTGCTTTTAAATGGATTGTTGTCGTCCTTGAATGCATGGTATAATCTTACAAAGAGAGGAGGTTGCACTGTGGAAGCAATGCTTAACACACCAGAATACTCTGATGAGTTAGAAAATATCAAGAATACGATTTTGAATACGATTGATGCCGATGCAATATACCTCTTTGGTTCCTATGCTTATGGAATACCCTCAGAAGATAGTGATTTTGATATTTATATAGTGATTCCGGATGGTGGCATTCGTCCAATTGAAGCGATGAAGATGATCGGTAGAGCTATTTACAAAGAACAGAAGAAGCCCATTGATATTCTTGTGGGAAGAAGTAGTGAGTTTCACCAACGCAAACTGTTGCCTACTATTGAAAGAACAGTTGCCAGGGATGGGGTGATGCTACATGGACAAAACCAGCATAGTCAATGAATGGCTTGATTTCGCAAATAAAGATATCAGTAGTGCAAAGTATCTCTTAGATATGCGCCCAGTTCCATTGGAGATAATCTGCTATCACTGCGAACAAGCAGCAGAGAAAGCGCTAAAAGGTTATTTGATACTGCACGATATGGAACCACTTCGGACTCATGATCTAAGATTACTATGTAAAATGTGTGCCAATATTGATAATACCTTTGATGAAATAAGTCAGTCTTGTGTAAACCTTACAGTATATGGTGTACAGCCTAGGTATCCCTTTGAAATTGAGATTCTAGACAGCGATATGCAAGAAGCTGTTATAGAAGCTGACCTTGTGATGGGATTTATACTTGAAAAGATTAAATCTCTTGATGCCGTTTAGAGACTCTTACAGATGACGGGATACCGAAACGGTATCTTGCGTATGTGTGATATGCGAAAGTCTTTCGCAGGCTGTGTGTGGACTCGCTCATTTCAGAGGATACCAAAATGGCGACCAATGCTCAGTTAAAAAGAGACCACTTGCGTGGCCTTTTTTAACTGAGCTCATTAACATGGGTACACATTCTTTGAGAGTTCTTTTTATGAGTACCGATCAACTTATCTACTTCATGAATAACATCAAAAACGCGGTCAAGGTGGTGGGACTTTCCAAGACGCTGAAGACCTTATATTTATTCTTTCCGCCAACTTAGTAATCGACTCGATGTCTTGATCGGTTAATTGATCAAGAAAGTATTCGCGTATCGCCTTTGAGACTATAGGACGGGAATCATCCAATGCTGATTTTCCAGCGGAAGTGATGATAACTTGAACACCATTACCCGTGTCTAACGGTTTTCTCAGAACGAGCCCGCGTTGTTCCATCCGCGTTATCCTTGGGCAAAAGAAAGATAGAATTAATGGAGGTTATTATGAAAGTATTTTATTTTACCGCAATTGGTAACAAAAAGATATTCGAGGATAATAAAAGCGCTTTCTCATCCCTAGGCATTCTATAAATTACGAATTAATGGGCCAATATCTTGTGAATAATGGAATCTGAGCGATTCATTATAGCTAGGCAATAACATTTCAGTAATGAAGAAATAGTAGATGGCAGTCTAATCCAGGAAAGAAGTGAGGTAATGAATCATGATCCTGAGGGTTATGCTTAGTTTGGTTATCGGGATTCTCCTGGCTGGTTTTCTATTCCTGAAATATCATCCAGTCTTTGGTGGAAAAGCATCTAAGGAGAAAGTTAAAGCCTTAAGTCAATCTAAAAATTTTGCTAGGAAAAAGTTTATCAATCAGATCCCAACGGTAATGGATACTCGAATAACGACTACGGTTGGTATATTGAGAGAGTTTATAAAAGGTAATCCAAACGGTAAGCCAAAGAGGGCAATTCCTGTGGAGCCTTTAAATTCAGTCATTATGCCAGATAAATATACAAAAGTTACATGGTTTGGTCACTCGACTTTATTGTTGGAGATGGACGAGAAACTATTATTATTAGACCCAATGTTTTCTCGGACTCCTTCTCCGTTTTCTTCGATAGGGGGTAAACGCTATAGCAAGATATTACCCATCGAATTAGAGGAGCTACCTCCCATCGATGTTGTCATTCTGTCTCACGATCATTATGACCATTTGGATTATCAGACAATAAAGAAACTGAAAGACAAAGTCAGTCAGTTCTATGTTCCCCTTGGTGTTGGAAGTCATTTGGCAAGATGGGGTGTCGAAACAGAGAAAATTAAAGAGTTCGACTGGTGGAATGAATTTAAACTTGGTGGTTTGACATTTGTTTGTACCCCAGCTAGGCACTTTTCAGGAAGGAGTGTGTCCGATCGAGACACCACACTGTGGAGTTCTTGGGCAATCGTAGGGCAAGAATCACGGGTCTATTTCAGTGGAGATACTGGTTATGGTCCTCATTTTGCAAAGATTGGAGAAAAGTACGGGCCTTTTGACTTAACTCTCATTGAATGCGGTCAATATGATGAACGATGGTCTGCTATTCATATGATGCCAGAGGAAACAGTTCAGGCTCATTTTGATGTGAATGGAAAAATTCTGATCCCCATACATTGGTCAGCCTTTACGTTAGCCTTACATGATTGGACAGATCCCATTGAACGGGTAACTAAGGCAGCGAGAAAACGCAACATAGGTATTTCAACACCTAAAATTGGGGAAACAGTGTTGATAGGCTCGGTTGAGTACCCTAACTCTATTTGGTGGAGATAATTATACTAAACTATACTTCAGTCATAAGATAGCATTTTCCATTTAAATGAACTATAAATCAAGAATGGAGCTACTAACTTGTGTCTGTTTTGACGTTAAATAAGAATATTATGAACTAAATAAAGTCGTGGTTTACTATAGAAAGCTAAATACAAATTAGTAAAAACAGATTTAAAGATTTTGTAGGGCATATGGCTTTGAATATTACTTAAATACTTATGACTATAAGAAATATAGCTCTTTTAACGTGACCGGGCACGTTGAGAGTATAGTTCTGATTGTGAATAGTGGTTTGATGGTAAATAAGGCAGGTCACCACTATAGGTAGTCATTTTAGAGCATTTTATAAATGACATACGGTATCGATTCTAGATACTATAAATTTTAGATATCTGCGCCTGTATCTCTTCACGAAATACTATTTTGCCTTTTTCCGTGAGTATAGGACAGATTATGCTCCATAAGTACGATGTATGCGTACAGCAGGCATGTCTATTTTGTATATTAGAGACTATATGAATCTGTGTATGGAAGGACCCTCAAGTGTATCAAAAAGAAAGGAGATCATATTATTACAAAGAAATATTCTTGAGGAACAAAAGAAGAAATTAGATGAAAATCTAGAAGTGATAGGGGAAAGGAACGGCTTTCAAGGTGACATTGCCAATCAAAGAGTAACTACGAAATCGGTGGAAAAACGGCTCAGGAGCTATCCTTCCGCTGTATTCTGTGTTTCAGAATTTTATTAAATATATTACTTTCGTTTAAGCTCCGTTTAAATTTCTCATCTAAGATGAGTTTATCAAATAAATGGAGGCGAATCATATGAAAAACAATGTTACAACGGATCGGATTACCGCCATCACCAACGTGCGCATCTTCGATGGGGAACGCGTCCTCAACGATACGACTGTGGTAATTAACGGGGCACTCATCCAAGCGCTGGGTTGTGTGGTGCCAGTCGGGGCAACCTTCATCGATGGTCACGGCTCAACGCTGATGCCCGGCCTTATCGACTCTCATGTGCATACCGACATGGACGGTCTGCATGATGCACTGAAGTTTGGCGTTACCACAGAGCTTGAAATGATGGGTCGTTGGTCGGCCAAACAACGAAAAGAAATATCTGAACGGAACGATGTTGCTGATATGCGTTCCCCTAGAATGGGCGTTACCCCTAAGGGGGGTCACCCAACTCAATATATGAGTTCAAGCAATAACTTGCTTATACGCTTATTTTTCTGTTATCCGTTTGTTCAGACCCCTGATGAGGCAGTCAAATTCGTCGCCAAGCAGGTTGCCGGAGGAGCTGATTACATCAAAATCTTTATTGAGGACGGAACCTGTGTCGGTTTTCCCGGACTTCCTGTATTAGATAATGAGATCCTCAATGCGGCCGTGAATGAAGCGCATCGCCATAATAAGCTTGCTATCGTCCACGTCACGACTACCGAAGCGACAAAGCAAGCTATCGATGCCGGAGTGGATGGGTTGGGACACTTGTTCTTTGACCGCTTGCCTACCCCAGAGCTTATTGCTGATATTGCATCATCTGGTGCGTTTATTATACCTACTTTGGTGACGCTCTCCACTGCTTTTGGCAATAGCGCAGCCACGCTGGCTGCAGACAAACGAGTGCGTGCCAGGCTTAGCAAGAAGTGGCTCGACTCCCTCTCGCGCAGTATGAACGTCTATCCACAAGGAAAGCTCGAAGATGCTTATGCAACGATCCGGGCTCTCCGCGATGCAGGCGTGGATATATTAGCAGGCTGTGATGTATCAGAACCGTTACCGATCCTTGGTGGCCTCGCTCATGGCGCCAGCTTGCACCACGAGCTGCAACTGTTGGTCGCTTCGGGCTTGAAGCCTATCGAGGCTCTGCGTGCAGCTACCTCCACCCCCGCACGCCGGTTTGGGCTCACCGACCGGGGGCGGATCGTTCCTGGAGCACTCGCTGATTTGCTGCTAGTAGACGGCGACCCGCTGACCAACATCGCCGACACACTATCCATCCGCAC
>Ga0209415_10011214_pt1 | contig 15115 bp, 12 predicted proteins | sample PeaSoiSIISIP2007_FD_187696 | JGI IMG/M metagenome (GOLD analysis project Ga0209415, IMG submission 187696) | Peat soil microbial communities from Weissenstadt, Germany - SII-SIP-2007 (SPAdes) (version 2) | ecosystem: Environmental > Terrestrial > Soil > Wetlands > Peat | place: Germany... | reverse complement strand
CAACCGGACCGGGGCGGAGGGGTGCTCCATCGACGTGGATGTGCCGGTGGGCACGGTGGTGTACGACGAGGCCACCGGCGAGCGCCTGTACGATTTCACCGAATCCGGCCAACGCTTCACGGTGGCGCGCGGAGGCAAGGGCGGACGCGGCAACGCGCGCTTCGCCACATCCACTCACCAGGCGCCCACCGAGCACGAAGCGGGACACCCCGGCGAGGAGAAGCACCTGCGGCTCGAGTTGAAGCTGCTGGCCGACGTGGGGCTGGTCGGTTTTCCGAACGCCGGCAAATCGACGCTGATCGCGCGCATTTCGGCGGCGCGGCCCAAGATCGCCGATTATCCCTTCACCACGCTGGAGCCGAACCTGGGAGTGGTCCAACTGGAGAACTACCGCAGCTTCGTGGTGGCCGATATTCCGGGGCTGATTGAAGGAGCGCACCTGGGCCACGGACTGGGCGTCCAGTTCCTGCGGCACATCGAGCGGACGCGCCTGCTGGCGCACCTGGTGGACGTTTCGGAAGCCAGCGGCCGCGAGCCGGTCCACGATTTCGAAACGGTGATGGAAGAACTGGCCAATTTCAGCGACGAACTGGCGCGCAAACCGATGATCGTGGTGGCCACCAAAATGGACGTAGCGCAGGATGCGGCAAGAGTGGAATCGCTGCGCAGCCTGGCGGCCGAGCGCGGGCTTCCGTACTTCGAGATCTCGGGTGTTACGGGACTGGGAATCGACGCGCTGAAGCGCGCGATGGCGGATCGGGTGTTGGTGGAGACCGCGACGCCGGCCGGATAGCGGTTCTTATGGACGCCGCTCCGTTACTATTCCAAATCGCGGCGTTGCTCGATCGCCACGCGCTCGAGGCGGTCCTGATCGGCAATGCGGCCGCGGCTTTGCAGGGCGCGCCGGTCACCACCATCGATATCGATTTTCTATTTCGCAGGACCCCGGCGAACCTGAAGAAGCTGAAGGCGATTGCAAAAGAGCTGGACGCCACGCTTCTGCGACCTTACTACCCAGCCAGCGGCCTGTTCCGGATTTTCCGCGATACCGACGCCCTGCAGATCGACTTCATGTCGGTTATCCATGGCGTCCGCTCGTTTGAGGGCCTGCACAAGCGGGCGATGCCCGTCAGGTTTGGGAATGCCGTAATCAGGGTCGCAAGCCTGGCTGATATCATCAGAAGTAAGAGGGCGGCAGGCCGGGCCCAAGATACAGCCGTCCTCGGAGTGCTTGAGAAAACACTTGAAGAAACCTCGCGTAACTCGAAAGGCGCAACTCGAAGCCCTCAAGAAAGAGAGTGAGCTGGCGTTACGCGACCAGATCCGAGCGTTGCTCGCCCTGCCGCCGGAGCGGCGCACGCATTTCCTTCGCAAGCGAATCGGCATCCAGATGTCCTGCCTGTGACGGGACGGGCGCCGGCCGGCAAAACCTACACAGGCAGGAATGCCTGTGCCACTATACGTTCATGGGTCAGTATCTGGCATTCGATCTGGGCGCCGAGAGCGGGCGCGCCATGGTCGGTAACCTTTGCGATGGGCGGCTGGCAGTCGAGGAACTGCACCGCTTCCCCAATACGCCCGTGCGGGACGGCGACGCGCTCTACTGGGACGTCGACAGGCTGTGGAGTGAAATTAGCGCCGGTATCGGCCTGGCCGTGGAACGCAAGCTGGCGTTCGCGGGGATCGGGATCGATACGTGGGGCGTGGATTACGGCCTGCTCGGCGCGGATGGCGCGCTCGTCGAGAAGCCCCGCCACTACCGCGACGCTCGCACCAACGGCGTGATGGACCAGGTCTTTGAGCGGGTGCCGCGCGACCAGGTGTTCGGCTATACCGGCATCCAGTTCATGCAGTTCAACACGCTCTACCAGTTGTACGCGGCGAAGCTGGGCGGCGGGCCCGGCCTCACTCGTGCGCGGCAGTTGCTCAACATGCCCGACCTGTTCAATTACTGGCTGACGGGCGTTGGCCGGTCGGAAGCCACCATCGCCAGCACCACCCAGTTCTTCGATCCGGTCAGCATGAGCTGGGCCACGGAACTGCTCCGACGCCTGGATCTTCCCAGCGAAATCCTCTGCCCCATCATCCCGCCCGCAACCTTACTCGGAAAGATGACGGAGCCGCCTCACTGGCCGGTCTACGCCACCGCCGGCCACGATACGGCGTCGGCCGTCGCCGCCGTGCCGGCTCAAGGTAGCGGCAACTGGTGCTACATCAGCTCGGGTACGTGGTCGCTGATGGGACTGGAGATGGATCGCCCGGTGATCGACGCGCAGTCGCTCGCGGCGGGAGTGACCAACGAGGTCGGAGTGGGAGGGAAGGTCCGGCTGCTGAAGAACATCGCCGGCCTGTGGCTGCTGCAGGAGTGCCGCCGCGCGTGGAGCCTGGAAGGCACGGAATACAGCTACGAGCAGCTCACACGCATGGCGGCGGAGGCGCGTCCGTTCGCGGCGGTAATCGATCCGGATGCGTTTCTCGAACCCGGTGAGATGCCGCGCAAGATTGCGGAGCACTGCAGGAAGAGAGGCCAGCAGCCGCCGGCGACGCACGCCGAGTATGCGCGGACCATTCTGGAGAGCCTGGCCCTGCGCTACCGCCAGGTGCTGGAGAGCCTGGAGAAACTCGCTGGCCGCAAGATCGAAGCGATCCACATCGTGGGCGGCGGGTCGCGCAACGCGGTGCTCAACCAGATGGCGGCGGACGCGACGGGGCGCGTGGTGATCGCCGGCCCGAGCGAGGCGACGGCCATCGGCAACATCCTGGTGCAGGCCATCGGCGCCGGCGAGTTGGGCGGACTAGACGATCTGCGTGCCGTGGTGCGCCAATCGTTTGCGCCCGTCACCTTCGAGCCGCAAAAGTCATAGCGTGCCTTATGGAAAAGCCTCGGCTCCGCTTCGCTCAAATCTGGAATATGAACTTCGGATTCTTCGGAATCCAGTTCGGATGGGGCCTGCAGATGGCCAACATGAGCGCCATCTACGAATATCTCGGCGCCAAGCCCGACCAGATTCCCATCCTGTGGCTCGCCGCGCCCCTCACCGGGCTCATCGTGCAGCCCATCATCGGGCACCTCAGCGACCACACCTGGGGCCGCCTGGGCCGCCGCCGGCCCTATTTCCTTTGCGGCGCAATTCTCAGTTCGCTGGCGCTCCTCGCCATGCCCAACTCCAGCGCCCTGTGGATGGCGGCCGGCCTCCTCTGGATCCTGGACGCCTCCATCAACATCAGCATGGAGCCGTTCCGCGCCTTCGTGGCGGATCTGCTTCCCGAGTCGCAGCGCACGCGGGGCTTCGCCATGCAGAGCGTCTTCATCGGGCTGGGCGCGGTGATTGCCTCGGCGCTGCCGTGGCTGCTGGCACGCAGCGCGCACGCAGGCATCTCGACCGGCGCGGCGCATGCCATCCCCACCGCCGTCAGGCTCTCGTTCTATCTGGGTTCGGCGGTCTTCTTAGCCGCTGTGCTCTGGACCATCGTCACCACACGCGAATATCCGCCCGACGAAACCGGGAGCGCGCCCTCGGCCGGAATCGCGCAAGGCGCGCGCGAGATCCTTGCCAGCATCGCTCAAATGCCTATCACCATGCGGCAGCTTGCCTGGGTGCAGATCTCGACCTGGCTCGGCCTGTTCTGCATGTGGCTCTACTTTCCGGTGGCGGTGGCCTATCACGTCATGGGCGCTCCCAACGCCGCTTCTCCCCTCTATGACGAAGGAGTGCAGTGGGGCGGCATGTGCTTCGGGATGTACTCGGCCGTGTGCTTCGTTTTCTCGTTCGCCCTGGAGCCCATGGCGCGCATGCTGGGCCGCCGGCGCACGCACGGAATCTGCCTGCTGGCGGGAGCACTGGGCCTCGTCTCCGTGGCCGCCATCCACGACAAATACCTGCTGCTGCTTTCCATGACCGGCGTCGGCATCGCCTGGGCCAGCACGCTCTCCATGCCTTATGCCATGCTCGCGGGCGCGCTCCCGCCGAAGAAGGTGGGCGTCTATATGGGGATCTTCAACTTCTTTATCGTGACGCCGGAGATCCTGGCCTCGCTCGGCTTCGGGCCGGTGATGAACCACCTGCTCGGAAACAACCGCCTGGCCGCGGTGGTCTGCGGAGGAGCCTTCCTGGCGCTGGCCGCCCTCCTGGTGCAGAGAGTGCAAGAGCCGCAGTCCTAGTTCCGGGCTACTATAGACACATGGACCTCACCGGAAAGAAAATCGCGATTCTCGTGGACATCATGTACCAGGAAATGGAAGTCTGGTACCCACTGTTTCGTTTTCAGGAAGCTGGCGCCACCGTGGTCACGGTGGGCGCCAAAGCCGGGGAGACCTACGGCAGCAAACTGGGCTACCCGGTGAAGTGCCAGCTCTCCTACGACGACGCCCGGGCCGCCGATTTCGACGGCATCGTGGTGCCCGGCGGGTATGCGCCCGACCACATCCGCCGCTATCCCAAGGCCAATCAGTTGGTGCACGACATGGACCAGCAGGGCAAGCTGGTGGCCGCCATCTGCCATGGCCCGTGGGTGCTGTGCTCCGCGGGCGGCATGCTGAAGGGGCGCAAAGCCACCAGCTTCTTCGCCATCAGAGACGACGTGGTGAACGCCGGCGCGCATTGGGTGGATGCCGAAGTGGTGGTGGACAACAATCTGGTCACCAGCCGCAAGCCGGAAGATCTGCCCGCGTTTTGCAAAGCGGCGATCCAGGTGGTGGCCGGGGTGCTGGTGGGGTGAGTTAGTTGCCCGTTTTGGGCACCTCGGCAACCGGCCCCGCAATCGCCGACTTCAGGCGTGCGATATCGCCGTCCATCTTCCTTTGCGCCGCGGGCGTGATCAGCGGCTCCATGAAATTGGCGAACCATTGCGCGAAGCGATAGCGGTCGTCGATTTCCACACGGGTACGCCCATTCCCCAGATCCGAGAGTTCGTACGACTGCCGGCCATCGAAAGTCCCCGCGGATGAAAGCTGCAAGCTCAGGCGCCTCGGCGGAGCGTATTCCGTGCAGGTGTCCTCGATTTCCATCAGCATGCCGCCGTTGTTCTCGTCCTTCATGACCCACACTCGTTTCGTGCCGACGCCGGCACTCTGGCCCTCCCCGCCGCGGACCTCTACCAGCCAACTCACCCATTGCTTCAGCTTGCCGGGTTCGTTGAGCCAAGGCCAGATCTGTTCCGGCGTGGCGTTGATTTCGATGGACGCATGAACGTGTCCCGCGCCGCTGCGGCGTCCCATGAGGTACATCGCAACCACGCAAACCAGCAGCAATGCGAGGAAGCCCCCGCCAATCCGCCATACCCACTTCATCTCGATCTCCTCCACACAAAAGCAGCCCATGAACTGCCCGTATCCTCCCCTGGGCCGCATCGAGCCTCGATGCTCGACCTGGCGCTGGGTTGCCGCGTGACGCCCCGGAAACCGGCGCCCTTAAGGCCCGCGCACTCTATTTGTAGAACACCTGGCCGCCGTTCCCGCATTTCCAGCAATCGGGTCGTATATACTGTTAATTACAGTTTCCCCAACCGGTGCCACCCCGGAATCCGTCTATCCAAAGGGACGAGACAGACGATGAGCTTGAGCCAACTGGCAAGGTCCATTTGCGAGTCGCCCACCCTGAAGCTGAACGAGACTGCCGCATTGCTGAGGGACAAGGGCGAACCAGTCATCCACCTGGGAGGCGGCGAGCCCAAAAGCAAAGCGCCCATCGACGCCATCGTGAGCTGCTGTTCCCTGCTCCAGACCGGCGACGTCAAGTACACCCCGGCGGACGGCATCCCTTCGCTCAAGAAAGCCATCATCCGCTACACCGAGGAGCACTACGATCGCCTGGTGGCGCCGGAAAACGTGATCGCCTCCAGCGGCGCAAAGCAATCCATTATGGTGCTGCTGCACGCCATCCTCGATCCCAAGGAAGAAGTCATTTTCCCGGTGCCGTATTGGGTTAGCTATCCCGAGATGGTCAAGCTCGCGGGTGGCGTGCCGATACCCGTGACTGCGCGCGACGGCGGCTTCGAGCCGACCGTGGAAGAGCTGGCGGAAGCCGTGGGGCCATACACCAAGGCCATCATCCTGAATAGCCCCAACAATCCTTCGGGCGTGGTGTACTCGGACGAGTTTATTGCCGGCGTGGTCGAGTTGTGCGAGAAGCGCAACTTGTACCTGGTAATGGACGACACCTACAACCGGCTGATCTTCGACGGCCGCACACCTACCAACTGTTACCGCTTTACCCAGGTTCGCCATCTCGACAGCTCCAAACTGGTGGTCGTCAATTGCGTCTCGAAAATGTACGCCATGACCGGTTTTCGCATCGGCTGGGCCATCGGCGCGAAAGAGCTCATCCGCGCGATGACCAACATCCAGTCGCAGGAGACCTCCGGGCCGGCAGCGCCCTCCCAGTGGGCCGCGACAGGCGCGCTCAACGGCGTGCAGTCGTCGATCGAGAGCCTGCGCCTCACGCTCGAAAACAACCGCAACGTGATGATGACCCGCCTGGGCGCCTTCGACGGCGTGAAAGTGGTAAAGCCCGGCGGCACATTCTATTGTTTTCCGGATTTCAGCGCCTGCGAGAGAGACTCCCAGAAACTGTCCCGGCTCCTGCTCGACAAAGTCCGGGTCGTCACCGTTCCCGGCCGCGAGTTCGGCATGGAAGGCCACCTGCGGCTCAGCTTCTGCGGAACCGTCAAGGACATCACCGAAGGCATCGACCGCATCAAGTGGGCGCTCGATCCGGGGGCGCCCAACGAATTGTACCTGGGCGACCGCAAACTCGTGAGGGACTGGCGATGAACCCCTATCTCGACCTTCCGTCGCCGGCGCAGCCCGAAGCCGGCAAGCTGGCGAGCAGTTATGGCCTGGCCAACCACGGCCTTACCAACCTGCACCGCGTCTACTGGAATCTCCCCACCGCGTCGTTGTACGAGGAGGTGGTTTTCCGGGGAGAGGCGCGCATCTCGCACCTCGGTCCGGTCGTTGTGACCACCGGCAAACATACCGCGCGCGCCGCGGCCGACAAGTTCATCGTCCGTGAGCACTCGACCGAAAGCCACGTCTGGTGGGGCGAGTTCAACCGGCCCTTCAGCGCCGAGAAGTTCAGCGCGCTCCTCACGCGCATCGCGGGTTTCTTCCAAGGCCGCGACTTGTTCGTGCAGGACTGCTACGCCGGCGCCGACCCGGATTACCGCATGCCCATCCGGATCGTCACGGAAAAGGCCTGGCACAGCCTCTTCGCGCGCAACATGTTCATGAAGATTCGCAGCACCGAGGACCTCAAGCATCACGTGCCCGAGTTCACCGTGATCTGCGCGCCTTCCTTCCTGGCATCGCCCATCATCGATGGCACCCGCACCGAGACCTTCATCATCATCGACTTCTCCCAGCGGCTCGCCATCATCGGCGGCTCCGGCTATGGCGGCGAAATCAAAAAGACCATCTTCACCGTCCTCAATTTCCTCCTCCCGGGGGAAGGCGTGCTGCCCATGCACTGCTCCGCCAACGTCGGCCCCGAGGGAGACGTGGCGCTGTTCTTCGGCCTCTCCGGCACCGGCAAAACCACACTTTCGGCTGACCCCACCCGCAGCCTGATTGGCGACGACGAGCACGGCTGGAGCGAACGCGGCGTCTTCAACTTCGAGGATGGCTGCTACGCCAAGGTCATCCGCCTCTCGCCCGAGGCCGAACCGCAGATCCACGCCTGCACGCGGCGCTTCGGCACGGTCCTCGAGAACGTCGTGCTCGATCCGCTCTCGCGCCGGCTGGACCTCAACGACGACGCCCTCACCGAGAACACCCGCGGCGCTTATCCCCTCGATTACATCGGAAACTACCTTCCGCCGAAGATGGCGGGCCATCCGCACAACGTCGTCTTTCTCACGTGCGATGCCACCGGCGTCATGCCCCCCATCGCGCGCCTCACTCCCGAACAAGCCATATACCACTTCCTCTCCGGGTACACCAGCAAGATTGCCGGCACCGAGATCGGCTTGGGCGTGGAACCGGAAATCACCTTCAGCACCTGCTTTGGTGGTCCGTTCATGGTGCGCCATCCGTATGCCTACGCGGAGATGCTGAAAGCGCGCCTGTTGAAACACGGCGTCACCTGCTGGCTGGTCAACACCGGGTGGACGGGCGGGCCGTTCGGCGTCGGCAAGCGGATCGCCATACGCCACACGCGCGCGCTCCTCGATGCCGCGCTCACGGGGAAACTGAAAACTGCGGCGTACCGGCCCGACTCGGTCTTCGGTTTCGAGGTCCCTCTCGAATTCGAAGGCGTTCCGCCGCAGATTCTCGACCCTGCCGGCACCTGGGGGAGCCGCGAGGATTACGACCGCAAGTATCGGGCGCTGGCGGCGCGGTTCATCGAGAATTTCAAGCTCATAAAGGATGGGTGTCCGGAGGACGTCGCCCGAGCCGGTCCCGGCCGCGTTCACCTCAACGTCTGAGCGAAACGCAGAGCCCACCCGTGCTGGGTGCTCCTATCCGGTATCTCGTCCTGCCGGAATTCCACCTGGAGGTGCGGCAGCTTGCGCCGCAGCGCATGGAATGGAATACTGTAATCCACACTTGGATCCAGATTGTACGGTTGATTGTCCCCCACCACCAAGTCTCCCGGCCGGCGTAGAGCAGCGAGTACAGCTTCGGTAAAGCGGCGGTCGAGATGGCTGGAGAGAGAGATTTGCCAGGGCCTTGGTTTGCCGGCGAGAGAAGCCGTCATGGAATGAATAGAAATGGCGATAGATGGCACGCCTCTCGCCTCTCGTCCCATCAAAACCGATTCGACCGCGTCGTGATATGGTCGGAACCAGCGCTCAATGCGGGCCGATCGGGCTGCCTCGTCCAGATGCAGGTTGCCAGGGATCACCGTCCCATCGCTTACTTCCGGTATCAGGTCCGAAGCGTCCGGATGGCGGTTGCAATCGATCACCAGGCGCGACGTGCCGCAGAGTATCGCCGGGGCGTCGAAGATTTCCGATAGCGCTTCCGTCACGCCCGCCGCGCCGATGTCCCACGCGATGTGGCGCGCGAGTTCATACGCCGGCAAGCCGAGGTCGTAGAGTTCCGCGGGAATGTGATTGGTGGCGTGATCGCAGAATAGGACGAAGCGGCCGGACCCGTGCGGGCGAAGGATTCGAGGTCCCGTCACGCCCTCGTCACCCTTCCCCTTCGGTGACGGTTACGGTGACGTCCATCCCGAGGAAAGCCTCCGGGGAGCCCGCGTAGGTGCCCCACAAGGGCAGCACGTGCTCGGGAGTCCACGCAACGGCGACGCGAATGAGATTGCGGTTGCCGATGATGCTGTTGGTAGGGTCGAAGTCGATCCAGCCAGCGCCCGGCAGATAAGCCTGAACCCATGCATGTGTGGCTCCGCCTCCCGCGAGGCCGGAACTGTTGGGCACGAAGACGTAGCCGCTGACAAACCGCGCAGCGACACCCAGCGACCGGACAGCTTCCATCATCAGGACCGCGAAATCCCGGCAACTGCCCCGCCGTGTCCGCAGCGTCTCCTCGGGCGTCTGCACGCCTTTCTCGATGCGGCGGGTGTAGATGAACTCTTTGCGAATGCCGCAGGTCATGGCGCTCAGCATTTTCATGGTGTCGGTAGTATCCGAGGGATCCAGAAACTGCAATGCCCATGTGGACAAATTCTCGCCGGGGTAGTGGTGAGCCAGAGCGCGGGCGAGATTGGGAAAGTCTTCATCGGAATAGCGAAACGGATACGTCCGCGCATATTCTTCGAGCGGATACTCCAGCATGGAGTTCTCGAAATGCTCCAGCGTCACGGTGCTTTCGAAGTGCAGTTCAGACGTGGTCCCCTCAAAAGTGGCAACGGCGACTGAGTTATCGAATGGATCGTGCAGCCATCGCAACTGACTGGGTTGCGGCGTGATCAGCAGGTTGGTCTGGATCAACCGCAGGTCGTGACTCGCGCGCGGGCGGAACATCATGCGATGCTCGCCCAAGCCGACGGGCTCCCGGTAACGGTACGCAGTGGAGTGGTAAACCGTGAGAAAAGACATCAGTCGGCTGTCCCGGGAATCTCATCGGTCCAGACCCTGAAACTCTCCAACATGTTGGGTCCGAACGTTGTGGCGATCGCGACGTCGGCTGCATCGCGGCCTCGCGCCATGAGGATGCGGCTCATGCGCGGTATATTGTTGCGAGGATCGAAAATGTGCCAGCGGCGGCCAATCCAGGCCTCGAACCACGCCGCGAAATCGCCCGGCGGGTAAGGAGGTGGCGTTCCGACATCGCCCAGGTAACCGGTGCAGTATCGCGCCGGAATGTTCATCGAGCGACAGAAGGCGATGGCGAGATGCGCGTAGTCGCGGCAGACGCCCGTCCGTTCATTGAAAGCCTCGGTGGCGCTGCGGGTGGCGCGGGCGTTCTGGTAGTTGAAGGCAATATGATTATGAACGTAGTCGCAGATGGCCTGCACCCGCGGGTACCCTGGAGCAGTGCCGCCAAAAAGTTGCCAGGCCGTCTGAGACAGCAGATCGGTCTCGCAATAACGGCTGCCCAAAAGGAACACAAGGGCTTCTTCGGGCAGATCCTGCACGGGGTCCTGCCCCGCGCCGGGCACAACCTCATCTGGTTGGCCGCTATCTCTGACTACCCCGTCGGTTGTGAGGCGAAGGCGGCCCGCAGGCGCGAGAACGCGGTGGCACCGGTTTCCGAAGAAGTCGCGATAACCGCTAATTGGAATCGATGGTTCGGCGGTGAGCCGATCGGGGACGACGACGTCGGAGGCGCGTGAATCGTGAACATTCACAACTAAGATGATCGGCGTGGGTTGTGGAAAGCTATATATCAGTTCGTAACCGATCCGGAGATGCATTGGCCAACACCTTAAATCCTCGGCCGCGAATTCCCCGACTTCAGACTGAATCGATCGCGGCGTAGCACGCGAAGGGAAATTGTATTGTTTTCGGCCCCACCGCGAGTCCAACATCTTGGTTATTGTTGATGATACCAACAAAACTCCCCGGATGAGCCTCCCATAATCGCCGCTGGCCGCACGGGTCTCCCTTCAATCCTGGACCTCCAGCGAACGGTTGCGGCTAGCCAAGCGATATCGGCGAAATCCTTGAGTGGGCACCGATATGCAAGAATGCTGATAGCACACGATAGAATTTTCCTGTTGGTTCATGAATCCAGACACTGCCCACCCGGAACAGCAACTCCATCGGGGCTGGCTCTACCAGCCGAACCCAGGCTACTACGACGAGATGGTGGCCGCGGAAGGGACCATCCGCCCAAGCTGGCAGCCTCTGATCGAGCCGCTCGAACAGTTGGGGCAGGCGGGGTTCGCACGCCGCTGGCAGGAAGGCCGGCGTATCATCCACGAAAACGGTATTACCTACAATGTCTACAGCGATCCGCAGAGCGGTGGCCGGCCTTGGCCCCTCGATCCGCTGCCCATGGTTCTGGACAGCGTGGAATGGTCGTACATCGCTGCCTCAATTGCACAGCGTGCCAATCTGCTGAATGCGATTCTCGCGGATCTATATGGGCCCCAGAAGCTGCTACGAGACGGTCTGCCGCCGGAACTGGTGTTTCCCAATCCGGCATTCCTGCGGCCCTGCTGCCATGTGCCGGTGCCCGGCGATGTCCACCTGCACGTCTACGCGGCCGACTTGGCCCGTTCCACCGACGGCCGCTGGTGGGTGATTGCCGATCGCACCCAGGCGCCTTCGGGCGCCGGTTATGCCTTGGAGAATCGCCTGGTCTCCGCCCGGATGCTGCCCGATGTCTTCCGCACGGCGCACATTCACCGCCTGGCGACCTTTTTCCGAACTTATAAGGAAACACTCCGTTCGCTCGCACCAGGCCAGAAGGAAAATCCGCGCATCGTGTTGCTGACGCCCGGGCCGTATAACGAAACATACTTTGAGCACGCCTTCCTGGCGCGATACCTGGGCTTTACGCTGGTGGAAGGCGCAGACCTGACCGTCCGCGACAACCGGGTGTTTCTGAAGACGCTGGGCGGACTCCCGCCGGTGGATCTAATCGTTCGCCGGCAGGACGATACCTACTGCGACCCACTGGAACTACGGCCCGACTCCATGCTGGGGGTGCCGGGGCTGATGGGCGCGGTTCGCTCAGGAACCGTGACCGTGGCCAACGCTCTCGGTTCAGGTCTGGTGGAATCAGCCGCTCCAGCAAGTTTTCTGCCGGGATTGTGCCGCCGCATCTTGGGCGAAGAGCTCAAAATGCCGGCGGTGGCCACGTGGTGGTGCGGCGAAGAGCCGGCACTCTCCCATGTTGTCCAGAATCTGTCGAAACTGGTGATCAAGCCGGCCTTTCCGTTGCCGGACCTGCAGCCCGTGTTTGGCGCGCTACTGAGCGAGGCGGAAAAGGTGGCGCTAGTGGAAAGGATTCGCGCCACGCCGAGCGCTTACGTCGCACAGGAGCAGGTGGCATTGTCCACAGTCCCGGTCTGGGAAGACGGGATGCTCCGCCCGCGCCACTTGGTGCTCCGGGTCTATGCAGTTGCCTCGGCCGGGTCCTACAGCGTCATGCCGGGCGCGCTGACACGCGTTACGGCGTCGCAGGACGACCTGGTGACATCCATGCAGAGCGGCGGCGGCAGCAAAGACACCTGGGTGTTGGCCGGAGAGCCAACCTCGCAGTTCAGCCTCTTGGCGCCTTCCTCGTCGCGGCTGGATGTCAGCCGCGCTACCTTCGATTTGCCCAGTCGTGTGGCCGACAACCTTTTCTGGTTGGGCCGTTACGTGGAACGCGTGGAGCCGGCAGTGCGGGTAGCGCGCGCCATTTTGCCCCGGTTGTTCCAGGAATCGGACCTGATGGCGATGGCGGGCGTTGCGGCGGGGAGGCGAATCCTTACGGGCCTGGGGTACATTCGCCAAGACCTTCAGACGTCCAACAGCAACCTCGCTTCGCTGGAGCGGGAAGTGCTGGCTATGATTTATGACGGTCAGGCGCACAACAGCCTTCCAGCCAATATCCACCGCGTACGCGGCGTGGGGTCGTTGCTGCGCGACCGGATTTCCGCGGACGCGTGGCGCATTCTCAACCAACTGGATTTGCAGCTTTCGGCGCCTCCCCCTCCGGAACCAATCCGCATCAGCGCGGCGCAGGCTATTCTGGATCAGGCCATCAGCACGCTATCGGCGTTTGGCGGCTTGGTGATGGAGAGCATGACGCGCGGCGATGGCTGGCGGTTTCTGGATATCGGCCGGCGTATCGAGCGCGCCGCCCAAATGGTGGCACTCATCCGCCATGGCCTCGGTTTCGAGTGCGATACCGACAGCGGCCAACTGGAGGTGCTCCTCGAAATTGCGGACAGCTCCATCACCTATCGCTCGCGTTATCTCACCTCCATGCAGACCGAGTTGGTACTCGACCTGCTACTGCTGGATGAAGCCAATCCGCGATCCGTAGCCTATCAACTGGCGCAACTGCACGACCACATCGACCGTCTGCCCGGCAGCCGGTCGCCGATCCGCCGCGCGCCGGAATCGCGCATCGCCATATCGCTCCTTACCGCGGTTCAACTTGCGGAAATCCGGGAATTCATAGCCGCCAACTCGGAGGGCTGGCGCGAAAATCTCGAGACCCTTCTGAATCGCCTCACCGGCGAACTCCGGCTGCTGTCGGAAACGCTGACGCGCCAATACTTCAGCCAGGCGGTTGCCTCCGTCCAGTTTTCTGTTCCGTAGGCCACGCCATGAAGCTCCACGCTACTCACACCACCACGTATCTGTACACCGAGCCGGTCTCGATCTGCCACACGGCAGTCCACCTAAAGCCTCGCGACAGCCGAAATCAGCGAGTGCTGGAGCACAATCTTTCCATTGTTCCGACGCCGGAGGCGACTTTCACTCACAAGGACTATTTCGGCAACGACGTGACCTGTTTCTCGATCCACGAACCTCACCGGAATTTGACGATTGTGGCTTCCAGCCTGCTTGAAATGGAGCCGGGCGACCCGCTTGAACCTTGTCTGACGCCGGCATGGGAAGAGGCGCGTGGGCAGAAATGGCGTCAAGCCGATGGCCACCCACTACACGCCTACCAGTTCGTGTTTCCATCGCCCCGCATCACGCCCACACCGGAATTCGCGGCGTATGCCGAAACTTCGTTTACCGCTGGCCGGCCGTTTCTGGAGGCCGCCCTAGATTTATGCCATCGCATCTACACGGAATTTCATTACGACCGGCAGGCCACAACGGTGGCGACCTCAGTGGCCGAGGTGTTGGAATCCAAGCGGGGAGTTTGCCAGGATTTCGCGCATTTCGCGATTGCGTGCCTGCGGTCACTGGGCCTGGCGGCACGATACGTGAGCGGCTATCTGACAAGCGGCGAATGGATCGGCAGCCAAGCGTCCCACGCTTGGGTATCGGCCTTTTTTCCGGGTCTGGGTTGGCTGGACCTGGATCCTACCAACGATCAGATGGTCAACGGCAGCTATGTCACGCTAGCCTGGGGCCGCGACTATTCCGACGTGGCGCCGGTGAACGGCGTGGCGATCGGCGGCGGCCAACAGGTGGTCAATGTCTCTGTTTCGTTGGTGCCGGCGGGCGAGTGAGCGTTTAGCCCGGTGAGTTTGGCGGCAGCAAGGCGAAAATCCCCCCACCGCGCAAATGCGGTATAATTCGTCGCCGCGAAGAGCTATACTTGCGCTGTAGCTCCTGTCTCCGGCCTATTCCCCGTCCGAATGGCCCCCCCGTTCTGTCGACGAGGTTGGAATATGTCCATGCCCGCACAATCCGCTGACCGTCCAATGCCAGCGCCCTTCTGCGATTATGAGATCGGCGCGGCTTATGACGAAATGTTCCGTGCCGGTGGACGCCCCCGGACGCATTACCGAAATCTCTATACGCAACTTCTGAATCTTCCATCCGAAGAACTATATCGCTGCAAGAAGGAAGCCGATCTCTCGTTCTTCAACCAGGGCATCACCTTTACCGTGTACGGCCGTGCCGAAAGCACGGAGCAGATCTTTCCGCATGATTTGCTGCCGCGGATCATCACCAGCTCGGAATGGGCGACCATCGAGCGCGGTCTCACGCAGCGCATCACGGCTCTGAACTTGTTCCTCGCCGACGTTTATCACGAACGGCGCATTCTGAAGGACCGGGTCATCCCCGGCGAGATTATCTATACCTGCAA
>Ga0209415_10011212_pt1 | contig 15116 bp, 10 predicted proteins | sample PeaSoiSIISIP2007_FD_187696 | JGI IMG/M metagenome (GOLD analysis project Ga0209415, IMG submission 187696) | Peat soil microbial communities from Weissenstadt, Germany - SII-SIP-2007 (SPAdes) (version 2) | ecosystem: Environmental > Terrestrial > Soil > Wetlands > Peat | place: Germany... | reverse complement strand
GCCCACGGAACCGCAGGAGCAGGGATGGCCGTCCATACTGGCGGGTAAATCCACGCTGATCTGCGCGCCCACCGGCTCCGGCAAGACGCTGGCGGCGTTTCTTGCCTGCATCGACCGCCTGATTCGCAAGGCCCTCGGCGGCGCCCTCGAGGACCGCATCGAAGTCGTTTATGTTTCGCCGCTCAAGGCACTGAGCAACGACATTCGCAAGAATCTGGAAGTGCCGCTAAATGAAATCACCGCGCTGGCCTCCGCGCGAGGGCTGCCGATGTCGCCCGTCCGCGCGGCGCTGCGCACCGGCGACACGCTCGCGCCGGAGCGGCGGGCAATGCTGGCGCAACCGCCCCACATCCTTGTGACCACGCCTGAGTCGCTTTACATTCTGCTGACGGCGGAAAAGAGCCGCGCCCTCCTGCATGATGTTGAGACCGTGATTGTGGATGAAATACACGCCGTGGCAGACGACAAACGTGGCGCGCACCTGGCGCTCTCGCTGGAAAGGCTGGAGGCGTTGGTCGAGCAGCGGCACCCGGGCCGGCCGCCGGTTCGTATCGGACTCTCCGCTACTCAAAAGCCGCTCGATTTGGTCGCGAACTTCCTGACCGGTAGTGGCCGCGCCGATCCCGTCATGGTGAACATCGGCCATCGCCGCGCGCTGGATCTTGCTGTCGAGGTGCCGCGCAGCGAGCTTGGTCCCATCGCCACCAACGATCTGTGGGAAGAGGTTTACGACCGGCTGGCGGAACTGGCGCGGCAGCACCGCTCGACTCTGGTCTTTGTGAACACGCGGCGGCAGTCTGAGCGGATCGCGCATCACCTCGCCCGGCGGCTGGGCGCGGAGGCCGTCGCGGCGCATCACGGCAGCTTGGCGCGCAAGGTGCGGCTGGTTGCGGAAAACCGGCTGAAGTTGGGCGAGGTGCGGGTGCTGGTGGCCACGGCCTCCCTCGAACTCGGCATCGACATCGGCACGGTGGACCTGGTCTGCCAGATCAGCTCTCCCCATTCCATCGCGGTCGCTTTGCAGAGGATCGGCCGGGCCGGCCATTGGCGGGGCGCTGTGCCCAAGGGTCGCCTTTTCGCCATGACTCGCGACGACCTGATCGAATGCGCCGCGCTGGTCCATGCCCTGCGGCTGGGTGAACTCGATCGCCTCGAGATTCCGGACGCGCCCTTGGACGTTCTCGCCCAGCAGATCGTGGCGATGTGCGCCTGCGAAGACTGGAACGAGGAAGATCTGTATCAGGTCTTGCGCCGGGCGTATCCTTACCGGGAATTGGCTCGCCAGGATTTCGACGCGCTGCTCGAAATCCTTTCTGAGGGAATCACGGCGCGCCGCGGCCGCTACGGCGCCTATCTGCACCGCGACCGCGTGGGGCATCGCCTGCGAGGGCGGCGCGGCAGCCGCATGGTGGCCGTCACCAACGGCGGCGCCATCCCGGAGTCGGCGCTCTTCACCGTCGTCGCACAGCCGGACGGCACGACGGTGGGCACCGTCGCCGAGGACTTTGCGGTGGAAAGCATGGGCGGCGACGTCTTCCTCCTCGGCAATACCTCCTGGCGCATCTCCAGGGTCGAGGGCAATTCCGGCCGCGTGCTGGTGGAGGATGCGCACGGCGCCGCCCCCAACATCCCCTTCTGGCTGGGCGAGGCGCCGGCGCGCACCCCCGAACTCTCCGCCCAAGTTGCAGCCGTTCGCGAAAAGATCAGCGAGTTGGCCTCGCAGAAACATGCGCGAAACACCGATGTGGTGCGGGCGTCTCGCCCGCTGTCGCAGGGGCGTCCCGCCCCTGCCCTAGCTGGCGGTCAGGATGGCCGCGCCACAGCGGGCGAGACGCCCGCGCCATCCTCCGCCGCCGTAAACTGGTTGAAAGACCAATGCGGCCTGGACGACTCCGGGGCGGAACAGGCGGTCGAATACATCCTGGCCGGCCGCGCCATGCTGGGCGCGGTTCCAACCCAGCGCACCATCATTGCCGAACGCTTTTTCGACGAAGGCGGCGGCATGCAGCTTATCATCCACGCCCCGTTCGGGAGCCGCATCAACAAAGCCTGGGGACTGGCGCTGCGCAAGCGCTTCTGCCGCTCTTTCAATTTTGAATTGCAAGCCGCCGCCACCGAGGACGGCCTGAACATTTCGCTGGGCGAGCAGCACAGCTTTCCCCTGGCGGATGTCTTCCATTTTCTTTTGCCGCAATCCGCCGCGCCGGTCCTCGAGCAGGCTGCGCTGGTTTCGCCCATCTTCGCCACGCGCTGGCGTTGGGACTCGACGCGCGCCCTGGCGTTGCCGCGCTTCCGCAACGGAAAGAAGGTTCCGATTCAGATTCAGCGCATGCGCGCCGACGACCTGCTGGCCGCCGTTTTCCCGGACGCAGCCGCCTGCCAGGACAACATCGAGGGCGACATTCGCATTCCCGACCATCCGCTGATCCGCGAGGTAATGAAAGACGTGCTGACGGAGGCGTTGGACCTCGAGGGCCTCAAGCGCGTGCTGCGCGGCATCGGCGACGGCAGCATCCGCTGCCTCGCGGTGGACACGCCCGCGCCTTCCCAATTCTCCCACGAAATCTTGAACGCCAATCCCTACGCCTATCTCGACGATGCACCCATCGAGGAGCGCCGCGCCCGCGCCGTTTCGCTGCGGCGGGTGATGCCGGAGACCGTGCTCACCGACATCGGCCGCCTCGATCCCGCCGCCATCGCGCAAGTGCGCGAAGAAGCCTGGCCGGACGTTCGCGACGCCGACGAGTTGAACGAAGTGCTTCAAGTATTTGTTGCCCTGCCGGAAAACTTTGTTCCGCCTGTAGCACAGGCACTCCTGCCTGTGCCGGAGGTTCTTTCGGAGGGGGCGGACGCACAGCCAAGAGTGGCTGTGCTACCGGTGGGCGCGCAGTGGGGCGATCTTTTTGGTCAACTCCTCGCCAATAAACGCGCCGCTCGTGCCAGGGTGGGCGGCAGCATCCTCTGGGTTGCAGCCGAAAAGTTCAAGGCCTTCTCAAGGCTCTTCCCCGAGGCGCTGTTCGAGGCTTGGCCGGGCGAGGTTGATGAGCCTGTTCCTTCGAGAGACGATGCCGTGCTTCAACTCGTGCGAGGCTGGATGGAACATTCCGGACCCGTCGAGGTCACGTGCCTCGCGCAAACCGTCGGTTTGCCGGCTGCGGATATCGAGCCTGCGATGCTGCGCCTCGAAGCCGAAGGCCGGGTGCTGCGTGGGCACTTCACCACCCGTCACAACCAAGACGAACAAGCCCTCTCCCCCGAGCGAGAGAGGCTCACGACTGGTTACGAAGAGGAGCCAGCCCTCTCCCCCTTGGGGGAGAGGGTGGCCCGCGACGGCGCTTTCATCAGCCGGTGCGGGCCGGGTGAGGGGGGCGCCGCCGCCCCGCTGGAATGGTGCGACCGCAGGCTTTTGGCGCGCATTCATCGGCTCACACTCGGCGCTTTGCGCAGGGAGATCCAGCCTGTTACGCGAGCTCTATTCATGCGTTGGCTGCTCCGCTGGCAGCACCTTGCCCCGGGGGCGCAGGTGAATGCCGAACGCGGCGTCCTGGAGGTCATCGGGCAATTGCAAGGATTCGAGGCGCCGGCCAATGCGTGGGAGTCGCAGATCCTGGCGCGTCGAGTCGCCGACTACGACCCGCTAATCCTCGACCAGCTTTGCCTGACGGGCGAAGTTGGCTGGGGCCGTTTGTCCCCGCATCCGGCATTGAGTGGTGCGGGCGTCTCGCCCGCTGTCGCGGGAGCGTCCCGCTCCCGCCCGGGCGAGCGCGGGCAGAGCTTGCCCCGAGTGGAACGAGGGGATGCCCGCGCCACAGCGGGCGAGACGCCCGCACCACAGGGCCTTGCCCGCCGCATCACTCCATCCAGCGTGGCTCCCATCACCTTCTTCGTTCGTGAAGAATCCGATTGGATGATGCCGCGCCACGCCCCGGTTGCTGAAATGTCTCGATCCCTAAGCGAAGCCGCTCGCCAGGTGCTCGAATACGTTCGTCAGCGCGGCGCTTCTTTCTTCGCGGACATCGTGCGCGGAACCGGCCGCCTCAAGTCGGAAGTCGAAACGGCGCTCTGGGAACTCGTGGCCGCGGGACTCTTCACGGCCGATGGCTTCGACAATCTGCGCGCCCTCATCGACCCCAAGCGGCGGTCGGGACAAGGCCGGGGGCGCAAGGCTCGCCCACGCCACAGCACGGGTCGATGGTCGCTGCTCTTTTCGGGCGAGACGACGGACCGCTCGAAGGCCCTCGAAGCGGTTTGCCGCGTGCTGCTCGAGCGCTATGGCGTGGTGTTCCGCGAATTGACCTTGCGGGAGGAGTTCCCGTTTAAATGGCGGGAGCTGTTGATGACGTTCCGGCGCCTCGAAGATCGCGGAGAGGTGCGCGGCGGCCGGTTTGTGGACGGTTTCGTGGGCGAACAGTTTGCTCTGCCTTCTGCGCTCGAATCGCTGCGCGCCGCGCGCCACGTCGAACCAACCGGCGAAATCGTCACCCTCTCTGCTGCCGACCCGCTGAACCTGATGGGAATCATAATACCGGGCGAGCGCGTCCCCGCAATCTCCGGCAAGACCGTCACGCTGCGCGGCGGCGTTTTCGAATGCGGGAGCGACCTGCCGCCCTCATCCGGCCTGCCCGCCGCAGAGCACACCTTTGCCGCCTCCAAGCATTAGAAATCACCCAAATTAGAAGCATGCCCTCTCCCGTGGGGAGAGGGTGTCCCGCTGCCGGCGCCTTCATCAGCCGGAGCGGGACGGGTGAGGGGTCGGTTGCTCATCCTGCCGTCACCCGATCGCTCCTCACCTCGAGGGCCTCCCGCACTTTGCGCACGAACTCCTCCGGATCTTCCACCACCAGCCCGTTGGGAATGCGCAGCAAGCTGATCCCGAGCGTTCTTAGATAATCCTCTTTCGCCGCGTCTTTCCGCATTTGGCTGGGCTGAGAATGAACGCCGCCATCAAGCTCGATTGCCAGTCGATGCTCGAAGCAGTAAAAATCCACAACCCAGCTTTCTATGCGGCATTGGCGGTGAAACTTCGCGTCCAGCCTTCGGCCGCGCAGCAAATACCATGCTGCTTTTTCCGCGCCGGTTTGGTCGCGCCGCAGTTCGCGCACGCGTTGGGTTGGGATGCGCACGGAGGAAGTATAACAGCGTTGTGAGGATCTAGCCGGGCTGAACGACTTTGCTCGGCCACGGAACAAACCCCTCACCCGTCTCGCTCCGGCTGGTGAAAGCGCCGGCAGCGAGACACCCTCTCCCCAAGGGAGAGGGCAAATATGGAAACTCCAGACCCTCTCACCACGGGAGAGGACTGCCGTTGTGTGTTGATTGGTGCGAGATTCACTCTGAACTTAATCGTGGCTGGCGCACAGCGAAGCTGTGCGCGTTGCCAGGCTTTGACACATCGAGACTGCAGGGCTTCGCCCCGCGCCAGCCCCGAATTAAAAGCATGCCCTCTCCCCGGGGAGAGGGTGTCCCGCTGCCGGCGTTTTCATCAGCCGGAGCGGGACGGGTGAGGGGTCGGTTGTGTCGTGATGTGAGGCAACAGCCGAGCCACCCCTGCGGCTCTGCCGCCCCGTCTTGCGGAAAGGCTCTGCCTTTCCGTGCCTCCGCCGTTTAATTCCTGGTATTTTGGCGAGGCTGCGCCTCGCCGGTTGAGGCGTAGCCTCAATCTAGAAATAAGATTTGACGTGCGCCCCGGAAAGGCGAAGCCTTTCCGCAAGACAGAGCGGCGGAGCCGCTGAGTTCACAAGACTATCGCAACGACCACAATACGCGATCCGCAATGAGGTTATAGGCGCAACCCTTGCGGTTGCTCACGTGCCGAACAACAGCCATTCCTACACAATTCACTTTAGAAAAGTGCCACCCCAAACCAGTCCCGGGCCGACTGCGGCCAAAAAGATCAACGGCGCTCGTGAAGGATCCTGTCGTCCGTAGAATTCTGTGAGAGCTTGACACAGGCTGACACCGCAGGTAGCAGACCCGAGATTCCCGCAGGTCCTCGAAATCAACGGGATCTTCTCCAGTGGAACTTGGGCTTTTTCAGCCAGCATCTCGACCACGCGCGGATTGGGCTGGTGCAGGGCAAGGTAATCAGCTTCGGCCAGCGGCCGTCCGCTCTTTTTCTCAAGCATTTTGAGGATACGATCAGTTTGGACAACCGCAGCGCGGGCGAGTGGTTCTCCTTTGAATTGAAGAGCCAAGCTGGTGTTCTCATCGACGTTCACGGTTAACGCCGATGCGGAGTGCCCAGAACAACCCCAGACTAAGTCTCCGAGCTTGAGAGAGTGCTCCTGGTTAGTGGTTGCGGCAGACGAGAGAACGAACGCGCAAGCCCCGTCGCCGAAGAGACCTCGGAATTCTCCAGGCACACCAGGATGCTTGAGTCTGCGGCTGTGGATTTCCGAAGCCACAATAAGGGCCGCTCCTTGAGGCGAGGTGCGAAGCAGGCTCTTCGCCACTGCTAACGTATAGATCAAGCCCGCACAGGCTCCGCCGATGTCAAAGGCGCCGCAACTTTCCTGCAAGAGCAGCCGTGAATGCAGCGAAGCGGCAAACGATGGAAGGCGAAGGAACGTGGTGCTCGTGGTCAATAGAAAGTCGACTCCTTCGACATCGACTCCAGCCGTGTCCAATGCGGTTTCGGCGGCCTTCTGACCCAATATCAATTCATCTTCCGAGGCGTCGGCAAATCGCAAACTGTGAATTCCCGCCCCATCGCGGATTTTATGCGGTGCGAGGTGTAACTCCCGTTCAATTTGTTCTGCGTCGACAGTCACCGATCCCAACGCATAGCCCCAGCCTCTGATTGTAATCTCTGACCCGTTCTCCGCACTTGTTGCGAGACGTTCCGCAGCGTTTTGTTCCGTACGGCCTAGATGCGCCGCGCGGATCGCCTCCGCCAGTGCGCGAATACTCTTCGGCCGGTTCTCCGGCCAATCGCTGCCAAAATCTCGAAGACCTGTAGCCGACTCGACAGAGATGAGTACGTCTACCCAACCCATGGAGTCGAGAGCCCCCGTTCTGACAAGGTCTTCATCATCTTCGGGGTGCGCCTGGGAAGGGAGTCTGCCCGCCACGCACATCCGGCATATCTCGAGGGCGTGCGATTCGTCCATGTAGGCCGATGAGCTCATCGGGGCAACCACGCCGCATTCGGCTGCGGAAAAAGCGAGTCCAGCATGAGCCAGCACTTCTTCTCTTCGTTTGACCTGCCTCGCGTCAGACCAATCCGTGCAAACCGGTGAGGAGATCGCAAGAGTTCCGTGCGAATTGACTCGTTGAGGAAAGCTTCCGCGCTTGGGGCTGTTCCTGACTGCGACAGGCTTCGAACGAGTTCACTGAAGAACTGACGCCATTCGCGATCCACCACAGGCAGGCTATGCAGGATTTCACCGGAGGGCAGCAGCAACTTGGTGCGCAGATTCGCGTCACCACGCTCACTAAGGACGCGAAACCGGATGTTTCTGAATTCGAACCCGCAGATTGAGCGCATCGCAGAAGTCGGCTCCGCCCAGGCGTTGCCTCCTTGCACGTCAGTATGCAGTTGGCATCTGAAGAGTTCGTCGAGGTTGGCAGACACCTCCGCCCTCCGAAGAAGTTCAACCAACTCGGCCTCGCCTATTTGCTCACCCGTGGGAGCCAATCCATGGGTATTCTGATCCTCAACGTGGGGCATTGAAGCCGGGGTGGCAGCGGGCGAAAAGCGAATGATGCTTCCCCGCCCATAGGGAAAGAACGCGGGCCAGGCGTGGCTCCTGCGCGGCAGTGGCCGGACGGAACGGAAGGCGCCTTCGGCGGTTCGTTCCAATCCGATAACACAATACCCTTGGGCCATCACCGTGATATCCGACAGAGTTAATTCGCTCACGGTTTCTTGCGAGCCGGTCTCATGCGCTTACGTCCCTCCTCGGAGACCAGATGCTTCACTTCGACTGCGTGGGCTTGCGAGGACCAATATCGCGCGAGCATTTCGGCTACCAGGCGCCGGTGACACTGGTCGGGTTCAGCCTCCGAGCAAAGGAGCGCGATTTTCCCCTCAAAGAGAGAAGGATCTAGCTCGTCGAGAACTCTCCTTTGCGCCATCAACTCCTCAAAGGACTTCTCGTACTGCGTCCAGTCGTGCGTCTTGCGATAGGCAGCCCGAATCTCCGGGCTCGGAGCGAGCATGGGCTGGTAGTCGTAGGCAATTCCAGCGATTCGATCGAGGAAGAAAGCCAGGTCGGGATACTTCGCGAACCCTGCGAGTTGCCCGACACGATTCTCCCGGATGTCAATCAGCTTCTCCACACGAGCATCTTGAAGAAGCCGGAAAAACTCTTCCGCGTTCTTCTTCGTGAAGCCGATGGTGAAGATCGTTGAAGTCATGGCCAGTCCTACCAAGATTCGAGCGCGAGGGGGTTCACCCGAAAAGCGAATCTCTCGGCCTGGAGTCGGTAGGCATCCTCCAACGCGTCGTTGCGAGCTTGCGGGAAAAGGGTGTTTGTGGCGACGCACCCCAAGCCGTTGGCCTCGAGCAGCCGGTCTTCGGCTGCCGCTTGGGTTTCGATCTGGCCTCCCTTGCGGATGTGAACCGGGTCAATCCCTAGCTTGACCAGTTCCGGGCAAACCATCATGAAACGGTGACACTCTAAGGGGTCCTCCTCCGCGCACATCATCGCCACCGGCCCGTCCTCCAATTCCTTCAAGAGACGTTCTACGCCTCTCTGGAACGCGTAAGATCTGCGGCGCGCCGCGTAGTCAACCACCCCATTGGGACGGTAAGCGTCAGAATCGTCCGGGCGCCCCCCCAGTTCTTCGCCCAGGAAGAGGTACGATATGTTCTCCGCAGCAAGCAGCGTCTCGAGGACGGGCTGGCTGAAATGAGGGAGGCGTGCGCTTTGGGGCACGCTGCGCACATCGGCCACAACCTCGACACCACAATCCTTGAGTAGTTTAGCGAATGGGCCAAACTCCAAGACCGAGTGGCCGATTGTAAATAGGGGCCGTAGCGCACTCGAACCGGCTTCCGGAGAGGTCTTACGCTCCACCCTCACTTCTCCTCTAACACGAACGAAGCATACCACAAGACCTGTCGCGGAGCACCGCCTTCGGGGAGCTCTCTCAAACTCCTTGGACGGACCCTAACTAAGCAGCCGAATCTTGGTGTAAGATTCACTCTGAACTCAATCGCTGGAGGGTCTGATGCCTGGAACGCCTGAGAACACACTTAACCGCAGGTCATTTCTGAATCGCACGGCTTCGATGCTGGCGGGAACCGCCCTGGGAACCACGGCAGTTTCCTATGGCCGCATTGTGGGGGCCAACGATCGCATCTCGCTCGCGCACATTGGAATTGGAGATCGCGGTCGTGAGCTGGATTGGCTCGCCTCGCGCCTGAAGGAGAAGCACAATGTGGAGATGACCGCCGTGTGCGACCTCTGGAAAGTGAATCGGGAGCGAGCCGTGCACGCCAACGAAACTTATTACGGCCGAGCGCCGCGCCAGTTCCAGCATCTCGAGGAGTTGCTGCAGTTGCAGGACGTGGACGCCGTGCTGATCTCCACCCCCGAACATTCGCATTCACCCATTCTGAAGCTCGTGGCCGAGGCCGGGAAAGATGCGTATGTCGAGAAGCCCATGGGCAACGTCTTGGAAGAAGTTAAGGCGGCGCGGGATGCGGTGCAGCAACAAAAGCGTATCGTTCAGGTGGGCACGCAGCATCGCAGCGAACTGTTTCCGCAGGCCGCTTGCCAGGTCGTCCAGTCGGGGGCGCTGGGCGACGTGAGTAAGATCGAGATTGTGTGGAACTATCACGGGCCGCGTTGGCGAGGGCGCCACGAAGTGAAACGGCTCCGCGCAGAAGACACCGATTGGAACAAGTGGCTGATGACCAAGCCGCCACGGCCCTTCGACCCCCAACTTTATTTCGAATTCCGCCTCTACAAGGAGTTCTCGAGTGGCATCTCCGACCAGTGGGTGAGCCATGCCATCGAGCTTGTGCACTGGTTCATGGATGAGAAGTATCCCGCCTCCGTGGTGGCGCACGGCGGTATCTTCGCCTGGCGAGATGGCCGCGAGAACCCGGACACCTTCCAGGCGCTGTTCGAATATCCCAAGGGATTCATGGTCAGTTACTCGACGAGTTTCGGCAACGACGCGCCCAGCTTCACTCGTTACATGGGGAAGAAAGCGACGCTCCTGAACATCGGGGGCGAAGGCAGCCCTCGGTATAAATTGGTCGAGGAGAAAGGCAACCACGAAGATAACCCCGACATCGACCGGCAACGCCCCGAAAAAGACATCCTGCTTCCCGGCGACCAGAAGGTGCCCCCCGAAGGGATGGGTGACCTTGACCTGCACCACATGGAAAATTGGTTTGAGTGCCTGCGCAGCCGCCAAGAACCCCGCGCGCCCGTCAGCGATGGCTATGCGCACTCAGTGGCCTGCATCATGGCGGCCGAGGCCTACTGGGCCGGGAAGAAGCTCTACTACCATCCGGGGACGGAAACGATTCTGGATCAACCGAAGGAATCATGAGGCAGTCCAGAAGGGACGCGTGACTCCCGCTACGCTGGAAATACAGTCACGCTGCCTGGCATACCCCGGGGTTTCCGCGGTATACTGATGCGGGGCGGGGGAACAGAAAAATGACAGTCCCGGATAAGGAAAGCCCGCAATTCGCCCGACGGGAGATTTGCGAATGAATGAAACGGAACTACTGAGTTACCTCATTAAAACTGGGCCCATCCCAGTTACCGATCTGGCTTTGAGGTCCGATGACGTGCCCCAGATGCTGGAGACCCTCGATAAACTAAAGAGGCGCGGCGATGTAGAAATTCAAGCGCCTCCGGGGAGGGACACCCTGGGTGATCTGAAGCGGGAGATCACTCAACTCCAACTCCAGGTCCCGCAGTTGACACCTGCCGAGATCCGGCAGCGGCACATCGGCATCGTCAGGCAGGATGACGCGGCGCCGTCGACCATCGTACAATTATCTCCAAGAGCCTTCAGACGATTCGCATACTAACGTCAGTTGGAGGCCGCCGTATGGGGTCGCAGATTGTAATATCTGTTGAGGTCTTTGTTTTGGGGCTGCTCTCCGCGTGGATGGACATCGACTCGTTTTTCCGCAGCAAGCGGGTCAGCTTTATCGCCGGAGGTTCCATATCCTTCTGGCTATTTATTCTTTTCAATGGAGCGTTGTCTGCGGTGATCCTCGCATGGAGCCTTTCGAGCCCTAACGACAGTACGATCAATAAGATTATCCAAGTAGATTCCCCCTTTGGGAAAATGGTCGTCATTGGATTCGGCGTTCCCTTGCTTATCCGAAGTAAGCTGTTTTCTTTTGGTGAAGAACAGACGGCCGCCGGGCCGGCGATAGCCTACGATTGGATACGTCTCAAGACTCTGGTCGCCATTCACAGGCATTCGCTGAAGCGGAAACAAGCCATCATTGATAAGTATGCACAGTCGTTTGCCGGCCGCGGCGCCACCCGCGCCGCGCTGGTTGGCTCGATTAGGGATTTCGTAAACGTCTTCGTGAACCCGTTCGTAACGCCGAGCCAGCAAGCTCAGCTCGACAAAGAATTCGCGAATATCAACGCCAGCTACACCGGCGCCAATGAATTCTCTACCGATCACTTCCGCGCCTTGGTCCGATGGTCCATGGATAACACCTCAATCCAACACGCCGATGGGCAACTGGCGTCCTTATAGGTCCGGAAGACCCTCGGGAAACTCGTTCCCCTATCCCGTGGATGCTCATGCCGACTCCCGGTGAAACCGAATCTCTTCACCAACTGCGCGACGAAATCGAGCTCTTCATAAACTCTCTCGCTCATCCTCTTGTGGTGGAAGACGAGGTCGAACTCTTTGACCTCTCGGCGAGCCAGTGGCGGCTCACGGTGGAATTCGGCAAGCTGATTTTCACGGCCTGGAACGCCGCACACTCGGTGAGCCGGAAGATCGAGGAGGTCGCCTATCGCGACGGTGAGCGGCTTGGCGTCTTTGCGCGCAAGGCCGGTGGCCGTGAGACCGTCACCCTGGAATTCCGTCCGGCGGATACCGCCGCCGGCGGGGTGGATAAGGCGCCGGGACGCGCGGCTTTTCAGAAACAGTTGCTCGCCATGCTGGCGCGGCAATACCCGGGCTGCAGCTTCGAGCGCGTCAGCCACCGGTCTGATCGGGAACACTCGTTTTCGGCGTGGTACACGAGAGGCGTGGCGCGGCAGGGCCGCACGGCTTGGGCCTTTCTCGGCGTGAGCGAAAATGAACCCCCTGCTGCTGCCGATGCGGCCTTGGCTTTCGGGCTGATCTGGTTGGATTGGCTGCGCAGCCATTCCGAGCGCGTCACTTATCCCGGGTTGAAATTGATCTTTCCGCCCCGGGCGGCAGAAACGTGCGCGCACCGAGCTGCCTATCTGAACCATCGCGCGGTGCAGGTGGAGATTCTCGAGTGGTCGGCCAAGGACGACCGGCCGAGCGTGATCGACTGGAGGGATTACGGCAACGTTGAAACCCGCCTGACGCCGCGGCGGGTGGGCGCGGACCTCCTCGAACGCCACAGCGGGCTGCTTTCGCGGCTGCTGGGTGAATATCTCGCCGAGGTTGAGGTGGTAGCCGACGCCGCAGCCGCGGCACTTTCCATTCGAGTGCTCGGTCTCGAGGTGGCGCGCCTCGAAGGTCTGCTGGCCCCGCGTATCACTTTCGGACTGCCCGGTAGCGCCCGGCGTCTCCACGAGGGCAATCTCTCAGAATTCCGTCAGTTCCTCGAGACCGCCCTGCGAAGTCGTTGTGCCGCAAGCCCGGACCCCTCCGGCGACCTCTACCGGCTTCAGTCTGAGCGCTGGCTTGAGAGTATGGTGGTGCGCGACGTCACCAAACTCGACCCTGCTCTCTTGCCCGATTGCGTTTATCCCCAGGTTCCTGCGTTTAGCGGGATGGATCGGGGAGTTATTGATATCCTGCTGGCCACTCGCAGTGGGCGCCTGGCGGTGCTGGAGTTGAAGGTGCACGAGGATATCAACCTTCCCCTCCAGGGTCTCGACTACTGGCTGCGCGTCAAGTGGCTGCAGGAGCGCGGACAGCTTCAGCAGTTCGGATATTTTTCGGGAATTGAACTCGCCGATTCCTCCCCCCTGCTTTATCTCGTTTGCCCTGCTTTTCGCTTCCACTCCACCACGGGCCGGATGCTCCGTTACCTCGAGCCGACCATCCGCATTCTTCAGGTGGGCATCAACGACGGCTGGAGGAAGGAAATCAAGATCCTCTTTCGGCGGGAGTTCGAGAGGCAGGCGTGATGTGCGGAAAGCTGACGTTAAACGGCAGGAAGCAGGTTGCGAACGGTTCTCCGTTTGCCGTTTGAAATCTGAAATTTGAAATTTGAAATCGCCGAGTGGGGTGGGCGATGGGCGTGGTGTTGTCAGCGACCAAGTGGGACTAGGCGTTGAGGGTGCTTGACCCGCTGCGGCCTGCCGCGAATCACGGATGCTTCCGCGATCCCAATCCTTCCATCCGTTATCCACGGCAAGCCGCGAGCGGGCCATACAACAGACCGAGTAGTGCTCCAACATCAGACCGAACGTTTTTCACGCGGACTCCTCCAGCACCACGTCCGCGATCCATGGTAGCCGAGGCCCTAGCCAGCCAGCGGCGAGTCGCTCGATCCGGCAGCCGCCGTGCTGTTCTGGCGGATCACACCCGACTGATCGGTGTAGTAATAGTTGGTCCCGGTCGTCCCAGGGCTGATGGGGGCCGCGGTGAAAGAATACGTATCAATCTTGTTGTTGTTCGGAGTTCCTGGTGAGTATGTGAACGTATAACCACTCTTGTTGCTGAACAGGACTGAGTTGTTGGTGCCCGCCGCGCCGATCCCTGACAGGACTTCGTCAACCAGTCCTGCATAAGAAGCGGTCGGGGTGTTCTGGCCCGCGGCCGCTGGGCCCAAATCGCCCAACGTCGCAGAATAGCCGGTGTTGTAGGTAGTAGAGTACGTAACCTCTGCAGTGTTAAGCGTGCGGAGCGATCCCACCGCTGAAGCTTGGTTGGCTGCGATGCGCGAGCGCAGCAAGTTCGGGATAGCAATTGCCGCGATGATCAGAATAATCGCAACTACGATCAACAATTCAATCAGTGAAAAACCTCGTGGACCTTTCTTCATTCTTCCTTCCTCCTTGATTATTTAAGTGCTCTCGTACTGGCACGCACTTTAGTGCAGTTTGCCTGCCATCTGGGAGTTCAGGTGGTTTCTTCCTTACAAATAACCACTGTCTTATCATGGTGTTGAAAAACCCCCTCGCGAGGTATGGTCACCCGGGGCAAAAAAACGGCTTTCGGTTGCCCTAATTTGTCGAAACAGCATGACGAAATGTGTCATCGCCCGCTCCGCCGGTTTTTGGATATCCTTCCAGGCTTCCCGGCCGTGAAGCCCTATTTGTCTGTGACAGGGTTGTCAAGCTTCTCGATCGTATAGCCGATAATAAACGGGAGGAGGCCGGAGGCGATTAATAAAACCCCTGAAGGGACAAGGCCCTTCACGGTCTGTATAGTCCGAACTCGCCTCTGGCCGATCCGCCACATTACCTGCGATAAGTAATTGTCCTCCGAAGCGCAGACTTAAAGCCACCCTGATTCCGAAGCCCCTTAGCCTCATCCCTCGACAAGCAGCCCATTCCTGGCCAGTAGCTTCGGAGAGCGTGCCCGTCCCCCCTTCGTCTCAGAAAGTGCGTCGCGAGAGGGAGGGGCGAGAGCGTCAATCTGTCTGTTTGGGGCTGAAAACAAATAGCTTGACATGAAACGTGCATACCGTTATTCTATATACGACTTATTTGATCGGATATTCTAATGCTGAGGCTCGGGAAAAAGGCTGACTACGGTTTAATCGCTCTTCGGCATCTGGCCGCCCAACGACTCCGCACGTCGTGCAGCGCCAAGGAGATCGCCCTGGCTTACGGGATGCCGGCTGAACTCGTCGCCAAGGTCCTGCAGAGGTTGGCGAAAATCGGCCTGCTGGCATCTCAGCACGGCACTAACGGCGGCTACGCATTGGCGAGAAATCCCTCCCAAATCAATGCGTTCGAAGTCATACGAGCGCTCGAGGGGCCGCTGTTCATTACCTCGTGCGTAACCGACCGCAGCGAGTGTCA
>Ga0209415_10011210_pt1 | contig 15118 bp, 11 predicted proteins | sample PeaSoiSIISIP2007_FD_187696 | JGI IMG/M metagenome (GOLD analysis project Ga0209415, IMG submission 187696) | Peat soil microbial communities from Weissenstadt, Germany - SII-SIP-2007 (SPAdes) (version 2) | ecosystem: Environmental > Terrestrial > Soil > Wetlands > Peat | place: Germany... | reverse complement strand
ATCCATCCCGCACTGCTGCCGGCTTTTCCCGGAACCGACGCGCAGAAGCAGGCTCTCGATTATGGCGTGAAATTCACGGGCTGCACAGTTCACATCGTTGACGAAGGCGTGGATTCCGGCCCCATCGTCTGCCAGGCCGTCGTCCCCGTCCTGGATGAGGACACTCCGGAGTCCCTCTCCAAGCGAATCTTAAAGGAGGAGCACCGGATCTATTCGGAAGCTGTTTGCCTTCTTATCGCGGACAAGGTTCGTTTACAAGGCCGACGGCTGATCAGCAGCGCAATTGCTTCTTAAGGAGCCGTTGCTCTGGTGATAGCTATCCAATCTTCGTAACTCCAGTCATCAGGCGGGTCCACCGCGACACGGGCGAAGGTCCACAATCGAATGCGCTCATAGTCAACGTCCAGCAGATCGCCCATTCGATGGATGAGCCCGATGGGATCTGACCGCAGCCTCTCAGAACAATTGAACAAGTGTTGAGTCACATCATAAGCCGGATCGCCAATGAACGGTTTCGGGTCGATGACGAGCCAAGGCCGTCGCTTTGACCGGAGGACGTTACCGGCGTGAAGATCCGTCGCCAGCAGCACTTCCTTGGGAGCGGTACGAGGCAGTTCGTCGAAGAGTCGCAGACCTTCGCGGACCAGGCCTGCGTCGCGCCACTTCCCGATGTCTGCCCTCGCCGCGTCGCCCCAGAACTTCATGAGGGCGGAAAGTGGTCGAAAGGGGTGGGGCGCCACGGGCGAGCGCCAGAGACGATGCAACAATCCCGCGATAACAAGATCCTGTTCGGCCTCCGGCACGGCGCGCAGCGAAGTTCCAGGATGGCAGCGCTCGAGCAGCATGGCGCCCAGCTCGTCGTCCGTCAGCAGCCGGACCGTTGGATCGCCGTCCCAGAATCGCAACCCCTCCGCTTCGTGCTCCGCCTCCAGGTGAGGCATGCCAATCTTGAGCACCGCCTCGGTCCCGTCGGCGAGCGCGGCCGGCGCTACCCAAGCGCAGCTCACCTCGTTGTTATCAAACGGGGCGCCGACACTCAACGACCACCGTCGCTCGACGCTCCGCAGAAGCTCCGGCAGCCGGTCGAGCCACGCCGCACCCTCGGGCGTCTTGCTGCAGTTCGCGACGACTCGGACCGGTATCTTCAATGTCATGCCATGATTCTATTCGCACGAGGATGGAAACGGTAGGGAGTCATTGGGACTTCTAACTGACTACGGTTATTTCTTCAAAGCTTCTCACAATTTGGGACCCTTCTTCTCAACTTGGTGCTTGGCCTGTTCGAATACCTGGGGCGTGCAGCGAAAATCAGTGGCCCGCAGAGCCGCAAATGCCGTTTCTATTTCGACAAGGCCGTGACGGGCAGCCTGAACCAGAACGCCGACCGTTCCAAGGACCTTTAGACCCTGCTGCCGAGCCAAGCGTACGCCTGCTCTCTCATCCATGAGGAGCAGCTCTGCGTGCTCGTCCTTAGCAAGCTGGATAGCCTCTCTTTCACCGGGGTCGAGAATGGCGAGCTTGGGGTCAGCCGTGAGGTAGACTCGCCGCACAATAATCCACTGAGGCATCGCGTGCACAAAAGCTTGAACCACAGCCGGAGTGCCGGCGTGCTGCAGTTCCTCCAAGACCGCAGCCGGGACGAATACCTGCTCAAACAAGATTGGCAGGAGCTCCTGACAGCCGATCTGAATTAGGTAGTTCAGAGGAGAGGTATCGGCGACAACGACGATCATTGTCGACCTAAGAGGCCTCTAGCTTCGAGTTGGCACACGGTTTCCATATCTTGCTCTAGAGCCTCGGCATCGTACGCGTGGTCGTAGATATTGCGCATTTTCAGAAAGCCGTCGAACTCGAAACGCGACAATCCAAGCAGTTGACTGGCTTGATAATGGGTCAGCGCTCCCGACCGGTAACCCTCGACGGCAAGCGCCTCGAGCGCTTCGCGCCCCGGGTCGGGACGGCGCATGATATCATCGGGCAACTCTACCGTGATCTGCATGGACCCAGGATACCAGATTCTCAATTAGACGTCATATCTCACTTGTGGCTTCACTTCCTTGTCGCGCCGCTTCCCTTCCACGCGGCGGTCCTGCTGCGGGCGTCTTGCACGTGGCCCAGGAACCTTCGTGCTAATTCACAAACCCACCCCGCCCTCCGCTCCTTGATTGCCTCGGTGGGGATCAACTCTCGTCCCACGCCTACCGCCGCAGCGCCCGCCAGAATCAAATTTCCGGCCGTCGATAAAGTTACGCCTCCCGCCGCGACCATCGGCACCTGAGATAACGCCGCCTTCAGAGCACGGATGTAGATTTCGCCACCCATTTCCGCGCAGGGGAAGACTTTGACGAAGTCGGCGGACGCCTTCCACGCCCTGATCACCTCCGTGGGGGTCAAAGCGCCCGGCAAAACCACCACCCCTGCCTTGCCTGCGAACTCGACGACCTCCGCATCGAATCCTTCACTGGTGAGGAATTTTGCCCCCGAACCCACACACACACGCGCCATCTCCACGTCCAGCACGGAACCCGCCCCGACGATCATCTGCGGCGCGTTGCGAGCCAGTTGAGAGATTACGTCCGCCGCGCCTTGAACTGTCATGGCTATTTCCACGATGGGGATGCCACCGCAAGCCACCGCCTCGGCGGCAAAAAATGCCTCCTCGGCAGTCGATACGCGAACAATTGGAATGATGCCGATTTCCTCGATGCGCGCGCGAACTTCTTCTCTCTTCATCATTCGCCTCCTACCAGGGAGCCGTTGAGGCTCGGCTGAGAAGCATTTTGCTCTCGATCGGCGGTTTTGCCAAGACCGACCAGAGGCCATAAGTCCGGCGTGAGCGAATTCGTGTAGAGCTGGCCTTACTAAGCACGGGATTGAGGCCTGAGGGTTGAGAATCCGGACCTCACGTTTGAGATCTGAGATTTGAGATCCGAGATTTGAATAACTCCGGACTACTCGTACACGCTCTTGGCTTCCTCCGGGCTGGGCAGGTGGTCGGTCGGTCGCGCCCACCAGACGTAGAAAGTGGGGAGCAGGAAGATGCTCATCAGGAGATCGGCGATTAATCCTCCGACAATAACGATGGCAAAGGGGCGTTGCGAATCCGACCCAATAGCGTGGGACGTGGCCGCAGGCAACAGACCGAGAGTAGCGACCAACATGGTGATCATGATGGGGCGGAGACGTCGCACGGCTCCCTCGACGGCCGCATCCTCGATCGTGCGGCCACGCGCCCGCAGTTGGTTGATGTACTCGACCATGATCACGCCGATCTGAACGGAAACCCCGAATAAAGCGAGAAAGCCCACCCCCGAAGACACGCTCAGGTGCGTCCCGGTCACCCAGAGCGCCAGCAGACCCCCGATCGGCGCCACCATCATGTTCACCAGATTCAGGCCAGCCCATTTCGCGGAACCGAAAGCGCTGTAGATGATCAGGAAGATCAAGAAAGCGGTCAGGGGCACAATGAAGAACAGCCGAGCCTCCGCCCGCTTCTGGCTTTCATATTCGCCTTCCCAATCGATGCGATAGCCCCTCGGCAATTGCACTTGCGAGTTGACCTTTTGAATCGACTCCTCGACCGCGCTGCCCAGGTCGCGCCCACGCACGCTGTACTTGATGGCCACATAGCGCTGGTTTCCCTCGCGGTAGATTTCGGAAGCGCCGTCTCGCTCTTCGATGTTACAGAGTTGAGCGAGCGAAACCCGTTCGCCTGAGGGCGACAGCAAACGGATGTTTTCGATCGCTTCCCGCGTGTCACGATATCGGGGAAGATAGCGCAGCACCAGATCGTAGCGTGCCTCTCCGTCAAGCACCTGCGTGAGGGCGTTGCCGCCCACGGCGGTTTGAACCGCATCTTGGACGTCGGCAACGTTGATCTGATAGCGTGCGGCCTGGCGGCGGTCCACGGTCACGTTCAAGGTGGGCTGGCCCAGCAGGCGAAAGACTCCCAGATCTTCGATCCCTCTCACGCCCCGCATGACCTCCACGATCCGGTCGGCGAGGCCTTCCAAAGTCTTGAAATCGTCGCCGTAGACCTTGGTGGCAAGTTCCCCTTTTACACCGCTGACCGCCTCCTCCATGTTGTCCTCGATAGGTTGGGAGAAGTTCCAGATCACGCCTGGTATCTTTTCCAGTTCGCGATCCATGGCGGCGACCAATTCATCTTTGTCCTGGTGAAAAACGGGACGCCACTGCTTTGCGGGCTTCAAGCCGACAAAGTACTCCGTGTTGAAGAAGCCGGTGGTATCCGTTCCGTCGTCGGGGCGGCCCACCTGGCTGGTGGTTTCATAAACCTCCGGGAAGGCGGCCAGCAGCACCCGGACTCGATTCGCCACCCGCAGGCTCTCCGTAGGACCGGTGCTGGGCGCAAGGGTGCCGCGCACCCAGAGCGAGCCTTCATCCAGGTGGGGTAGAAACTCTGATCCAATCGTTCCGCTCACCACCAGGTAAGCAGCGCCTCCCAGGGCCATCAGCGCAACTCCCAGCATCACCCAGCGATGATGAACAGTCCGGCGCAAAGCCCGCTGATATTGATTCGTCAGCCAGGCGATCACAGGGTTGTGCCACTCCCGGAACTCTTTGCGGAACAGAAAGCTCGCCAGCACGGGCGCGATGGTCATCGAGAAAATGACCGCTCCCAGCAGGGCAAACGCCACCGTCCAGGCCATCGGGCGGAAAAGCCGGCCCTCCACTCTTTGCAGTGTAAAGATCGGCAAATAGGCGGTGATGATGATGATAATGGCAAAAAACACCGGCCTCTGCACTTCGTGGGCGGCGGCGCGAATTCGTTCCTGGGTTGTTTTGTACACCTCTCCCCGCAGGTCGAGGTGTCGAACGATATTCTCGATCATCACCACCGCGCCATCCACCACCATGCCGAAGTCAAGCGCTCCAAGGGAAAGCAAGTTGGCGGGGATTCTTCGCAGGTCCAGGCAAATGGAAGCAAAGAGCAGCGAAAACGGAATCGTGGTGGCCACAATCAGGGCGCCACGAACGTTGCCCAGGAAGAGGAGCAGAATAATCGTGACGAGAATGAACCCCTCAGTGAGATTGTGCAGGACGGTGTGCGTGGTGAAGTGAACCAGATCGCTGCGGTCGATGAAGGGAACAATCTTGACGCCCGCCGGCAAGAGGCGGTTGTTCAACTCCTCGACCTTTTTGTGCAGGCCTTCTAGCGCTTGTTCGGGCTCAGCTCCTTTCCGCATCGGCACCCAGGCGGAGACCACGTCGTCATTGTCGATGATCTTCCCGTCTTCGCGGTGAATGGCGCGGCCGAATTGGCCCAGGCGGATCTTCGGGCCCTGCTCGACTACGGCGATATCCTTCACGCGCAGCGGCGTGCCGCTCTTGGTCAAGATGACGGTGTTTTCGATGTCGTGCACGCTCTTCACCAGGCCCACTTCCCGCACGTTGATCTGCTGCAAGCCGGCTTCGATAAAGCTGCCGCCCGCATTGACGTTGTTGTTGGTGAGTTGTTGTTCCACCTGGCCAGTGCTGAGCCCGTAGGCTATGAGCTTGTTGGGATCGACGCGAACCTGGTACTCGCGCGTGGGCCCGCCAAAGCTCGCTACGTCAACGATATCGGGCGCGGCTTTGAGATTCTTCTCCACCACCCAGTCTTCCAGCGACTTCAAATCCATCACGTCGTAGCGAGGATTGCTGCTGTAGAGGGTGAAGAAGTAGATTTGACCGACGGGACTCCAATCGGTGCCCATCTGGGGCGCGACCCCGGGCGGCAGGGTAACTTGCGAGAGCCGCTCGAGCACCCTTTCCCGGTTCCAGGCGTTCTCCGAACCATCGCTGAAGATCAGCTTGAGATCCGAGAGCCCGAATAGGGAAAACGACCGCAGGTGGACGATGTCGGGAACGCCGTTCATCACGTTTTCAAGCGGAATCGTCACTTGTTGTTCGATTTGTTCCGCCGCGATGCCCGGCCACTGGGTGATGATCTCAACGTAGTTATCCGCCACGTCTGGGTAGGCTTCGACGGGGAGCCGGTGAAACGAGATGATGCCCCAGCCGAACAGCACCAGCGCCCCCGCCAGCACCAGCAGGCGTTTGTTTAAAGCGAAATCAACTGCCGCGCGGATCATGCTAGTTCTCAGTCCTCAGTCGTCAGTTCTCAGTCAAGACCGATTACGAAATTCGAAAATCGACACTCGAAAATCGTAGAAGCCGGCTCGCTGTCCTCGGGCGAATTTCGATTTTCGAATTTCGATTTTCGGCACTATCTACTGCTCGACGGTGGTCTGGAGCACCAAAGCATTGGCCACGACCTGTTGCCCGGGCCGCACACCCGACGTGATCTCTTGCAGGTCGGCAGGTTTCGCGGGAAGCATTTTGCCGGCTACGACTTCGAGGCGCCGGAAACGGCCGCCTTCCACAGGGACATAGACCCAGTCGCGGTCGTGCAAGTGAAGGACGGCACTCGCCGGCACAGTAGCGTGGACTTCCTTCTTTAGTCCGTAGAAGGTCGCGGTAACGAACATGCCGAGCCGCAACATGCCAGGGTTCTCAACTTCCAGGCGGACTTTCGCGGTGCGCAGATTGGGATCGAGGATCGGCCCAATATTGCTGATCCTGCCTTTCAGCAGCCGGTCCGGGTAAGCCGTCAAATGAATGTCCGCGTACTGGCCGAGGCGAATGAAGGGAAGATCATTTTCGTACACGTCGCAAAGCACCCAGACGTGTGACAGGTCGGAAATGGTGAACGGGTTGGGTCCCGCCAGGCCTTGCACGCCCGCCGCATTGGTAACTTGCTGGTCGGTGATGACCCCGGAGGCCGGCGCGCGAATGTCGATAATAGCCGCAGGATGATTGATGTCGGCCCCCAAGACCCGCAGGTGTTCGATCGCGGTTTCGACGGTGACCTTGGCTTTCGCTTCCGAGTTCTCGGCTACTTGAAAGTCGTTAAGTGACACGGCGCCGTGGTCGTAGAGCAGCTTCGAGCGCTCGAGTTGAGTGCGCGCCAAGGTCTCATCGGCAACGGCCTGGCGGTAGTCGGAAAAGGCTTGAGCAATGTCCGCGCTCTGAATGCGCATGAGAACTTGCCCCTTGCTGACGGTGTCGCCCAGGCGGGCATTAATCTCCACCACACGCCCCGAAGCAATAGAAATCACCGGGATATTTCGCGATACGTCCGGCCCGACAGTGCCCGTAACCTCCAGTTCGGGAACTGCCGCCCGCTCTCCGGCCGTGGCCAGCTCAAATTGTTCCGGATGGTCTACTCCGAATGCGCCGCCATCCTGCTCGTGCTCCACCTGGGCCGGCGGCGGAGCCTCGGCTGCGGCGTCAGCTTGCCGCCCTTTGCAACCCAATAGAAAGCAAGAAGCAAGTCCGGCGATGAGCGCCAAGCTAATCGTTGTGGGAATACGCCAGTTCATTATCCACCTGACTGAGCGGAAGCTTTCAACCGCAAACGCTGACACAAGACTCGACCACGAGCACTTCAGGCTATTTCGCATGCGGCGGGCTGGCTGTCGCCGTTCTGCTGCGATCCGCCTTGCAATTAGGGAGCGGCAATAAGTTGCCGCACGCTACAAAGCCTTATACCGTTGGAGCCTTCGCTGACCAACTAGGTTGCCAGAACCAAAACGGGGGACCACTCGTCTGCGAGCGGCACGGGGCACAACTCGGATTCTGAACCTGCAACGTCAAGTGTAGTCTTGCCAAACGACTCGCTAGACCAACAGGTAGAATTGTATAGGCCTCGGGCGGTAGGCTGTCAAGTGGAGCGGCGCTCGATGCCGCATCCAAATGGGGAGAATGGCGGGGCAGTCTGGAGGCCGGGTTCGCAATTGACATTCTGCTTCCGATGACCGGTTCGTGGTATGGTGGAAAAGTAGTCCTGCTTTCCGCAGGCTTCGGCGTTGACTGACGAATCGGATGCTACAAAACCAACCAGGCGACACTCATTCTGGCCGCTCCAGCACTGGCCCAGGAGTTCAGGAGTTGATCGGCCGAGTTAACTGGCGGACGGAAGGACCTAAGCTCCTCCTTTTGACTTGCGTACTGGTTCTCGCAGGCATGTTGGTGTTAGGGCTTTGGCCGTTCCACTCTCCCAGGAATCAAGTGACATGGCTCGGCGGTGGCAACGGCCTACAGTTTGGTCGTCATGGGGTGATCCTCAGCTCCGGCCGATTCAGGGCTACGGATTATCCCTCGGGCGGCCCCTGCAGCTTAGAGATTTGGTTCGAGCCGGCTCGCACTTGGGACTCGGCATCTCTCTTATCCTTCTATGCTCCCGAGAGGCGCCGACAATTCTCCCTGCTTCAATCCATGACAGATCTTCGCTTGCAAAGTGACATTCTCGAGGAACACTACCAAACCCTCACCTCGAGACTGGATGTAGCAGACGTCTTTTGGCAGGGAAAGGCGGCTTTCGTGACGATCGCGTCAAAGGACGGCCAGACATCGGTCTATCTTAACGGTGCGCCGGTCATTCCGGCTGCCAACTTCCAGATTTCCAGTCGGGACTTCGCCGGCAGATTGATCATCGGCAACCCGCCCCGAGCCGGAGAAAGCTGGGGCGGTCAAGTGCGAGGACTTGCCGTTTATGACGATGCCCTCCCTCCGGCACAGGTCCGTCAAGACTTTGAGACATGGACGAGGAAGGGGCGGCCGGACATTCCCAGAACTGTCCGGCTCGTGGCGCTCTATTTGTTTGATGAGCACGCAGGCAACGTGATTCACAACCAAGTGCCCCGGGGAAGTGACTTGTATATCCCGGACCACTTCTTAGTTGTAGATCAAGCTTTCCTGCGCCCCTTCTGGGTGGAGTATTATCCGGCTTGGGGCTACTGGAAAGGCGTTGTATTGCTCAACGTTGTAGGTTTCATGCCTTTAGGGTTCCTCTTCTGCGCCTACTTTTCCCTCTCGGGACGAATCCGCAGTCCCGCCCTGGCGACCATCCTTCTCGGATTCACAGTCAGCCTCACGATCGAATGCCTTCAGGCCTTCCTGCCGACGCGTGATTCCGGCACCACGGACCTCATTACCAATACCTTGGGGACTTGCATCGGGGTATGGATTTATCGGTGGAGTTTCTGGAAAGTCTGGTCGGCGCGAATCTGGACGGGAATTGTGGGACACTAGTGTCTCGTAAGGGTTGTAGGGGTACGGCTTGCCGTACCCTCTTGGCTCGGTCGCGGGATAAAAATGAAGAGGGTACGGCAAGCCGTACCCCTACAACCTACTCGAGCTTGAAGCGCGTTGAAGCCAGATAGTAGAGCCGGCGCCAGACCAGGCGGTTGATGGTGACGACCATGGCCGCCAGGAAGATCGTTGCCGCCAGCAGCAGGCGGGAGTTTCCGCTGTCGGTCGCCTGGCTGATCAGCGCGCCCAGCCCAGTGGTTGCAAAGGTTTGCTTGCGAAAGTGAAAGTATTCCGCGACGATACTGGCGTTCCATGCACCGCCGGACGCAGTGACCAAGCCGGTGATCAAGTAGGGGAATATCCCAGGCAGAAGCAAGGTGCGCCAACGCTCCAAGTTGCCTAAACGGAACACCCCGCACACTTCCTTCAGGTCCGTGGGAATAGCGCTGGCCCCCGCAATGACATTGAAGAGGATGTACCACTGTGTGCCCAGCAGTAACAGAACAATCGAGCCGACTCCCAATCCGCCGCCCAGCCGAATCAGCACCAGCAGAATGATCGGAAACAAAGCCGTGGCGGGCACGGAAGCGGCAATCTGGGCGATGGGTTGGGCGACCGCCGAAAGCCTCGGCCTCAACCCGATGTAAAGCCCCACCGGGATGGTCCAGAGCGCCGCGAGCAGGAGAGTCGCCTCGACGCGAAGGAAGGTTGCGCCGGCTCCCAGAAGTATCTCTCGTACTTCTGAGGTCGAAAGCGCGGCAAGCATGCCGATCATCTTCACCACCGCGTAGCCGACACCCAGAAAGCAGCCGAGCAACAGTATCCACAGTACCCACTTCCCTGCCCTGCGTACCAGTTGATGCGGGGATACGGATCCGTGTGCGCGGGCAAAGAACAGATTCAAGCGTTCGCGCACGGGCAAGATCGACAGGCGGGCGGCAAGAAGCAGGACCTTCGAGCGGCGGAGCAAATCAAGGACCGGTGAGCGCGGCGGGAATGCCGCTTCCACCTGTTCAAACTTGAACTTCTCCGCCCAGGCGATCATGGGACGCCAAATGACCTGGTCAACGAGAACGATGACCGCCACCATGGCGGCCAGTCCCCAAAGAATGGCGCGCGTGTCTCCGGCATTGGCGGCGGTTTGAAGATAGGAACCAAGGCCCGGCAGGCGGAGGTCGCGGTTTCCCAGGACAAACATCTCACACGCCATCAGAAAGAACCAGGCGCCCGCCACCGACATCATGGAGTTCCAAATCAGCCCGATGGCCGCGTAGGGCAACTCCATCTGGGTGAACCTCTGCCACCAACTCAACCGGTAGATCATGGCCGCTTCCCGCATTTCGCGCGGAATGCTCTTCAACGACGAGTAGAAACTGAAGGTCATGTTCCACACTTGCCCGGTGAGGATCAAGACGATACAACCCAGTTCCACGCCCAGTTGGCGCGTGGGGAAAAGGGCTACCATCGCGACCATTACCGTGGGGAGAAAACTGAGCACAGGAATCGACTGGAGAATGTCCAGGAGCGGAACCATGAACCGTTCGGCTTTCGCGTTGTAGGCGGCGATATACCCGTACACAAATGTGAACAACAAACTGAGAAGGTAAGCAATCGCGATACGAATCAGCGAGAACACCGCGTACTTGGGTAATGCTCCGGGATGAAGTTGAATCTCCGCCTGAGTGTTGACCGGTCCCACTCCGTAGCGGCTGAAGGACACCACGGCATAGAAAATCGCCAGAGCAGCCACGAAGATGGGAGTATCTCTTAGGAGCGATGAAACGCTGCCAGGAATGATTCCCCAGGGCGGAAGTGTGCGGGCGGCTTTTTCCGTTTGTAGCATGTGGTGGAAGGTTAAAGGTTAAAGGATAAATGCCATCCACGGTCGTTTGAGGCTAGCCTTTTAGCCTTTATCCTTTAGCCTTTAGCCTTTTGCCTTTTGCTGATACCCTTTACGCAGGTTTCTGGTAGCCGACCGCGCCGTGCAAGGTGAGCCGATCGCTTTCGGAATCGTAACTGAAAATCTCACCGTAGCGGCCCCAATCGAGCGCCGTGTCAATCTGCCGGTTAGCCTCTTCCTCGGACAAGTGTTCCTCGACAATATCTCGAAAGAACTCCAGGGGCATGGAGTTGTCCGACTTGCCGGTGAGGCTGCGGTTAATCTGCTGAAGCAGCGGGACGTTCGCAAGCGCGGCCTGACGGAAAAGGAGTTTGCGGCCGGAAATATCGGCTTGGGCAAAGGCCTTTCCCTCGGGAGTAATCTCAACATCGCCCTTATCCGATTTGGCAAAGCCCAGCAGCGCGGCGGCCTCAACGATGGGCACCAAGTCGGCAAAATCCATCAAGAGCTTATCCGCCAAATGGTAAAGATCCTCTTTCTCGCTGTGGTCATTCATTATTTCGAGCAGCCCCGCAATGGCGCCTGGGCGTGCATGGGGCAGCATCAGGGAAGGCTTCCTGGCCGGCCGGCCCCCAGCGGCCAGGGGCGCAGGTTCCAGTTGGGGCTGAGTCATGAGTTTGTAAATGTAGTCCACATAGACAAGAAAATCTGCGGAGGTGTGATCCCGGGGTTGGCGCAACGGGACGCTGAAGTCAGCCCGGATTCTCGCCGGGTTACGCCCCAGGACGATGATGCGGTCGGCAAGCAGAACTGCCTCTTCGATGTTGTGGGTCACCAGGAAAATGCTCCGCGTAGGTATCTTCTTCCCCAGCCACAACTCCATCAGTTCGCCGCGCAGGTTCTCTGCCGTCAGAACGTCGAGGGCCGAAAACGGTTCGTCCATGAAGAGGATTTCAGGCTCCACGGCCAGGGCGCGCGCAAAGCCCACCCGCTGCTTCATTCCGCCGGAGAGTTCTTTGGGGTACGCGGACTCAAAACCTTTCAGCCCGACTTTATCCAGGGATCGCAGGGCACGATGGTGGCGCTCGAAGTGCCCCATGCCCTGCGCCAGCAGGGGAACCTCAACGTTATCCAATACCGTAAGCCAGGGGAACAAGGCGAAACTCTGAAACACAATGGCGAGGTTTGGGCTGCTCTCGCTGAGCGGCACGTCGTGCCAGAGGACTGTGCCGGCGGAGGGCGGGGTGAGCCCGGTGAGAATCCGAAGCAGAGTGGATTTGCCGCTTCCCGAAGGGCCCAGCAACGCCACGATCGAGTCCGGCTCGATAGACAGGTCGATGGGAGCGATGACCTGGATCTCTCTGCCATCCGGCTGGACAAAGCACTTCTGAATCTGCGAGGCCGTGATGATGGGTTTCACCGCCGCCGGCGCCCGCGCAATTGCCGCACCAATGGCTTCCCCGCGTGCTGCGGCGGCCCGCTCACCCGAGAGTTCGTCCGTCAAGTGCTGCCAGGCTTCCTCCGGCAGCTCGTCGAAGAACTGATGACGCTCCTGGGGCTGCGTCTTGTCGATGATGGCGCGCAGGTCCTGGATGGTCCGGGAGTGGAGCAGGACATACGAATGATAGTAGGGAAAGCGGCTGACTAAGGTTGCCGCGTAATCCACCGGCAAAGCGCGAAATACGATCTGCTGCTCCTCGAAAGGGATGCGGATGATTGACTCGGCAGCGGCGTCGGGATCGAGACGCTGGAGGAGCGCCACCGCCTGGTCAGTGCGCCCCTGGGACAAGAGTTCTTGCAGTTTCTCGGCCGAAGGTGGATTCATCGAACCCATATTACCAGAAGACTTCCGTTTTCCGTCATTCTCATCGATAATAGATGATGAAGGTTGTAGACTCACCTGTATTGAGAGAAACATGTCAACCGAAGGCCGCCCGGATCCCGAGCAGTTGTTGCGTCAACTTCAGGCCGAGGAGCAGTATTACCGGCGCGGCCGCCTGAAGATTTTCCTCGGATACGCGGGAGGCGTGGGCAAGTCGTTCCGCATGCTGGATGAGGCGCGGCGGCGGCGGGAACGGGGCGAAGACGTGGTGGTGGGCGCAATCCAACCCAAGGCTTCGCCGGAAGTTGATGCGCTGCTGCAACGCATGCTGGTTATCCCACAGGGCAGCGTGGGAGGCGTACCCACGATGGACGTCGAGGCCATTCTGCGCCGTCATCCTCAAGTCTGCCTTGTGGATGGTCTTGCCTACGACAACCCCCCGGGCAGCGCCCACCCCAAGCGCTGGCAGGACGTCGATCACCTGCTTTCAGCGGGCATCTCGGTGATAGCCACGGTCAACCTCCAACACATCGAGGAGCGGCGCGAGCAGGTGGAGAGGATCACGCACAAGCACATGACGGAGACCGTGCCGGAGAGCTTCTTACGCAATGCCGACGAAATCGAAATCGTGGACGCGCCTCCGGATTTCGCTCTGCAGCGCGGTTCCAATCCCTTGCTTGTCAATGGAACGGGCTCACCGGCACTCTCTCCGCAGCAGCTCTCGGAGTTGCGGGAAATCGCACTGCTGCTGGCCGCGGATGTCGTCGATTACCAGCTTGAAGCTTACCTGGTGCGGCACGGGATTCAGCAGCTATGGGGAACCTGCGAGCGCTTTCTCGTCTGCGTGTCCCCGTACGTCGACGCCGCCAGGATGATCGCCAGTGGCAGGCGCAACGCCGACCGCTTCCACGCTGATTTGTTTGTCGCCTACATCAGTCGGCCCGACGCCACGCCGGAAGAGAGAAGTGTGCTGGAGCGAAACCTGGAGGAGGCGCGGGCTGTCAACGCGCGCATCGAAGCTCTGGATGGTGACGATCCTGCCGACGTCATCATCGAGTTTGCCCGCGCCCATGGCATTACGCAGATCTTCGTGGGCAACCGAATGAGGAACAGTTGGTGGGATCGAATCTTTGGCCAGCCGCTCGACCACCTGATCCGGGCGGCGGAGAATATTGACGTGAGAGTGTTTCCAGCATAGGATTCCGCGCATGTCCGACTCCCCTTATCGAGGCACCCTCAAAATCTTCCTGGGCTACGCTGCCGGCGTAGGAAAGACCTACCAGATGCTGGACGAAGCTCATAAGTTGAAGGACGAGGGCGTGGATGTGGTTTTGGGCTATTTTGAACCGCACGGCCGCAAAGACACGATCGCCAAAGCCGACGGTCTGGAAGTCATTCCGCGGCGCAAGATCGAGTATCGCGGAGCGATGTTCGGAGAAACCGATGTGGAGGCTATCGTGCGGCGCCATCCTCAGGTCTGCGTCATCGACGAGTTTGCCCACACGAACATCCCGGGCTCGGAACACGGCAAACGCTGGCAAGACGTGCACATCTTGTTGGACGCCGGGATCGACGTGCTGACCACCATGAACGTGCAGCACCTGGAGAGCCTCAACGACCAGGTGTGGCAGTTCACGGGCATCCGCGTGCGCGAGACCATCCCCGACTGGGTGGTGAAGCAAGCCGACGAAGTGGTCATGGTCGACTTGCCTCCGCAGGCTCTGCTCAACCGGCTGATGCGCGGCGTCGTCTACACTCCCGAAAAAGCCCAACAGGCGATGGAGAACTTCTTTAAGGAATCGACTCTGGTCGCCTTGCGCGAACTGGCGATCCGCCAGACAGCGCATGAAGTTGATGTTCGCCAATCCGTCCAGGACGAAAACCAGGCCGCAGCAGCGAGCGGCGAAGACCACGGGTCGGCCGCATCTCCCCGCGCACGTTCCCCCGAGTGCATTCTCATCCTGATCACCGAAGACCCCTCTTCCGCAGCCCTCATCAGGCGCGGCAAGCGTGTGGCCGATTACCTGCAAGCGGAATGTCTCGCGGTGTGTATCCTGCGCGACGGCAACCTCCAGAATATTGACGCGGCTCAGCGCGGGGCCGTCGAAAAGCACATGAAATTCGCCCGCAACCTGCAAATTGAGCCCAGCGTGTTGCAGGGCGATGATGTAGCCCAGACCTTGGTCGAATTCGCTCGCTCCCACAAAGTCACACAGATCTTCATCGCCCGGCCTCAGCAACAGAAATGGCCCCTGGCCTTCGGCCGCGGCTTGGTGGAACGCGTCGTGAGGCTGGCCCACGACATCCAGGTCACCATTGTCGCCGAGCGCCGCCGCTAGCGCCGGCCTCTTGCCCGCTGT
>Ga0209415_10011209_pt1 | contig 15119 bp, 18 predicted proteins | sample PeaSoiSIISIP2007_FD_187696 | JGI IMG/M metagenome (GOLD analysis project Ga0209415, IMG submission 187696) | Peat soil microbial communities from Weissenstadt, Germany - SII-SIP-2007 (SPAdes) (version 2) | ecosystem: Environmental > Terrestrial > Soil > Wetlands > Peat | place: Germany... | reverse complement strand
CGCGCCCAGCATCTCGATGTCACCATGCGCCGTGCCGCCGGAGTCGTTGCGGTCGAGCGCCTGGCGGAGGCGATCACAGCGAGGGGGCTCTTCCCCTGATCACCGGCCGCGTCCCCTGATCACCGGCCGCGTCCCCTGATCACCAGCCGCGGTCGACCCACTCCTGGAGATGAGGCTGTTCGGTGCCGATTGTCGTGTCGACTCCATGGCCGGGGAGCACGACGGTGTCCGGCCCGAAGCGGGAGAACAGCCGGTCTTCGATGGATCGGATGATGGTGGGAAAGTCTCCTCCGGGGAATTTGGTGGCCCCGGGCCCGCCCGGGAACAGCGTGTCACCGCTGAAGAGCAGCGGAGTCCCTTCCACCGCGAAGCACATGGACCCGCGCGTGTGTCCTGGTGTCGCGATGGTCCGCAACCTCATGTCGCCGACCTCGATCACGCTGTCGTCCTCGAGGATCAGATCGTAGGAAGGGAGCATCTCGGCATCCTCGGCGGTGACCGATACCTCGAATCCCGCCTCGCGCACCGCGGGCACCGCTTGGATGTGGTCCCAATGGCCGTGGGTCTCGAGGACCTTGCGGACACCGAGGTCACGACACATCTTGAGAAGGAGCTCGTGCTCGTTGGCGGCATCGATCAGAACGGCGTCCCCCGTGCCCTTGCTGCGGACGACGTAGACGTTGTTGTCCATGGGGCCGACAACGACCTTGTGGACCTCTATGAGGCTGTCTTCGTAGTGGAGCATCGACCCTCCCACACCGGGCGTTGTGCCCCGTACCTTACGCTGACATCAGGCGAACCCGGCCGGCGGGTCGGGCTTATTGACATATTGGTCAACAACGCTCCGTGTCTGGTAGACAACGAACGTCAGCGGCCGGCGAGCACGGGCGCATTGGCCCGAACCGGCGCGACGTCGTCACGACCGGGCCAGGCGTGGGTACGACCGGCCCGGAGTGAAGAGCCACGAGAGCCTTCCGAGGACCCGACGAGGGGGACCCGAGTCATGAACTTCGCCTTCAGCGAGGAGCAGGAGGAGCTGCGCCGATCTGTCCGCCGCTTTCTCGAGGACAAGTCGCCCATGACCGAGGTGCGGCGCCTCATGGAGACGACCGAGGGCTTCGACCGGGCCGTTTGGGAGCAGATGGCCAACCAGCTCGGGTTACAGGCATTGGCGATCCCCGAGGAGTACGGGGGTGCCGGGTTCGGGTACGTCGAGCTGACCGTGGTGTTCGAGGAAATGGGTGGCGCACTGCTGTGCGCCCCTTACTTCTCAACCGTGGCCCTCGCCGCCAACGCATTGCTGTCGAGTGGGGACGAGGCGGCCAAGAAAGATCTGCTGCCCGGGATCGCCTCGGGTGAGACGATCGGCACGCTGGCGCTGACCGAGGACAGCGGAAGTTGGGACACCGAAGCGGTCACGCTTGCGGCCACCCCGAAGGGCGACGACTGGAAGCTCGACGGACACAAGATGTTCGTCATCGACGGCCACAATGCCAACCTGGTTCTCGCCGCCGGCCGGACGGGCAAGGGCGTCAGTCTCTTCGCGGTGGAGGGGGGCGCAACCGGCATGACCACCACCCCGTTGGCCACGATGGACCAGACGCGCAAGCAGGCGAGAATCGAGTTCGCGTCCACGCCGGCCCGCCTGGTCGGAGAAGAGGGCGGCGCGGGCCCCGTCCTGTCGCGCACCCTCGACCTCGCGGCCGTGGCGCTGGCGGCCGAGCAGGTCGGTGGGGCGCAGCGCTGTCTCGACATGGCGGTCGAGTACGCCAAGACCCGCATCCAGTTCGGCCGGCCCATCGGATCCTTCCAGGCCATAAAGCACAAGTGCGCCGACATGCTCCTCGAGGTCGAGTCGGCCAAGTCGGCCGCCTACTACGCGGGCTGGGCCGCAGCCGAGGACTCCGAGGAGCTCCCGGTGGTCGCCAGCCTGGCCAAGTCCTACTGCTCGGAGGCGTACTTCCACGCCGCGGCGGAGAACATCCAGATCCACGGTGGAATCGGCTTTACCTGGGAGCACGACGCCCACCTCTACTTCAAGCGGGCCAAGTCCTCCGAGCTCATGCTCGGGGACCCCAGTTACCACCGCGAGCTGCTGGCGCAGCGGATCGGCATCTGAGTCCCGACGTCGGACCCCCTTCCAGGCCCCGGGCCTGAGGACCCGGCGGTCCGACGCCTGTTCGGGGGACGCCTCGGGGTGTTCCTGCGGGATACTGAGGTCGTGCAGGACGTACCGGACATGCCATCGGACGCTCCGCTCCCCGAACCGATCGAGGACGGCGCCGTGGGCGCGACGCCGCCTCCCTCGGGTGGTCCTCGAGCATCGGACGCCGACCGCACCCGGTTCGCGCACATGCTCGAGCGCCACTTCGTCGAAGGTCGCCTGAGTGAGGAAGAATTCTCCGAGAGGATGGACCGGGTCCTGCGAGCGCGCACCTTGGTCGAGCTGTACGCGCTCAGCGCGGACCTTCCCAATCCGCCCGCAGTCGATGTTCCGCACAGCCCCGCGGGCCAGAAGCGACATGCGTGGCGCTTCTGGCGCTCCTGAGAACCCCTACATCCGGACCCGGCGGCGGGAGAGACACGAACGTGCCGACGACGTGGGAGAAGATCGACGGACCGTCGGGTTCGCTCGCGTTGCACGTGGCGCCAGGATCGTCGACTCGAGGTGATCACACCAATGTGCTCGTGCTCTGCCACGGCTTTCCGGTCGAGCGGGACTCGGCCCAACGCGTGGCCGACACCCTGCCGTCGCTCGCCGACCGCATCGCCACCGAGAATGGCTGGCCCGTCGTGGTGGGATGCCTGCGTGGTGTCGGCCCCTCCGCGGGCGACTTCTCCCTCGGGGGTTGGTACGACGACCTCGCAGCGGTGGTCGACCATGCCGCCGGCATCGGCAACGGAGGCGGGGTCTGGATCGTGGGGTTCGGGACCGGTGGTGCGCTGGGTCTGTGCGTGGCGGGGGAGGACACCCGTGTGCGGGGGGTGGCGTGTTTCGGTTCGCCGGCCACCTTCGCCGATTGGGCGAACGAGGGCGTCGGGATGATCGAGTACGCCCGCCAGGTCGGTGCCATCCGAACATCGGGGTTCCCGTCCGATCGACACGCGTGGGCGGCGGCCTTCTCGGCGCTCCGGCCCGACGAATCGGCGGCCAAGCTGCCGCCGCGGCCTCTGCTCGTCGTGCACGGTGCCGACGACCAAGAGGTGCCGGTAGCCGACGGTCGCCGCCTCGCCGAACTTGCCGGGCCCGGCGCCGAGTTGCGGGTCCTGGCCGGAGCGGGCCATCGGCTGCGCGCCGACCCTCGTGCCGTCGCCCTGCTGGCGGGGTGGCTCGAGCGTCAGGGGCCCTGACGGGGCCTGCACGCCGATCCCGGTGTGCTCAAGGCGCGCCGGTCAGCTCCAGGTTCCTGTCGATCGCGGCGCGTAGCAACGCCGCCGCGCCGCGAGGGTCGTCGGACTCGGTCAGGAAGCGGACGACGACGAAATGGCGCGCCCCCGCCGCCACCAGTGACGGTACGGACTCCGGTGTGACTCCTCCGGTCACGAAGACCGGTCGGCTGGTGTTGGCCACGGCGAAAGCGATATACGACACCCCTGTGCCCGGTCTTCCCGGTTTGGTGGGTGTCGGTGTCACGGGGCCGGCCGAGACGTAGTCGACGGGTTCGTCCCGGCTGGCCCGGAGCTCGCTTGGCGCGTGGGTCGACAGCCCGACAATGGCGGTGGGCCCCAGGATGCGGCGGGCCAACGCGGGCGAGGCATCTTCCTGTCCCACGTGCACCCCGTCGGCCTCGACCTCGAGCGCCAGATCGGGTCGATCGTTGAGGATGAAGGGGACGCCGCGCTCGGTGCAGACGCGAGCCGCGAGCCGCCCCCGCTCGAGGAGGTGGCGTGCGTCGAGTTGCTTGTCTCGAAGCTGCACCGTGTCGACACCTCCCGCGATGCAGCGGTCCAGGAAAGAGGCGAGGTCCGGGCGGTCGGCGGTGCAGAGGTAAAGATGGCGGTGGGCGAAACCCTCTGGTTCGCGAGCAGCGTCCGGAGCGCTCAATGCTTTCCGGCGGGTGCCGCGCTCGGCCGTCTCGTGGTCGCTTTGGTTGACGACGCCGCGGTGGCTTTCGATCGCGTCGGTTTCTTGGCCGTTGGGGCTTTCGTGGCCTTGCTTGTGGAGCGGCCCGCCTTCTGGGTCGTCGGCCCGGCCTCGCCGGTCGCCTTGGCCTTGTTGGCCGCCTTCAGGGCCTGCTTGAACGTCCGGACCCTGTCGAGCGTCTCTGTGTCGGTGATGTCGGCCACCGAACGAAAGCTTCCGGGGTCACTGAAGGGCGTGCTCACCGATTCCCAGCCCTCGGGTCGGACGCCGAGCTGTTTGCCCAGTAGGGCGACGAAGATCTTGGCCTTCTGCTCTCCGAAACCGGGGAGCTCCTTGACGCGCCGGAAGAGCTCGACTCCCGAGCCCACTGCGTCCCAGATCCTCTCTGCCCTGCCGCCGTAGCGTTCGACGACGAGTTTGGCCATCTCCTGGACACGCGCTGCCATCGACCCCGGGTAGCGATGCAGTGCAGGACGGGACGAGAACGCCGCCGACAGCGCCTCGGGGTCCATCTGGGCGACGCGTTTGGCCTCGAGCGGCTTTCCCAAACGTCGTTGGAGCTCCAGAGGGCTAGCGAAGGCCCATTCCAGGGGGACCTGTTGGTCGAGGACCATGCCGACGAGCAGAGCGAAAGGGTTGTCCGACAGGAGCGCGTCCGCTGCGGGTTCTTGGCTCAAATGCAGTTCCACGACGCACAAGCGTACCCAGGACCTGGCGAGTTGCCCTCAGTCCCGGCCCATCGGCTCGGAGTCGAGCAGCTTCGACATGCGAACCTTCAGCGAGGCGACAGCGAATTTGCCCCCGCCGACTTCGGCGATCGACGCGCCTTCTTCCAGCGCGTGACAACCCTCGTAGAACCAGTAGTTGCGACGCTGGACGATCGACGACCCCGTGGTCCCCGGGGGGTCCGGGAGTTTGGCAACGGTGTCGGCGTCGTGGTCGAGCCAGGCGCGCAGGATCTCGTCGAGAGAGAACGGGCCCAGATCTCCCGTGACCGTCGCCTCCTTGACGATTGCGGCCAGGATCCCGTCTCGGACGAGCGCGACCCACTCCTCGGACCCACCTCGCATACTTCGAGGCTAACCGCCGCGAACGGCAGATCCGCGCTTCATTGTTCCTGGTGCGGGGCGTTACGGGTCCCGAAGACTACCGACAAACGCGGAACGTGGTCGATCACGCTTAGATGTCTAGCCGTGCCCACGTAGCGTGGTGGCGAGGGGTGCTTGCTAAAGAGGCTGCGCGCGAGTGACGAATGTCTGGACATGACCAGCCTCGCAATGTCCGCCGAGTCCTCCTGTGAGCCCACGGCTGAGACCGACGTCGAGAGCGTTCCTTCGGTCGTCGTCCAGCTGCTGCGCCGTCCGCGGTGGCAGACCCTCGGCGCATGCCGAGGAGAACGGGTCGAGATGTTCATTCCCGACCGAGGCGGTCCCACGGCGCGCGCCAAGCAGTTGTGCGCGCGTTGCACGGTGCGCGCCGAGTGTCTGCGCTACGCACTGGCGGTTCCCGATCTGGTTGGGTACTGGGCCGGCACCAACGAGCGGGAACGCCGCAAGCTGCGGGCGGCCAGCCGTCGCGAGAAGGAATCTGCCTGACCTGATCCCGGTCCGATCATCGATCGGATCTCCGGTCCGCCGAGTCGCGTGATCGGCGGCGCGCTCGGTACTCTCCTGTTGCATGTCCAAAGATCGACGCGTCGCGTTCGTGACCGGGGCGAGCCGGGGCATCGGCCGGGCTTGCGCGATAGCGCTGGCGAAGGCGGGCCTGGACGTCGCCATCACCGCCCGGACCATGCGCGAGGGTGAGGCGTTCGACGAGTCGGGTTCTCATGACGGCGGGCCGATCCCCGGGAGCCTCGAGTCCACTGCCATCGAGATCCGGGCGGCAGGCGCGAGCGCCCTCCCGGTGCGAGCCGATCTCCTCGACCGCGCTTCGCTCGTAGGTGCCGTGGAGCGCGTCCTCGACGAATGGGGCCATGTCGACGTGCTCGTCAACAACGCGGTGCACACCGGGCCGGGGAGTATGGAGCGCTTTCTCGAGCTCGACCTCGACATGGTCGCGACCAAGCTCGAGGCAAACGTCGTGGCCCAGCTGGTACTCATCAAGTCGGTCATCCCGGGCATGCTCGAACGGGGCGGAGGCACGATCATCGACATCACCTCCGCGGTGGCGACGAGTGATCCGCCCGCACCGACGGGGGAGGGCGGCTGGGGACTCGGGTACGCGGTGACAAAGGGGGCGTTTCACCGTGTGGCGGGCATCCTCGCCGTCGAGCTCGGCCCTCAGGGCCTTTTCGTGGTGAACGTCGAACCCGGATACGTGTTGACAGAACGGATGGTCCTGGCCCAGGAACGCCTGGGGCTCGCCGGACGCTTTCCGGGCGCGCCTCCTTCGGTTCCCGGCGCGGTCGTGGCGTGGTTGGCCGGAGGCCCCGACGGGATCACCCCGGACGAGCGCGCGGCATTGAACGGCTCGACGATCTCGGCCCAGCGCTTTGCACGCGAACGCGCCTTGCATCCGGATTGGCGTGCGCGCACCTGACGCGCCGGGACAGACGCGTCTTCAGGTGCCGGCCTTGTCCTGGAAGTCCTCGATGGTGGCGCCCATCTGCGCCTCTATCTCCTTGAGGTCGAAGTAGTCACGCCACCTCGTCACCTGTCCATCGGTGTCGAGCTCGACCATCGTGCACCCGTGCATCTCGATGCGCAGTCGAGGACCGAGGGTTCCGCGCCCGATCCACTCAAAGGCCCCTCCGGTGGGGTCCCCGTGTGACGCGGTGACTTCCTGTTGCCAATCCGGGAACGACGCGTCGGTGATGTCCTCCACCGATTTGATGTCGGTCGTCAGAGGTGTGACGGGGTCACTGAAGACGCCGCCGGCCGCGAACAGCTCGCGCAGCCGCACCGTCGCGTCGGCTCCGAGAGCGGTCTTCAGCCTCTTGGTCCAGTCCTGCCAATCCATGGTGCAGTTCCCCCTCCTCGCAGACTGACGTGGTGGCCTCTGGTCAGTCGAGCGACGACCAGAACGACTCGAGGATCCGAGCTCCCTGGGTGGGGTCCTGGAGCATCCACCAATGGCCGACGTTCTCGAGCTCGGCCAGTGACGCCCCTGCGAGGTGGGCCGATTTTCTGGCGCTGTCGGCCGAAAGGAAGGGGTCTTGCGACGGCACGACCACGAGCCCCGGCTTGGGAATGTCCCTGAAATCCGGTCCCCACTCGGTTCCGACGTGCACGGCCGAACGGTAGAGGGCGAGGATGGACTCCGCCATCACCGGATCGACCCAGCTGGCGAGAGCCACGGCGCGATCGGGGGCAACGCCGAACATCTCGAACACGCCGCCGCGCTCCTCGGGCGTGGTGGCCAGTTGTGTCTCGAAGAACTGCTCGCCGTCTCCCGGTGTCTGCCAGATCTTGGCGAATTCGTGCCACTCGAATTCGATGTCACCGATCCCCGCGGCATCCGTGACCCACGAGCGCACCAAGTCCGGCCGGGTGCTGACGACGCGCACCACGAACCCCCCGCCCCAGTCATGGCCGACGAGGTCGATGGGGCCCTGAGCGCTGAGCGATTCGAGCTCCTCGATCAGCCACGCCACGTACTCCTCCTTCGTGGCGCCGAACCCGGAAGGCAGCGGGCTCCCGAAGCCGGGGAGCTGGGGAGCGACGACGTCGTTCCGGGTCAGTTCTGATCGGAGGTACTTCCACACCGCTGGAGTCTCGGGGACGCCGTGCACGAGGACGATTGGCATGGGGAGCAGCTTGGCAGCCCGGTGGAGTGCGCTCAAGCTGCTCGTGACGGCGCGCTCGGATCTGCCGGTGCATATGGTTTCGGACGGTGCGCATCGGGGTCCTTCTGCTTCCGGAGTTTCGTTGGTCGACAGCCCGGTCCCTGTGGCGTCGCGTGGAGGATCTCGGCTTCGACCACGCCTGGACCTACGACCACCTGGCCTGGCGGTCGCTCCGTGATGCGACCTGGTTCGGCGCGATTCCTTTCCTGGCTGCCGGAGCGGCGGTGACCGAGCGAATCAGACTGGGGACGCTCGTGGCGTCGCCGAACTTCCGCCATCCCGTGCCTTTCGCGCGCGAGCTCGTGACGCTCGACGATGTGTCGGGTGGCCGGCTCACATTGGGCATCGGTGCCGGCGCCGACGGCTGGGACGCGGTCATGCTCGGACAGGGTCCGTGGTCGCGGGCCGAGCGCGCCGACCGCTTTGCCGAGTTCCTCGACCTGCTCGACCAGTTGCTGCGTCGGCCCGAGACGTCGTACGAGGGCCGGTTCTACCGTGCCGTGGAGGCCCGGACCTATCCAGGCTGCGTTCAGGAACCACGGATCCCGTTCGCCGTGGCTGCCACGGGACCTCGGGGGATGCGCCTTGCCGCCACCTACGGCGACACGTGGGTCACCACCGGCGACCTCGGCCCCGAGGGAGCGTCGCTCGGCGCGCACGAAGGGGCGCGCGTGGTGCGCGAGCAGATCACGCGGCTGGACGAAGCGTGCGCGGGCGTGGGTCGCGATTCCACGTCGATCGATCGCCTGGTGCTCACCGGCCCGCGTCTCGACGCGGGGTTGTCGTCGCTCGACGCCTTCGATGACGCCGTGGGTCGCTACACGGAAGCGGGGGTCACCGACCTCGTTGTGCACTGGCCTCGCCCCGACGAGCCCTACGCCGGTGACGAGGGCGTGTTCGAGCGCATCTTCACCACCATCGCCTCGCGTCGGTGACGCGCCGCGACGCTGCCGCCGCACGAAGGCCATCTCCCCACGTCGCCGCCTATAGGCCCCGAAGATCGCCCCGGGACCGAAAGATCCCCCCGGGACCGAAAGATCCCCCCGGGACCGAATGATCGCCCCGGGACCGAAAGATCGCCCCGGGACCGAAAGATATGGTGGCGGCGTGCCCACGCCGACTGTCCGCAAGGCGAGCTCCGCTGACGTCGGGGCGCTCGCGACCACACTGTCTCGCGCATTCGATGACGACCCACTGACCGTGTGGCTCTTTCCCCGTGCAGAGCCCCGACGCCGAAAGCTCCCCACCTTCTTCCGATCGTTGCTCCGCGCGTCGCTTCCGTTCGGCGAGGTCTACACGGCCGGGGACGGCCGGTGCGCGTCGATCTGGAACCCTCCGGGAACCTTTCCGATGGGCTGGAAGACCGACGCTCGCCTCGGGCTCAACACGACCCGACTCATCGGGTTGCGGATGTCGGTTTGCGCCAAGGGACTGTTGTACTTCGCGAGTCATCATCCCAAGGAACGGCACTGGTACCTCCAGATGCTCGGGACCGATCCCGAGTCACAGAGCCAGGGTCTGGGCTCGGCGATCCTCGGTCCGGTCCTGGAGCGATGTGACCGCGAAGGCGAGCGCGTCTACTTGGAGTCCTCCAAGGAGCGCAACATCCCCTTCTATGCCCGGCACGGATTCACGGTGACGAAGGAGATCCAGGTCCCGCGGGGCCCCGTTGTCTGGGCCATGTGGCGCGATCCTCGCTGATACTCACGAGCCTGAGGCTCACGGTGGCCCGTCCCGATGATCATTCCCCCCGTAATTCTCCAGCCATCTGTCGATGGCGCCTCTCCCGGTGATCTTGAGCTCCTCGGGGGCGCCCGAACACTCGATCGAGTTCGCTGCCACGACGGCCAGATCGTGATCCGACAACGAGAATCGGCTGCGACACAACTCGTATTCCTGGAGGAGGCTGCTTCCGAACAACATGGGATCGTCGGCATTCACACTGCAGGTGACGCCGGCATCGAGAAGGAGCGGCAGGGGGTGCGTCTCCGGTTCGAAGACGCCGAGTTTGAAATTGCTGGTGGGGCAGACGTCCAAACAGACCCGAGTTGAGACGAATCGCGTCAACAAGGTCGGGTCCTCGACGACCCGGACACCGTGGAGGATCCGGTCGGCCCCGAGCAGGGTCAGCGCGTCGCCGACACTTTCGGGCCCGAGCCAGTTCCCCTGCGTGGGGCGTCGCCAGCAACCCGCCGCTCTTGGCGATGGCGAAGGCTTCGGCAAAAGGGGCGGGTGGGAAGGCGGCTTCATCGCCGTCCAGCCCGAAGCTCACTACGCCCTCGGGCGCCAGATTGACAGCCAGTCGGGCGGTCTCCTCGGCGGCCTCCGGTCCGGCGTGGCGATTGGCGGCGACCATGAGCCCGAACCCGATCCCCAGTCGAGCGGCCGAGGCGCAGCCGGCTTCGAGCACGAGCCGCACCGCATCCGGTTCGGGGCCGAGCAGTCCCTCGAAGAGTCCCGGCCACAACGACACCTCGACCCACACGGCCCCGTCTTCGGCTGCATCTTCGACGACCTCGCCGACGATACGGACGAGGTTCTCGGGGACCGAGAGGACAGCGTGACTCGCCCTGACGGCGTCCATGAAGACCTCGAACGACGGGTACGTCTTGTCCGCCGGGATCTCCGGCGCTTCGGTTCCGTGTGCGGCACAGAGCTCTCGGAGGGTGCGTGTACGAATCGCCCCGTCGAGATGCAGATGCAGATGCGCCTTCGGCAGCGTTGCGAGATCACGCCCCTGACCGGATGACTCCGATGTTGCCCGCGCCGGCATGGGCGCAAGCTTCGCGCCGAAAGAGACCGTGCTCCCCAAGAGACCGTGCTCCCCAAGAGACCGTGCTCGTAGGATTCGTCGCCATGGACGAGGCTGCCCCCGAGAGCGCTCCCGAGGTGGTCGCGCACTACGAGGACAACGACGAGGGTCTCCGCTTGACGCGCGGGAAGGGGCTCCTCGAGATGCTCCGGACGCGCGAGATCATCGATCGGTACCTCCCCGACGAGTCGCTGAAGATCCTCGACGTGGGGGGTGGCACCGGGGTCTACGCGCTGTGGTTGGCAGGCCGGGGACACGCGGTGCACGTCGTGGACCTGGTTCCGGGCCACGTCGACAAGATCCTCAGCCGCTCCGCCTCGTCTCCCCGAGTGACGGCCGAAGTCGGGGACGCCCGGGACCTCCCGGTCTCCGCCGACAGCTTCGACGCCGCCTTGGTCTTGGGACCGTTGTACCACCTCACCACGCCGGACCACCGGCTGCGGGCTCTTGCAGAGGCCGGGAGGGTCGTGCGCCCGGGTGGGTTGATCTTCGCGGCCGCGATCTCACGCTTCGCATCGCTCTTCGACGGCCTGGCTGAAGGCTTTCTCTTCGAGCCCGGGTTCAAGGACATCGTGAACCGGGACCTTCGTGAGGGTCAGCATCGCAATCTCACCGATCGTCCGGAGTGGTTCACGACGGCCTACTTCCACCACCCTGACGAGCTGCGGGACGAAGCCGAGGGGGCCGGCCTCGAAGTGGTCGCGATCGTGGGTGTGGAGGGGTTTGCGGGGTGGCTCCCCCAGCTGGACGTCCACTTGGACTCCGAGGAGCACCGACAGGAGATTCTGTTCTCGGCCCGCGTTACCGAAGGTGAGCCCACCTTGATGGGTTTGAGCGCGCACCTGATCATGGTGGCCCGCACACCCCGGTAGTGCGGGCGCACGTTCCTCAGGCGATCGGTATCGCGCCGCCCGGTGACCCCAGAACAAGGCTCGTAGGACGAATGCCGGCTCCGACCGATACGTGCACACCCTCGGGTGCTTCGCCGCCCAACCAGGCCGACAGCGCGGCCGTGTCGGGCACCTCCACATTCAGCCGGGCGAACCCGGTGGCGCCGTTTCGGTGTGTGCCGCGCCAGCGCGCCGGGTGCTGACCAGGATCGTCCCAGGTCATGAAGGCACACCGCCACGGTTCGGCCCAGGCCGCGTCCACCCCGACGCTGCGCCAGGAGATCGTCGTCCCGTCGGGCAGGACGCGGTGCCGTGTCTCGACGGGATACCCGACGCGCTTTGCCGCGGCTTCGATGTCCTGGGCTTCGACCGACCAGCGCGCCAGGCCGGGACCGAGGCGGGATAGTGCCTGCACGACCGGTCGACCTTGGGGCGAGGATCGAGCCTCGGCCTCGTCCACGACGGCCAGGAGCTCCAGGTACTGCCGGCCGAAGGGCACGATGAGGTTGGTCGTCCCGCGCCCCGGATGACCGCCCCCCTCGAGGACGGTAAGTCCGAGCCCCTCCATGTGTCGTCGGGCCGGCTCGAGGTCGGTGACGAGCACGATGGCCTGGACGAGCCGGTCATCGATCACCATGTCAGGGTTCACGCGTGAGCTCGACGGGAATGGGCCATGATGACGTCATGAGATCGGACGGAGCAGACCGATCGGAGCTGACCCGTGGTTCCAAGTGGTCCTTGTGGTCACGGGACTCCGTCCTGTCGATCGGGTCCAAGGGTTCGTACGTCTCGATCGGCTCGGTCGGATCCGCGTTCTCTATCGGCTCGGTGGGGTCGTTCCTCTCCGCTTTCTCCATCGCCTCCGCCGGCTCCCTGGGCTCGATGCTCTCGGCCTGGTCGCGGTGGTCGATGATGTCGTTCAGGTCGTCCAAGGCGATCCTGAGCCGATCAACCGGGACAACCCGATCAACCGGGACAACCGGGACAACCGGGACAACCCCGACGTAGGGCCGAAAGTCAGTCGGACCAGGGATCGGCGGTGTCGGGGTCGATCTCGTAGCGGCTGATGGCGTCTGCCACCTCGTCGCTCTTGGCGTCACCGGTTTCGGCCAGTGCGCTGAGCACCGCCACGACGACGTGGGCCGCGTCCACCTCGAAGAACCGCCGCAGCGCGGCGCGAGTGTCGGAGCGGCCGAACCCGTCGGTGCCGAGCGATACGAAAGGACGGGTCATCCAGCGCGCCACCTGGTCGGGGACTGCCCGCAGGTAGTCGGTCACCGCGACGACCGGTCCGGCACCGTCCTCGAGTGCTCCCGTGACGTAGGGGACGGTGTGCTCGGCGTGGGGGTGCAGGCGATTGGCGCGCTCCACCGACAGAGCGTCCCCCCGCAGCTCCGCGTACGAGGTCACCGACCACGCATCGGCCGACACACCCCAGTCTGTCGCCAGCATGGCGCGGGCCTCCATGGCCACCTGCCACATCGGCCCAGAGAAGAGCAGTGTGGCTCGGCGCGCCGCCCCGTTGTGATTCGTCACTTCGGCGGCATCGGCGAAGCGGTACATGCCGCGCAGGATGCCGGCCCGGACGGTGTCGCCCGCGTCGCCTTCGGGAAGCGGCGGCATGGAGTAATTCTCGTTGTAGAGCGTCAGGTACCAGAAGCGATCCTCGGGCTCGGGCCCCATGGTCTTGGTGATGGCGTCCTGCATGATCACACCGATCTCGTACGCGAAGGCGGGGTCGTAGATGTGCGCGGCGGGGTTGACCGAGGCGAGCAGGGGGGAGTGGCCGTCGTCGTGCTGGAGGCCCTCGCCCTGCAGCGTCGTTCGTCCCGCCGTGCACCCGGCGAGGATTCCCCGTCCCCGGACGTCACCGAGCAGCCAGGCCAGATCGCCCACACGCTGGAAGCCGAACATGGAGTAGAAGAGGTAGATCGGGAGCATGGGCCGGCCCCACGTGGCGTAGGCCGTGGCGAGCGCGATGAACGAAGCCATCGCCCCCGCCTCGGTGATGCCCTCCTGCAGGACCTGGCCCTTGCGGTCCTCGGCGTAACGGAGAATGAGGTCGGAGTCCACCGGCGTGTAGCGCTGGCCCTCGGGCGCGTAGATCTTGGACTCTGCGATGAGCGACTCCAGGCCGAAGGTGCGGGCCTCGTCGGGGACGATGGGTGCCACGTACCGACCGAGCGCCGGGTCACGCACCAGATTGCGCAGGAGCCGGGCGAAGGCCATGGTCGTGGACGCGGCCTGCGTGCCGGATCCGGCGAACATGTCGGTGAACGCCTTGGGGTCGGGCACCGCGTAGGGCGTCACGGGTCGCACGACACGGGTGGGAAGCGGTCCGGCCAGCACCTTGCGCCGGCCCGACAGGTACTCGTACGCGGGAGAGCCCTCGGGCGGTCGGTAATAGGGGGGCTGCTCGGCGTCGAGCGCCTCGTCGGGGATCTCCTCTTGGAGATAGAGGCGGTCGCGCAGTGCCAAGAGCTGCGCCTTGCTCATCTTCTTGATCTGGTGGGTGGCGTTGCGCGCCTCGATCTCGGGCCCGAGGGTCCATCCCTTCACCGTCTTGGCGAGAATGACAGTGGGCTGTCCCACCTGCTCTGTCGCGAGCTTGTATGCCGCGTAGAGCTTGCGGTAGTCGTGTCCACCGCGCGGCAGGGCTTGGAGCTCTTCGTCCGAGAGGTGCTCGACCAGCCGGCGCAGCCGCGGATCGGGGCCGAAGAAGTGCTCGCGGATATACGCGCCCGTCTCGGTGGCGTACTTCTGGAACTCGCCGTCGGGGGTGTTGTTCATCTTGTCGAGCAGAACCCCGTCGATGTCACGGGCGAGGAGCTCGTCCCACTTCGATCCCCAGATGACCTTGATGACGTTCCAGCCGGCGCCGCGGAACATGGCTTCTGCTTCCTGGATGATCTTGCCGTTGCCGCGTACGGGGCCGTCGAGGCGCTGGAGGTTGCAGTTGACGACGAAGATCAGGTTGTCGAGGTGTTCGCGACCAGCGACGCCCAGTGCGCCGATGGACTCGACCTCGTCGAGCTCGCCGTCGCCGAGGAAGGCCCAGATCCGATTGGCGCTGGTGTCGACGATCTCGCGCTGGAGGAGATAGCGCGCCGCGTGGGCCTGGTAGATGGCGCACAGCGCGCCGAGGCCCATGGACACGGTGGGGTACTCCCAGAAGTCGGGGAGGAGGCGGGGATGGGGGTAGCTCGGCAGTCCTCGGCCCGAGACCTCCTGGCGGAAGTGGTCGAGCTGGTCCTCGGTAAGCCGGCCCTCGACGAAGGCGCGGGCGTAGATGCCCGGCGATGCGTGGCCCTGGAAGTAGACGAGGTCCCCGAAGCCGCCGTCGGACTTGCCCCGGAAGAAATGGTTGAAGCCCACCTCGTAGAGAGACGCCGAGCTGGCGTAGGTCGCAAGATGGCCGCCGATGCCTTCACTGCGATAGTTGGCTCGGCTCACCATGGCCGCGGCGTTCCAGCGGATGTAGGCGCGGATGCGACGCTCGATGTACTCGTCGCAGGGGAACCACGGCTCCTGGTCGCGCGGGATCGT
>Ga0209415_10011208_pt1 | contig 15119 bp, 14 predicted proteins | sample PeaSoiSIISIP2007_FD_187696 | JGI IMG/M metagenome (GOLD analysis project Ga0209415, IMG submission 187696) | Peat soil microbial communities from Weissenstadt, Germany - SII-SIP-2007 (SPAdes) (version 2) | ecosystem: Environmental > Terrestrial > Soil > Wetlands > Peat | place: Germany... | reverse complement strand
CGAGGGTGCCGGGGCTGGGCGGGACCCTGATCTGCGCGGTGTAGCCGCCGGTGAGCTGCTCCTGCACGACGCCGTTCGGCGTGCCGAGGAGCACGGTGGACACCGGGACGTGCAGCGCCTTCGCCTGCTTCTCCGCCGTCGCCATGCTGACTCGCCCGCCGTCGCGCGCGCCGTCGGAGAGAAGGAGGACCGACTCGGGCGGCACGGTCCCGTCGGCGGCGCGCTGCCGCAGGCCGAGCTTCGCGGCGATCGACACGGCGTCGCCGATCGCCGTCCCCTCGCTCGGGGCGAGGTCCGCGAGCGCCTGGCGGGCGAGCGAGCGGTCCTGCGTCGGCGGCAACGCGACGAACGCGCGCGTCCCGAAGCCGACGACGGCAACCGCGTACGTCGACGGGATCTCGTCGAGGAACGCGCCGGCGGCGCGCTGCGCCGCGACCATCCGCGACGGCGCGACGTCCTGCGCCTGCATCGACCGCGAGACGTCGATCGCGAGGACGACCGTCGCCTCGTGGCGAGGAACGGTGATGTTTGCATGCGGCCGTGCGAAGCCGACGATGAGGAACGTGAGCGCGACCAGGAAGAGCGCGACGGGCACGAGCCGCAGCCGTCCCGGCGAGCGGTCGACGAGGTTCGGCAAGAGCGCGAGGCTCGTGAACACGGCCGCCGAGCGCCGGCGGCGGCGCTCGTTCGCGAGCCACAGCCCGGCGGCGGCCGGCACGACGACGAGCGCGACGAGGACGAGCGGCTGCTCGAACGTCACGGGCGCGTGCCCATGAACACGGCGAACGGCCGCAGCCACTCGCCCGAGGTCGAGAGCACGAGGTGGGGCACACCGAGCGCCGTGAGCACCCGCGCGACGCCGCTGCGCTCCTCGGCCGCCGCCGCGGCGAACCGCTCGCGCAGGCTCGCGCTGCGCGTGTCGACGCGCACCTGCCGGCCCGTCTCGGGATCGACGAGCCACAGCTCGCCGACGTCGGGAAGCTCCTGCTCGCGCGGGTCGCGGATCTCGATCGCCAGCACGTCGTGCCGTTCGAGCACGCGCAGCAGCGGCGAGCGCCAATCGAAGGGACCGCGGAAGTCGGAGACGACCACGGCGATGCCACGCTGGCGCGCGACGGCTCCCGTCCGGGCGAGCGCTTCGCCGAGCGACGTGGAACCCACCGCCGCGGCCTCCGGCTCCCGGCCGAGCGCGCCGAGAAGCCCGAGCAGGCCGTGCCGGCCCTGTGTGGGCGGAAGCGTCGCCGGCGCCGAGTCGCCGAAGGTGATCACGCCGAGACGGTTGCCGCGGCGGGTGGCGACGTGGCCGACCGCGATCGCGACGCCGGCGGCGACGTCCGCTTTGCGCCTCTCGGCGGTACCGAACTGCATCGACGGCGAGGTGTCGAGCACGAGCCACGTCACGAGCACGCGCTCGGCGAGCTGCACGCGCACGTGCGGCTCGCCCATGCGCGCGGTGACGTTCCACTCGATGAGCCGCACGTCGTCTCCGGGCGCGTACGGCCGCACCTGCGCGAGCTCCGTGCCCGGGCCGTGGCGCGCCGACCGGTAGTCGCCGGCCAGCATCCCCGCGAGCCGCCGCGCGACGTCGATCTGCAGGGCGCGCAGGAGCTCGGGCGGCAGCGCACCCGGGCCCGGCCGCTCGGGCGTGGCCTCGCCGAGCAGCCCCGCGACGTTCACGCCGCGGGGCGGCGCGCGAGGTCGACCTCGGGCACCGGCACCGCGTCCAGGACGCGGTCGAGGACGGTGTCCGCAGTCACCCCTTCCGCGAGCGCCTGGTAGCTCAGCACGAGCCGGTGGCGGAGCGCGTCCTTCGCGAGCGCGCGGACGTCGTCGACGACCGTGTAGTCGCGCCCGCGCAGGAGCGCGAGCGCGCGTGCGGCCTGCGTCACGCTGATCGGGCCGCGCGGGCTCGCCCCGTACGAGACGTAGCCGGTCAGGTCGGCGAGCCCCGCCTCCTCCGGCCGGCGGGTCGCCGTCGCGAGCGCGACCGCGTAGCTGACGAGCGCGGGATCGACGTAGATGTCGAAGACCGCGGCCTGGAGTGCGCGCAGATCGTCGAGGCTCAGCATCTCGCGGAGCTCGGGCTGCGCGACGAGCTGCCGCTGCACGATCGTGAGCTCCTCGTCGTGCTCGGGGTAGTCGATGAGGATCTTCAGCATGAACCGGTCGACCTGCGCCTCGGGCAGCGGATACGTGCCCTCGGACTCGATCGGGTTCTGCGTCGCGAGCACGAGGAACGGGCTCGGCACGGGATGCGACGTGTGCGCGATCGTGACCTGCCGCTCCTGCATCACCTCGAGCAGCGCGCTCTGGACCTTCGCCGGCGCGCGGTTGATCTCGTCCGCGAGCAGGAAGTTGCAGAACACCGGACCGAGCTCGGTGTCGAAGGTGCCGCTGTCGGGCCGGTAGACGCGCGTGCCGACGAGGTCGGCCGGCACGAGGTCGGGCGTGAACTGGATGCGGGCGAACGACCCGCCCAGCACCGCGGCGGTCGTCTTGACCGTCAGCGTCTTCGCGAGCCCAGGCACGCCCTCGATGAGGAGGTGGCCCTGCGCGAGCAGACAGACGAGCACGCGCTCGAGCATCGCGTCCTGCCCCGCGATGACGCGACGGATCTCGAAGAGCGCCTGCTCCAACCGCTCCTCTGACACGGCTGCCTCCTCTGCTGGGTGAAGCGGGATTGTTCCACCTGGAGGTAAGTACGGGGTGAGACCGCCCGCGGATCGCCGCTATGGTCGAGCCATGAAAAGGAAAATCGTATTGCTCTGCATCGCCGCCGCGGTCGTGGCGGCTCCCGCCGCCGCCTCCTCGACGGCGACGAAGGTCACGGTCATAGCGACCGAGTTCCACTTCAAGCTCTCCACCTCGTCGGCGAAGCACGGAACGATCACGTTCGTGCTCGTGAACAAGGGGACGATCGGCCACAACTTCAAGATCGACGGCAAGAAGACCGCCGTCATCGGCCCCGGCAAGACCGCCAAGCTCACGGTGACGCTGAAGGCGGGGAAGTACCCCTACTCGTGCACGGTTCCCGGCCATGCGCAGGCCGGCATGAAGGGGATCTTCATCGCGAAGTAGGAGGCGCGATCGAGCCCGCGGCGTCGAACGAGCCGTAGGTCTCGTGCATGAAGTGCGCCGTCGTCGTCATGCGCAGGTCGAGCGTGTGGAAGGTGCGCTTGTCGACGGCGATCTCGAACCAGGCCGGCGTGCGCGGATCGTAGAAGGAGATCCGCCACGCCGAGCCTGAGCTGCCGACGACGTACGCGTCCGTCGCCGACTGCCACACGGGCAGCGGCTGGCGCAGGGGCACCTGAGCGGACTCGACCCACCGGCCGCCCGGCGCGCGGTCCCAGCGGCGGCCGCCGACGATCACGGCGTCGTAGCCTCCCTTGACGCGGTATTCCAGCCGGTCCGGCGCGACCGCCCGCCACGTGCTGACGACGGCGTGCAGGGGATCGGACGCGAGCCGGTCGAAGAAGGCGAGCGAGCTGAGCGAGCGCCAGGTGCGGGCCGCGCGCGCCACGAGCGCTTCTGCTCCTGCGGGCGGCCACGGCGTCGGCAGCGCCACCGTCCAGCGCGTCGTCGCCGCGCCGCCGCGCACGCGGAGGTCGACGCTGCGGGCGACGGGGACGCTCGCGCTGTAGCAGCCGGCACCGCAGGCGGCCGCGCGTGCCGAGCCGATCTCGACCTCGAGGCCGCGAACGCCGTTCGCCTGCTGGCCGACGACGGATGCCTGGACGAGCATCGTGGCGCCGCCCGGGACGACCGCGAGAGCGAGTGCGTCGGGGCCGTCCTCCCGGGCGAACACGACCGCGCCGGCGGGCGGCGCGGGGAAGCCGGCCGGCGCCGGGGTGGCCGGGAGCGGTGTCGACGCGGCCGGGAGCGGCGTCGTGCGCAGGAGGCGAGCTGCAAGCGCGACCCCGACGATGGCCACCGCCAGGGCGGCGCCGCCCGCGGCAAGCCAGCGCGGCGTCATGTCGGGAACGCTAGCCGGGCTCGGTGATCTGGTCGTACCGCTCGCCGCCGACGCGCAGCACTCGGGCGACCGAGCTCGGCAGCCACCAGTTCCAGTCGCCGAGCAGGCGCATGAGCGCGGGCACGAGCAGCGCGCGGATGACGGTCGCGTCGAAGATGATCCCGGCCGCGAGCCCGATGCCGAACTGCTTGATGTCGGTGCCCGGGCTCATCGACAGCACGAAGAACGCGAACATGAGGATCGCGGCCGCGCTCGTCACGAGCTTGCCGGTGCGCGCGAGCCCGAGCGCGATCGCCTTCGGCGTGTCGCGGATCTCGTCGTATGCCTCGCGCATGCGCGTCAGCATGAACACCTCGTAGTCCATGGAGAGGCCGAAGAGGAACGCGAAGATCATCAACGGGATCCACGGGATGATCGACTGCGTCGCGGGAACGCTCCAGATCGCCTGCGAGCCGTGCCCCTGCTGGAAGATGAAGACGATGATCCCGAACGCGGCGCCGAGCGAGATGAGGTTGAGCAGCGCGGCCTTGATCGGCAGGACGACCGAGCGGAACGCGCGCATGAGCAGCAGTATCGTCAGCAGCACGACGAAGCCGAGCACGTACGGGAAGTTGCCGTAGACGGCGTGCACGAAGTCGCGGTCCTCGGGCGCGACGCCGCCGAGGGAGGCGTTCGTGCCGTTCAGCGCAGTGTGGACGCGCGTGACGAGGCTCTGGATGTGCGGGCTCGAGCCGTCGATGTTCGGGAAGGCCTCGACGATCGCGTCGCCCTTCGCGCGCCAGGCCGGCGGCGCGGCCGCGCCGACGATGCCGGGGACGGCGTCGAGCTTCGACACGATCGGGCCGGTCTTGCCGCCGCGGACGAGCACGTCGAACGGCTTCAGCACGCCGGGCGAGATGCCGGCGGACGCGAGCGCGTCGCGGCCGACGATCGCGTCGCCGCTGCCCGGCATGTCCTTCGCCTGCGCCTCGCTCGGGTTGATCTGGACGCCGAAGAAGACGAGCGCGCCGACGATCGCGAGCCCCGCCGCCGCCACCGGCACCGGCCGGCGCATGACGAGGTTCGCCCAGCGGCCCCACGGCCCGTCCTCCGGATGGCCGCGGTCGACGAAGCGCTTCGGCAGCAGGCGGAGGCTGTTGATCCGCGTGCCGAGCACGGCGAGCAGCGCCGGCAGCAGCGTGATCGCGGCGAGCACCGAAACCGCCGGGATGAGCATGCCGCCGATCCCGATCGAGCGGATGAACGGCAGCGGCAGGACGATCATCGAGAGCAGGCCGACCGCGACCGTCGATCCGGACACGATCACCGAGCGGCCCGCGTGCGTCATCGTCTCGACGAGCGCCGTCTCGACGTCCTCGCCCTCGCGCAGCTCGTCGCGGAAGCGGAAGATGATCAGCAGCGCGTAGTCGATCGCAACGCCCAGGCCGACGAGGGCGATGAGGAACTGGACGATGATCGACACGTTCGTCAGGTACGTCAGCGCCCAGACGAGCGAGAACGTGTTCAGGATCGCCGCGATCGCGATCGCCATGGGCATGAGCACCGCCGGCAGCGTGCCGAAGACGAAGAAGAGGATGATGAGCGCACCGCCGCCACCGATCAGCGCCTCGGTGAGCACGCTCGGGCCCTTGCCGCCGCCCGACGAAGCGGCCTGAAGCGCGTCGCGACCGGTGAGGTTGACCGTCGCGCCGGCCGGCACGGCCTTCTTGAGGGCCGCGCGCACCTGCGTGATCTTCACCGACGAGCTGAAGTTCGGATTGCCCGGCGGATAGATCTCGGCGAAGGCGGTGTGCCCGTCCTTCGAGACGTACGCACGGCTGCGCGTCGACCAGTAGGACGAGGTGCGCGAGCCCGGGTTCACGGCGGCGGCCGTGGCGATCGCCTGCTCGATGCCCGTGGCCTTCGTGACGTCGCCCTTCGACCGGAACACGGCGACGAGCGGCGCCTGCTCGCCGGAGCCGAAGGTCTTGAGCGTCTGCTGGTTCGTCTCGTACGCGGAGTAGCCCGGGATCGAGAAGCTCTGGTACCAGCGCTTCGACACCTGCGACGCCGAGAAGGCGCCGAAGATCGTGAGGGCGACCCAGATGCCGATCACGGCCTTGCGGCGGCGGACGATGAGGTGCGCGAGCCGGGCGAGCATTCCCTGCACCCTAGCCAGCCGAATGCTATGATGTCAAATCATTGCTGATCAAATGAATTCGGCTCCCGAACCGGCCCTGCGACAGCTCGTCTTCACGGCCAAGGACGTCCGTACGGCCTTCGAGCAGGCGCTCGAGCGCGCCGGCGGCTCGCTCGGCATCTGGGTGGTGCTCAACGCCATCAGCGACGAGGGCTTCATCAACCACAGCGTCCTCGCGAGCCGTGCGCACGTCGACGGAGCGACCATCACGCACCACGTCGACCGCGCCGAGAAGCTCGGGCTCGTCACGCGCGAGGTCGACCCCTCCGACCGGCGCATGAAGCGGCTCAAGCTCACGTCCGAGGGCGTACGGCTGCACAGGAAGTTGCTGACCGAGGTGCGCGCGCTCGCAGCGCGAATGCTGGTCGGAGTCTCGAGACGTGACGTCGAGAATCTCGGACGCACGCTCGAGAAGATCCACGCGAACCTGCAGCGATGATCGAAAGGTACGCCCGAGCCAGGCACCTGAGCCAGGCGACATGGAGGCAAGGGGCGAAAGACTGGAGCCTGGCACGGGATTGATACTGGCAATCGACCAGGGCACAACGGGGACGACGTGCCTCGTGGTCGGGGACGCGCTCGACGTCCTCGGGCGCGGCTACGCGCCGGTCTCGATCTCGACGCCGCAGCCGGGCTGGGTCGAGCAGGACCCCCACGAGCTGTGGGCGAGCGTCGCGACCGCTGCGCAGGAGGCGCTCGCGGCGTGCGGCGCCACGATGCGCGACGTCGAGGCGCTCGGCATCGCGAACCAGCGCGAGACGACCGTTCTGTGGGACCGCGCGACCGGCGAGCCGCTCCATCCTGCGATCGTGTGGCAGGACCGGCGCACGGCGGCGCGCTGTCTCGAGCTCCCGGCCGACGAGATCCGCTCCCGCACCGGGCTGACGCCCGATCCGTACTTCTCGGCGACGAAGCTCGAGTGGCTGCTGCGGGAGACGGGACGCCGCGACGGCATCGCCTTCGGCACGGTGGACACGTGGCTCCTCTGGCGCCTCACCGGCGGCGCCGTGCACGCCACCGACCCGTCGAACGCGTCGCGGACGATGCTCCTCGACCTCGCGACGCTCGCGTGGGACGACGAGCTGCTCGCGCTCTTCGACGTCCCGCGCGACGCGCTCCCCGACGTGCGCGGGTCGGCGGAGGTCGTGGGCGAGGGCACGCTGCTCGGCGCAACCGTGCCGGTGGCCGCGCTCGCGGGCGACCAGCAGGCGTCGCTGTTCGCCCACGGCGCGGCGAAGGCGACGATCGGGACCGGCGCGTTCGTGCTCGTCCACACCGGCGATGACTGTTCGCCGGCGCCGCACGGGCTCATCCGGACCGCCGCCGCTCGCGCGGGCTACGCCCTCGAGGGCTCGATCTTCGTCGCGACCGCGGCGATCGAATGGCTTCGCTCGCTCGGTCTCCTCACCACGGCCGCGGAGAGCGACGAGCTCGCCCGTTCGGTCGATTCGACGGAGGGGGTCTACTTCGTGCCCGCCCTCACCGGGCTCGGGTCGCCGCACTGGGCGCCGGACGCACGCGGACTCGTCTGCGGCGTCTCGCGCGGAACCACGCGCGAGCATCTCGTGCGCGCCGCGCTCGAGGCGATCGCGTATCAGATCGCCGACGTCGTCGATGCGCTGCCGGCGCGGCCGGCGGTGCTTCGCATCGACGGCGGGGCGTCGGCGAACGCGTTCTTCGCGCAGTTCCTCGCGGACGTGCTTGCGCTCTCCGTCGAGGTCGCAGCCGAGCGAGAGTCGACGGCGCTCGGCGCCGCGGCGCTCGCCGGGATCGCGACCGGCCGCTGGACCGAGCAGGATCTCGGCGCGCTCCGCCGGACCGCGGCGCGCTACGAGCCGGAGCGCGACGTGTCCGGGCTCGTCGCGGGATGGCGCGACGCGGTTGCGCTGACGCTCGCCTGATCGTTCGGCGTGCGGCGGAGGACAAACCCGCCGACGAGCAGCAGGAGCACCTCGACGAGCGTGATGGCCACGCGGTTGAGCACGATCGCGCCGAGCGCGGCTCCCGACGTCGTGACCGCGAGCATGAGCCCGTACATCGAGCCTTCGCGCGCACCGAGGCCCGACGGCGCGAAGAACGCGAGCACCGCGACGATCGCGCCGATGGCGGACGTGCCCCCGAGGAAGACAACGGTGCTCGCAGCGGGATGCGCGCCGACCGACCGGAGCAGCAGCCACAACCCGAGGCCGCCGATCACCCACGTGCCGGCGTAGAAGAAGAGCAGGGTCACCATCGTCGACGTCCGCAGCGGCGGCAGCTCCCGATAGCCGAGGCGGCGAAGGAAGCGAGACGCGAGCGGCCGGAAGACGCGCGGCTGCAGCAGGACGGCGACGACGACGCCGAACACGCCGATCGGCACGATCGGTCCGTTGACGCCGTGCACCCACGCGAGCGAGACCGCGAAGACGAGCACCCCCGCGACGGCGGAGAGGCCGGCCTCGACGAGCATCGACGCAGTCACGAGCGCGCCGTCGGTCACGCCGGCACGGCGCATCGCCACGACTCGCGCGGCCGGCGTCCACACCCCGCCGGGAACGTACTTCGCGAGCATCGAGACCATCTCCGCGCGCAGCGCGATCGGATACGTGACGTGCACGCCCCAGTCCTCGAGGATGCGCATCCAGCCGATGACGAAGACGAGGTAGTAGGCCGCGACTGCGACGCACGCGAGCACGAACAGGACCGGGTCTGCGTTGCGCAGGTCCTGCCCGGCCGCGTGGAACGACCCGCGGATCGCCCAGCCGACCGAACCGAGGAAGACCGCGAGCACGGCGAGCTGCGCAGCGACCATCAGCCGCGGGTGCGCCCGTGCGTACCTCCGCGCCGACGCTAGGTGAGATGCGATTCGAGCCACTCGCACGTCAACCGGTACGCGTGCACGTCGTTCGCGTAGCGCGTGAAGCCGTGCCCCTCGTCCTCGAAGACGACGTACTCGACCTCGCGGCCGAGCTCGCGCAGCCGCTCGACCATCTGGTCGGACTCCGACTTGACGACGCGCGGGTCCTTCGCGCCCTGGATCACGAGCAGCGCGGCCCGCACCTGGTCGACGTACGTGATCGGGGACCGCTCGCGCAGGAACTCCTCCTCCGTGTCGGGATCGCCGACCCATTCGGCCATGAAGCGCCGCCACTGCGGCGGCACGGCGCGAATGAAGGTGAGGAGGTTGGCCGGGCCGACGATGTCCACCGCCGCGCGCCAGTACTCCGGCAGGCGCGTCACGCACGTGAGCGTGGCGAAGCCGCCGTAGGAGCCGCCGAACACGGCAAGCCGGTCGCCGTCGACGAACGGCTGCGCCTTGAGCCACTCGGCCGCGTGCCGCCAGTCCTCCAGGTCGCCGCCGCCCCAGTCGTGGTGGATGAGCTTCTGGTACGTCTTGCCGTAGCCGGTCGAGCCGCGGATGTTCGTCGCGAGCACGCCGATCCCGCGCGAGAGCAGGTACTGGACGTACGGCCGGTACACGGGACGCTCCTGGGCCTCCGGCCCGCCGTGGACGAGGAGCGCGAAGGGCGACGGCCCGTCACCTTCCGGCTTGTACAGCCATGCCGGGATCCGACGTCCGTCGAAGCTCTCGTAGCGGACGAGCTCGGGCGCACGCAGCTCGAGCTCGGAGAGCCCCGCGGCGCGCATCTCGGTCACGGGCAGCGCATCGCCGGTGGCGGTGTCGACGACGAACACCTCGGCCGGGCGCGCCGGCTCGTCCCAGACGAGCGCGAGCCGTGAGCCGTCGCACGACAGGGACATCCCCGAGCCGAGCATGGAGAACGTGCCCGGCGGCAGCTTCGGCGCCGGCAGGTCGACGCCGCGCTCCAGGTCGCGCAGCCGCAGCCTCGCATAGCCGTCGTCGTTCTCCATCCACGCGAGCACGCGTCCGTCGGTGGAGCCGGCGATCTCGTCGACGTCGTGGTCGGGCGTCTCGATCCACTCGCGCGCCTTGGTCGCGAGCGTGTGGAACGCGAGCCCCATGAACTCGCGTCCTTCATCGGTGACGAGGTAGAAACCCGAACCGTCGCGCTTCCACGGACCGGGCAGGTACTTGGCCTCGCCCTCGTGCGACGTCGCCTCGACCGCGTCGCCCGACTCGACGTCGATCACCCAGATCGACACGTCGGTGTTGGAGCGGAACTCGACCGCGAGCAGCTTCGACCCGTCCGGCGAGAAGCTCACCGCGAACGCGTACTTCCCCTCGCCGAAGAGGTAGCGCGGCTCGTCCTCGCCCTCGCGCCAGACGAACACCTCCCCGTCGGTCGGCGTGCGGCGGTTGCCGGAGAACGCGAAGCTCTTTCCGTCGGGCGCCCACGCGGCCGACGAAAGTTCGTGCTGCACCTGCGGCAGGTCGGTGAGCTGCTCGGGCCAACCGCCGTCGGCCGGGATGCGGTACAGCTGGTGGAACTCGTCGCCGTCGCGGTCGGCGTAGAAGAGGATCGTGCCGTCGTCGCGCACCGCCACGCCGCGCACCGAGTTGTCGACGAACGTCGTCAGCTGCTCGGGCCAGCCCCCGTCGAGCTCGGCCGACCACAGGTTGAACTGGCCGGAGATGTTCGAGACGAAGAGGACGCGCTCGCCGTCCGGCGTGAGCTCCGCGACCGGATAAAGGCGGCGGTAGGCGAAGAACTGCTCGAACGGCGGCCGGGCCACGCGCTGAGCCTATAGATGCAACACCGCCGCACCGCGAACCTCTCCGCGGCGCAGACGGTCGAGCGCGTCGTTCGCATCCTCGAGCGCATACGTCTCGATCTCGGTGCGCACCGGCACCTGCGGCGCGAGCGCGAGGAACTCCTCGCCGTCGCGGCGCGTGAGGTTCGCGACGGAGCGGACGGCTCGCTCCTCCCAGAGCAGCTCGTACGGGAAGCTCGGGATGTCGCTCATGTGGATGCCCGCGCACACGACGCAGCCGCCCTTGGCGAGCGCGGCGAGCGCTGCCGGCACGAGAGCGCCGACCGGGGCGAACACAATCGCCGCGTCGAGCTCCTCGGGTGGTCGCTCGTCCGACCAGCCCGCCCACTCGCAGCCGAGCTCGAGTGCAAACGCGCGCGCGGCCTCGTCGCCATGGCGCACGAAGCCGAAGAGCCGGCGGCCCTGGTGGCGTGCGACCTGCGCCACGATGTGCGCGGAGGCGCCGAAGCCGTACAGGCCGAGCCGCGTCGCGTCCCCGGCGAAGCGGAGGGAACGCCAGCCGATCAGCCCGGCGCAGAGGAGCGGCGCGGCCTGCATGTCCGGGTAGCCGTCCGGGATCGGGAAGCAGAACCGCTCGTCGGCGACGGCGTACTCGGCGTAGCCGCCGTCGATGTCGTAGCCGGTGAATCGCGCCTCGTCGCAGAGGTTCTCGCGGCCCGTCGTGCAGTAGCGGCACGTGCCGTCGGTCCAGCCGAGCCAGGGCACGCCGAGCCTGCGCCCGTCGTCGGTCTCGCCGACGATCTGGTGCCCGGGGACGAGCGGCAGCTTCGGGTGCTCGAGGTCGCCGTCGACGACGTGGAGGTCGGTGCGGCACACGCCGCAGGCGAGGACGCGCAGGCGGATCTGTCCGGGGCCGGGCTCGGGCACCGGCAGGTCCCGCAGCTCGAGCGGCTCGCGCTGCCGGGTGAGGACCATCGCGCGCATGCGCATATCGTGACGGCTGTCAGACAGTCGGGGCGGTGCCGAAGAGCCTGCGGTACAACGCAGGCCAGTCGGCGGCGATGCCCCGCTGCGCCGCGCGGAGCTGCATCCGACCGGAGCAGACCAGGTCGTGGAGCTCGTTCTCGAGCCGGTCCTTCGCGTGGTATCCGGGTGCGCGCTCCGGGAAGAGATTCGCCGCGTCGTTCGAGCCTCCGAGCTCGAGCGGGACGATGTGGTCGATCTCGAGCGTCGACCCGTAGGAGGCCGGCGCCATTCCGTACTCGATCTCGACGGCGTGCTTCTCGCTCTCGGGCACGTTCCTGATCGTGTCGGTGGAGAAGCCGTCGGCGCAGATGACGGCTCGCGTCAGCCCGCTCGAGTACGCGCCCGGCGAGCACGCGCGATCCGGCGTAGATCCCCGCCGGCAGTCGACCGACCTCGTGCGCGGCGCGAGCAGCACCGTCGAGCCCGCCGAGACGGAGCTCGTGCCGGTGAGCCACTGCGCAACGCCGCCGTGGTGCGAGCACGTCCCGGAATGATGCTGGGAGAAGCTGTACGTGCCGTCGTTGCAGCGCGCCGTCGCGCCCGGCGGGGCGGCGACGACGAAGAACAGAGCCACGGCGAAGGCTCCGAGCCGCATGCCCCCATCGTCTCACTCGATAGGTTCTTCGTGTGCAACGCACGCTTCCGTACAGCTGGTACACGGATCCCGAGGTGCTCCGGCGCGAGCAGGAGCGCATCTTCCGGAGCGCCTGGCAGTACGTGGGCCACCTGGGCCGGCTGCCGGAGCCGGGGACGTTCTTCGCCGCCCGCGCCGGACGGACGCCGGTCGTGGTCACACGCGCGCGTGACGACGAGCTCCGCGCGTTCGTCAACGTCTGCCGCCACCGCGGCTTCACGGTCGCCGAAGGCGAAGGGAAGCGCGAGACGCTGCAGTGCCCGTACCACGCGTGGACGTACGGCCTCGACGGTGCGCTGCGCAGCGCGCCGCGCTCCGATGAGGAGCAGGACTTCCCGCACAGCGAGCTCGGGCTCGTGCCGGCGGCGCTCGACACCTGGGGCCCGTTCGTCTTCGTCAACGCGGGGCCCGAGCCCGAACCGCTCGCCGACGCGCTCGGGTCGATGCCTGCGCAGATCCAGGAGCTCGGGCTCGACGTCGACGACCTCGTCTTCCACTCGCGCTGGGAGACCGAGCTCGACGCGAACTGGAAGATCGTCTGCGAGAACTTCCTCGAGTGCTACCACTGCCAGGTCGCGCACCCGGCGTTCGCGGAGGTGATCGACGTCTCCACCGACGCGTACGCGCTGTCCACCGAGGGCCGGCTCTCGAGCCAGCGAGGCCCCGTGCGGGCGAACGTCGATCTCGAAGGCGAGCTCCAGCGGGCGCAGTTCCACTTCCTCTGGCCGAACCTCGGCGTGAACATCTTCGCCGGCCGCCCGAACCTCTCGATCGGCCCGATGGTCCCGCTGTCGGCCGACCGCACGTACCGGTTCCTCGACTACTTCTTCGGCTCCGAGGTCGACGCCGGCTGGATCGCCGACCTCATGGCGTTCGACACGCAGGTCGGCAGCGAGGACCGCGGCCTCGTCGAGGGCGTGCACCGCGGCATGGCGAGCGGCGCGCTCGACCACGGGGTGCTCATGGGCCGCAGCGAGCAGCTCATCGGGCACTTTCAGCAACTGACGGCCGCCGCGCTCGCCGGCTGACCGTCAAGGCGCGCTCGAGCTCGCAGCGGGGTGCAAGCGGAGCACGGCGCTCGTTCCCGGGTGAACGACCTGCGCGGGCGACAAGAGGTCGATCTCAGACACGGCGAACACCACTCTCGAGGTGTGCGGAGGATCCATCGCGAAGGAGACCACGAGCACTCGCCGATTGACGGACAGGCCGAAGAGATAGAAGTCCAGCGGCACGCGCCTCTTTCCGATGATCCCGACCGGGCGGACATTCAGGGTCCCGATGCGGCGAGGCGAGATCCTGATCCCGGTACGCCACCGAAGGTCGATGAGCGCTCCGCAGGACTCGACCGTGAACGGCGCGTCGGCGACGAGCCCACAGCGTCGGCGAACGGTCTCGCGCGGAAAGAGGAGCAGGCCGTCGGAGAGGACACCTATCGGCCCCAGTGAGCCGAGGTCGACGCGCAGCGACTCGGTGGGAGGGAAGAAGAACGCCGCCGCAGTGAATCCGCCCGACTGCGCAGCGCGCACGCCGCCCGCGTGCAGCAAGTGTCCGGCGTCACGGAGCACGGGCGCACGCGCGGGGAGGGAACGGCCGCGCAGACACAGGACGACGAACGTGGTGCTCTGGTCGCGGCCGGCTGCTACGACGCGCACGCCGTGCGCGAGAACGCGGGCCAAGATGGCGGAGGGACCGAGCCGCAGCCAGGACACGTTCTTGCAGGCACCCGGACGCGGCGCGACCGTGGCAGTCGCTGCAGTGACACCCACGAGCAGTGCCGTGGCCGCGGTTGCGAAAAGCAAGGAGCTCCCGGGCCGCCGAGAGCTCCTTGCCGCTCGATCGTTCACGTCCCGTGCGCGTGAGGGCGAATGGCTAGCAGGGCCAGTCCTGGACGTTCGCAGCGACGCACACCGCCGGCCCCTTTCCGTAATAGGACGTGCCGTAGAACACGAGGTGGGCACCGATCCAGCTGCTCCCGACCGGAATGAAGGGATAGCCGACGTACGGCCATGACACGTACCTCGTCTGTCCCTGGGCATGGGTCTTGTTTCCGGTGTTCCCCCAGAGCGAGTTTGGCGTCACGTCCCAGCTCTGGCTGTTGGTGCTGAAGACGTTGCCGCACTTGGTGCCGTACGCACGCTGCTGGACGACCGCGCTGCCCACGGTCCACGACGTATTCAGCCGGTCCCAGTCGGTGCGGTTCCACACGAGCTGGTACTTCGTGGTGTGGCTGTAGCTGCAGTACTGCGTGTTGTAGTCGAGGTAGAGCGTGCCCTTGATTCCACTACTGGTGCTGGAGGCGCTGATGGTCGTGTCGGCCAGCGCCGACACCGGTACCAAGAGCGCACACAGGGCCGCTATCACGAACGGCGCCCTCATCCCGCCTTCCTCTCCTCAGGCCGCGGCCGCCGCACTCCGTGGCTATGACCTAGTGCGGGGACTAACGCAGACTCGGACTTTGCTGTCAACTGTCCACGTTGGACAGGTCCCTTCGGGGCTATTCAGCGGCGATCGAGCAACGCGCGGGCGGTGTCGTGCGCCGCGTCGTCCCGCTCGCTCCACAACCGCTCGGCGAGGAAGCCGAGGACATCGCGGATGGAGACGATGCCGACGAGTTTGCCGCCCTCGACGACGGGTAGATGACGCAGGTTGCGCTCGCCCATGAGCTGCGCGGCGGCGAGGATGCCGTCCTC
>Ga0209415_10011207_pt1 | contig 15121 bp, 12 predicted proteins | sample PeaSoiSIISIP2007_FD_187696 | JGI IMG/M metagenome (GOLD analysis project Ga0209415, IMG submission 187696) | Peat soil microbial communities from Weissenstadt, Germany - SII-SIP-2007 (SPAdes) (version 2) | ecosystem: Environmental > Terrestrial > Soil > Wetlands > Peat | place: Germany... | reverse complement strand
CCGGGAGCGAGTCTACCCGCACCGTCGGATCCGATGCGATTGATGCAATGATATCATGTAGTTTACACGAGTACAAGTAGTAGAATGCATACATCAAAGTCTTTCCACTCCGACAGCTGAACGCGCCATTCACCGCCAAGGACGACTTGCCCCCAAGTGTACCTCGATGTACCCCAACCGGGCAGCAGTTGCCAACCCTACCGTCCTGTCGGCGTCCCGGGTTCCCCCGGAGCGTACCACAAACGCTCGGGGTCCGCAGCGGCGCAGCGGCTCCGCGCGCGGGCACGGGAGACCGCCCCGCGCGCGAAGAACCGCGCCCCGATCTCTCGCGTCACCGCTCGGCGGCGGTGCCCATGTCGGTCTTCCTGGTCGCGATCTGCTCCAATCCAGACGGCACCCGCCACGCCGCGCCGGACGCCCGGGGCGGCCTGCCCGCGACGTGCCCGACGTCCGGGGTCCCGATGCGTAGCACCCCGCAGGAAGCTCCCGTAATCAGAAGTGGCTTCGCCCACGCTCGTGCAGTCCCTAGCGCAGACTGGAAACACCGGCTCACAAGTTAAAGTCGACGATCGCGGTCACGCCGACGCCATACACGCGGTGGATCTGGCCCGGGACCGGCGTCAGGCTGTTGACGGGGATCAGGGCGCGCAGCGTCACGACGTTCTGGATCGACCCCGTGACTTGTGCCACCGCCTGGACCTGATCGAGCTCGACCTTCGGGCCCTGGACCTGCGCCGCCCCGATGTCGCCGCCGCCGGAACCTCCGACGCTGACGGTGACGCCCACGATCGGCACCACCTTCGTCAGCTCTTTGTTCGCCGCGCCGCTGTTGAGCATCAGCGTGTTGATCGCGTTGTTGATCTGCGGGCCGAACGTCTTCACCACATAACCGATGCCGAACAGCTTGACCGCCGCCCCGATCGTATTCCCGCCGATCGACGGCAGCGCGGGCAGCGACACCTGCGCGAGCGCGGGCGACATCCCCGCCCCGGCCAGAAACGCGACCACGATCCATGCCGCGACGCGGCGCACGCACGCACGACCCATGACGGCCTCCTCGGTCCCGGGCGCCTCGATCGCGCCGCGGACGCTGAGGAGTGTTCGGTCGGGACGGCGCCGTCCCTCTCGCTCGACGCCGCCCGCCATTTACGGCCCGGGCGCGCCGGCCGGCGCCGCATCGGCCCCGGTGATCTCCTCCAGGGTCCGCCCCGCGGTCTCCTGCCCGAACACGAGGACGATCGCGACCCCCGCGAGGAGCGCCACCGCGCACGCGGACATCGCGGCGGCCCGCCCGCTCGCCCAATCGTGGATCACGATCCCGAACACCGCGGGCGACAGGACGCCGGCGGAGCGGCCCGCGGCGGACGCCCAGCCGGTCGCCGTCGCCCGAATGCGCGTCGGATACAGCTCGGCCGCGTACGCGAGGATGACCGGCCACGCCCCGAGCACTCCGCCCGCGAGCGCGATCCCCCCGACGACGAGCCCGACTTCACTTCGGGCGACGGCCAGGATCGCGGCGCCGAGCGCCCCGAGCGTGAGGGCGCCCACGAACACCGGCTTCCGTCCCGCACGGTCGAGCAGCACCGTCGCGGCCACGGTCGGCAGGATCATCACGCACGAGATCAAGAGCGACACCCGGTCCGCGTGCGGGAACCCCTGCGCGGCGAGCATCGCGGGGAGGAACACGACCGGTCCGTTGTAGGCGCCGATCATCACCCACCACAGCGTCCACAGGAGCAGGGTCCCCCGGCGGAACCGCGGGCTCCACAACTCCCGGAGGTGCGCGGCCAGCGAGACCGACGACGCGTATTCCTGAACTGGCAGGTCGATGCGGGCGCCGAACCGTTCCCACAGCCGCCGGGCGAGGGCCTCGGCCTCAACGCGCCGGCCGTGGGCGAGCAGGAACCGCGGAGACTCGGGCACGAGCCACGGCACCGTCACCGCGAGCACGAGCGGCAGCGCCCCGACCGCGAACACCAGGCGCCAGGCCACCCCGTGCGCGGCGATGCCGCCGAGCGCGGCGACGATCCAGCCGAAGATCCAGATGATCTGGGTCCATCCCATGAGGGCCCCGCGGATCTCGCGGGGCGCGAACTCCCCCACCATGCTTCCCGCGACGGGGGCGACCCCGCCGAACCCGACCCCGGCGAGGAACATCAGCGCGACGAGCCAGCCGAGCCCCGGGGCCAGCGCCGCCGCGCCCATCGCAACAGCGCTCAGCGCCACCGTCACCGCGTAGCCCGCACGGCGGCCCACCCAGTCGGCCGCGTGGCCCATCGCGACGCCGCCGACGAGCTGGCCGGCGCCGTGGACCGCGGTCACCAGGCCCGCCTGCCACGGCGTCAGCCCCCACGAGGCCCGGAGCCCCGGCAGCGCGAAGCTGAGCGCCCCGAGGTTGACGCCGTTGCTCGCAAACGCCAGTCCGGCGAGCACCGTCACCCGCCACGCGAGCGCCCGCGACTCCGGATCCGGCGGCCGCGGCACGGCCGTACGGCTCACGCGCGGGGGCCCGGCGCCGGATCGAACCGCGCCGCCGAGAGAAACCCGCTCGGGTGTCGGGTGCGGCCGGACCCCGCGAGGTCGGCGAGGATCTCGCCGACGACGGTCGCGAACTTGAACCCGTGCCCGCTGAACCCGACCGCGTAGACCATACGGGGGTGCGCGGGTGCGCGGTCGATGATGAAGTGGCCGTCCGGCGTCATGGCGTACAGGCACGTCTCGGTGGCGAGCAGCGGGCCGTCGAGGCCCGGGGCGAAGCGGCGCACGAGGCGCCGCGCCGCGTCGACCTCCTGGGGCGCCACCTCGCGCCGCGCGGTGTCCGGGGTGCACGGGGCGTTGCGCTCCCCCGTGTCGTGGATCGCCACCTTGAACCCCGGCCCCGCCGCCTGAGGAATGCCGTAGAGGTTGGTGCCGTCGAGCCAGGCGATGAACAGCGGGCACCGGTCCGGCCCGAGCGCGGCGGCGTCCGCCGAGGTCGCGGGACCAAAGAAGCACACCGCCTGCCGGAGCGCCCGGACCGGCAGGGCGAGCGGCGCGAGGAGCGACGGCGCCCACGGGCCGGGGGTCGCGACCACCGTGTCGGCCTCGTACCGCCCGCGGGCGGTCTCGACCACGGCGCAGGTGCCGTCGGCCCGCCAAGCGCGGACCGGCTCCTCGAAGCGCAGGTCCGCCCCGGACGCGACGGCGGCCCGCTGCAACGCCGCGACGCACCGTTCGGGGAACAGGATGCCGGCCTGAGGCTCCCACAGCCCCACCAGGCCGTCGGGCAGCGCAAACGCGGGGAACCGCCGGCGCACCTCCTGAGGGGAGAGGAGCTCGTACGGGAGACCGTGCACCTGGGCGCTGCGCAGCGCCCCCGCCACGACGGGGGCTGCGGCCGGGCCGATCATGAGCCCGCCGGTCGGGAGCCGGAGCCGCTCGCCCGAGACGCCCTCGAGCTCGTCCCAGAGCGCGTACGCGTGCTCGAGCAGCGGCACGTACGCCGGGTCCTCGAAGTACGCCTTGCGGATGATCCGGGTGTACCCGTGCGACGCGCCGAGCCGGTGCCCGGGCGGGTGCGCGTCGAGCCCGAGGACGCGCCGCCCCCGGCCGGAGAGCCGCCACGCCGCGGCACTGCCCATCACCCCGAGCCCGATGACGATCTCGTCGTAGGTGGTGATGCGCCCTTCCTCCCCCGGGACGCGCTAGGGTGTGGCGGCGCCGAACGCGTCCAGTCCGGTGATGTCCCGGCCGAGAATCAGCGTGTGCACGTCGTAGGTGCCCTCGTAGGTGTCCACGCTCTCGAGGTTCGCCGCGTGGCGCATCGCATGGTACTCGAGGGTGATCCCGTACCCGCCGAGGATCGCCCGCGCCTCGCGGGCGATCCCGAGCGCGGCGCGCACGTTGTTGCGCTTCGCGAGACTGACCTGCGTGTACCGCATCGTCCCCGCGTCCTTAAGCCGCCCGAGATGGTAGGCGAGGAGTTGCGCCTTCGTGATCTCCGTGAGCATGTTGACGAGGCGCTCCTGAATGATCTGCGCGGCGGCGATCGGCCGGCCGAACGCGATCCTCCCGCGGGCGTACGCCAGCGCCTCCTCGTAGCACGCGGTCGCCGCGCCCACCGCGCCCCACGCGATGCCGTAGCGCGCCTGCGTCAGGCAGCGCAGGGCCGCACCGAGCCCGACCGCCTTGGGCAGCACCGCGTCCTCCGGCACCTCCACGTCCTCGAGGACGAGTTCGCTCGTGACAGACGCCCGCATCGAGGCCTTGGTGTGGATGTCGTTCACGGTGAATCCCGGGGTGCGGGGGTCCACGAGAAACCCCCGGATCTCGTCCCGCTCGTCCTTCGCCCAGACGAGCGCGACGTCGGCCACGGACCCGTTCGTGATCCACATCTTCGTCCCGGTGATCACCCACCCGCCGGCGCGGCGCCGCGCCCGCGTCTGCATCGCGGCCGGATCGCTGCCCGCGGTGGGTTCGGTGAGCCCGAAGCAGCCGAGCTTCTCGCCGGCGGCCATCGCGGGCAGCCAGCGGCGGCGCTGCTCCTCGGTGCCGAACTCGTAGATCGGGTACATGACGAGCCCGCCCTGCACCGACGCGAACGACCGCACCCCGCTGTCGCCGCGCTCGAGTTCGCGCATGATCAGCCCGTACGCGACGTTGTTCATGCCCGCGCAGCCGTACTCCTGAGGCAAGTTCGCCCCGTACGCGCGCAGCGCACCGAGCGCGGGCACGAGCTCCTGCGGGAACTCCCCGGCGAGCCACGCCCGCCCGATACGCGGGATCAGCTCGCGGTCGACGAGCCGCGCGATCGTGTCGCGCGCGAGCCGCTCGTCATCGCTCAGCAGGTCATCGATCCCGTAGTAGTCCACATGGTCGCCGGTCGCCATCGCACGCCCCTCCGCCCGCCGACCCGCCGGCGCAGCGCCGGCGGGTCGGGTCGATGGTCCTCACTTCCCCGGACGCCGCCGAGGATCCTGTCGCCGCCGGTGGCTCAGCCGCGCGGCGGACGCAGCCGGTAGACGCGGGCCCCGCCGTAGTCCTGCTCGGAGGCGATTTGAAATCCCTGCACCAGCGCGTTGAGCCGCGCCGTGTCGTCCAGCGATTCGGACTGCGCGCGCACGATCAGCCAGACGGTCGGATGCCCCGCCGCAACGCGCCCGAACCACGCCGGGGTCGCGGCCCGAGGCACCGGCATCCCGTCGAGGCGCGGGTCCGTGACGTAGTAGCGCATCGCGATGGCGGCGTCGGGGCTCGCGTAGAGCACCACGTCGCCGCCGCGAACCTCACGCGCGAGATACCCCGCGGCATCCCGCCACCGCTCAGGGCGCGCCCCCGGATCGAAGTAGTACGTGCCGAGCACCGGCAAGCCGTACAGCACAAGCGCCGCGCTCAGCGCCGCCGCGGCGGCGGCCCGCGGCGCGCGGACGTGCGCGGCGATGTCCTGCACGCCCTGGGCGGCGAGGACCGCGCTGAACGGCAAGAGAAACGTGAACCACCGCGGCACGAACACCGGGTACGCGCGCACGGCCGAGATCGCGAGCATGACCGCGATCACCACCGCGGGCGGGAGCACGATGAGCGCCCGACGGTCCCGGGCGAGGGAGACGATCCCGCGCCAGCAGACGACCCCAAACGGGGCCAGCAGCACGATCCGCTCCAGGAGGCTCAGCCCGCTTGGGGTAAACACGGTCGCCGCCCCGAATAACGACCCGCCGAACGCGAACAGGCCGAGGAGGTCGGTCACGCTCAGGTACAGCGGCTGCGGGTACCACCCGACGAGGAACTGCGCGTGCGCCAACGCCACCTGTCCGTAGACGACGGGCAACCACGGCACGTAGAGGACCGCGGCCGCGCCGGCGCACGCGAGCCAGGCCGCGGTGCGAGGCCGCCGGTAGAGGATCACCCACAGTCCGTGGGCGGCGACGACGAGCACCCCGAGGTAGTGCGTGTACACCGTGAGCACGATGAGCCCCGCATACCCCGCCCAGGCGGTGGGACGGCCCGTGTCGGCGGCCCGGTCGAGCGCGACCGTGGCGCCGGCGGCGAGCAGCCCGAGCAGCGCGTACATGCGGGCGTCCTGGCTCATCATGACGCCCACGGGCGCGACCGCGACCAATAACGCCGCGAGCAGGCTCGTCGGCCCCGGCGCGACTCGGCGTGCCAGCGCCCACGTGACCGGGATCGACGCCGTACCGACGACCGCCGACGGGATCCGCAGCGCCGCCTCCCCGGTGCCCGCGACGAGGGTCCACAGCTTGACCACCAGGTAGTACAGCGGCGGGTGCGTGTCCGCCGCGACGATCTGGAACAGGTGGGACCACGACGACTGGACCACGAACGCGGTGAAGGTCTCGTCGTACCACAGGCTCTGGTGCCCGAGGAGCCCGAAGCGCAGCACCGCGCCGAGCGCCGTCAGCCCGGCCAGCACCACCGCCTCCGAGATCGGACGCCGCGCAGCCGGCGCGGGGCCCATCATCCCGGGGGGCCGCCTCCGAGCTCCACGACGACGCGGGGGGCCGTCACCTCGCCGCGCTGCAGCCGGGGAAAGAGATCCGGCAGGTCGTCGAGCCGGCACGTCCGGCCGATCAACGGGGTCACGTCCACGCGGCGGGTGTTGATCAAGCGCAGGGCGCGAGCGTACTCGCGGGCCGTGTAGGCGTACACGCCCGCGAGTGTGCGCTCGCGCGCCACGAGATCCTGCAAGGGCAGGTCGACCCGCGGTGCGTCGATCCCGACGACCGCGACGCGGCCGCCCGCGGCCGTGAGCTGCAGCGCCGTGCGGACCGTCTCGTCGCGCCCGACCGCGTCGACGACCCGGGGCAGCGGCCCCGCCGCGGCGGCGATCCGGCTCACGACGTCGTCGTCGCGGGCGGAGACCGCGACCCCGCCGAGCGCTTCAGCGAGGGCGAGCCGCTCCGGCACGACGTCCGTGATGAACACGCGCCGCGCGCCGCGGCGCCGGCACGCCAGCAAGACGCAGAGACCGATCGCACCGGCCCCCAGCACGGCGACCGTCTCGCCGCGCCGGACGCCCGCGACGGCGGCGGCGTGCAGGCCGACCGCCAGGGGCTCGGCGAGCGCGCCCTGGGCAAACGTGGTCCTCCGCCGGAGCGGCCAGCAGTTCGCGGCCGGCGCGACGAGGTACTCCGCGTAGCCGCCGGGTGTATCGACGCCGATCAGCCGCCGCCGCGCGCAGCGCTGCGTCACGCCCCGGCGGCACGCTTCGCACACGCCGCAGGTCAACATCGGGAACACCGCGACGCGCGCGCCCCGCCGGGGCCGCTCCACGCCTGCGCCCAGATCGGCGACGACCCCCGCCACCTCGTGCCCCATGACGAGCCCGGGCGCGCGCCGGCCGGTGCGCCCCGACGCGCCGTGGATGTCGCTGCCGCAGATCCCCGCCGCGCGCACCGCGACGAGGACCTCGCCGGCGCCGGGCGAGGGCGCGGCGCGATCCTCGAGTGTCAGCGTCCCGGGTCCCTGATAGACGAGTGCCTTCACGGCAGGACCTCCTGCGGCCGACGCGCGCCGCGTCACCGGCGGGGCTCGGGGATGCCGCGCGCCCCGGCCAGCGCCACCACCATCACGACGATCAGCGCCCCCCAGCCGACGGCGTACGACGTCGCATCGACCAGCCACCCGAACAGCGGCGGCGACGACATCGTGGCCAGGTACAGCACCGTCATGCTGACGCCCATCGCCGTCGCGCCCCGCGCCTGGCCGGCAAGCTCGGTCACGAGGGTGCTGTACAATCCGTTCCACCCGAGCAACAGCGCTCCTCCCACGAGCGCGATCGCGGCCACCTCGGGCCACGCGGCGGGCGCTCGCAGTCCGAGCAGGAACAGCGGGAACACGGCGCCGGCCCCCACGCACCAGATGAACGCGGGGACGCGGCGGCCGCCGTACCGCCGGTCGGACACAGCACCCCACGCCAGGCGTCCCAGCACGCCCCCGAGGTTCACCATAACCAAGAGCCCTGCCGCCACGCGGGGGCTCCACCCGAAGCAGTCCACGAGGTAGAGCGCGAGATAGTCCTGATAGCAGAACTGCGCGATCACGAGGACGGTCGCGACCCAGGTCACGCGCCACAGGCCCGGCGTGCGCAGGATCTCCCAGACCCCGGAGGCGAGCGCCCCGCCTGGCGTCGAGGCGATCTCCTCCCGCGACGTCCCTCGGAGCCCCACCCAGCACAGCGCGCCGAACGCCGCGCAGATCGCGGCGACGGCGGCGACGGCCGCCCGCCACCCGTACGCGGTCGCCAGCGGCGGGATCACCACCGCGGCGAGCATGCCGCCGAGCGGCAGCCCGGACTGCCGGATGCCCATCGCGGTGCCGCGCCCGCCCGCGGGGAAGACCTGCGCCACGGCCTTGTTCCCGGCGGTCTGCCCGCTGCCGTACCCGAGCCCCGCGATCGCGAGCACCGCGGCGAGCGGCCAGAAACTCGGGGCCAAGGTCGCCCCAGCGGTGACCGCCGCGGTAAACAGGGCACCCCCCGCCAGCACGGCCCGTTCGCCCCACCGGTCCGTCAGCGCCCCGATCGGAACGAAGAGCACCATGGCGCCGAGATCGAACGCCCCGAACAGCAGGCCGACCTGGGCCAGCGACAGGTGCAGCGCGAGACGCCAGAACGGCGCCAGGATCGGGAGACCGAAGCGAACCGAGGTGAGCCCCGCCTGCTGGAGGGTCGCCAGCGCCAGCACGCGCCGTCCCGCGCCGGCGGCGGGATCGGCCCCGGTCGACCGGGGCCGTCCTTCAGGAGCCCGCAACGAGCTGCCCGACCGTGAGCGCCGCGAGCGCGACCGTCAGCGCCACGGTGCCCCACCCGACCGCGGTGGAGAGCGGGTGGCTGCGGTACGTGCGCACGACGCGCGGATCGTTCGACCGGAGGGTCAGGACCGCGACCAGCGGCGCGAGCACGATCCCGTTCAGCACCTGAGACCAGAACATCAACGCGACCGGCGGGATCCGCAACAGCCCGATCGCGACGGCGGCGACCAGCGACGCGCTGAGCAGGACGTAGAAGCCGCGGGCCTGCCCGACCGTCCGGCCGAGCCCTTCGCGCCAGTCGAAGATCTCGCAGAGCCCGTACGCGGAGCACGCGGCCATCACCGGAACCGACAGCACGCCGCTCGTCACGATGCCGACCGCGAACAGGGCCGTCGACGCCGAGCCGGCGACCGGCCGGAGCGCCGCCGCGGTCGGCGTCGAGAGCAGCATCAGCCACAGCAGGCTGAATCCGGTGGTCGCGCCGATCTGGACGTAGGTGATCACGCCGGAGGGGGCGTTGTCGGCGGCGCCCGAGACGACCCCGGGCCCCATCACCCGAACGAACTGCCGCAGGCTGCGCCGGTGATGGTGAACTGCGCGGGGCGCGTCGGCGGGCGGAGCGGTCAGCACACCCACACCGTTCCGGTCGGCGCCCCCGCCTCCCTTCTGCCGTGCCCGGCCGACGACCGTGCACTCGCTCGGGCAACGCGTTGGGGGCGCGCGAGACGCGCGCCCCCAACGTTCATCACCTGACCCTTTCGTACCTCAGCTGGTCCCCGCGAACCCAGGTTCGCCGCGTGAGGACGCATCCTCAACCAGGCGGACCGCCGAGGGTTCCTGGGGAGCGACGGTGGATCGGTCCGACCGCCGCCCCGTTACTGCTTCGGGGGCGTCTCCCGGTCCTCAGCCGTATTGCGACGCGACAGGCGGGGTGCTCGTCGCATGTTCCGCCTCCCTTCTCAGGGTCGTGGCCGGTCACTGCTCGGCCCCGTCGTCACCTTTAGTGTACTCCTCCGGCCGCGTCTGTCAACCCGGCCAAATGGTCCCGCGGATCCGGAGATCGGATCCCGGTGATCGACGACGGGCGGAAGACCCGATACCCGAGCGTGTACGTCGCGCTGAAGGTCATGCCGAACGGCAGCCCGGAGTTGTTCGTGGCGGTGTAGTTGAGACAGACCGTCGCCGGCATCGAATCCAACCGTGGCAGCGTACCCGTCAACTGGCGCATCGTCGTCGCATCCACGCTGCCAAACGACGCCGGGCTGTTGAGCGGCGCGCCCTTCTCCCACGACAGCCACAGCACCACGCGGAGCCCGCCCTGGACCGACACCTCCACGCCCACGTCGCTGAGGAGCGCCGCGTGCGGCGGCGGCGGCACGCACATCGCGCCGAGCGCGTCCCGGTGGCTGTGCGGGCCGACCCCAGGGCTCACGAAGGTGAGCGGAACAGGCGCGGGCGCGGTCAGCGGCAGCGCAAGCGGCGCGGCCGCCGCCGCACGCTGGAGGAGCGCTCGCCCAACATCGATCGGCAACGCGAGGTTGAAGTTCTGCGCCCCCGCGACCGACGCGTCCACGATGCCGATGACCTTGCCGTCAAGCGTCAGCACCGGGCCGCCGCTGTCGCCGGGGTTGACCGCCGCGTCGATCTGAATGTAGCCCTGCTCCGTGCGCAGCGCGCTGACAATCCCCTGGTTGACGGTCACCGTGGGGTGGTCGGGCGAGGCCAGCGGGTATCCCACGAGCACGACCCCGACACCCGGCTGCACCGCCGCGTCGTCTCCGAGCGGAAGCGGCGCGGGGCCGGGGCGGGCCAGACTCGGCACGTGCAGCACGGCGACGTCGTGCGCGGTGTCGATCGCCAGGACGTCTGCGCCGAGCGGCGGGTGGTCCGGCAGCCGCACGGAGATCTGGTCCGCGAGCGCGACGACGTGGAGCGCGGTGAGGAGCAGCCCGTTCGCGTCGACCACAAACGCGGTGCCGGTATCGATCGTCTGCCCGCCGTGCTGCTGCGCCACCACCAGCGCCACCGCCGGCGTCACCTTTCCCAGCAGCGGCACGAGGCTGGCGGGCTGAGAAAACCCGGTCGGGGTGACGAGAAGCAGAAGACCCGCCGCCGCTAAGACGCTCCACCGCCGCACTGTCCCGCACCTCGCCACGCTGTCTTAGCAAGCAGTTGCACGAGCGGACCGGAGGTTCCTTCCGCGCAGGGCGGCGGCGCACGGCCCCAGAATACGCACGCGATGCCGCCGATGCGCTCCGCCCGCCCCGCGTATTGGGCCGCGCTCGCGGCGTGCGTCGCCGTCGCCTTCGGCCTGTGGCAGGCATCGCAGATCGCCGCCGCGCCGTTCCCCGTCCGGTACGACTACGACGAGGGCGTGTACGCGGAAACGGCGGCGGCCGAGTCGCGAGGGACCCCTCTCTATACCGACGTGTTCCTGAGCCAACCCCCGGGGCTGATCGTGGCCGTACGCGCGGCCTATCGCATCGGCGGGGAAACGCTCCAAGCGGCGCGCGCGGTCCCCCTCTTCGCATCGCTGGTGTGGGTCGGGGCGCTGTTCACGATCCTCGCCGCCGCGGGGCGCCCGCGCGCGGGCGTGCTGGCCGCCTGCGCCGCCGCGGGCAACGCCGCGTTCGCGACCGCCGCCCACACCGTCCAAATGGAAGCTCCGAGCGAGGCGCTGGCGGCCGCCGCCGTGGCCCTCGCCCTGCTCGCCTCTCACGGCGGCACGTTCCTGTGGGTCCTCGCCGGCGCGGCCCTCGGGCTCGCCGCGCTCACCAAGTTCACGGCGCTGGTCGCCGTCCTGCCGGTGGCATGCATCGTCGCGGTCGGGCGCGCACGTACGGGCGAGACGGCCGAGGCGCCGCCACACCCCTGGAACGCCGTGGCCGCGCTGGCCCTCGGCGCGACCGCGGCGGCGCTGTCCTTGCTCCCGACGATCGGCGTGCCGCGATTCCTCGCGGACACCGTCCGCTACCACGCCGTCGCGGCCCGGGCGATCGGGGCCGCGCCCGTCCCGCACCTGTCCGCCATCGGACACTTTCTTGCCGCCGCCTGGCCGGTGACCGCCGCCGCCGCGCTCGGCGCCTGGACGGCCCGCGGGGCCGCGGTCCCGGACCGCGTGCCGCCTCCGGGATGGCGTCCGTGGATCCCGCTCGCGTGGCTCGCCGCCGAGGGCGCGGCGCTCGCGGCGATCACGCCGCTGTGGCCGCATCACCTCGTCCTGCTCGTGTCCCCGCTCGCGCTGCTCGCCGGCATGGGAGCGGACGCCGCCATCGGAGGAACGAGCCCGCGCGCCCTGAGGGTCCCGGCCGCGGTCGCCCTGTTGCTCGTCCTCGGGTACCTCGGTGCCAGCGTGCCGGCGGGGGCGCGCCCGGACCAGTCCGGAGCGCTGCGCCGCGCCGCGGAGACGCTCGCGCGAGACGTGCCCCGAACCGGTACCGTGATCACCGACGACCCGATGGTGCCGTTCCTGGCCGGCCGACGCGTCCCCCCGGGGTTGATCGATACCTCGGAGGTGCGGATCGACGCGCACGCGCTTCCGGAGGCGGCCCTCGACGCCGCGCTCTCAGCGCCGGACGTCCACGCGGTGCTCTTGTGGCGGGGGACCTTCTCGCGCGCGGTCCCACGGTTTGTGGGGCGGGCGAGCGTCCTGTTCCCGTTCCCGGCGCTTGTCGACGGCGGCCGGCGCCTGCTCTTGAGACATCCCCCCGGCGCGGCCGGAAGCCCGCGCGCGGACCCCGCGCCGACCCGCTGACCAGGACAGACCGCGACGCCGCTGTCCGGCACGACCGCGGCGTCACACGCGGGCGCCGCCGTCAGGCGCTCTTCGTCGCCCGGTCGGCGGCGGAGAAGCTGTTCTTCTTGTGCGATCCGTCGCAGAATGGTTTCCGCGCCGAGTGCCCGCACCGGCATAGCCACACGGTCTCTTTCGTCTCCCACGCGGTCCCGTCCGCGTCGACCAGCTGGACCGACCCCACGACCTGGTACGGCCCGTGGTCCGTCGGGGTGATCTTCACGTCCGCCATATCGCGCCTCCTCTGTGTTTGGACGCATCGACCCAGACGACGCGGCCGTCGTTCAGCCGTAACGGCCGAGCGGCGGCGCCGATTCCGCGGGCGCCGGACGGTGGCTCAGGTGGGCCAGAATCCCATGCGCCGGGCACCGTCGACGATCGCCTTCGTGTACGGGTGCTGCGGCGCGGCAAACAGCTGCCGCGTCTCCGCCGCCTCGACGATGTGCCCGCCCCGCATCACGTGAACGAGATCGGCCATCTGCGCGACGATGCCCAGATCGTGCGTGATCAGCAGGAGCGACATGCCGAGGTCATCCTGCAGCCGGTCGAGGAGATCCAAAATCTGCGCCTGCACGGTCACGTCGAGGGCCGCGGTCGGTTCGTCCGCGATCAGGAGCGTCGGCCCCGGCGCGATCGCCGCCGCGATCAGCACCCGCTGGCGCTGGCCTCCCGACAGCTCGTGCGGGTAGCGCCGCAGGAGCGACGGGTCGAGCCCAACGCGCTGCAGCGCCTCGGCGGCCCGTTCCCTCGCCCCTTTGCGGCCGAGGTGGGCCACGATGCCCTCCATCACCTGCTCCCCGATCGACATCACCGGGTCGAGCGCCGACGACGGCTCCTGGAAGATCATCGCCACGCGCCGGCCCCGCACGGCCGAGAGCGCCCGCTCCGACAGCGGCACGAGATCGACGCCGTCGAGCAGGATGCGGCCCGCGGTGATCTTGGCGTCGACGGGAAACAGCCGAAGCACCGCGTACGCCGTCATGGACTTCCCGGCGCCGCTCGCTCCCACCAGCGCGGCGGTCTTGCCCGCCGGGACCTCGATCCAGACGTCGTGCAGCACCGCGAGGTCGCCCGCGGGGCGCGTCAGCGAGACGCTGACCCCCTCGATCCTCAGCTCTCCGGCGCCGGCCGCCTCAGGGGCCGGCACGGTCAGTCCTGCCCGAGCTGACGGCGGCGCGGGAAGTGCTCCTCGAACAACAGGTACATCAACGGAATCACGAGGAGCGTCAGCAGCGTCGATACCGACAGACCGCCGATCACGGCGCGGGCAAGCGGCATGTTCGTTTCCGCGCCCTCGCCGAGGCCCAGCGCCATCGGGATCATGCCGCACACCGTCGCAATCGCCGTCATGAGGATGGGCCGGAGCCGGATCCGACCGGCCCGGATGATCGCGTCGTGGGGAGACATCCCCTGCTTCTGCTGCTTGTTCGCGTAGTCCACCAGCAGGATGCCGTTGCTGACGACGATCCCGATCATCATGATCACGCCCATGAACGAGATGATCGACAGCGTCGTGTGCGTCAGCAAGAGCATCCAGATCACCCCGATGAACCCGAGCGGGACGGTGAACATGATGACGAACGGGTCCACCAGCGACTGGAACTGAGACGCCATGATCATGTAGACCAGCATCAGCGCCATGATCATCGCGAACCCGAGGCTCGAGAACGCGCCCGACTGGGCCTCGGTCTGCCCCGCCAGGTGGTAGGTGAAGCCCACCGGGAACGGTGTCCGGTCCAGATTCGCGGCGATCTCGTCCGACACGGCGCCGAGCGGCCGGTCCACGACGTTCGCCGTAACGTCGATGACGCGCTGCTCGTTCTTGCGGTTGATCTGCAGCGGCGTCGAGCCGAGCGAGATCTGCGCGACGTCCCGCAGCAGGATCGGCACCGAGGCCTGCGGCGGGGAATCCACCGCGGCGGGGTCCGGCAGGACGTTGAGCGGCACGGACCCGAGGTCCTCTGGGCTCGACCGGTACTGGGACTGCAGCTGCACGACCAGGTTGTACTCGTTCCCGGTGATCGGGTCGATGAACTGGCTCGCCGTCGACACGTTGCCGGAGATCGCGGTGTTCACCGCGTTGGCCACCTGGGTCGGGCTCAGCCCGAGCTCCGCCGCCTTCTCCTGGTCGATGGCCACGTTGAAGTCCGGGGTCACGCCGCGGGGGGTGATCTGGACGTCCGCGGTCCCGGGAATCGCCGTCACCATCGCGGCGACCTGCTGCGCGAACTGCACGCCGACGGTCTGATCGTACCCGAGGAGCTGGATGTCGATCGGCGCCGCCGACCCGAAGTTCACAACCGAATGCTCCAGCCCGCCCGTTTGGATGAACGTCAGCACCCCGGGAAAGCGCCCCCCGATCGCGCGGCGGACGTCGTTCGAGTAGTCGTCGGATGATTTGGGCCGGTGCGTCGGCGACACCAGGCGCACGTCGATATCCCCGTAGTTGGGGCCCGCGTTCGACCCGAAGCCGCCGTTCGCCGGGACGCCCGTGTTCGAATAGACCGCGACCACGTACTGCTTGGGAATCGTCTGCCGCACGATCTGCGAGATCTCCTCCACGATCTCCGTGGTCGCCTG
>Ga0209415_10011206_pt1 | contig 15121 bp, 16 predicted proteins | sample PeaSoiSIISIP2007_FD_187696 | JGI IMG/M metagenome (GOLD analysis project Ga0209415, IMG submission 187696) | Peat soil microbial communities from Weissenstadt, Germany - SII-SIP-2007 (SPAdes) (version 2) | ecosystem: Environmental > Terrestrial > Soil > Wetlands > Peat | place: Germany... | reverse complement strand
CCGGCGATGTCGAGCGCGCCCGAGAGGCTCGCGGCGGCGGCGAACATCTCCGGCCGCCTCAGCGCCAGCTTGAACGCCCCGTAGCCGCCCATCGAAAGCCCCGCGACGAAATTCTCCTCCCGCTTGTCCGACAGCGGGAAGAACGCGCGCGCCAGGCGCGGAAGCTCCTCGCTGAGGTGCGTCCAGTACGGATAGCCGCGCGCCATGTCGGTGTAGAATCCGCGGAAGCCGTTCGGCATGACCACCGCCAGGTTCAGCGGCGCGACGTAGCGCTCGATGGAGGTGCGCCGCTGCCAGATGGTGTGGTCGTCCGAGAGTCCGTGCAGCAGCCAGAGCGTCGGGATCGGCTTGCGCCGAGCGCGCCCGGCGGGCGGCTGCGGCAGGATCACGTCCATCGAGGTCGCGATGCGCAACGTGTCCGAGAAGTAGTTGCAGTGGATCAGGGCCACGGCGTTCCCTTTCAATAAATGGAGGGCGATCGGTTCCGCGTGGAGTCTAATCGGCGGCCGCGCGGGTTTCAAGGGATCCCTTCGGTTGGCCGGGCGTGTCGGGCTTGCTAGAATGTTGCGTACAACGCAAGCAGTGGAACACCACGAAGGATTCGGTTAGAGGACATTGGTATTTCAAGACTCTCTTCGTGTCCTTCGTGTTCTTCGTGGTGAGAAGCTGTTTTGCATGTGTGACACGAAAGTGAAGGGAGGCCAGGAATGCTGGAGACCGCAATACGCGCGGCGCGCGAGGCGGGCCGGGTGCTGCTCGAAGGCAGCCGCGGCAAAATCCGCGTCGAGCATCTCGCGCAGCGCGACGTGAAACTCGCCATGGACAAGAAGGCCGAGGAGGTGATCCTCGGCATCCTGCGCGAGAAGTTCCCGGAGCACGCCATCCTCTCCGAGGAATGCGGCGCGGTCGGGCCCACTTCGGATTACCTTTGGGTCATTGACCCGCTCGACGGCACCGTCAACTTCTCGCGCCGCATCCCGCTCTGGGGCACAAGCGTGGCGCTGGTACACCGGGGCAGAGAGATCGTCGGCGTGATTTTCGACCCGATCCACGACGAGCTTTTCCACGCCGAGGAAGGCAAGGGCGCGTTCCTGAACGGGAAGAGAATCCGAGTCAGCGAGAAGTCGCCGCTGAGCGCCGCCATGATCGCGTTCGGCTTTTCCTCGAACGAGGAGCGGCTGCGCAGAGGGCTTTCCGCCGCGGCGGGACTGCCGCTCGCCGCGAGCAAGGTGCGCGGCCTGGGATCGGCCGTCCTGCACCTGGCCTACGTGGCTTGCGGCCGGATGGACGGGTTCTTCGAGTGCGGCATCAACCAGTGGGACATCGCCGCGGGGGTCGTGCTCATCCGCGAGGCCGGCGGCAAAGTCTCCACCCGCACGCTTCCCGATCGCTCCATAGACCTCGTCTGCAGCAACGGGCGAATCCATGACGAGTTCTTGAAGCAGGTTGGATGGTAGCGCCGCGAACCTGGCGGTCCTGCGTGAGCGGAGTCACGCGCGCTTCGTCGGCTGGTCGTCAAATCCCGGTCGGACAAAGGAGCGCGCGTCGGGAAAGGTCTGCTCGACTTTTCGTCGAAGGCGGTCGAGTTGGAGGAGGATGTCGAGGACCTCGTCGCCCTGATCCGGGAACTGAAGCCGCATCTCCGACCAGGCCGAGATCGAACGGTCAATGCCGATCAGCGACACCTTGGCCGAGCCATCCGAGTCCTTCGGATAATCAGTGGGAGGCTCGGACTCTTCCTCCAGAAGCCCGTCCACCGCTCGCATGAGCTTCACCCGGATCTGGAGTTGGTAATACTGGACCACTTCCACCGCGTCCTTGAGGCGCGCCGCCTCGCGACCGGGATCGGCGCCGGGCAATTGCATCCGGGCCTGGGACTCGAGCGCGACCCGCCTCTCCTCGAACAGCGGCTTCGCCGATTTGAACCACGCGTCCATCATGTCCCCATACCGCTTGGCGGCGCGCGGGCACTCGTGTTCTTTCACCGCGCTGTGCCTTTGCCGTTCCTCTGCGGCGAACGCCTCGAGGTCAGCCGGGTCGAGGCGGATCTTCCGCCGTTCGGCGTCCTCGCGGATCATCTCGAGCGTCCCCTGAAATACCTCGCTCAGCTTCTCCCAGAAACGCTCGTTATCCTCGTCGCGCGCGCCGGGGTGCGGGTAGTGCTCCTGGTTGATCGCGAAGACGCTGCACCGCGAAGTCATGGGGCAGCGCTCGCACCATCGGTCGCAGTAGTTGAAGATGCCGCGGATGTGCCTCGGGTTCGCGACGTGCTTGCTCACCAGATCGGCGTACTTCTTCCGGCGCTTCGCCATGCGCTGTGCCTTTATGCAATCCGCGGCTGCGGTTCCTGTGGGACAGGACCGGTCAATGCCCGTCGAATTCCTCGCAGAACGCCCGATGCGTCTGAGCCTGGAAGCCGAGCTTCCGCGCGTGCTCGAGGATGGCCCGCGTGAAGCGCAGCTCGGGATCGCCCTGGATCGCCGACCAGTCGTGCAGGACGCAGCTCCAGGTGAGTTGCTTGGCGGCGATGTAGTCGAGGTCCTTGCACATCTGGCGAATGTACTGCTCCGAGTTCGCCTGCCCGAGCGCCTCCTTGAGCGCGCAGTCCGGCCAGCCCTGGCCGGGGATTTCGAGCACGTGCGGGAAGCCCTCGGCGGAATAGCGGAACGGCTTCGTCTCGAAGGCCAGCGGGCTCCAGTCGCGCGAGTTGCGCGTGTAGGTGCGCGTGAACCGGATGCCGAGTCCGCGGACGATCTCCAGCAGGTCCGGCCGGTCCGCCAGCCCGCGATAATATCCGAGCGGGCCGCCGAGCCCGATCGGGCGGGTCCCGAGGAGTCGCTCCATGAGGTCCGACGCGCGCGCGATGTCGTCGCGGCATTGGCGCGGCGTGCCGCCTTGGAACACGGCTCGCCCGCGATAGTTCTCCTGGCAGACCGTCTTCAGCGGCAGCGCGGAAAAGGTGAATTGCTGGAGGTCAATCAGCTCTCCGCACTCGTCGCGCAACCGGCGAAACTCGTCCGGATGCTCCTCGAGCGACTGCCCGCGCACGAAGAAGGTGCACGGCCACGCCAGTTCCCGGTGCAGCTTGACCGCCTTCTCCAGGAACCGGACCAGCACGCCGGGGCGGCTCCAGTCGGACGACTCGACATTGTAACCGAGCAGGAATTTCTGCACTTCCAACTCCCTCAACCTGCGGACTCCACGAGACGTTTGGCCACGATGGCCGAGAGCGCCAGGATCGCGTCCACCATGAGATGCTCGCCTGCGGTGGAATCGAACAGGAAACCCGCGCGCGCGGGGAACTCCTCGTCGCGCTCCCAGAGTTGCGCTAGCATCGGCACGCGCGGCAGCGCCGGCAGGACGAACGCCCTGCGCATCGCCGGCCAGGGCTTTCCGCCGAGCGCCTCGGCCGCCCGCGCGAACGCCTCCGGCCGATCCCCGAAGGCCGTCGCGACCGTCTCCGTCGGCAGCGCGTGCGGCCCGCGGAAGAAGAACTCGCCGTACGGCAGCGACGAGGCCGATACCCAATCGCCCTTCGGCGCCAGCGCCTTGGCCGAGAGCAGGTACACGACCGACACGAGCCAGTAGTTGAATCCGGGCGGCTTGACCGCGCGGGCGTCGGGCGGCCAGGCGACCGAGCGCTTCTCCGGGCAAACCCGGATCTCGTCCGTCAGAATCCGCAGGCAATACTCGGCCGACTGCGCGTCGTAATCCGCAAGCGAACGCGCCGTCACGTCCCGCGGGTCCATCGCCTGCAGCTTTTCCCAGTGCGTGGCGTCAATCATTTGGTTTGGGCGGATTCTAGCAGCGGCGGACAAATGATGTCAATCACGAGGAAGCGCGCAGGAAGTCGAGAAACTCTCTGGGCGTCACGACCACAACCCCGGCGCGTTCATGACGGGGGAAGTGCCGCGCGTTGCCGACGACCAGGATCGCATCCGACGCGGCCGCGGCTTCGAGAAACGGAAGGTCGGATCGGTCGGGGAGCTCGACGCGCAGCGGCGCGGGAATGGCGCGTTCCGCCCTGGATCGGATCACGGTGAGCGCGTCGTTGACGTCCTCGGGAAGCATGCGGAAAAGCGGCCTGGGCAGCACCGCTTCGTACTCGCGTAGGATTCGCTCGTCCACGCAAAGATCAAGGTGCCCGCCGAAGGCCAGGCGGAGGATCTGCCCGCAGGTCCCTTTCCCCTTGATCAGGCCGGAGACGAGGACATTCGTGTCAAGCACCACCTTCATCGAGCGGTGCGCCTGTCGCGGCGGCCCTTGGCAATCTCGGCGGCGACCTCCTCCGTCGTCAACTTGTTCGCGCCGGTTTCCCTGGCGTGGGCGTGAATGCGGTCCAGCACCGCGTAACCTCGAGCCCTCCGCAACGCCGCGAGCTTCTCCTCGAACGTGTCTTCGTCCACGTCCGCAAGGACCGCGATGGGGCGCCCGTTGGCCGTCAGGACGATCTCGTGCTCGGCGATGAGCGCCTTCCGGATGGCGGCGGTCTTGTTCCTGAAATCCCGGATCGTCACGAACTTCATGGCACCACGCTCCTTCTCACTAAATACACGTGTAAATGTAGTGTACCGTGATGTTCCCGCCCTGTCAACGTAATGTGTCCCAGCCGCGGCCGGATGAGCTTGACTTGCCTGCTTTGGGGGCCTATACTTGAAAGTCTTAGGCGGCGCGCGGATGCGAGTGGCAGGGGCAGCCGCTGGACGCCGCTCTGGCATGTGGAAACCAGGCCATGCAGGCGCTCTTTCTCGGCACGGGAACTTCGTACGGCGTTCCGATGATCACTTGCGACTGCGCGGTCTGCCGGTCGGACGATCCGCGGAACCGGCGCACGCGCGCCTCGGTGCTGCTCCGCGAACACGGCGCCGCGCTGCTCATTGACGCCTCGACGGACCTGCGCCAGCAGATGCTGCGGCACGCCATTCAGCGGCTCGACGCGGTCCTGCTAACGCACGCGCACGCGGACCACGTGCTCGGGCTGGACGACGTGCGCGCGTTCTCCGGCCGGCAGGGCGCGCCGGTCCCGGTCTATGCGAACGCCGAGACCTTGCAGGTGATCCGGCGCAATTTCGACTACGCCTTCCGCGAGCCGAACGGCCCGGCCGGATGGGACGTGCCGCGGCTGCGATCGTTCGAGATGGACGGCTGCGCGGAGATCTGCGGCGTGTCGGTGACGGCCGTGCCGATCCTGCACGGGCGGCGGGCGATCCTGGGCTATCGCGTCGGCGGCCTGGCGTATCTGACCGATTGCAGCGCGGTGCCGGACGAATCGTTCCGGCTCCTCGGCGAACTCGACACGCTCGTCGTCGGCGCGGTGCGGCTGGCTCCGCATCCGGCGCATTTCAACCTGTCGGGCGCGCTGGCGCTGGTCGAGCGGCTGAAGCCGCGGCGGGCGTACTTCACGCATATCTCGCATCGCCTCGACCATGCGGCGGTCGAGGCCGGGCTGCCGCCGGATGTCCGTTTAGCTTACGACGGACTGGAAGTCGAAACGCCGGGGTGAGGGAATCGCGCTGAACGCGCGGCGGGGGGATAGATGGGACTGAAGATCGTCGGGAAAATCACGCCGTTCCTGGACCGGCACGAGGCGGGCCGGTTCCTGGCGCAGGCGCTGCGCGTCGAGGCGGACGGCGATCTCCTGGTGCTGGGCATTCCTCGCGGCGGCGTGGTGGTCGGAGCGGCCGTCGCTCGCGAACTCGGGGCCGAACTGGACGTCGTGATCGCGAGGAAGCTCAGCGCGCCGGGCAACCCGGAGTTGGCCATTGGCGCGGTGATCGAGGGCGGCCAGACGTATCTGAACCGCGGCCTGATCTCGGCGATGGGCGCGGACGAGAAGTACCTCGCGGACGAGACGGCGCGCCAGTTGGAGCGAATCCGGCAGCGCGCCGAAGCCTATCGCGCGGTCCGGAAAATCGCGCCGCGCGAAGGGCGCACGGTGGTCGTCGTGGATGACGGCGTGGCGACCGGCGCGACGATGATTGCGACGCTCGACGGCCTGCGCGCGGCAAAGCCCGCGAAGCTCTGCTGCGGGATTCCGGTCGGCCCTCGGGACACGCTCGAGGAACTGGCGGAACTCGCCGACGAGGTCGTCGGCCTCGCCGCGCCGGAGTATTTCCAGGCGGTGGGGCAGTTCTATGAGCGGTTCGACCAGGTGGAGGACGACGAGGTCATACGCATTTTGCGAACGGCCTGACGGATGATTTCTTACCACGAAGGGCACGAAGGGCACGAAGGAAGATGTTCAGAGCAAAGACCGCCTTCGTCTTTCTTCGCGGCCTTCGTGACCTTCGTGGTGAAAACTTGGGCGGCTTTGATGTTCAGCACTTGAGGAAGAAAGGGGCGCAATCGTGAAGATGTCCGAGGAAATCCGGGCGGCGCTCCGAGGCGCCGCGGTCGCTTATGTTGCCAGCGCCGACGATCGCGGGCAGCCGCACCTGGCGGTGTCGAAGCTGATCCGAATGCTGGACGCGGACCACGTGTCGTTCACGGCCTGGTTCTGCCCGCAGACGGCGGAGAACGTCGCGAAGAATCCGAAAGTCGCCGTCTCGGTTTGGGACGCGGCGCACGATCACGGATATCAGCTCGTCGGCGAAGTGACCAACGCGACCGTGACGGCGACCCTCGATAATTGGCCCGGACCCGGGCGAGAATACGGCCCGATCCCGCAGGAGGAGCGCCGCCTCACGATTCGAGTGGACGCCGCGATGGAGCTCAAGTCCGGCATGCACACCGACCAAGCCATCTGACGAGCCAAGCCGACATGACCATGACGAACGAGACCCTGATCGAGAAACTCAGCCGCCTCAAGTCGCAGCGCCGCGCGCTGATCCTGGCGCACAATTACCAGCGGCCGGAAGTGCAGGACGCGGCCGACTACGTTGGCGATTCGCTCGGCCTCTCGCGGCAGGCGGCCGCGTCAAAGGCCGAGGTCATACTGTTCTGCGGCGTGGACTTCATGGCCGAAACGGCCGCGATCCTCTGCCCGGGCAGGACGGTCCTCGTCCCTGATGCGCGCGCCGGCTGCCCGATGGCGAACATGGTCACCGCGCGCGAGCTCCGCGCGCTGAAGGCGCAGTATCCCGGCGCGAGCGTCGTCTGCTACGTCAACAGCAGCGCCGAGGTGAAGGCGGAGAGCGACATCTGCTGCACCTCCGCCAACGCCGTCCAGGTCGTCCGCAGCCTGCCCGCCGACGGCGAGATCATCTTCGTGCCCGACCAGTCGCTCGGGGACTACGCCGCGAAACAGGCCGGGCGGAAACTCATCCTCTGGCCCGGCTATTGTCCCACGCACCATCGGATCCTCGCCGCGGACATCCTCCGCGCGCGCGGCGAGCATCCCGGCGCGAAGGTGGTCGTGCATCCCGAATGCACCGCCGACGTGATCGCTCTGGCGGACCACGTCGCCAGCACGACCGGAATTCTCAAGGTCTGCCAATCGAGCGCGGCGAAGGAATTCATCGTCGGTACCGAGATCGCGCTCCTGCACCGGCTGGAGAAGGAGAACCCCGGCAAGAGCTTCTATCCCGCCTCGCGCCAGGCCGATTGCCCGAACATGAAACTGAACACGCTGGAGAAGATGGTCTGGTCGCTCGAGGACATGGTCTATGAGGTGACGGTGGCCGAGCCGATCGCCGGGCGGGCGCGCCGGGCCATCGAGCGGATGCTGGCGGTTCTTCCGTGAAGGGAGCGCGGCGTCCGCGGTCGGTTGACGTGAACCCACTCGTAATCGTAATCTTACTCGTAATCGTAATCGCCGTTGCATGAATAACGGGAACGGCGATTACGATTGGGATTACGAGTACGATTACGAGGCTGATAAGCTGGAGAAGCGGAAGGCATGTATCTCGGCCCCCTGGTTTTCGGCGAGATCTTCGTCGCCAAGCCCTGGGGCGGCCGGTCGCTCGCGCGCGCGGCGGCGAAGCGGCTGCCGGCGGGCGAGCGGATCGGGGAATCCTGGGAGATCGCCGACCATCCGCGCGGCACGAGCGTGGTCAAAGGCGGCCCGTCGGCGGGCCGGACGCTGCGCGAATTGATGCGCGCGCACGGCGAGAGCCTGCTCGGCCGCAAGGCGGCGCAAGGGCGGTTCCCGCTGCTGGTGAAATTGCTTGACGTGTCGGACGCGTTCTCCGTCCAGGTGCATCCGGACGACGCGTGCGCGCGCGCGATGAAGCTGCGCGACTGCGGCAAGACCGAGGCCTGGTATGTTCTGCAGAGCGGCAACGGGGCGTGGGTCGTGGGCGGCCTCAAGTCGGCGAGCGATCTTCCGAAACTCCGCGCGCTGGCGGCCTCCGGCGAACTGGCCGCGCGGGTGCGAAAGTTCCCGGCGCGCGCGGGCGACGCCTGGCTCTGCGAAGCCGGCACGATCCACGCTTTCGGCGGCGGAGTCGCGTTATTCGAGGTTCAGCAGAATTCCGACGCGACGTTTCGCCTGCACGACTGGGGCCGCGTCGGGGCCGACGGCAAGCCGCGCGAGCTGCATCCGGACGAAGCGGTCCGCGCGGCGGGCGGACGGGCGCTGTCGCTGCGCCTGGCGAGGCCGAGGACCTTGCGAGGGCTGCCGTTCGAAGCGCAGCGGCTGATCGCTTGCGACCGGTTCGTGATGGACCGCTGGCGGGTCCGCCGCCGATGCGTCCGGTCGAAGCAGAAGCGTTTCGAGATCCTGCACGTGCTGGCCGGGAGCGGCCGGCTGCGGGATCCGCGCTGGCAGGAAGTCGCCCTGGCGAAAGGCCGGACGGTGCTGGTGCCGGCCTGCGTCAGGGAATACGAAATCGTTCCGCGGCGAGGTGCGCGCAATCGCGTGCGCGTTTCCGGACTCGAGATCGTCCGCGCCGCGGAGCCGGAGTGAGGTCATGGCGCTGGAGAGACTGCAGAAGGTGCTCGCCGCCGGCGGGCTCGGCTCGCGCCGGTCGTGCGAGGGGCTGATCACCGCGGGCCGAGTGACCGTGGACGGCCGGCCGGCGACCGAATTGGGGACGAAGGTGGACCCGGAACGGCAGGAGGTTCGCTGCGACGGCGAGGTCGTCCGCCCGGCGCGCAATGTCTATTACCTCATCAACAAGCCGCAGGGTTACGTCTGCACGAACGCCGACGAGCGCAAGCGCCCGTGCGTTTTCGACCTGCTGCCGATGCGCGACGCGCGGCTTTTCACCGTCGGCCGGCTCGACGCGGACACGGAGGGGCTGCTGATCGTGACCAACGACGGCGACTTCACGCAGCGCGTGGCGCACCCGCGATACGGCGTGCCGAAGACGTACCGCGCCCAGGTGCGCGGCGCGATCACGAACTCCGCCAAGCGCGATCTGCTGGCGGGCGTTTGGATCGCCGGCGACCGCTGCGTCGCGAGCTGGGTGAAGATCATCAGACGCGGCCGCGCCGACTCGGTCGTCGAAATCACGATGCACGAAGGGCGCAACCGCGAGGTGCGCCGCATGCTCGCCAAGGTCGGATTCCCGGTCACGCACCTGCGGCGGTTCCGCATCGGGCCGCTCCAGGACGACGTGCTCCGGCTCGGCCATTGGCGGAAACTCAACCCCGAGGAAGTCCGAGCCTTGGCCGACGCTGCGGGCGCGCAGGAATCGCATCGGTCGCGCCGGCCGCATCGCCCGTTCCACGCCCATGAGGAAAGTCAATGACGAAACTTGAACAAGCCCGCCTCGGCATCGCCGTGCCGGAGATCGCCGTGGTCGCCGCGCGCGAGCGGACCTCCGCCGAACTCCTCCGCCAGCGCCTGCTCGACGGGCGCGTCGTCCTGCCGATGAACCTCTGCCGAAAGGCGCTCGGCCTGCCGGAGATCGAGCCGTGCGGCATCGGTCAGGGACTGCGCACGAAGGTCAATGCGAACATCGGCACGTCGCAGGACTTCCCCGATCTGAAGCCGGAACTGGAGAAGTTGAACGCGGCGATCGAGGCCGGCGCGGACGCGGTGATGGACCTTTCGACCGGCGGCGACATCCGCTCGGTGCGCCGGCGGATCCTCGAAGCCTCGCGCGTGCCCGTCGGCACCGTGCCGATCTACGACGCGGCGGTGCGTGTGCTGCGGCAGGGCCGCAGCGTCCACGCGATGACGGCGGCGGGCATCCTCCGCGCCGTGCGCGACCACGTCGAGCAGGGAGTGGACTTCATCACCGTGCATTGCGGCGTGACGCGCGACGTGATCCGCACGCTCGAGCAGACGCCGCGCGTGTGCGGCATCGTGAGCCGCGGCGGGACTTTCCTCGCGACGTGGATGGCGCGCCACGGGAAGGAGAACCCGCTCTATGAGCAGTTCGACGAGGTTCTCTCCATCGCGCGAGAGCACGACGTGACGCTGAGCCTCGGCGACGGCCTGCGCCCCGGCGCGCAGGCGGACGCGTTCGACCGCGCGCAGGTCCATGAGTTGAACGTGCTCGCCGGGCTGGCCGCGCGCGCGCACGAGGCCGGCGTGCAGGTCATGATTGAAGGTCCCGGGCACGTGCCGCTCCACCAGATCGAGGCGCAGGTACTCATGGAGAAGGAACTTTGCCACGGCGCGCCGTTCTACGTCCTCGGCCCGCTCGTGACGGACGTGGCGCCCGGCTACGACCACATCACCGCCGCGATCGGCGGAGCGGTGGCCGCGGCGGCGGGCGCGGACTTCATCTGCTACGTCACGCCGATGGAGCATCTCGGCCTGCCGGAGGTGGAGCACGTGCGCGAGGGCGTCATCGCCGCGCGCATCGCCGGGCACGCCGCGGACATCGCCAAGGGCGTGCCGGGCGCCGCCGAGTGGGACCGCCGGTTCTCCGAGCTCCGCCGCGCGCGCGACTGGCAGGCGCAGATCCGCATGTGCATGGACCCGAAGCGGGCGGCGAGTTTCCGCAAGCGCCGTCACCCGGGCGAGGAGGACGTGTGCAGCATGTGCGGCGAGCTGTGTGTCTTCAAAATCCGCGAGGACGCCGAGTGCCGCCGGAAGCCTAAGGCCCGGTAGTGCACGGAAGTTGACGGTTTCATTGCAGCCGCAAAGAAGCGCAAGAAGCGCAAGGCGACAACGAGTAATCTCTCCTCTCTGTCTTGCCTTTCTTGCGCCTCTTTGCGGCAAAACAGGCCGTTGGCTTTGCGGGAGAAGGGGCAGCTTTGCAGCCGCAGGAAAGGCGCACGAAGATCGTCGCGACGCTCGGGCCCGCCTCGGACCGGCCGGAGATGATCCGGAAGCTGATTGACGCGGGCGCGAACGTCTTCCGGCTGAACTTCTCGCACGGTTCGCATGAGACGCATGGAGCGGCGATCCGCGACATCCGCCGCGCCGCTTCCGAAGCGCGCCAGGCCGTCGCCATTCTGCAGGACCTCCAGGGGCCGAAGATGCGCACCGGCGAACTCGCCGGACATCAACCGGTCAACCTGTCCGCCGGCGATCTCGTCCGCATCACGTCCGACGCGGTCGCCGGGACCGCCGCGCGGATTTCAACCACCTACGCCGCGCTGCCCGACGACGTCCGGAAGGGCGACGTGATTCTGCTCGACGACGGGCGGCTGCAACTGCGCGTGACGGGCGTCGCGGGCCGCGAGGTGCAGACCGAGGTGCTCGTGGGCGGCGCGCTGGGCGAGCACAAGGGCATGAACCTTCCGCACACGCCGTTGAGCGCGCCCTGCCTGACGGAGAAGGACCTCGAGGACCTGCGGTTCGGCATCGGCGCGGGCGTGGACTACGTCGGCCTGTCCTTTGTTCGACGCACGTCGGACATCGAGGACCTCCGCCGGGCGGCGAAGGCCGCCGGACGCGACGTGCCGATCATCGCGAAGATCGAGCGCGTCGAGGCCGTCGAGAACCTCGAGGAGATCGTCGCGGCCGCCGACGGCGTGATGGTCGCGCGCGGCGACCTAGGCGTCGAGACCTCCGCCGCGGAAATCCCGATTCTGCAGAAGCGTATCCTGTCGGTCGCCGGACGGCGCGGCAAGCCGGACATCACGGCGACGCAGATGCTCGAGACGATGGTCTCGAACCCGCAACCGAGCCGCGCCGAAGCCACCGACATCGCCAACGCCGTCTTCGACGGCACCGGCGCGCTGATGCTCTCCGAGGAGACCGCGGTCGGGAAATATCCGGTCGAGGCGGTGCGGATGATGTCCGAGATCGCGCTGACTGCGGAACGGCATCGCTCGGAGTATGGGCGGCCGTTCGTGCACGAGAAGGCGGCCGGACCGCGCAGCATCGCGGAGGCCAGCACGCGCGCCGCGTGCGTGGCGGCGCAGGAACTTGGCGCGGCGGCCATCGCGGTCTTCACGCTCTCCGGGCGCACCGCGCTGCTCGTCTCGGCGCGGCGGCCGTCGGCGCCGGTGCTGGCGTTCACGCCTTCGGAAGAGACTTGCCGCCGGCTCGCGCTGGCGTGGGGCGTCCGGCCGATGCTCTCGGATATGGCCGCCGGCCCCGAGGCGCTGACCGCGATGACCGAGCGCGCCGTCCGCGCCTGCGGGCACGTCCGGCCCGGCGACCTGGTCATTCTGCTCGTCGGCTCGACGACGATCCCGGGCGCGACGAACATGATGAAGGTCCATCGGGTGGAAATATCTTCCGGCCCTTCGTAATCGTAATCCTAATCGTAATCGTAATCGCTGTTGTGCGGACTGCGGCTAACGGCGATTACGATTAGGATTACGATTAGGATCACGAGAACGGTTCATGCGCCTTCGTCGCTCTTTGCCTTGAGGGCCGATGAGCAAGATCGCGGAGATCAGCTACTGGGCCTTGCTGCACGCGGTGCCGGGGATGGGGCCGGTGATGTTCCGGCGGCTCCTGGACCGGTTCGGCTCTGCGGAGGAGGCCGTCGAAAAGGCAGACCGCGACGCGCTGGCCGAAGTGCGCGGCGTGCGGCCGGAGCTGGCCGACGCGCTTCTGGCCTGCCGCAGCCGGGTGGACTCGGCCGAAAGGACGGTCGCGGCGCTCCAGAAGAAGGGCGTGCATCTCCTGCGCATGACCGACCCGGCTTACCCGCCGGCGCTGTACGACCTGACGGACCCGCCTCCGCTGCTGTATGTCCTCGGCAAGATCGGCGCGCAGGACCGGCGGGCGGTCAGCATGGTGGGCACCACGAAGCCCTCGGAGCAGGGGCGGCCGATCGCGGAGGAGTTCGCCAAGCGGTTCGCCGCCGCCGGCGTCACGGTCGTCAGCGGCTACGCGCACGGGATTGACGCGGCCTCGCATCGCGGCGCGTTCCGGGGAGGCGGGCGGTCCATCCTCTGCGTTCCGTACGGCATCCGCCACTTCAGATCGCGGCCGGACTTTCCGGCGCTCGCCGAGATCGCGCAGCGCGGAGCGGTGGTGAGCGAATGCCCGCCCGACCTGGAGTGGTCCGCCGCCGCGGCCGTCGCGCGCGACCGGATCATCGCCGCGCTCGGCCGCGCCGTGTTCGTCATCGAGACTCGCCCGCGCGGCGGCACGCTGCACACGGTCCGCGCCGCCGAGCAACTGGGGAGGCCGCTCTTCGTGCTGAAGTACCGCAAGCCGCCGGAATCCGCGCGCGGGAACTCCATCCTGATCGCGCGCGGCGCGACGGACGTCAGCCGGTTCGGCGAGATCGGGAAGATCCTCGACGGACTCGGGCCGGATCCGCGGCGCGACGGCGAGGGCGAGTGAGCGAAGCCGACCGCTCTTCATTTCCTGGCGGGGACCTTCTCCGGCGCGCTCGTTTTGAGCCAGGTCATCAGCGCGGCGCCCGCGATGAAAAGTCCGATGCCGATCCACTGCGCCTCGCTCATCTGGCCGGGCAGGTGCGTGTCGCCCCGGTAGAATTCCACGATGAACCGCTCGACCGAGACGAGAAGGAGGTACAGCGCCAGCACCTCGCCCGAGCGGCGCTGGTGGCGGAAGAAGAGCGACAGGATGATGAAAATGCAGAAGAGGTCGAACGAGCTGACCAGCTCCGTCGGCCACAACGGAGTCCCAGGCGGAATCGGGACGAGCTGCTGCGGGTCGTAGGGGACCGAATTGGCCGGAAAAACGCATCCGTACCACGCGCCCGCGTGAACCGGCACGCCGTAGCAGCAGCCGTGCAGGTAGCAGCCGATCCGCCCGAACGCCTGGCCGAGCGCGAGCGAGGGCGCGAGCACGTCGAGCACCGGCAGCATTTTCAGCTTCTTGGCCCGGAGCAAAAGCAGCGTGACGATCAGCGCGCCGATGAGCCCGCCGTAGAAGACCAGTCCGCCCTGCCAGATTTTGAAGAGGTTCCAGAAGGACCAATCCGGCCGGCTGGTGCTAAAGAAGTAGCCGCGGTTCTCAGGCAGCAGGACGTAGGCGATCCGCGAGCCGGCGATGCCGGCGAGCAGCGCCCAGATGGCGATATCGGTGATTTCGTCGGGCACAAGGCCGGCCCTTCGCGCTCGCCAGCGGGTGACGAAGAGCGCCGCCAGAAAACCGATCATCGCCATCACGCCGTAGGAGTGGATGGCGAACCCACCGCCGATGCGGAAAAGGATGTCGTGCATTGGGATTCACCCAGTCCGATTCTCGTAATCGTGATCTTGCTCGTAATCGTAATCGCCGTTGCCTGAATTACGACGAACGGCGATTACGAGTAGGATTACAATTACGATTATGATTACGATCCTAATACTATCGCGCCGAGAGGTGGCAATTGTCTATGAGTCGCGTTCGGCCCAGGCGGACGGCCATCAGCACCATGGCCTCGGATTCGATCCGGCGGATTTCGCGGAGCGTCTCGGGGTTGACGATGGCGAGGTAATCCACCTTCGCCGGAGGGGCCTCGCGGATCACCTCGTCCATGGCGGCGATGAGCGGCGCGGCGCGGCGTTCGCCCTTCGCGAACATCTCCTCGGCTTTGCGGAGCGCGCGGTAGAGCATGGTGGCCTGCTCGCGCTCCTCGGGCGAAAGATAGACGTTGCGCGAGCTCATCGCCAGCCCGTCCGATTCGCGCACGGTTGGGCAGACGCTGATCTTCAAGTCGAAGTTCAGGTCGCGCACCATGCGCCGGATAACCACGCTCTGCTGGTAATCCTTCTGGCCGAAGAAGGCGATGTCCGGATGGACGAGGTTGAAGAGCTTCGCGCAGACGGTGCAGACGCCGTGGAAATGCCCGGTGCGGATTTCGCCCTCGAAGGCTTCCGTATAGCGTTCCTGGAGGACGTAGGTCGCGTAGCCGCCCGGATACAT
>Ga0209415_10011205_pt1 | contig 15123 bp, 14 predicted proteins | sample PeaSoiSIISIP2007_FD_187696 | JGI IMG/M metagenome (GOLD analysis project Ga0209415, IMG submission 187696) | Peat soil microbial communities from Weissenstadt, Germany - SII-SIP-2007 (SPAdes) (version 2) | ecosystem: Environmental > Terrestrial > Soil > Wetlands > Peat | place: Germany... | reverse complement strand
TGTTGCGCAAGCCGATATTGAGCGCGTCCTAGAGACTGCCGAGGCCATCGTCGCGCGTGAAGACGCCATCGCGCAGGCGTTGCGCGAAGGCAAACCGATCAGCCAAGTCATGGGCGCGAACTACGAACACATGTTGAAAAAACAAGGCACATGAACTGAAAAAACAAGGCACATGAACAACGACGAGAACATCCTCCGCGCATCCAAACTCGACACCACTGCCCTCAGCGACGCGATGGACCGCTTGGGAATCGGCGGCCAGTGCCTGGGAATCAAGCCCCTCAATCCGAGTTTCCGCTTGACTGGCCGCGCTTTCACAATTTTGTACGGACCGGCCGGGATGCCGCCGGGCACCGTGGGCGACTACATCGACGACGTAGAGCCCGGAGGCGTGGTGGTCCTCGACAACGGCGGACGCGAGAACGCCACGGTCTGGGGCGACATTCTGACCATGGTGGCGCACACGCGCGGGGTCGCGGGAACGGTGATTGACGGAGCTTGCCGGGACGTGGCGCTGTCGCTGGAGCTGGGCTATCCGATCTTCAGCCGCAGCTACTCCATGCGCACCGGCAAGGATCGCGTGCAGGTAGAAGCGATGGGCGGGACGGTGAATATCGGCGACGCTCGCGTGGACGCCGGAGGCATTCTTCGTGGCGATGCCGACGGCGTCGTGGCCCTTCCCCGAGCCCATGAGAATGCGATTCTGGCCGCGGCCGAGGAGATCGACACGGTGGAGCAGCGCATCCGCGTCGCCGTGCAAGGCGGCCTAAGCCTGCGCGAGGCTCGTGCGCAGCACGGCTACCATAAGCTGCAAACCCGATCCCGGTAGTGGGGCAGGTCGATGACCTGCCATTCCAAAAAAGAAGGACGGTAGGGCTTGACAAGCCAGTCATACTGTATATACTGAGTATATAGACATGAGCGGTGCTTTCGCTATCTCCCAATCCGATAAGCGCCCGATGTATCTGCAAATAATGGAGCAGATCAAGCAGCGCATCTCTGTCGGCGATTGGACCGAAGGCCAATCCATCCCCTCGATCCGCCAGCTTGCCGTGGATCTCCAGGTCAGCGTCATCACCGTCAAGCGGGCGTATCTGGAACTCGAACGCGAAGGGGTCATTGTGACGCAGCAGGGGAAGGGCTCGCACGTGGCCTCGACTCCCGGGTTGGGAGCGCGGCTCCGTGAGCAGGAATTGAAGCGGCACCTTGAACAAGCGTCCCGCATCGCGGCGTTGCTGGGTCTCCGGCCCACGGAACTTGAAGAGCGCCTGCGGGAAGCCGGCGATCGTATCTCGGAAAAGGAAACGATATGACTGATGTCGCCATTGAATTAAATGGAGTAGGGAAGATGTACCCCTTCTTCTCGCTCTCCAACATTGACCTGCAAGTTCCGCAAGGGCAGATCATGGGCCTCATCGGGCCCAATGGCGCGGGCAAGTCCACCACCATTCGCATCCTGATGGGCCTGGTTCATCAGGATTGCGGAGATGTCCAAGTACTCGGCCATCGCATGCCCGCCGAACAGGTCGCGGCCAAGTGGGATATCGGTTTCGTGTCGGAGGACATGCGCCTCTATGATTCGATGACCCTCGGCTGGCACATGAGCTTCGTGCAATCCATTTATGTCCGCTGGGATGCAGCGTACGCGCAACTGCTTCTGAGGCGCTTCGGCCTGCGAGCGGAACAGAAGATCAAAGGCGTCTCGCACGGCCAGCGCGTCAAGGCCACGCTGCTTCTCGCTTTGGCCCGCAAGCCCAAGTTGCTGGTCCTGGACGAACCCACCACGGGTCTCGATCCCGTCGCCCGCCACGAAATCCTGCGCGAGCTGACCGACGTCATGGCCGATGAAGGCCGCAGTGTCTTGTTTTCCTCGCACAACACACAGGACGTCGAGCAGATTTCCGACACCATCACTTTCATTGACCGCGGAAGAATCATCGATTCCATGGACAAAGAAGTCTACTTGGACCGCTGGCGTCGGCTCCGCCTGGAGGTGCCGTGGGGCGTCACGCTGCCGGCTCTGCCCGGAATCATTGGCGTGAAGCAGGATGGCCGGTTGGCCGTCGCCACCGCCAACGCCTTTGTTCCGGATCTTGCCAACGCTTACGAAAGCTCGGGCGCCCGGGTGCATTCCATCGAGAACATGACCCTCGAAGAGATCTTCGTCGCCAACGTAGAACATAGCCGTGAGGAGGTGGAAGCATGAAAGAGTCAATCGTCGGCCAATTGATCTTGAAGGACCTGCGCCTGCAGCGAGAAGCCATCCTCTTCGCGATGGCGGGAGGCGCCGCCGGGCTGGCCATCTTTGAGCACGGCGGGGTGACAGCGATGTTTGTGGGATCCATCTGGTTCTTTGTTGCGATGGCCGTGATCGCATGTATGCTGCCCATCGCAGCAATCGTGAACGAGAGGAAAAAACAGAATCTCGCTTTTGTAATGAGTCTTCCCGTCTCACCGATGCAGTACACCACTGCAAAGCTGATCTCCATGGTCGCCATGTTTCTTGTGCCCTGGCTCGCGATGGTGGCCGGGGCAGTGCTGGCGATCGAAACTCGGGGGCTTGTCCCACGCGGGCTGATTCCACTAACGGTTATCTACCTTCTGTTCCCCTTCGTCGCATTCACCCTCATTGGGGGAGCCGCTCTTGTAGGTGAGTCCGAGGGTTGGGCCATTGCAGCCACGGTGATTTGCAATACGTCGTATTCGTTGGCGTATTTCTTCCTGACTCAAGTTCCGGGGCTCATGGTTGACACCCTCAAGCCTGCTCCCGTTTGGAGCCGGACGGTGCTGTCCATTGTGGGCGGCGAAGTTGCCGTCATTCTCCTGATGTTGGCGCTTACGTTTTTTCTGCAATCTCGAAAGCGCGATTTCATTTAGCTAACCTCGAACAATAACCAGAAAGGAAATACCATGCGATACGTGTGTCTGTTCGTTCTAATGTTGCCCGTCTTGTCCGCGCGAGTGTCCGCACAAGACGGAGCCGCCATTTACAAGGAGCGCTGCGCGTCCTGTCACGATATGCCGCAGGAGCGCGTTCCATCCATCTCAACCATCAAGGCGATGAGCGCCGAGTCCGTCTACGTCGCTCTCAGCAGCGGTGTTATGAAGAGCCGGGCCGAGGGTCTCGCAACCACCGACATCTTTGCGCTGATCGGCTATATCGCGCCCACTGGCGGCTCCCACCAGGACAACGCGGCGGCGTTCACCCCGACGTGTAAAGACGACGCCGCTTTTCGGGTCGCCGCGAATTCGCCGCAGTGGAACGGCTGGAGCACCAGCCCAACCAACTCGCGCTTCGAGGACGCGGCCTCGGCCGGGCTCACTGCCTCTAATGTTCACAAGCTCAAGCTCAAGTGGGCTTTCAATCTGGGCGACGTGACTATGGCTCGATCGCAGCCCACCATCGTCGGAGGCCGCGTCTTCATCGCCACGCTGACCGGAGCCGTCTATTCGCTCGACGCCTCCAGCGGCTGCACTCGGTGGGGATTTCAAGCCGGCGGCGGAGTCCGCTCCGGGGTGACCGTCGGCGAGGCCAACGGCGCTCCCGCGGCGTTCTTCAGCGATGGCGGAGCAACTGTGTATGCCCTTAAGGCGGCTACCGGCGAACTCATCTGGAAGATCCGCCCGGTGGATCACTATGCGGCAACGGCTACAGCGGCGCCGCGTTACTACAAAGGGGTGGTTTACCAGCCAACCGCTTCGTTTGAGGAAGCCTTGGGGCCCGACCCGAAGTTCGGCTGCTGCACGGCTCGCGGAAGTGTCACCGCTCTGGATGCCAACACCGGCAAGAAGCTATGGCAGACATTCACCATTCCGGAAACGCCCAAGCCCACAGTTAAGAACGCGGCGGGAACGCAGCAGTATGGTCCTTCTGGCGCGGGCGTCTGGTCCACGCCAACCATCGATGAGCAACTCGGAGTTCTCTACGTCGCCACGGGAGACAACTATTCCGACCCTCCGACCGCTACCAGCGACGCCATTCTAGCCATGGGCCTCAAGACCGGCGAGTTGCTGTGGTCCAGCCAACTGCTTGCAAAAGACGCCTTCAACACCGGCTGCTCTACTCCGCAACTCACCAATTGTCCGGAGGCCAAGGGGCCTGACTTCGACTTCGGGCAACCGCCGATTTTAGTGCAGCTATCCGGCGGAAAGCGAGCCTTGGTCATCGGGCAAAAATCGGGGATGGTGCACGCCGTGGACCCCGATCAAAAGGGCAAGATCCTATGGCAGATGCGAGCCGGCGAAGGAAGCGCATTGGGCGGCAGCCAATGGGGCTCGGCATCGGATGGAAAAAATATCTACGTGGCCATTTCCGATATCGGAATCGGCGGCGTAGCGGACCCAACCTCGCCCCTGGGTTTCCGGCTCACTCTGGTTCCGAATAAAGGCGGCGGCTTGCATGCGCTGGATCTAATGACAGGCAGGATCGTGTGGAGTGCAAACCCTGCTTCGTGCGCCGCGGCAAGGACGGACTGTTCTCCCGCGCAATCGGCTGCGGTGTCCGCGATTCCGGGGGTGGTTTTCTCCGGCTCGGTTGACGGGCACTTGCGCGGCTATTCAACGGCGACAGGCGAAGTACTCTGGGACACAGACACCGCGCGCGAGTTCCAGACTGTAAACGGCAAGGCCGCTCGCGGAGGTTCGCTCGACGCCGCGGGCCCAGCGGTGGTCAATGGTATGGTTTTTGTGAGCTCCGGATATGGCCAGTGGGGCGGCATGCCGGGGAACGTGCTCCTGGCCTTTTCAGCGAGTGGGGCAGGTCTATGACCTGCCATCCCAGGCCGGAGGCCGGCGCGACAGAGCTTCTGCCTGGCGCGCGCGATCTGTGATTTGGGCGCGTCTCGTCCGCGCGGTCTCCGCGATTCAGTTCAACGGAACGAAGCCGGCCTGTGAGGACCAATCCGGCCAACCCCTCAACGCCGCTTGGGAACTGCGCCCCCGCATCCTGCGCCGAGGCATTTCCGATCAAGGCTAGCGACGTTTCCGCGGAGCATCACAAAGGCTGGGCTGGGCACCTGATTCACAAATAATGAGTTACGCTTTACCATTCGCCACGCCCGCCGCTCTCAAAAACGAAACCAAACGGACCCACCTTGTCCCTAAGTCGCTCCTCCAGTGCGAAATTGCGGATGCGGCTGGCCGCCACCCAACGAAGCGCAACGCCCGCCCATCGCGCTATCCTGTTAGATCGTCGACTCCCGAACATTTAGAGCCATGATTCTGAATCTCAACCATCTCCACGCCAAGTCCGCGGCGCCTAACGCGCAAGCCGTGGTGGAGACGCTCTACGCCCTGCTCGAAGAAGGCCTCATTGAGCGGAGTCTATTCGCGCGGCTGCGCATCCAATTAGATTGGATTCAGTACAAGCAGAACTTCCGCGAGGTGGTATCGGTGGCGGAGAATCGCGACGACCGGGGTGAGCAGAGAATCATGGACATCCACGTGGACACGCGCCAGGTGATCGCGGGATGCCTGCGGCCGGAGATCCTGCGGGCCATGGCGCGCGCACGCGCCACTGAGAGCGAACGCGACGCCGCGCCGGACCGCATTGCGCTGGAGGATTTCAAATCTTTCCGCAACAGCATCGCCTGGCGGTTCAACAGCCTGTACTGGCGCAAGCTGAACGATTGGGAACAGGCCAGCGGCAAGGGCTATGAGCAGGCCTTGCCAGGAGGATCGTCCGACGGGCATCAGCCGGAGGCGGTCGCGGCCAGCGCCGCCGAGTTCTGGACCCTGCTGCAGGACATGGACAGCAAAAAGCAATTGCCACAGGAGATCTTTCTGCTGGAGATCGGCGTGGGTTCCGGTGCGCGCTGCGTCATGTGGTTGAACTGTCTTCGCGGCCTGGACCGGCAGCACGGAACGAACTTCTATCCGCGTCTGCGATTGCTGCTGGGCGATTATTCCCTGGCCACGCTCGAAAAGTCCAAGCCTGCGCTCAAGGAGCATGCGGATCTGTGCAGCTTTGTGGTGCTCGATGCGTTGAATCCCTTGCAGACTCTCTCCTTTCTGCGCCACAAGATCCTCCACGTTCACTCCACCAACGTGTACGACAATCTTCCCGACGAGGAAGTCCTGCGCCGTGATGGACGGCTGTACTTCGTGCACGCGCGCGTTTACATTCCCATGAACGATGCCGTGCGCATCGCCACCACGTTCGACATGCCGCTGGAACGCATCCATGCCATGGTGGAGCGGCTGCTTGAGATCGGCCCCGATGCGCTCGGGGATCCTGCTCGCGGTCTGAGCTTTTGGCAGGAAATCTGGAAAGCGGCGCGTCTGGAGGAGCGGCTCATGGGTCTCGACGAACTTCCGGACTCGCCGTTCCCGGCGGGTCTGGACGCTGCGAAGCTTGAAGACATGCTGGAAGACGCACCCAGCGATATCCGCTTCCATTTGAGCTCGGGTGCACTCGAGAGCTTCAGCAATACGCTGCCTCTGCTGGGTCCGCGCGGCTATCTACAGGTGGAAGATATTTTCGTCACCGAATTCGATCAATACCGGGTGGGCTTTCACGGACCCGGGAAGCTGGACGGGTCCGTCGTGAACTGGGTGAACGGAGCCCTGCTGAGAGAGGTCGCGGAGCGCGCCGGTTTCGATGTTCACTTCGCGCCGTTCCCCTACCGCCAGGGATCGAAGACCTCGATTCTCTATACGACACAACGGGAGTAGATTTGATGACCCTTCCCATTCTTCCGACCGCCATCGTGGGCAGCTACGCAATGCCCGGGTGGTTGGAGCGGCTCAAGACCGAATATTTCGCGCGGCGGATCAGCCGCCACGATCTCGACGAGATCCACGACGCAGCGGTCAAAGCTGCGATCAAAGACGAGGAGATCGCGGGCCTGGACATCGTCACCGATGGCGAGCTCCGCCGCGACAACATGGTGGATTACTTCGTCGAGCGGCTGCCCGGCGTGCAGATCGACCGCTCTTCCAAGAAGTTCTATTACGATTTCTACGACGGAGTGGTGCAGGGCAAGCTGCCCACAGCGTCTCTGGGCTTGGTGCAGGATTTCCGCTTCTTGCGCGCCAGCACGGAGCGCGAACCCAAGATCTGCATCACCGGCCCTCACTGCCTGACCAAGCGGATTCGCAATCAATACTATCCCAGCGAAGCGGCGCTGGCGGCGGATCTGGCCAAGGTGATGAACCTGGAGCTGAAGGCTCTGGTCAAAGCCGGCGCGCAACTGATTCAGATCGACGAACCTTATTACTCCGGATTTCCCGAAGACCTCGATTGGGGCGTGCAGGTTCTCAATATGCTGGTAGAGGGCGTGGACGCCCACATCGCCGTGCATATCTGTTACGGAAACCGCTACGGCAAGCCGAGTTGGGAGGGCAGCTACCGCTATCTGTTCCCGCGCATTCTGGACGCCAAGGTGCACCAGTTGACGCTCGAATTCGCGCGCCGCGGCGGGGAGGATCTGGATCTGTTCAAGGAGTTCCCGTCGAAGCTGGAGCTGGGCCTGGGCGTGATCGACGTCAAGAACCACGAAGTGGAGACTCCGGAGATGGTGGCGGAGCATATTCGCAGGGCTCTGGAAGTAATGCCCGCCGAGCGGATTTACGTGCTCCCCGATTGCGGCTGCTTCCATCTGCCGCGCGACGTCGCCTTTGCCAAGATGCAGGCGATGGTGGAGGGAACCAAGATCGTGCGCAAGGAGTTGGGCAAATAGATCTGCCCAGTGGGGCAGGTCTGTGACCTGCCATCTGCAGCGGTTAAAATCTAAATCGTGACATCGCCGAATCCAATTCGTGAAGCGTTCAGCGCCGGCAGGTTCAGCTACTTCGTGGAACTGGTGGCCAGCGCCAAGACAACTGAAGAGAAGTTGCAGGAGATGGCTTCGGATCTGGCGAAGGTGCCGGGGTTGATCGCTGCGGGCGTCACCAGCTATGCCGGAGGCTCGGCGGGGCATGATCCGATTCGCATCGGCGAAATCGTGAAGGAGCAGGGCCTCACACCCAACGTTCACCTCACCTGCGTCAATCACACCCGGCAGGAGCTGATTCAGTCCCTTCAGAAGCTCCACGGCCTGGGGATCGACAACGTGTTCGCGATTACCGGCGACTATCCCAAGGGCACGCCGGAAGCCCCCGCTCAGGCGGCATACGATCTCGACTCCGTACATCTGGTCGAGCTGATCGCCGAAATGAGGCAGCAAGGTCTGCCTTTTCACATTTCCGCGGCAGTATCGCCTTTCAAGTACACCGAAGCCGATTGCGCCTATCAATACCTGAAGCTCGAAAAGAAGATCGCCGCCGGTGCGGACTTCGCCATCACGCAACTCGGCTACGATGTCCGCAAGTTCCGCGAGTTGAAACGCTACCTGGATGAACGCGGGCTGAAAACGCCGGTATTCGGCAACGTGTACATCCTGCCGGCCGGCGCCGCGAAAAAGTTTTCGAAGGGTGAGCCGCCGGGATGCTGGGTGTCCAATGAGTTGCTCGAAATCGTGCAGGAAGAAGCTAAGGCGCCCGACAAGGGGCTGGCTGCACGGCTGGAGCGAGCCGCCCGAACGGTTGCCGTTCTGCGCGGGCTCGGCTACGCGGGCGCGTATATCGGCGGCGATCATCAAGCGGAGCGGATTCGATGGATCATCGAACGGTCCGAAGCGATCGCGCCGAAGTGGGAAGAATACGCCGAGGAGCTCGTCTATGCTCCTAAGGGCGGCTTCTATTTCTTCGATTCGCCCAAGCCGGCGCCGAAGCCTCGCGAGTTCGCCCAGCGCGTCATGGATGTGATGGAGCCCGCCAACACGCCCGCGCCGTTGCGAACGCTTCTCACGGGCGCACTTCGCTGGGTGGACCATCATCCAGCCGCGGCCCACGCCTTGGAGCGCGCCGAGTTCGTCTTCAAATCGTCGGCGTTCGGGTGCCAGGCGTGCGGAAATTGCGTCCTGGGATTGATGGAGTATGTGTGCCCGATGACGTGTCCCAAGAATCTGCGCAACGGTCCCTGCGGAGGCACCCTCAACGGGCAGTGCGAAGTCTTTCCCGATAAGCCGTGCGTCTGGGTGAAGGTGTATGAACGCGCGAAGGCCGCGGACCGTGTTGAGGAACTGAAGGTCTACATCCCTCAGCGTGACCGATCGCTCCAGGGAACCAGTTCGTACATCAATTACTATCTCGAACGCGACAGCCGGCCGGAGCACCCGCAGCCGCTGATCAACATAACTGGCGTGCCCGTAACGGAAACCAAGTAATGGCGGAACTGACCATCGATCACGTGACCGTCGCGGGCAGCGAGCTGAAGGCCATGCAGGCGCGGCTCGCGTCGATTGGGCTTCGTTCCGAATACGGCGGTCCGCATAGCAACCACGCGACCGAGATGGCGCTCACCAGTTTCCCCGACGGGTCGTATCTCGAGCTGATCGCGATTCCCGGCGGCGCCGACGAACGCGCAGTCGCCGCGCACTATTGGTCCAAACAAATGCGAGGCAACGCCGGTCCCTGCGCATGGGCGATTCGCGCGAAAGATCTTGCGACGGAAGTGGCGCGCCTGAAGAAAACCGGCGTCATCGTTAGCGAGCCGGTTCGCAGCGGCCGGGAACGTCCGGACGGAGTGCGGCTCGACTGGGAAACGGCTAATGTAGGCGCGGAACCCAACGGGACATTCTTTCCCTTTCTGATTCACGACTCGAATCCACGAGAGAGGCGGGCCTTTCCCGGTGGAAAGCCAACGACTCAGGATTTCAGCGGCGTCGCGCGAGTGGTGATCGCCGTCCGGGATTTGGAGGCCTCGGCCGCGAGGTATCGCAAAGCATTCGGCCTTCCGGCTCCAGCCGAGCGGGATGACGCCGCCTTCGGCGCACGGCTTTCCGCGTTTCAGGGAACACCGGTCGTGCTGGCAACGCCTCTGAACTCGGAGTCCTGGCTTACGGCGCGTCTAAATGACATCGGCGAAGGGCCATGCGCCTTTATCCTCCGCTCAAGCAAAGCGGCCAGTTCCTCGGTGGCTTGGTTCGACACCGCCAAGCTCGGCTGGCGCCTCGGCTGGGAATGATCAGGCGGAATCCAAACGCATGCCTCCCGCGTCCAACGGGTAGAGGGAGCGGATGGAAGGGCGCTCCCCGGGAGGTTGAAAAAATGCTGAAGAAACTAGGAATTCCAGCGTTAGCGCTGGTGGCGATTCTGTTTCTGCTGACGCCAGCTTCAGCTAACGCGGCGGTCCGGTTCGGAATCGGCGTCGGCGTAGGTGTGCCTTATCCGGCCTATACGGCCCCGTATCCTTACGCCTACCCGTATGTTTACGGCTATCCGTATGCTTATGGTTATGCGTATCCCTATGGCTATCCTTATGGATATTGGGGTGGTTATTGGGGCGGCTGGGGTGGCTACCGCGGCGGCTACGGCTACGGAGTCCGTGGCGGTTACGGCTATCGTGGCGGCGGAGTAGTTCGCGGCGGTGGCGCGGTCCGTGGCGGAGGCGCGGTGCGTGCTGGTGGCGGCGGACGCCGATAAGCTGCTACCTCTTAGAAGGTGTAGCTGACCCCGAACAAGGGAGTGAACTGCTGGAAGATGCCTCGCGCCGTATTGTTCGGCGCGGGCATGATCTGGCGTTTGGGGAACGTCGTGATGTAGTCGAGAAAATCGACACGCAACAGGACGTGTTCGTGGATGCGAAATTTCACGCCGCCTCCGAGGGCGGTGGTGAACTTCCATTGATCTGTTGTGGTTAAAGTGGCGATGTTGGGGACCGGCTCCGGAAACGGGGCCGGTCCTGCTATTACATAGTCCTTGGCGCCCAGACCCGCTGCGAGAAACGGTCGAACCTTGTGGCTGCGCTTGGTGAAGTGAAACAGTGTGTCATAAGTGATGGCGTGGCTTTGCCCCTGAATATCGGTCCTGACTCCGTTGGCCAAGAGATAAGGGTGCCCGTCCTGATACAAGTAGCGAATCTCTCCGGAGACGTAGTCGTATAGGTCCTGGCCGATCAAGCCGCCCGCCGCAAAGCGATTGCGGATCCCGGCTTGGATTTCGGCGCCGGGGGCGAAGATGGTGCCATCGTGGTAGATTCCGTAGCCGATGGCGCCACCCAATTCGTAATTCTGCGCCCAGCAGGCGCCGCTGCACAATAGCAGCGCAGCCACACACTTGAAGCCCACAATCAAAGTACACACCCAAAGGTAGAGGGGATGCAACTCCGCAGAAGATAGAATGGGTTGTGCGTTGCGGTTGGCTCGTGATTTTACTGGTCGCTCCCGTTTACGCCGCCGATGTGACCCTCAGCGGGCGCGTCGCCGATGAAGACGGAGCTCCCGTCGGCGATGTCCGGATCTCGATTCATTCCGTCGCGAATCCCGAAATTCTCGTGCGAGCTCAAACTGGTCCGAATGGCGCATTTGAATCCGCGCTCCCCGCTCCCGGCGATTATTCGATCGACGCGGAGCGCGAGGGCTACTACGCACTCAAGAATCGTCCCGTTCACGTGGAGACATCCCAGGAACTGACGCTGACGATAAGCCCGGTCAAAGAGGTATTTCAATCCGTCGACGTGAACGAACAGGTTTCGCCGGTCGACATCGCGCAGACCAGCAACCAGGAACATCTTACGGGAACGGAGATCCTCGACGTGCCGTACACCAACGGCCACAGCCTGCGCGAATCCATGCAGTTGATGCCGGGCGTGCTGATGGATCCAGGCGGGGCGCTGCACTTCAATGGATCGCAGGAAAGCCAGGTGCAGTACCTGCTCAATGGCTTCAACATCACAGACCCGATCACGAACCTTTTCGACACGCTCCTGGCCTCGGAAGGAGTTCGCGAACTCGCCTACACCTCAGGCCGCGATTCGCCGCAATTCGGAAAGGGGTCCGCTGGCGTTTTGGCGATCCGTACGGAGACCGGTACGGATATGTTCCACTACACCGCCACTGACTTCATTCCCGGCGTGGCGATTCAGAAAGGGGTCCGGCTCGGCGATTGGTATCCCCGGTTTGGCGTGTCAGGTCCGATCCTGCGGGGAAAGGCGTGGTTTTCCGACACCTTCGCTTCGGAATACACCAACGCGCTAGTGACCGGACTTCCTAGCGGCCAGGACACGCGCAGCGGCTGGGCCGGCAGCAATCTGTTGCACCTGCAATGGAATCTGAGTCCGTCACAGATTCTGTTTGCGGATTTTCTGGTGAACGTGAACAATCAGAGCCGGGTTGGCTTGGGACCGCTCGATCCTATATCCACCACCTCGAACACGCGCACGCGGGAATACTTCGGCAGCATCAAGGACCAGATTGTCTTGGGCCGCGCACTGGCTGAATTCGGATACGCCCACAACGAATTTAACGATGCGCAGACGCCGCAGGGATCGGGCCTGTATGTGTTTTCGCCGGCGGGGCGCAGCGGGAACTACTTCGTCGACTCCCGCCAGAGCGCGACCCGAGATCAGGGCTTGGCGCACCTTTACCTGCCGGTATACCACTTCGCGGGAACGCATCAGATCGAAGTGGGAGCGGACGGCGATTTGCTGCATTATAACGGCGATTTTCACCGCACCGGCTACGAAGTAATCGGCCTCTCCGGCCAGCTGCTGTCGGAGACGATGTTTCAAGGATCGGGCGTATTTCATCTGCCCGACGCGGAGATGTCGTCCTACATTCTGGATACATGGCGGGTCGCGCCACGATTCCAGCTCAGCCTCGGGCTACGGCAGGATTGGGAGCAGCGCACGGGAGATCTGGCGTGGTCGCCTAGGGTCGCGTTCTCCTGGGCGCCGCTCAAATCCGGCCGCACGCGAATCGCCGGCGGCTATTCGGTCACTCGCGACGCGGTACCGCTGGAGACGCTGGGGCGTCCGCTCGATCAAAGCGCGCTCACCACCGAGTACAATTCGGCGGGCATGCCAGTGGGCCCCGCGGCGATCACAACCTTCGCGATTCCTAACGGTGGCCTCAAGCTCCCGCGCGCCGCCACGTGGAGTTTGAACGTTGACCACAAGGTCACCGAGCACATTCTGATCACCGCGAAATATCTGCGCCGCCGATTGACGGATGGGTTCGCGTACCTCAACACGCTCGATCCCGAAGCACCGCCATCGGAGCTGCCGCTACCGGGCGGTGCCGAGCCGGGGATCTACCAGCTCGGCAGCATTCGCCGCGACGATTACGATTCCGAGCAGATTTCGGTGAAGCAAACCTTGTCGGGACAATACGAGTGGATGGTTTCGTATGTGCACTCCCGTGCGGTTTCGAACGCGTTCCTCGATAGCAACGCCTTGGACCCGATGCAGGCGCTGCCGTATTTCGCGTCGATGCCCTGGAACTCTCCTAACCGGGTGCTGGGCTGGGCGTATCTTCCATTTCCGCAGCGCTTGCCGAAACGCCTACAGCCAAAAAAGTGGGCCGTTGCAATTCTCGCCGACGCCCGGAGCGGCTTCCCGTTCTCTGTCCAGGAGCAGACGGGTTTGGTGGTGGGCCCGGCCGACTCTCATCGCTATCCGTTCAATTTCGATCTGAATGTGGCTCTGGAACGAACGGTAACGCTGCGCGGCTACCGCTTCGCGCTACGCGGCGGAGTCGACAATATGACCAATCAAGGCAACCCAACTGCCGTCGGCAACACGATCGGGTCACCGCAATATCTTCAATTCCTGGGGCAGGAAGGACGGCACTACGTCGTTCGCATCCGCTTCTTCGGACGCACGGGAACGAAGTAAGAGACGATACAACGCCGGAGCCAACAAAATGGGGCTCTCAACCGTTTAACAAGGTATGAACGGACAGGACGTGGCCGAGACCCTTCCAATCGTCTTAGAGGGTACCCCGGTAGACCGGCTGGCGGGGTTGTTCGATGTTCATCACGACCGTCTCTATCGCCTTGCGAGGCGGCTTGCAGGCAGCACCGACGCTCTTGACCTGGTACAAGAAACCTTTCTGAAGGCGGCCCGATTCCCGAAGTCGATACCCCTCGGCACCGCGAACGAAGAGGCATGGCTCGTGCGGGTGCTCATCAACATCCGGCGTGACCAGTGGCGGAAGGCATCTGTTCGCCACCATTACAACAAGACAGCATTCGGAGATAGTCATTTAGCGCGTGGCGGCCGCGACCTCGAAGCCGCACTGATCGCCAAGACAGCCGTCTGGCAGGCGCTCGATGTCTTGCCTCCCCGCCGCCGGGCCATCGTCGTCATGTTTGAGTTAGAGGGACTGGCCGTTCCAGCGATTGCGGCGCTACTTGGGATCAGCATCATCACGGTTCGTTGGCACCTGTCGATGGGAAGGCGCGACCTCAGCCGTGTACTCAAGGTTTATTTGGGAGAGCACCAATGAAAACGATTCGAGAACTTTTGCGAGACGCAGATCCCCTTCAGAACGATTCCGCTGGTCCTTCAGACCAGCGTGACCTCCTTCGTCAATCCGTGCTTAAGGCAGCTTCCAGCGCCCATGCGCCCGCCGGGGCCGGATCGAGGCCGCGGATTGCTGTCTTTCTCGCGGTCGCCTTACTGGTGATCGCTGCCTCATTCCTCGGCTCGCGCGTATCGCCTTTCGTCAGTGACTTGCAGGCGGCCGTTCGCTTTGAAGTGAGGCTAGCCGAAGACAAGCCGGCTCCTGGCCTGCGCGAGGCGAAAATGTCAGGCTCCGGCCAATCCGTTTATCTTCACGATGAGGTCATCGTTAGCAACAGCGACATCGCTACCGCCCGAGTGATTCAAGGCGACAGCCCGTCGCGATACAGCGTAGGCGTCGAGTTCAATTCGTCCGGTGCTGAGAAAATGCGCGTGGCAACTGCAAACCACATTGGGCGGCCCGTGGCGATGCTCCTTGATGGCCAAGTCGTTATGACTCCTGTGGTTCGTTCACCCATTGGAGCATCTGCAATTATCACCGGCGACTTCACGAGGGCTCAGGCCGAAAGGATCGTCAACGGGATTGGAATTAAATAGAGCTGCCGACGGAAAAGCCATGTTTTGAAAATCTCTCGGTTGCACGCCCGTTCAACGGTTATCGTCATACCCAGCAGGTGGATCATTACCCATGAAACCCGACCTCTACACCAAAGCCATTCTCACCGTCATCGCGCTGTTGTTAGCAGTCATCGTCTTTAGGCCACTCGTTAGACCATTTTCTGAGATAATAGAAGGCGCTCTGGCAATTCTTCGGCGGAAGCAGCGATGGCAAGCGCCTA
>Ga0209415_10011203_pt1 | contig 15125 bp, 12 predicted proteins | sample PeaSoiSIISIP2007_FD_187696 | JGI IMG/M metagenome (GOLD analysis project Ga0209415, IMG submission 187696) | Peat soil microbial communities from Weissenstadt, Germany - SII-SIP-2007 (SPAdes) (version 2) | ecosystem: Environmental > Terrestrial > Soil > Wetlands > Peat | place: Germany... | reverse complement strand
CGCGCCACGGCGGCCTCGATCGGCGAGCAGCCCCACCGGGACGGACTGGCCGGGCTTGAGGAGGCCTGCGAAGGGGAGCCGGACAGCGGCACCATCACGAAATCACTCCGAGATTGTCCACGATCTAACCCGCTGGCGTTGGTGAAGTCGACATCCAAAGCTACGACGTGCCCTCGCCGCACCGAAGGTGGCCGCAGGGATCGAACGGCCGGCCTCGCATCGGTCACACGCGGCGCAGCTCGGCGGTCAGGTTCGCGAAATCGGCGACGAGCTCCGTCGAACCGCGGCGCACCCGGAGCGTCCGCTTCTGCTCGTCGACCCGGGTCTCGACCTCGAGCGGCAGCTGCGAGCGCAGCGCGAGGAGCTCGGCGCAGAGCGCACGAAGGCTCTCGTCGCCGGCCTCGGGACGCAGAAGCGACCGCTCGAAGGTCGCGAGCGCCTGCGGGTCCGGTAGGTCAGCTCCCGAGAAGGCGGCGAACGCCGCGAACTCGCGTCGCCGGCCCGCGCGCGTCGCCTTCGCGATCGCGGGGTCGTCGTGGTCGGTGAAGTACAGGAATGGCGTGGAGGCGCCCCACTCCTCACCCTGGAACAGCATCGGGACGAACGGGGCGCAGCAGACCAGCGACGCCGCGATCGCCGTCGCGGCCGGGGAGAGGACCGCCGTCGACCGGTCGCCGAGCGGTCGGTTGCCGACCTGGTCGTGGTTCTGGGCGAAGCCGATCAGCTCGTGCCCCGACGGAGCGGCGCCGCAGCTCCGCGCCGCCACGGCGCCGCTCCGGTGCCCGCGCATGATGCTCGCCACGTCCGTGGTCGACCCGAACGGCGCGTAGTAGGACTGGCGCTCGCCCGTCAGTCGGGCGTGGACGGCATGGTGGAACTCTTCGTTCCAGATCGCGTCGAGACCGAACCCGCCGTCCTCCCGGCTCGTGACGATCCGGGTGTCCATGTCCTCGCTCTCGGCGATCAGCCACATGCGGCGATCGAGGCGGGCGGAGAGGTTGCGCACCTCGGCTGCGAGTTGCGCGAGCAGGTGGTAGGGGCTGTCGTCGATGATCGCGTGCACGGCGTCGAGGCGGAGGCCGTCGGCGCGGTAGTCGGTCAGCCACATCAGCGCGTTGTCGATGACGAACCGGCGGACTTCCTCGCTACCGGGGCCGTCGAAGTTCATCGCTTCGCCCCACGGGGTGTGGTGGCGGTCGGTGAGGTAGGGCCCGTAGCGGGGGAGCACGTTGCCCGACGGGCCGAGGTGGTTGTAGACGACGTCGATCAGCACTGCGATGTCCCGCGCGTGGCAGCCGTCGATGAGCCGTTTCAGCCCGTCCGGGCCGCCGTAGGCGTGGTGCGGCGCGTACGGGAGCACGCCGTCGTAGCCCCAGCCACGGCGACCAGGGAACTCGGCGACGGGCATCAGCTCGATCGCGGTCACGCCGAGGCCGCGCAGGTGGCCGAGCTTGGTGAGCACGGCCTCGAACGTGGCGTCGGAGGTGAACGTGCCGACGTGCAGCTCGTAGAGCACCGCGTCGGGGAGGGCGGTCGGGTGCCACGTGTCATGCGCCCAGGCGAAGGCGCCGTGATCGACGGGTCGCGATTCCCCGCTGATCCCGCGGGGCTGGAACGGTGAGCGGGGGTCGGCCAACGGCGGACCGCCGTCGAGCGAGTAGCGGTAGTCCGCCGCCGCCATCACGCCGTCGAGCTCGATCGCGTGCCACCCGCCCCCTGCCGGCGCGAGCGGGATCGCCCGTCCGGCCGCGACCAGCTCGACCCGGCGGGCGTGGGGCGCCCACACCCGGCGGGAGGTCACGGTGTCTTGGTGAGGAGCGCGACGGGGAAAGCGGCAAGCATCTCGCTCATCAGGACCTGACCGCTCATGGTCGCCCCGGTGAAACGGTCGCGCCACGTGCCTGGCGGCAGCTTGAGGGCGGTGCGGCCCCACCCGGCGGCCCGGGCCAGGCCGACGGTCAGCCGCGGCACGACCGTGATCGCGCTGTCCCCACGCATGAACGCGACGACGTGGTCGTCGGCCGGACCCGACGCGCCCATCGGCTCGTAGCGGCCGGCGCGACCCTCGCCGAACCAGTCGGGGTGCTCGGCACGCAACGCCAGTACGCGGGCGACCACGAGCAGCTTCGGAGTCCCTGTCGCGAACCCGACGCCCAGGTCCAGCATGTCGTGCCCGCCCAGCCCGTCGAGCAGCGCCCGCCGGTGCGCGAAGTCGACCGCCCGACGGTTGTCGGGGTCGACGAGGGACAGATCCCACAGCTCGGTCCCCTGGTAGAGGTCGGGGATGCCCGGTGCGGTGAGGCTGAGCAGCTTCTGGCCGAGCGCGTTGACGAATCCGGGCGCGGCGATGCTCTCGACGAACGTCTCCACCGAAGCCGTCAGCCGCCGGTCGGCAAGGAAGCCCTCGGCAAAGCCGGCCAGCGCTGCTTCGTAGTCGGCCTGGGGCGACTCCCATGAGGTGTGCAGCTTGGCCTCTCTGGCTGCCTTGCCCATGTAGGCGACCGCCCGCTCCCTCGTGAGCGGCCACGCGCCGACGATCGTCTGGTACCAGAGCCACTCCATGCCCGGGTCGGGCCATCCGTGCGTGCGGTGCCGTGCGGCCGCACCGGCCCACCGCTGCGTCGCGACCTCCCACGCGGCGGGGACCTCGCTCAGCACGGCGAGGCGGGCCCGGACGTCCTCGCCCCGCTTCGTGTCGTGCGTCGCGGTGCTGAGCAGGCTGAACGGCCGGTCACGTTGTGCGGCGCGGGCGAACTGGTGGAACTCGTCGACGGTCGTGCCGAAGCGGCTCGGGTCACCGCCGACCTCGTTGAGCGACACGAGGCGTACGTACCGGTAGAACGCGGTGTCCTCGATGCCCTTGGCCATCACCGCGCCACTCAGCTGTTGGAACCGCAGGGCGAGCTCGACCTCGTCGGGCCCGGCGGTGTCGAGCGTGAGGATCGACCCGATGAACTCGAGCAGCTCCGGATCGGCGCCGTCTCCGTGGTGCATCGCACGCTCGGCGGCGTGATGGATCTGCGCCCGGTCGCGCGCCGCCGTCGAGTCGGCGGTGACGTAGGTGCGGTATACCGGGAACGCGGCGAGGATGGCCTCCAGCGCACGCTCGAGCTCGCGGCGCGAGTAGTCGCGGTAGCGCCGGTTGCCCTCACACACACGCACCCCGATCCCGGCGAGACGGCGGACGTCGGTCGCGAGGGACCCCCGCAGCACGTCGAGCTTGGCCCGGTGGGCCACGTCGTCCCACGCCGCGTCCTGACCGGTGAAGCCCACGTAGCTCCGGGTCAGCTCGTCCTCGCCGGTGGGGTCGACGAACAGGCCGCCGACGACGTTGAGCCAGTCGTACCCGGTGGTGCCCGCCACCCGCCAGTCCTCTGGGAGCCGCTCGCACCCGACGAGGATCTTCTCCGGCACGACCCAGGTCCCGGGCCGGGTCGTCGCCAGCCGGTCCAGGTAGGCTTTCGGGTTGCGGAGACCGTCGATGTGATCGATGCGGACCCCGTCGACATCGCCTGACGACAACCAGCGCAGCACGAGCCGGTGCGTGGCCGTGAACACGTCCTGGTGCTCCTGGCGGAGTGCCACCAGGCCGGCGATGTCGAAGAACCGCCGGTAGTCGACCTCGTCGGCGCCGGTGCGCCACCACGCGAGGCGGTAGTTCTGCGCCTCGAGGACGGCGTCGAGGCGGTCGGCGTCCGAGGCCATCGCAAGTGCTTCCTCGTCGAGCGCGGCGGCAAATGCCGGCTCCGTCGCGACGATCTCGACCAGCTGCGCGAGCAGCCGGCTGCTCGTCCTCCGGTAGTCGCGGCCGCGGGGCCGGCCCGACGCCGGTCGCGGCAGGCGCCCGAGGTCGGCGGCCAGCCTTGCGGCCGCGTCCAGGGTCCTGCCGCAGGCGCCGGCGCCGGCGAGACGCTCGACCGCGCCGGCGACGAGGGGTCCGAGCGACGCGCGGTCGACCGGCATCTCGTGCTCGCCGAAGACGACGACGACCGTGCCGGCCACGCGCCGCAGCGTGACCTTGCCCGCCTCCAGCACCCGCCCGTAGTGGTCCGGGAGGATCGGCAGCAACACCCGATTGCGCAACTTCGAGTCCGGAGGATCCCAGTCGATGTCGAAGTAGCGCGCGTACTCGCTGGCCCGGCCGTTCTCGAGCACGTCCCACCACCACCGGTTGGCCTTGCCGTCGACCGCCATGTGGTTGGGCACGATGTCGAGGAGCACGCCTAAGCCCGCCGCGCGCAGCGCGCGCCGCAGCTGCGCAAGCCCGATGTCGCCACCGAGGTCGGAGCTGACCCGGCCGTGGTCGACGACGTCGTAGCCGTGTGTGCTGCCGGGGACCGCCTGCAACCACGGCGACGAGTGGAGGTGGCTCACGCCGAGATCGCGGAGGTAGCCGCACAGCCCGGCCACGGCGCGGAAGTCGAAGTCGCCGCTCACCTGGACGCGATAGGTCGCTTGCCGGGCCCTGGCGGGCGCGGTCATCGCGTCGTCCGGTCCCCGAGCGCGTCGCCCAGGCTCGGATGGACGGCCAGCACCTGACGCAGCTCGGTGATCTCGAACAGGCGGAGGATGCCGGGGCGGCTGCACACGATGCACAGCTCACCGCCGCGCTCACCGAGGAGCCGCCCGCCGATGATGAGCACCCCGAGGCCGCTCGAATCGATGAACTCCACGCGGTCGAGGTCAACGACGACGTGGTCGACCCCGGGATCCCCGGCGATCGTTTCGAGGAGCGACCGCAGATCGGGTGACGTGGCCACGTCGACCTCGCCGGCGGCGTGCACCACGGCCGTCCCGGGCCGGGGGTGGCTGGTGGTCAGCTCGAGGTTCACGTGCTCCCCTCTCCGGTTGCGCCCCGGGCGCGGCAGCCTGAATCCGCGGCCCGCACCGTCGCCGCGGGCACCGCCGCGGGCCGCTGGTCGCCCGACCGCTGGAGGGTGCGCCTCTCCGCGGCGCGCGCGGCCGTTCGGAGCTGCGCGATGCCGCGTTGGAGCAGGCGCGAGACGTGCATCTGGCTGACCCCGACCTGGGCCGCGATCTGCGACTGGGTCAACCCCTCGTAGAAGCGGAGGTACACGATCGTGCGTTCGCGCTCGGGCAGCGTCTCGAGCAGTCGGCGCACCGCATCGTGATCGTCGAACGCCTCGATCCGGGCGTCGTGCACCGCGAGGGCGCCGGCCACCCATCCCGTGTCCGTGGAAGCGTCCTCGCCGCCGAACGAGGGCGCGTTGAGCGATTCGGTCTGGAACGCGGCCCCCGCCTCCAGCACCTCGATCACCGTCTCCTCCGGGACGCCGAGGCGCTCCGCGATCTCCGCGATGGTCGGGGAGCGACCGAGCTGGTGCCCGAGCTCGGAGATCTCCGCGGTCATCGTGACCCGCAGGTCTTTGAGGCGCCGGGGCACGCGCACCGCCCACGCCCGATCGCGGAAGTGACGCTTGAGCTCGCCGAGAACGGTGGGGACGGCGAAGGACGAGAACTTCAAGCCACGGGTCGGGTCGAAGCGGTCGACGGCCTTGACCATCGCCAGGGCCGCGACCTGCGCGAGGTCCTCGATCGACTCACCGCGGTTCCGGAACCGCATCGCCAGGTGGTACGCGAGCGGGTAGTACGCCTCCACGATCTGGTCCCGCATCGCGGGATCGCGCGTCGTCGCGTACTCGGCGAGCAGGTCGTCGGCGCCTGTGAAGTCGACGCTCCCTTGCCGTGGTCCGGAGGTCACGGGCTCGACCGCTTCAGCAGGGTGAAGGCGCGGACATCGTCGGCCACCGTGCAGCGGTAGTCGTCGGCCAGGGCGTCGAGGATCCGCCGGGACAGGTCGGACAGGTCGCGGTCGACGTTGGTGACGCTGGTCCACCCCCGTCCGGTCGTGGTCCCCGCGGCCTCGACACAGCCCGGGCTGATCGACAACGTCACGACGAACTCGCGCCCGGTCGGACCGGCGACGTCGCCGATCATCCAGGTGCACAGCTCGTCGACGGCCATGCGCAGCTCGTCGACCGCGTCGACGGGGAGCCCGGCGCGGCACCCGAGTGCCGCCGCGACCAGCCGCGCCACACCGACATTGATGGCAGTCGCGGGCATCCGAATGCTGACGTCCGGAGAGCGGTCCACCCCGATCATGACCTCCGGGCAGTGTGTTCCCCGTATCCGTCACGACAAACCTCGACCTGCCGTTTGCTCGCAGCGGAAGTCGGGTAGCTCGGGCGGTCACGGGTGACGAGGCGCTACGACGCGAGGAGGCGGCGGCCGACAAGGCGCGCGCCGAGGCCGCCGCGCACGACGCCGAAGAGCGCAGTCACCAACGCTGAGGGAGCTGCACCCTCGATCTCGATGGTGCAGGAGATTCAGCTGTCGGACGTCGCCGCGTCCGACAGCGCGTTGCGCCCTGCGAGCTCGAGCGTGAACCACACCGTCTTGCCCCCGTTGCGGTGCATGGAGACCCCCCAGTCCTTGGCGAGGAGGTTCACGATCTGCAGGCCCCGGCCCGTCGGCTCGAGGAGCGCCGGTGTGCGGGTCCGGGGCCGCCCCTCGCCCGCGTCCGTGACCTCGATCCTCAGCTGGTCCGCCGTGGTACGCACGCGGAGCGTGAAGCCCCGGCGGGCATGGCGGATGCAGTTCGTGGCCAGCTCCGACACCATCAGGGCGGCCGTCTCGCACACGTCGTCGTGGACGTCGCGGAGCAGGTCGACGACGAGGTGCCGCGCCGCGGTGACGGACGTGACGTCGTTCGGGAACGTGTGCTGTTCGTTCACGGCTCGATGTTCAGGACGAGCGACACGCCGGTCGAGTCGAGGACGCGCCGGATGATCTCTGGTGGCTGGCGCAGGGTCACCTGGGGCAGGCGGGCCGCCGTCCGCAGCAGGAGTGCGATGCCGGAGCTGTCCATGAACGTCAGGCCGCAGACGTCGAACACCAGCCCGTGCGATCCGCCGTCGAGCAAGGGTGCGATGAGTTGCTCGAGCGCGCCGACGTTCGACAGATCGAGCTCGCCCGCGAGGCTGACGACCGGCCTGCGGGGCGAGGACCGGTCGATGGTGGCCTCCAGTGGCGCGCCCTGCGCTCCTAGCTCGGCCATCGGACCGCCACTAGCACGGTGTCATCATCCCCCCCGTCGCCCACGAGGGTGTGGACCACGTCCGCCAGCAGATCGCTGAGGGGACGGTGCTTCGCGTCGGCCGCGGCGGCGCGGAGTCGCTCGAGGCCGACGTCGAGGCTCTCCCCCCGCCGCTCCACGAGTCCGTCGGTGAATGCCAGCAGCGACGCCGCCGCGGGAAGGTCCGCGGTGCGCGGCGAGTAGGTGGTGGATTCGCCGACGCCGAGCGGGACTCCGACGGGGCAGTCGAGGAAGGTCGGCGTGCCGTCGGCGATGAGGAGCGGCGGCAGGTGGCCGGCGCTGACGAGCGTGATGCGCCGCGAGATGAGGTCGAGGCTGGCGCACAGGACGGTGGCGAAATGTCCCGAGGCCTCGACGCTGACGAGCGCGGACAGGCGGGTCAGGATCTCAGCGGGCGAATAGCCCTCGGCGGCGTAGGCGCGTACGGCGTACAGCAGAGAGGCCATCGTGGTCGCCGCCTGGAGGCCACGGCCGGAAACGTCACCGACGACGACGAGCATGTCCGATCGGCCCCGGTCGATGATGTCGTACCAGTCGCCGCCCACGTGGATCCCCTCCACGCCCGGGACGTAGTGGACGGCGACGGTCGCGTGGGTCGAACGGGGGAGCTCGGCAGGCAGGAGGGCGAGCTGCAGCGTCTCGGCGACCGTCCGCTGGTCGGCGTAGAGCCTGCGGTTGTCCTCCGCGACGTGGTCGAGGCGCGCCGCCAGCCTCTCGGCGTCGCGGCGGCGCCGGACCAGCACGTCGGTCAGGAGGGCGAAGGCCAGTGAGAGCACGATGCCGCCGATCGCGATGAACCACGGCATGCGTGCGTCAAATGTCCCCGCCAGCGGATGGCGGGCCTTCAACACGAGGGTGAAGGCCGAGTCGCCGAAGGGGATGGTCACGGCCGCGCCGCCGGCGATCGGCGTGGGGACGCTGGCCTGGATGAGTTGTGCAGGATTGGGAGCGCGGCCGATGAAGAGCGCGTAGTCGAGTCCGGCGAAGGCCGAGTTGCTGGCGATGTTGATGCGGCGGCCGGTCGGCAACGCGACTTCGACGTAGACGATGTACGGCGCCGGCGTGCCCGGTGCGGCGACGGAGTAGCCGAGTCTCGGCGCGCTCGGGCTCCCCAGCTTCGGCGTGAGGTGCACGGTGGATGGCGTATCGGGCCGGTCGAGGAAGGCGGCTGCCACGGCCGGATCGGCGACCAGCGCCGGCCGGGCGCCGACGACCGCCAACGGTTGCGGGTCACCCGGTCGCCACAGCGACGCCGAGACGAATCGCTGATTCGGGCCGACGCTCGGCCCGATGTACGACCCGAACACTGCGGTGTTGCCGTTGGTCGCCTCGACCAGCGCGGCCGCGGACGCGAGCGGGGTCTCGACGGACGGGAGCGCGGCGTCGAGGACGTTGGCTGCGTCGTGCGCCCTCAGGTCGAGGAGGCGGTGCTCGGTGTGGATGTCCTCGGCGCGCGTCCCCACGACCAGCGCGGCGGTGACGGCGAGGGCGGCGAGGCCGACGGCGATGGTGACACTGCGCTCGGGAAGCCTCCATGCTCTTGGTGGGCGCGTCGCCGTGGGTGTGGCGGTACTGGCCGCGCTGAGGGCGGGGTCAGCCTCCAGCGCCGGCGCGGTGTCGGGGGGTGCCATCCCTCGCACGGGGCTGGAGTGTAGGGCTGGCTTGGCGGCCCCTGCCCCGCCGCGCGTCCTGGTTTGGCCCGTGCCGTTCAGGGGTAATCAGCAGGGTTTCGCGGTGGGGGAGCGGGCACGACTTGCCCCGTCACCGACACCCCACGGCGTTCGCTGGCCGGGTCAACCGATGACGTCGTGACCCGGCACCCGGGCGAGCCGCAGCCGCATCTGCAGGCCCTCGCGCTCGAGCTCCACGCCCCGCGCGGTCCGGCGCAGCATCACGACCGGCGCGTCCCGGAGCCAGTCGAGGCGCGCCGGGCCGGCGGCGTCCCTGCGGACGTGGACGGCGAGGGTCGTCCACGTCGCGGACGGCCGCAGGCTCAGTGCCGCGGCGCAGCGGTTCGCCGGTGTCAGGGCGAGGATCGCCGCACCCCCGGTCGGATCGTCGACGACGGATGCCACCCGCACCTCCACCGTCCCCGCGTCCGAGCGGCTGCGTCTGGTTGGTTCGTGCATCGCGGGGGTCCTCTCCGGCCGGGCGCTCGAGCCGCCCGTCCACGGCCGGCTCGGCTGCTGGCCGGGGTGGTACCCGGTCCTGACCGACCGGAAACGGCCGGTGGTTCCGTCCAGCGGACCCCAAACTCGCACGCGGTGCGCCGTTTGTGAATACATTGTCGGGCGGTCGGTGCCGGCACGGGTTCCACCGCCAAGACACGGCAACACAATCTGGTCTCGTGGGGCGGCCGTGCCGCTCCACCTGTCAACTGGGGGGACGATGGGACGCAGGATCAGCCATTTGGCTGTCGCGGGGGTGCTCGTCGCCCTGGTCGCGGCCGGGTGCAGCAGCAGCAAGTCGTCGAGCTCGGCGGCGAGCAACACGACAGCCGCGCCGAGCGCGACGACCGCCGCCGGCTCCACCGCCACGACGGCAGCCTCCGGCGGCGAGGCCGGCAACGCCTCGGGCGGCGCGCTGGAGCAGCTGGCTGCCACCGGCGCCCTCACCGGGCCGACCGGCACCGGGCTCACGCGGGGCGTGACCTCCACGTCCGTCACCGTCGGGTGCGTGTACACCGCCCAGTCGTTCGCAGGGTACGCACAGGGTCTCGCCGCCCGCATCGACCGGGCCAACAAGGCCGGCGGGGTCAACGGTCGCATGATCAACCTGCTGCCGTGCAAGGACGACGCCAACACCGCACAGACCAACCTCCAGGAGGTCCAGCAGCTGGTCAACCAGAACAACGTGTTCGCGCTGTTCTCGCTGACCCAGGCGATCCTGCCCGGCTCGACCGACTTCCTCAACAACAACCAGGTGCCGTACTACGGCTGGGGCTTCCTGCCCGGGTTCTGTGGCGCCCGGTGGGGCTTCGGCTGGGACGGCTGCCTCGAGGGCAACGCGGCCACGCCGTCGCAGGTGTCGCACGCCGCCATCGCCGGCAGCCTGGCCGACGCCATCATCAAGGCCAGCGGCCTCGCCGACACCGACGTCAAGCTCGCGGTCCAGTCGGAGAACTCGGCCGCCGGCAAGGTCGGCTCCTCCCAGTACACCACCCTGTTCAAGGCCCGCGGCGCCCAGGTCGTCTACAACGAGACCAACTTCCCGACCACGCCGGGCGCCGACGTGACGCCCTACGTGCAGGCGATGATCGCCGCGAAGCCCAACATCGTGATGATCTCGACGCCCTTCCAGGACGTCGGGCCGCTCGCCGCCGGTCTCAAGTCGGGCGGCTACACCGGCATCATCTTCGACTTCACCAACTACATCCCGGGTCTGCTGGCGTCGTCGCCCCAGCTGGCCCAGGCGCTGTCGGGTGAGTACGTCAACACGCAGGTGGTGCCCCAGGAGGAGAACACCCCCTGGATCCAGCAGGAGGTCGCCGACCTGCAGGCATCGGGTCAGAAGCCGTTCGTCACCCTCGGTGGCGCGATGGGCTACGAAGAGGCCGAGCTGTTCATCGAGCAGCTGCAGGCCGTCGGGCAGACCCTCGACACCAAGACGTGGGACACCGCCATCAACGGCGGCAGCTTCACGTCGTACACGGGTATCACGGGTGGCCCCGGGGTGATCAAGTGGCCGGCCGGACACCTCCTGCCCGCCGACTGCGCCGCCATCCTCAAGATCACCGGGACGAGCTACCAGGTGGTCACGCCGTTCGCCTGCTACCAGAGCCTGAAGCTGTTCTGACGGGACGCGGCCGGCCGGTGGACGCGGTGTCCACCGGCCGGGCGCCCCGCCCTGTGATGCGCCGGCCCACCGACTCGGAGTAGCCGTGGACAAGTTCCTCACTCTGTGCGTCAGCGGCGCAGTCACCGGCGCCATCTATTCGCTCGTCGCGGCCGGGCTCACGCTGTCGTACACCGCGACCGGCATCTTCAACTTCTCCTACGGCGGTGTGGCGTTCTCCGCCGCCTACCTCTACTACGAGCTGCACACCGCGCTGCAGTGGCCGATCGTGCCAGCCGGCCTGGTGACGGTCGTCGTGTTCGCGCCCCTGCTCGGGCTCCTGCTGAACAGAGCGGTCTTCCGTCCGCTCGCCCGCGCCTCCGACTCCGCCAAGATCGTCGCCACCGTCGGCCTGCTGCTCGCGCTCCCCGCGCTGACCGAGTGGCTGACCGACGGCGTGATCAACATCTTCGGCACCCACCTGGCGCGCAGCTCGACCGTGACCCAGGTCGGGTTCCCCTCCGGTCTCGGTCCCGTCCCGGCGACCACCTGGCGCCTTCCCGGCAAGATCCCGATCAACAGCAACGAGCTGGCGGTCTTCGCCGCCGCGGCCGCGTGCGCCCTGGCGCTGTGGTACCTGATGCGGCGGACGCCGCTCGGGCTGCAGATGCGCGCCGTGGTCGACCGGTCCAGCCTGGCCCGCATCCGCGGCATCGACGACGCCCGCACGTCGCGCTACGCGTGGCTGATCGGCACTGTCCTCGCCGCGCTGGCCGGCGTGGTCGGTGCCCCGATCCTCGGCACCATCGGGACCGACCCGTTCATCGCCGTGACGTTCGTCGCCTCCGCCGCGGTGGTCATCGGCGGGCTGCGCTCGATCCCGCTCGCGTTCGTCGGCGGCCTCGCGCTCGGCGTCGCCCAGAACCTGGTGACCGGCTACGCCAAGTTCGCGTCGCAGATAGCGGGCTTCAACGACTCCGTCCCCACGGTGATCCTGCTCGTCGCCCTGGTGTGGCTGGCGCGCGACAGGGCCAGGCGGGCGGGCGCGGCCGCCGACGACGCCCCGCCCCCGGACTACCTCGCGGATCTACCCGTCTGGCGGCGGGCCGCGCCGTGGGTCGCCGCGACCGCGTTCCTCGTCCTCTACATCACAGATCTCTCGAGCAAGTTCTGGGCCGGGATCATGGCCCAGGGACTGGCGCTGTCGCTGATCTTCCTGTCGTTCGTCGTGGTCACCGGCATGGGGGGCATGGTGAGCCTGGCGCAGGCCAGCTTCGCCACTGCGGCCGGCCTCACGACCGGGCTGCTGTTCCAGCACTACCACTGGCCGTTCTGGGGCGCCGCGGCTCTCGCCATCGTCGTCACCGTGCTGGTCGGGCTGATCGTGGCCCTGCCCGCGGTGCGGTTGGGCGGCCTCCCGCTCGCCCTCGCCACGCTGGCGCTCGCCATCCTCGGCCAGAACGTGCTGTTCCAGTGGAACTGGCTGCGCAACACCAACGCCGGTTGGACCATCCCCCGGCCGCGGATCGGCCCGTTGAACCTCGCCAACAACCGCACGATGGCCATCTCGTTGCTGGTGCTCGTGCTGATCGTGATGCTGTTGATCAACAACCTGCGACGAAGTTCGTGGGGCCGGAGCATCGCGGCCGTGCGCTCCTCGGAGGTCGGCGCGGCGACGTCGGGGGTGTCGCCGGTGCGGGTCAAGCTGGCGCTGTTCGCCGTGTCGGCGGCCATCGCGGGCGTGGGCGGGATCCTGTACGCCGCCTACCAGACGAACGTGAGCGACTCGACCACCCCGTACGCGAGCGGCCTGCTGTGGCTGGCGGTCGTGGTGCTGTTCGGCATCCGTCGCCCGGCCGCGGCCGCGTATGCGGGCGTCGCGTCGGCGATGACACCCGTGCTGATCGGCTCGGGCTTCCACTGGTGGTCCTGGGTGCCGACGTGGCTGAGCTGGAACGGCACGCCGTCCTCGGAGATCCCGCTCATCCTCTTCGGCCTCGGCGCGGTGACGCTCTCGCGCAACCCCGACGGCTTCATGGCCGCCAACGCGGCCCAGCGCTACAACCGGCGGGTCCGCAAGGCCGCGGCCCAGGCTGCGGCCCAGGCCGAGGCGGAGCACGCGCTTGCCGCCGAGGACGAGGCGATCACCGCCGAGACGCAGCGCCACGCGGAGCGCCTCGTCGCCGAGGGCGCGGTCCGCGCCGGCACGGCGGTGCAGGACGGGCTGCTCGTCGTCCGCGGCCTGCGCGTCGGCTACGGCGATGTGGAGGTGCTGCACGGCGTCGACCTGGCCGTGCCGGAGGGCACCATCACCGCGCTGTTCGGCGCCAACGGCAGCGGCAAGTCGACGTTGTGCTCGGCCGTCGCCGGTCTCGTCCCCGTGTCCTCGGGGTCGATCGTGCTCGGCGGTGAGGACGTCACCGGTGTCGCCGCCCACGAGCGCGTCGGTCGGGGCGTGCTCGTCGCCCCCGAGTCGCGCGGCATCTTCCCCGGCCTCACCGTCGAGGAGAACCTGATGCTCCGGCTCGACGCCGGCGACCGCGAGGAGGTCTACCGACGCTTCCCCGTGCTCGGCGAGCGCCGCCGCCTGGCGTCGGGCAGCCTGTCGGGCGGCGAGCAGCAGATGCTCACGCTCGCCCCGCTGCTCGTGCGGCCTCCCCGCCTCCTGCTCGTCGACGAGCCGACGCTCGGGTTGGCGCCGATCGTGGTCGAGGACCTCGTCAACGTGTTCCGCGAGCTGCGCGACCGCGGCACGTCGATCCTGCTGATCGAGGAGAAGGTGCGCGACGTGATGGCCATCGCCGATTACGTCGCGTTCATCGAGCTCGGTCACATCGTGTGGTCCGGTCCCCGCTCCGACGTCGATGACGAGCGCATGCTCGGCGCCTACCTGGGCGCCCAGATGTGAGCGCCACCGCGGACGTGGCCGAGCGCACCGCGTTGCTCGAGGCCCGCAAGGTCACCGTGCGCTTCGGCGGCGTGACCGCGGTCAACGACGTGACGGCGGCGTTCTACTCCGGCGAGGTGTGCGGCCTGATCGGCCCCAACGGCGCGGGCAAGACCACCCTCTTCGACACCATCTCCGGCATCCGCACGCCGACGAAGGGCCAGGTCGTCTACGACGGCGTCGACGTCACCTCCCGTTCCGTGACGTGGCGGGCCCGCAACGGGATCCGCCGCACCTTCCAGCGCCAGCAGACGTTCGGGTGGCTGTCGGTCGAGGACAACGTCATGACCGCGCTCGAGTGGCGCGGTGGGGGTGGCGGGCTCGTGGCCGACATGCTGCGCGCGCCGACCCGGTTGCGGTTCGAGCAGACGAGGCGCAAGCGCGTCGCCGAGGTGCTCGAGCTGTGCGGGATCGCCGACATCGCCCACGTGCCCGCGGCCCGTCTGCCCCTCGGCAAGGCGCGGACGGCGGAGATGGCCCGCGCCATCGTCGACCACCCGCGCGTCCTCCTCCTCGACGAGCCGACGTCGGGCCTCGAGGAGTCCGAGGTGGAGAACTTCGGCCAGACCATCCACGCCGTCCGCGCCGAAGAGGGTTGTGCGGTCGTGCTGATCGAGCACGACGTCGGCTTCGTCATGCGCCACTCCGACCGGGTGATCGCGCTCAACCTCGGTGCCGTCCTCGCCGACGCCGCGCCCGACGCCGTGCGCAACGACCCCGCGGTCGCCGCCGCCTACTTCGGCGGGAACTGACGGCGACGGGAGGCCGAGCCCCCTTCAGGCCGGCGACGGGTCGAGCTCGTCGAGCAGCGACGAGCACCACGTCAACGCGCGACCCACTGCGGCGGTCACCCCCTCGGCCTCGATCGCGGGGCCGAGGATCTCGACCTCGAACGGGCCGTGGTAGCCGGCGTCGAGCACTTCGGTGACGATCCGCCGCAGCGGGATCATCCCGTCGCCGGGGACCGCCCGCGCCGGCGTGCGCCCCGTCCCCTCGACGTAGTCGCTCAGCTGGAACACGAGGAAGCGATCGGCCGCCCGGGCGAACACACCGGCAAGGTCGCGTTCCATCCAGCAGTTGTTGATCTCGACACACAGGCCGGCACCGACCGTCTCGGCCAGGTCGACGGTGTCGCGCAACGTCGTGGTGAACCCGTTCTCGAACCGCAGCCAGCCCGTGTTCTCGAGGGCGAACGCGACGCCGCGCTCGCGTGCCGCGTCGGCCACCGGCCCGTACACGTCGGTGAACCGGCTCGCCGCCTCCTCCCAGCTCAGGCTCCCGGCACCG